>Ga0210406_10003228_pt1 | contig 18026 bp, 12 predicted proteins | sample IncBWC30MmetaG_FD_155454 | JGI IMG/M metagenome (GOLD analysis project Ga0210406, IMG submission 155454) | Forest soil microbial communities from Barre Woods Harvard Forest LTER site, Petersham, Massachusetts, United States - Inc-BW-C-30-M | ecosystem: Environmental > Terrestrial > Soil >... | reverse complement strand
ACCGACCTCCTTCGCCTGTCGGTCAACCACGCCCTTCTGAGTCATGATCCATTTGAACGCTTCGACATATTTCTGCTGGTCGACCAGCGGGTAGACGGTCTTGTCCCGGACACGGATAAGGCTGTCCTTGAAATGGGATTGGTCGCCGGGGTCCGTCGCGCCGCCCCAACCGCCGAGCACGGCGAGCTTGAACGTCGAGTTGCCGCGCTGGATCGAATCATAGGTCTCCCACACTCGAACCATTGCTTTGACGAGTTGGGCCATGTAGGTCTTCAACTCCTTGGCGACAGTGGCGTGCAGGGCCTGGACCTGGTCGGTGCGTACGCGGATCACCGTACCGCCGCTCTTGAGAATCCATTCGCCGGGCCGGTCGGGCGACGGCGTCAGGTGGTTCTGGATGATGTCGAGGGCGTATCGGAAGTCCTCGACGGCGTGTGACTCCTTGATGCCCGCAGCCATGGCGGGACCCAATATCTTGGCGGTCGCTTTCTCCGCCTTGACCTCCTCCTGGCTGCGCGGCTTTGTGAGCGCGACGCCCACGTTCTCCGTATGCACGGCAGCGTAGTGGCTCTCCAGCACCTTTGCGGCCGAATCGACCTCACGCTGGATGCCCTTGACATCAGCATCGAGCTGAAAGACCGGCGCTCTCGCGAGCGCATGCTGCAGGTCGCCGTGGATCGAGCGCCACAGGGTCAGCGCCTTGTAGGCCGATCCCGGAGCCTCCGATCGGGCCGCGAGCAGCGCGCTGCGCAGCGTGTTCAGGACCTTGGCGTGTCGCTTGTTGAGACGATTGCCAAACTCCACTTTCTCCAAGGCGGCTCGCTGCTTGGTATTCGAATCCCGGACGTTCGACGGGATGACAATTTCCTTCCTGTTCGGAACCTCCTCCCGGATCAGCCCCTCGCCGGCCTCGTTCGTTTGCCCGAAGATCCACAGCAGATCGTTCATTCCATTGACGGCGTCGGCATAGTCCTCGAATGACTCCACCTCGGGTTCCCCTTTGCCCGCCCGCGCGTGGACGTACTTCCTGCCAAGCATTGCGATGTCGTCGGTGACGGCCGCAAGGACTTCACCGTCGAGGTGCAGGCGGGTCGCCTCGGTGACGGCCTGCTGCAGACTTGCCGCCAGTGCCGGCCACGCGGCGGCAGCGGCACTCCGCTTCTCCTTGTCCTTCTCCTGCGCCTGGATCAGCACGGTGCGAACTCGCGACAGCAGCGCGCGGTGGGACGCACTGAGATGGCCTCCGAAGTGCGCGCTGTCCAGCCCTGCGCCGCCACGGTTGATCGCGGCCGCCGCGAGATCCTGGAATCCGTTGACGAGGTCGGCGTAGGAATTGAATGAGCTCGTGTTCGCTTTCTTGGCGGGCTTGGTGGCGCCGGTGGCCGGCGCGGCGGCAGGTGCTCGCCGCACGACGCGGGCCGTTCTCTCCTGCTGCAGCACATGGGTCAGTTCATGCGCCAGCAGTCGCTGGCCCTGTGCCGACTGCGCAAATTGACCTTTGCCGAACACGATGTCGTGCCCCGCCGTGTACGCCTGCGCATGGATGCTGTCCGCGGATTGCGCCGCTCGTTCATCGGCATGCAGGCGCACCGACGCGAGGTCATGTCCGAGGCGCGGCTCGAAATAGGCGCGCGTTGCCGGATCGAGCGGTTGTCCGGGTAAGCGCAGCACCTCATGCACGATGGCCGGCACTTCGCCGGTGGCCGCTTGCTGACCGCTCGCCTCTCTTTGAGGTTTTTCCTCCTGCTCGCCGGCCGCGCTTTTGCGGCTGATGTTTTGCGGCGCGGAGCTCAGCGTCAGCTCGCCGGCAGGCATCCTCATCACGTCGCCCGCGACTCGTTCCGCCTCGTGCTCCAGGGGATCATCGACGGCGCCGACTTCAAGCGCTGGCGTGCTGCGGCGAGGATCAGAGGCTGGAATGCTGCATAGATTCCATGAATGGTCGTGCAGCTCCTCTCCGGCGCTCCCGCGCGCGGGGACGGAGTCCGTTCCGGTCCGCAGCGGCCCGTCATTCACCAGGGGCTGCACCGGCGGCGCGTATTCGGATCCGCTGTGGCGCCGTGCAAAAGGCACCGCACGGCTGTGCAGCGCTACGTCGCTCGAAGCGCTCTTGTTCGCGGGCTTTGAAATTGGCAGTGCGAACATGCTTGCTGGCTCCGCCAGGGTTCCCTTCGCTTGCAGATTCCTAAAACTCCACCGGCACCTTGAATTTGAGGCGGCAGTCGCCCTGCGTCTCGAGCACGCCGTTCTTGTTGAAGGACACGATGGCGAGCGGGGCGTAGTGATGCTCGACGCCATGCGGCGGCATCGCGCGGGGGCGGCCGTGCTCCTGGGGCCAGATGATGCCGCCGGTCGCGATGCGCGCCGGAATCAGCCAGTAGTCGCCGGGACGATAGACGTTGGCGGGGCTCGACTTGTGGAACTGGATCCGCAGACCTTCCTCCAACGCAAGCCAGCCGTTGTTGCCCTCGCCTTCCTTCACGATGGCGGCGCCATCGTGCAGCTCGAGACCGCCCTTTCTGGGGTCACCTGCCTTGTGATCCCATCGTCGCAACAGGTGCGGCCGGCTGTTGGAATCGCCGTGCTTCGGCGCGCCGATCAGCGTGATCTGGCGGAGCGACGGCTTGACCTGCTGCACCTGAAACAGTGGCCCCGGCGCCGCGCTCGGATCGGTCGATTCGCCAATCTCCACCCAATCGCCGGCTTGCACGCCGAACCGCTCATCGCGCCCCATCGCATCGACAGTCACGATGTTGCCGTCGATTGCGGCAATCCGGAACGTCACCGAACCGTTTTCACGCGATACCTTGAACGTGGCGTTGCCTACGACGCCGCCCTGATGCACCTCGACGCGGTAGAGGTGATTTTGCGGTCCGCGAAAGCCGCCGCCGTCCTGATAGCGGTGTTCGCGTCTCCCCTCGGCCGCATCGCTGACCTGCGCGCGCAGGAGGCCGCGATATTCCGCCTGCCACGCCTTGCTGATCGTCTTCCAGTGTTCCTTGACCTTGTTGCAATCGCCGCCCTCATAGGCGTTCTTGTCGGGCAATTCCCATATCCGCACCCGCCAAATGACCTTGGCGCGCAGGCTGGTATCGATTCCGTTGAGCGCGGGCTCAGGGATCGAGGTGTCCTCGAGCGCGGTGACCGGCCGCTCCCAGACATCGAGATAGACCAGATACGGCACATTGCGCTTGGGCGTGAGCAGCGCCTCGCCGGGCTCGCAATGTGTGGAGTAGGCGAGAAGGTGCTTGTTCTCGCACAGGATGCCGTCGACATAATAAGGTCCGGGGCCGAGCAGGAACTCGCCGGGCTCCTTGAACATCGCCCGCAGCGCCTCTCGCTCCCTTTCGGGCAGCTCGCCACTGATCACCTCGCGCGTCATCACGCCGAAGCCGCATCCGTGGTGCGGACCTGCATAAGGGCCGACCAGATCGCTCACAAACGTCCGCCAGTAGTGCCAGAAGATGGCGGTCTGCTCGTTCAGGTCTGCATCCAGCTGCGGACGGCCCTGCTGCATGAGGACCCGGGTAAAGCCCTTCGCCGGCTCGAAACTGTCGCGCGTGAAATCTCCGGTCATGACAACCCTCATCAAGTGGCAAAGACGATTCCGACCTCGGTTCCGGCCGGGACATGATCAAAAAGGCGGCTGCGCAAATTCGCCACGCGTTGCGCTTCGAACAGATCGCGGAAAACGCCGAGCTCGGAGCGATCCTCGGCGCCGCGCCGGATCTCCTCGGCGCATTCAATGGCCAATCGGCCATAGGCCGGCTCGCCATATTGCGTCGAGACAAAGCGCGGCGCGACGCGAAGCTCTTCGGCGTAGCGCAGCACGTGGCGTTCGGCCTCCGACAACGCTTCGGTCCGCTCATCATTAGCCAGCGCCTCGTCGGCGAGATCGGGCTGGCAGTAGTAGCGCGCCGGCGTGCGCGAATGCGGCGCGACATAGCAGTATCTCATGCAGCCATGCTGACGGCGCGCTACCCGCACCACGCCTGCGAAGATCGAATTTTCCGCAAGCTCGATCGCGTGCGCATGAACCTGTCCGAGCAGGGTCGTGCGCCGCGCGATCAGCGTGATCGGCGCCACCGCACCTTCGGACGTGCCGATCGCCGGCAACTGGTCGCTGGTCGCATCGACGATGGAGTCGCTGACATGGAGCACGACCGGATCGACGGTCACGTCCTCCTGGAGCGCGTGAATGGCGCCGACGATGCTGCGCGCGATCTCGATGCGCGCCGACGCATTCACCAGTGACAGGCTCGGTTCCGAAGGCCCGCGATGCCTGGCATCGGGATTGATCGACCATCCCGGCACGAGCGTGCAGTGCCGGATCACGACCTGATCAAACGTCCCCTGCAGCTCGAGGCCGCGCCCCGTGATCAGGAGGCCGTCGAGAACCAGCACGCTCCCGGCACTTCCTTCGACCGCAAAGGCGTCGGGGCGGCTGGCGCGAAAGTCAACCAGATCGATCACCGGACGCATCCTGTTGTCGGCGCGGATCTCCAGCCGCTGTCCTTCGCCGATCGTAAAATTGAGCGGCTCTTCGTAGACACCATTGTCGATCAGCTCGATGATGGCGGAAGCGTTGCCATCGTCGCGCCAGCGGCCGTAGGCGTCGTTGATGCTCGTAAAATCAGCGCCGGCGCCGACGCGATAGATCTCCGCATCGGCAGGTATCGCAAGCGCGCGCGAATATTCGCCGCCGCCGATCTCCGCCCCAAAGGCGTAGTGATATGAAACCAGCACGTCATCCTTCGGCAATTGCGTGGGCGGAAAGGCGATCCGGCCAAGCTCGGGGTCGACGGCGACATGGCCATGGGGCGGCCTGAATTGCCATTTGCTCAGATCGGCCGGGGTGATCTTTGAGGCCGGGATCGGCTCGGACGCCTCGCCGCCCGCCCATGGGCCGGCCCAGATCACAAGGCTCTTGCCAATGCCGTAATAGTTTGCCGAGGCCTCAGCACCCCCGTCGCCTTCCACGGTCATGGCGCGCCGGCGAATGGGCGCGGGCAGGTTCAATTCACCCGCGATGTCTTCCGGCGAGGGATCGGCAACCGCAAGCGTGTGGAGCGGACAATCATTGCCGAGAATGCTGAATGTGTAACAGTGGTCGCCGGCTTCCTCCTGGCAGTGGGCTGTCGAACGCGTCGCGGAAAATACCGGCAACCGCCAGACATAGACCGCGACATTGGCGGTATTGAACGCGCCGAACGACCGGTCCGAGCCGATGCGGCGTATGTCGGCGGCGTGGCTTATCGTGTCGAACGGACCTGCGATGCGGTCAAGGGCGTCAACCGAACGAATATCGATCGTGCCGCCGCGCCTGAGCCTCAAATGATCGATCGACTGCGTCTGTCCAAGCAGGCGGGACAGCTCCACCGCGCGGGCCGGCCAACCGGTCACGGCTTCCGCCAACTGCTCCAGCAGCCACAGCGATCCCTTGCGTCGGTGAAAATTGATCGTATTGGCGACTTCCCGCCGCGCCGACAGAGTCCTGTTGTTCGGCGACACCGCCGGATCGCTTGGACCGACCGGCCGGTATCCGATGAGGTCGCCGATGTAAGGGACGACCCAATCCTCGCAGGTCTCGATGAACCAGTTCTCATAGAGCTGGGCGATGTCGTTCTCAACCAGCTCGACCTGTTCGGCGATCACGCCCAATAGCTGCTGCAGTGGCGTGCTGACTTCGAGATCGCGCTGCCGGTAGATCACCGGCAACAGCTCGTAGAGGCGGTCGTTGGTCACCACGTGGGTGTTCTCCGTGGCCGTCATGAAGCAGTCTCCATCAGCATCAGCGCGTCGGGCAGATCGGCGCTGAGAAAGGCGAGTTGAGCCGGAAGCGGCTTCATGGTCGCGGGATCGATCCGCGCCGACAGGACCTCGATGGTGGAGGCCGGCACGGCGCCGGAGCCGATCTCCGCGAGCCTGGCCTTGAGGCGGCTGTCGAGATCGGTGTCGGACGCGCTGATCTCGTCGAACGTCGTGACCTCGACCGCAGCCACGCCTGCAACCGCCTGAATGGCGGCGATGACCTCGCTCAAGGCGATCGACTGGCCGAGATCGCGTTGTTGATATCCAAAGGTATCGAGCAGCCTGGATCGAACCTCCGGCTCGACGTCTTGCCAGACTGCGTCTGATGTCACCGTCACGCTGGCCGCGACGATGAGGAACATCAGCTCGCAACCGTCGACCGCGATGGACATATTGGGATCGCCGGCCTGCAACAGGGCCTGCTCCAGGTTCTCATAGGACGTGGTGCCGTTATGCTCCGTGGCTGCGGCGACGCTGAGATAGACGAAGGGTACCCGGCCGCCCGGCACCATGATCGCCGCCGCCTTCCCCACACCGCCGAATACGCGGGCGGAATCGGCGTAGTCCTCGACCGAGACCAGCCGGTCCAGTGCCGCCGCGGCGCGCGACGCATTGGCCTTGCCCTGATCGACGCCGTCGCGATCGACGCCGCCAGTCGCGGCGAGCGGGCCAGCGACCGCTTTCACGCCGAACGGCCGCGTCGCCAACTGGTTGATGGCGCTGGCGTCGACGTTGCCGCCCGAGCCCACACCGACGCGATAGGTCGCCGTGACGTTCTCCCGCCCGGTCGGCAGCCGCATGCCATTGACGCCATCGCCAAAGATGATGGTCGTCTTGTCGTAGCCGTCCGTCTGCGTGATGTAGCAGCGGTCGAAGGGACCGGCATCCGTGAGCGAAGAGACTTCGCTCCACGGGATGTCGTTGACCCGCACTTCGAGCGTGCTCTTGGTCCCGCTCGAGGTCTTGGCCGCAACATGGGTCAGCGGCCCCTGCTTCAGGGTGAATTGCTGATTGGCCTGCGAGCCATCGCCGCTGCCCAGGACCTCGCGCTTGGTCTCGCCATGCGTGACACCGGCGACATTGCCGTAGATCGCGACCGTGTCGCGCTTGTAGCTGTAGCTGAGGGAGCCGGCCAGCTTGAGCTGCGAATGTACCGGCTCACCCGGCTGCGCGGCGACATCGCCGTCGGGCGGCAGAACGGCAACGCTCCCCACCATGACAAGCTCCGCGCCGGTGACGCCTGTGGTGTTGGGAATGTCGGCGCGCTCGCCCGCCACGATCAGCCAGCGGCCGGCCGGAAGGTCGCCATAGAAGCCGCTGAGCTCGACGGTGTCGCCGTGGACCGGATCGTCAATCGGCTCTTGCGCAAGGTCGAGCTGATCGCTTTGCGCCCAGACGTTGACCGGCCGCACCGCCGACAGCAACAGATCGGTCGCCCGAAGCCAGGGTTCGTTCAGGACGAGTCGGGTCACGCGTCCGGTGATGCCATATTGCGCAACCGAGACCTTCTGCACGCTGAAGACCTGCGTGATCACTCGCCGCGCGGGATCCGGGAACTCAATCGTGACCCAGCTATTCGGAACGATCTGGTCAAAGGTCGAATCGAGATCGATCTGATACAAGGAAGTGGGCGCGACCGGCGCCTCGCGGTCGATGGCAATCCCGCGCAAGGTCGAGATGCGCAACCGCTCGCCGTCGGCCGCGTTCTCGGCGATTTGGCCGATCGGCATGAGCAGCGGCTGGCCGCCATTGATCGTGATGCTCAGCGTCGACGCGCGGCTCGGAAATTCGATGGCGCACGACCAGTTGAAATCGACAAACGTCACCTTGAACGTTCGGTCGCTGAAAGAGGTCGTGACTTGCCAGCGTCCGACCTGGATGGTCGCGGCATCGCCGAAGGTCAGTGACTGACTTGCTTTCTCCGCTCCGAGCGCGATCTGGATGAAGCCGAGCGGCTGACCTTCATCGAACAGAGCCATCATCTCGAACAAGGGACTTTGTTCCAACCGCGGTGACAGCACTCGGGGCGAGAGCACGATGCTGAACGACACGTCGTCGACAAGCGGCCACTCCTCGGTACCGACAACGACGCCCTTGTCATCCTTGATCGGCTTGAGCGGCGCATTGTGCCCGAACGGCGCGGCCTTCACGCGGAAGGCATGAATCTCGCCGCTCGGCGGCGGCGCGACGGTCGCATTCGCCAGCGCCGTGAAAAATTGCGTCCGCGCCGCGGGCTTCAACAGCCGCACCGTGGCCGGCACCGCGCTCGAGCCCGGCGCGAAAGCGGCGAGCACACTGCGGGACAGCTCGAGGCTGCTCGCAGGCGGGTTGGCGGGCGGCTTCGCCAGCGGTCGCAGCAGCTCGACATAATTCGTGGTCCAGGATGCCGGCGCCGCGGTCGCGGTGCTCGCGGGCGTCGCCTCCGCAGATGCCGCCGTCACGTCACTCGGCGCAGCCGCGGCAGCGCTCGATGTAGGTGCATAGGCCAGGAGACCGAGTTTGGTGCGGCTTTGCGGCACCTCCGCATCGACGGTGGCCACGAAGCGCAACGCGGGCGGGCTTGCGATCACAAGCAAGGGATCGTTTGGCTTGAGATTGGTCGTAAGCCCCGCGGCGTAGACCGTCGACATGTCGGTGGAGAGAGATTGCGGCCTGGTCAGCCGCGGCGTCAGATTGTTCCAGGCTCCCTGTACCGGCAGATCGTCGGAAACCTCGAAGGACTGCGGCAACTGGTTCTGCCCGGGAAGGCTCTGCACCCGGCTGCCTGCCGGAATGGTCGCAGTGCTGCTCGGGTCCAGCGTATAGGCGATGCTGGTCGAGGCCGAAACACCCGGGCGCAGGGCGACGCCGACGAGGCTCGCCAGCTCCAGCACGGATTGCCGCTCGGTCGAGGTTCGCAGGAATCCTTCATTGGCGATCCGCTCCTGGTAGAAGGTGAGGACATCGGCGACCATCGCCCACGCATCGAGAAAGGCGATCGCGGGATCGTTGAGGTCGCGGGTCTTCAGGCCGGACAGATCGAAGCGGGACAATGCGCTCTTGAGCGCATCGAAGAAGCTCGCATAGGTGCCGATGCGGTAGCTGAGCGCGGTGAGGCCCGGCCGGTTGACCGTCGAAAGCGGAACCTTCGATCCCGTTGTAGTGCAGCAGTCGCAGGGCTCGATCATTGCCCACCTCGCACCGTCAGCACGAACCGGCCGTTCTCCGGCGAGGCGCGATTGCTGCCAAGCCGCGCGACCTCAAGCGGCCCAATCGGCAGCACGCCGTTGTCGAGCTCGTGGTTTGGCGTCTCGAACCGGCGTTGCAGCCGCCTGACGACGACGCTTTCCACGCCATCGACGTTCTGGGCCGCGGCGACGAGCCTGCTGACATAGATGCTCTCGCCAAATGTCAGATTGTCGGGATGGAAGAATCCGAGCGATCCATCAGGCAATCGGTGGTCGGAGAAGATGTTGCGCAGCAGCGTCTCGAGATGGCCGCGGGCATAGCCCGGCAGCACCTGCACGGTCATTGCAATATCGAGCGGCACATAGGTCGGAGGCACAACGACGACGTCGTGCCCGATGCGCCGGTAGCGGTAGAGCTCAGCCTGGATTTGCCGCAGCAGTGCGTGATCGACCGCGTCGGTGCCGCGCGGATCGATCGCGACATGCGCCTCATATCGCGTTCCCGCCCATTGCAGCGCGCATGCGGCGCGCTGCACCCGGGGATTGCGTTCGGCAAGCCGCGCATAGTCGTCGGCGCTGATCGCGCGCACAAGCTCGCTCTGATAGGCCTTGGGCGCCAGCAGCTTGACCCGCGCGATCGGCTCAGGATCGGTGCCGCCGGTCGCGGCAAGCGGATTGCGCGGCTTGAGCCCCGGCTGTGTCGTTATGACATGGGTGATCGTCTCCGCGCCGACATTTCCAGCGACACCAATCCCCACCCGATACGTCGCCGTGAATTGCTCACCGACTTCGGGCGCCTGGCCGTTCTGTCCGTCGCCGAAGCGCAAATGCGCAAAATCCTGATCGTCCATCTCGACGACAAAGTGCAGATCGTTGCCGTTGCTCGACAGCAGGTCGCGGCACGGCGTCCAGGTCCGTAGCAGCGATTGCAGCCCTTGCTTTAACGCCGCATTCGCATCGGTGGTGTTCGATGTGGGCGTTACGCCCGCGAGGCGGTCGCGAAGGGTGCGCGAGGCTAGATCCTGCGCGTCCGCCATTCTCGCCGTAAGCGCCGTCGGATCCTCCAGATCGGCAAAGGTGAACAGCGGCGCGCCGCCATCGACCGCCGGAATGCTGGTCAGGTGAAGTTGCGGGACCGCGGCGCGCGGATTGGTGAAGAGTTGCGCCGTGGCCGCAACCGGGCGCTTCACCGGCTCGCCAAACGTCAGCGCCGCCGCCTTCAGTATCGGGCGGAATTTCTTCCCGGCGACGACTTGCGGCAACTGCTCGCCCACGATCCAGCTGCCCTGCCCCGTCCAGTTGCCGTGATCGGCCAGCACGATGTTGCCGCGCGCGAGGCTGATGTCGGCATTCGACTTGCCGTCTGCTGCGGAGAGGCACAGCGAGAACGGAAGCGCATCCTCCACCGCCCATGCAACTTCCACAACCGGCTGCTGGTCGAACAGCGGATCGTGGCTCTGCTTGACCTCGGTCAATCTGACCAGATGCCGATGCGCGGGATCCGGCGGACCGCCGTCAGAACCACTGATCTCCTCGAGCAGGAGCACGTCGCCCGGCTTGAGACGCAGCGCGCGCTCTCCGACCGGCGGCGTGCCTTGCGCGGCCTGGTATTTCGCAGGCTTGTCTGTGGCAGACTTGTCTTCCGCGACCTTGGCCGATCGCTTGCGCGGACTGCGCTTCTCCTGTGCCTGTGCCTGTGCCTGCGGCTTCGCCTCGCTCGCGCCGGCTGCCGGCATAGTTAATGTATCGCGCAGCGTCGCGGACGTTGCGCCCGCGGGCAGGCAACACTGCCGGTCACCCCATAGGTAGAAGGCGATGCTGTTGTGCGCGACATGGAGCGCGAGCGGTGCCGCGGCCATCGGCTCGAACACGACAAGCTGGCCGCGCATCTCCAGCGATATCTCGTTGGGCGACAGCACGCTCTTGTCAATCGCTTCGCCGCCATTGTAGCCCGCCACGAAATGGGTCGCGGCCGGATCGATGGTGACGTCTTCATCGGTGTGGACGAAAACCCAGGTCCGCGCGTTGCAGCCCTCATGCATCGCATAGTCGACGAGCCGGACATGGCGGCGCACCGAAATGCGCTGCCGCGCCGTGGCGAGATAGGCTTCGGTGGCAACCGCATCCTGGTAGTAGCTGAGATGATCGGCGACATAAGCCAGAATCTCGACCAGCGCGACGCCGGTATCGGGCACGTGCTGTTCCTGCCAGTCGGGGATGGTCACCGCCAGCCGGTCGAGGATCAATTGCCGGAACGATTTATAGTCGCGCGAGAGATAGTTGATGTCGGGCGTCGGCAGAACGCTCGGCGGACAGACCTGCGGCTGCCTGCAATCGATGTGCGTCGGCTCGCCGAACTGGAAGCTGAAATCCGCGCTGGCGTAGCGCGGATCGATGCCCGGCAAGGGCTCGCTGGTCGGTTCGCCGTCATCATCGAGCGCGACCAGGCTGAGCCGGTAGGTCGAGGTATCTCCGGGGCGATCGATCGCCACGTCCATGCTGGCGTCGCCGTCGGACTCGTCGGCGGCGTGGAGCCGGATATCCGTCACCTTGATGTCGCGCACGCGGGCGCCGCCGGTGATCACGACGTTGGCCGGCGCAATCGCGGTCGTGAGCGTGTTCAGGAAAAACACCGTCAGCATCCGCCGGTCGTTGCTGACCTCGATAGTGTCGATGCCGTTGGAGCCGCGCGCGCGGATCTCCCGGCGTCGGTGCGGCTCGCGGCAGTATTCGGCGGAGTGCGACATGACCTACACCGTCCGTGTGATCTGCACGATCTGGGTCTGGCCGGTCTGCCGCCTGACGTATTGAACACCAATCGTCAGCGTCGAGTCCACGCTTGAGACCTGCAGATCCTGAAGTTCGATCAGATCGCCGAGCCAGCGCTGCAATGCGCCGCGCAGGGTGAATTGCAGCGCGGCCGCCATTTCACGACTGTTCGGCGCAAACACCATCTGCATCAAACCGCTGCCGAAATCCGGTCGGTTGACCCGTTCGCCGGGGTTGGTGAACAGGAGCTGCTCGATCATGTCGCGGATGTGGGTGTCGTCATCGGTCGTCGCGGTGCGTCCGCGCTTGTCGAACTGAAAGGGAAAGGCGAGGTTCATGGCGTCACATCCCGAATACGCAGGTTTGCGTGGCGGTGATCAGAAGCGGCGTCCCGCTCGGCGCGCAGATCGACTGGCTGTCCTGCAGCAGCACCGGATTGCCGTAGGAGGACACCCTCGTCGACGCAGTGATCCATGTCGCCGTCACGCAGGGGCCGTTGGCCGCGATCGGCGGCGGCAGCGTGCAGCCGATGATGCCGTAGGGCACGGGCATGACCGAGATCGGCTGGCCCATCACCATCACATTGGGAATAGTCGTCATCGGTGTCGCAACGCCGCCATGCGCGCAATTCACCATGGCGTTGAGATGAAGCAGAAATCCGGGCAACGCACGCCTCCCTCTAGGGCTGGGTTACGACTAGAGCTCCCAAATTTATGGTGACGATTCCCTCGGCAAGCGCGATCGTCCCGCCCTTGCCGTCGCTGATGATGACGCCCGCCTGCGAGATCGTGATGCCGGGCATGCCGGGCACGGGCAGGCCGCAGGAAATGATGATTCCGGTTGCCGGATCGCCGCTCATCAGGATCGTGTTTTGACCGATGGTCTGCAGGACGATGTTGGGAACGGCCGGCGCCCCCATCAAGGCGGGCAGCGGCACCTCCGCCGGCGAGCCCCAGAAGCAGCCGGTCCAGATCGGCAGATCGGGATCGCCGTGCTCGAATTCCATCCAAACGCTGGCATCGATCGGCGGCACCACGTAGATCCCGCTTTGCAGACCTGGATTGCCCGTAATGGGAACGCAAGGCGTCGCCCAGGTCGTGGGAACCACGCCGAGCACATCGAGCACGATCGCCTGGATCCGGCCCTTCATCTCCGGATCGACATTGTTGAAGACGGTGCCCCGATATTTTCCGAAGAAGGTTTTTTTCGGCGCCTTGCTCATGGCAGCACCCTCGGGAGCAGCGAGATCAAACCTTCGCGCGCAAGGCTGAAGTTCTGCTTGTACTCGCCCTTCTTGATGTTGTGAGTGACGCTCGTGACGTAATAGAGCCCGTCATAGGCAGTGCCTGCGCCTCTGACGCCGACCAACTGTCGCGCTTTCAGCGGCTGCCCGTAGCGCATCACGTCGAGCGAACCGGACCCGGTGATGGGATCCGGCTTGGTCGATTTGGCAAGCCCGAGCAACGCGGCACGGATCGGATCGAGGCTCGCGACATCGCCCAGCGGCTCCGATTGCATCGCCACCGCCGGCCGGATGGCGAGTGGCGGGCGCAACAGGCTCACATCGGGAATCGGAATGGGAATCGGGATCTTCTCGGTGATCGGGTCGAGGATGGTCAGCGTCAATTGCTTTCGCGCCATGCCGTCATAGGTGAAGCTGAGATTTTCGACGTTGGTCTCCGCGTCCATGTCGATGTTGAGGGCCGGCTGCGGAATGCCAATCCGGATCTCGGGTCCGAAATAGGCAACATTGGTGCCGGGGACCGGGCCGGAATCGATATAGAAGACGTATCCCACGTCTTGCGCGGCCCGATTGAGCCAGGAGAGATCCGAGTCGCCGGGGGCTCGCGTGTACCAGCTTTCGGTGACGACCGGCACGTCGATCTGCAATGGAGGCACGACCAGCGGAATGATGCCGTAGATTGCATATTTGAGGATCAGGAGCTCGACGATGCCGGCAATCGGCAGGCTTGGAAACGGGATGGCCGGCTCGAGCAGCGCACCGATTATGCCGCCATTGCCCGTGTCCAACAGCACGCTGACATCCTGGCCTGTCACCATCAGCGTCGACTGGCCCGGCTCGTTACTCGGCGTCATGGTGTGCTGGGTAATGATGCCGTCCATCAGCACGATTGGCAGGCTGTTCACCGTCACCATCAGGATCACGCGAATACCCGGATCGAACGCGCCGACCGGCAGCATCGTGGTGTTGAGCGGCGATCTCTTGCTCATTGCGAATGTCAGCTGAAAGCCGCTCGCCTGGCCGGCGCTCGTGGTCACCTGCACGCTCGTCAACGCATCAATGACCGGCTGCGGCGCCGGAACCGGCACCGTCGGACCCATCAGAAGCGTGAGATAAAATCCTCTTAGCATCAGCTTTGCGCCGGTATTCCCTGTGGCAGAGTGATACGGAGCTGCCGACCGATGGTCTCCGTCAGTTCGATCGGCCGCATGGCGTTGTTGGCGTCGCACAGCCGCCAGAAGGCTTCGGGATCGCCGAGATATTGCGCGGCGATATTGTCGAGTCGCTCGCCCTGGATCACCGTGTGCAATTGCAGCAGTACGAACTGGTCGGCCGACGGCACGAAGCGCCGCGTCAGATAGATGACGGTGCGGCCGTCGGCGGTTTGCAGCGTCGCGGTCGGCAGACCGAAATAGCGGCTGGTCGGGGCAAACAATGTTGCCTGCGTGCTCACCGGGGCGAGCTGGGATGATGTGGCCGCGCTCATGGGATGCCCTTTAGCCCAAGGGCGGACAGTGTGCCCTGCGTGCCGACGCGCGCCAGTTGTTCCTTTTGCTGCAGATAGGCCATGAACAGGTTTCCTCCCTTGTGGGCGAAGCCGAGGTCATTCACCGTGAGCACGCGCATGCCGAGCGAGACCTTGGCGCGGATCGGGTTGAGGTGCGGATCGAAGGCCTCCTCAGTGATGCTGAATTCGGTGAGCCGCACCGGCAGCACGCGCACCTGACTCCAGACGAACAGCGCCAGCGGGGCTTCCATCGGCGCGATCTCGAGCACGCCCTGCTGCGACTGGCTGTTGTTGCCGTTGAGCTGGCCGCTCGTCGGATAGATCATCACTTCGAGAGCCGCGAGCTGCGGATAGATACCGAGCTGCGCGACCGTCGGATCGCCGGTCTCGAGCTGGTCGGTTGCGTCGATCTCCGCATCGAGCTTGATGGTTTCCACCGGCGGCGATTTCAGCCGCAGCGCCTCGAGCCGATCGCCCGGCTCCGGCCCAATGCTCTGGATCTGCAGCGTGCGGCTCAACGTGTCGGGATTATATTGCAGCGCCACGATCTGCACCGGCACGCCGGAATCCGGATCGAGCAGCACGATGCCGCCCTTGAGCAGTTTCGGTGAGCCGGGGAAGGAGGTCATTTTGAGCTTCGTGCCTCACATTGACGTTGCCAGAACCATGGTGAACCGCGATTTGCACATCACGCCGTTGATCTCGCAGCTATTGAAGAAGCTTGGGATTTCCAATCAGGTTGGCTATTTCCGCCTCCATTCTTGTTTCCAGAGCGCTCAGGCTTTGAATCGCTGCCTCGTTCTTCGCATAACTCGACCGGTTGTTGCGGGCCCACTCTCTGTAAGGCATGCTTCCGCGCGCCGAGTTCACCTCGGCCGGAATCAATTTCAGGTTCGGTCGATAATTGAATATCTTGATTTGTTGCTCCCAAGACAGTCGTTCGAATCCAGACATTTCAAAGATCTTCGATCTCGGATAAACATGATCGACTTCCAGGCTGACGCCGGTAGTTCCAAACGCTTCATCTCTTCCCAAGGCCTTTACGTCCAAGTATTCCTTGCGCTTGCTTGCAGCGTCTGTGAGAGCCTTGAGATATTCAGCTCCCGTTGCATTTATCAGCTCCTTTGCCTTTAACTTCTGCTGCTCCAAATCCGCGGTCGACCCGATATCGGCTTCGCGTTGCTTAAGCTGCTCGCGGCGAGCTTCCAGATCCTTTTTTCTCTCCAGTAAGGCACTGCGGTCATCGGATGTCTTCTGCAGCTGATCATAGATCGATTTCAATTCATTGAAGATCGATTGCAATTCTTTTTGGATCAGCTTCTTTTCTAAAAGCTGCTCGTCAATGCTGGCTTGCAGATCTTTGATGCGAACTTCCAGGTTGCTTTTCAGCTCTTGTCGGAGCGCGCTTCTGGATGGCTCGCCTGCCGGTTTGGTTGTTGAAGACTTGGTTTCGGCGGCCTCGGTCTTGGGCGAGTCGAGCGACTTCGCTTCGTCGATCAGTTGACCCGGCGCCGGGAGTTTCTTCTTGGCCAGCGCATCGGCCGCCGCAAGATTCTTTCCGGGAAGGTTTGCTGGCGGCTTGCCCGGTCCCTGCGCGGCGGAATCTTGCCCACCGCTCGTCTTGCCGGCGCCGCCGACATCACCACCCTTTGGGCTGCCGACGCCGCTTTGACCTTCTGCCATCAGCCCCGGAGGCTTCGGTTCAGCGGGTATCCACTCTGCACCGGCGACCGTTACATTGAAGCCACCCTCAGCCGGTTGAAGGATGGGCACCTTGGTCGTTCCGCCCCGCGGCTTCATTATCTCGATCAGACCGGGCGAACGAGGTGTGGGAGGTTTCAGGTTGGCCGCCTTGCCGGCCTTGTGGAACAGGATCGCAAGAATGATATCTATCCCGAGCTTGCTGACCGCCCTGGCAAACAGGGTAGCGGCTTCGTCGTAATCCGGGTCGCTTTTTGCATTCGAGGTCTTTCTGCAAAACTCTATGAGCAATTTGACGATTTCGATCGCTTCTTGTCCAAGCATAAGTATCGTTGCAGCGAGCAATGCGCCGACAAGGATATCCGCAACCCATCCTACCGGCGTAAGTTGCGAGGCTACGTAAACGGCCGTAAAGGCCGCCATCGTAAGAATGGCCTCCGGAGTGAGCAGTTCCTTCAGTCGGTCTGCTCCCTCTCCTTTCAGCTTCTCCGTAATCGCCAGCGTGATGACCTTCTTGAACTTGTCCCCGAGGGTCATCATCGGAGGATCTTTGTTCACCTTGTGCTGGTGCGGATCGACATTCGCGGCAGTGATCGTCTCCTCGAGCGTGTGAGGACCCGGCTTCGGACCCATGCCCGGCTTGGTTGTGTGCGCGTTTGGAGACGTTTTCGCCGCATCGGATGGAGTTGCAAGTTTGGCCGCTTGTTCCGGCGATAGTCCCCAGCTTGCCGCGACGTCAGGGCGCAACACGAAGGGTTGCGACGCAAGATCGTCTCGCTGAATGACGGCTTCTCCGCCAGCGGCGCGGTTCGCTGGGCCAGAACTGCGGGAAGCGGCACCCAACGGCGCCGCACCCGACTGTTGCACGACGTGGGCCAGCTCGTGAGCTATCAACCGCTGGCCACCGATCGATGTCGGCGAAAACTCGCCGGCGCCGAAAACGATATCGGCATTGACGGCATAAGCCCTTGCGTTGACCTCGCGCGCCGATTGTTCCGCTACGCCGCCAGTATGAACCCGCACCCGAGAAAAATCGTAGCCGAACCCTTGCTCCATCCTCTGACGAAGGTCGGATTGAAGGGGGACGCCGGCGTTTGCCAGGGCGAGTCCCACCGTCGCGGGCGCTGCGGCATCGCCCTCCTTGATGCGCTCACGTGCTGGATTTGCGATTCTGGCCGGCGCAGCGAGCGATCCCGCCATCACCTGATCCGCAGCTCGATCGGCTTCGTGTTCCAGCGGATGGTTGCTTGAGCCGATCGTGAGCTTGCGTTGCAGTAGTCCACGCGCCTCCGGGCGGGGTCTACGCTCCAAACCGGCCCGCTGATTGCGTTCAAGGATTCGCCCTACCGACGTCGTCGCCGCGCTTTGCTTCTGCATCGATGTCAGCGCCCGCCCGCTCATCGCCGCCCTACTCCCGAAAAAACGCTTTGCGCGATCTGCGTGCCGAGCGCACCGGGCGTTGTATCGCGCGGCACATGCATCCCCCCTGCATTCACGCTCGGCACGGCGATGCCCGATCGAAATTCGTGCGCCACGCCGTGTTCCGACAACAGCCGGCCGAGCTCGGCCTCGACCGCGGCCTTCACTTGCGCGCCTTGCGCGCGCGACACCGGGAGACCCTCGAGAACCAGATGCTCGATGTGCAGGCGGATGTTCATGCGTTCGCCCCCGCAGGTTCGAGCCAGCGGAAATCCATCTCGTTGATCGGACGGTCGAGCTTCACGAATTCCGCGCGCGCGGCGACAAGCGCGAGCGGCATCGTAACCGGCGAGTTGGCCTCGGCGCCGAGGAAAGCCGCGTTCAGGGCCGCGTTGTGAATGCTGCCGCC
>Ga0210406_10003227_pt1 | contig 18031 bp, 17 predicted proteins | sample IncBWC30MmetaG_FD_155454 | JGI IMG/M metagenome (GOLD analysis project Ga0210406, IMG submission 155454) | Forest soil microbial communities from Barre Woods Harvard Forest LTER site, Petersham, Massachusetts, United States - Inc-BW-C-30-M | ecosystem: Environmental > Terrestrial > Soil >... | reverse complement strand
CTGCGAAGAACAGGCACCGTTCAGAGTGATTCGGTCTTCCAGCGCAAGATGCTTGGCTTTGCTTCGCAGGTGTCCGTTGCCTGGACCATCCCCGACGAATGCCAGCCGCAGGTTTGGACGGCGGTTCGCGACGGACGCAAAGGCTTCGAGCAATTCCTCGATGCCCTTCGCGGTATCCAAACGGCCCACAAACAACACGAGTTCGGCACTCTGGTCAATGGCTAGCTGCGCGCGCGCTGCGCTCCGGTCTCGCAGGTGAAAGACGCTCGGATTGCAGCCATTCCGGATCGTCCGGACCTTGCTTGCGCTAATTCCCATCTGGATGGCTCGCTGTCGCAGGTGTTCGCTTTTGGTCACCACAAACGTTGCTCGTTTCATCGCAAGCCGCGACAACCATCTAGAAGCCGGGTCCGCAAAACGATTCAGGTCTGAGCCAATCGAGCCGAGTACGGCTGGAATGCCAAGCCTGCGGGCTATGGCCACGGTGGCATAGCCTTCAGGGTACAACCAGAAGTTGCATACCACGTCTGGTGAGCACTCATGTAAATAAGGCGCGAGATACTTCGCACAAACCAAACCGTTGATGCATCTGGTCAAGCCAGGTAACGCTGGATATTCAAAATACCGCGTAGCTACGCCGGCCGGAGAATAAGCCAAATCCGGAGGGCGATGATCGTATGTCGGTTGGAACCATCTCGGATACCGCGGAAAAGGACAAATAACATTTACCTCGGCGCGTTTTGAGAGGGCCAAAACGATTTCGTACTCAGAATGCCCGCGGTACGGTTGGGCCGGAATGGGGAATATCGGTGTAACGATTGTGACTTTCAACCTCATCGCATCGCACCCCGAGTTCGCATTTGATCGCGTGAGTTCAGGTTGAGCATCATCGCGTTCCAATCCGTGCCGTCATGGCCCTCTGCCGCCAACGACGCAGACGTCCCAGAAGTCCAAATTCGCCACAATGGACCTCGCGTGAACAGGAACTTGTAAAACCCGACTACTACAGCAGCATTTAACATGCAGAACGCGCTCGCCGGAGCCGCTATCCGCGTCAGGAGCGGGATGCCCCGCGTGGAACCCAGAGCCGCGAGCATGTAGAAGCCAATCTGTGCCGCGCACGCTCCCACATAAAGCCAGGAACGTTTTGCCAGCCACGCGCTGCTGATGAGAAGGATCACCAGCAGAATTGGCACGAGCAGACGCAACAGTTTGTGCGAGATCAATTCGAACCGTAACCGGTTCTGGCGCGACAGCAACCAGGGCGCCAGTTGTATCAATTGGAAGTTGCCCGCGAGCGTTCGGACCTTGCGATGGAACTCCCCGCGCATACTCTTGGGCCAGATATCATAGACTCGCGCACGCAGATCCAGAACCGACCGATAGCCCTGGCGAATCACACTAAGAGGCTGGAGCATATCGTCAAGAATAGTTCCTGCCGGCAGAGCGCTAGCCAGTTTGCGGCGGATCGCATAAAACCCACCGTACACTCCGAGCGGCGAATCGACCTTTGCCTCGCAATTACGAATCCACTGTTCGTATCTCCAATATAGTCCGCCAACAGCCTTGGCGCCCGCGTCGTGGCCATCATCGCGCAGCACTAACTCTCCGGTTACACATCCCACTTGAGGATCATCAAAGTTACTAATCAATAGTTGCAGGGCGTTACTCTCAATCCATGGACGAATGTCGAGGAATAGCAGAATTTCCCCCGTGGCCCTCTGCATTCCTAGGTTCAGCGCCGCTGCCTTGCCAGAATGCACGGGACACCGGATGCACTTGATATGCGGATCTTGAAACTCCTTGAGAATATCGTCTGTGCCATCCGTCGATCCGTCGGATACGATCTCGATTTCCATCCGGTCTTGCGGATAATCCAACGAAAGCAGGTGGGCTACTTTCTGTCGCAGCAACGCGGCGCCGTTGTGGACCGCAAGGATGATGCTCACCGTCGGAAGTATCGATCCTTGCCGCTGCGGGCATGGCCGCAAGCGGCTGCGTAAGTACATCCACAAGGGATATCCAGCGTAGGTGTAGAGCAGGAGGCAGGCCGCAATCCAGAAGGCGTACGCATAGACGTGTGTACCACTCATTTCGTCCTCTTGTGTTTAAAGCGCGCGCCTCCACGGGAGCTTTGACCGGCCCGGGTGGAGGCTGCTTGACCTTGCTTGTCAGTGGATTCGGGGGAATGAACTACGGCTGAATCAGCATCTCCCTGGCCGCAGAGGGCGTTTTAGATCGCTACCTGACTTTCAGTGTCGTAGGCGAACCAGGCCGTAAATCAAGAGGATGAGCACTATCTCGGCAGATAGCGTGGAACATATCCAGCGACCGCGGTCAGGCGACTTGCGGTTGCCCCCTTGAAGGGCAATCGTGGCGGTGGCCAGTCCCAGAACCAGGTACATCGTTGTCGTGTAACACCGCGATAAGAACCACGCGGTCGTCATAAACGACACCAATGCCAGGCGCATGGTCGCAACCCACTCCTGGCGCACAATCGGCGAGTCATCAGTTTCATTCCCTGGTCTGAATTCCGTGGCAGGAGCGCTAACCATGGGGGGCAGCGCTTCGCAGGCATGCGCGTATTTCAAAGTGATGATACCTTCCGATGGTGCAGGACTAGTGGCAAGCGTACGGGCGCTGTAGATCGAACACTCTTCAAAAAGGCGCAGCAACCCGAAAAGTCTGCTCGCCTGCCTTTTCTTTTGCACCGCGAGAATGTGGTTCAGGCCGATCGTCGTTGTGACGAGTAATGCCACCCACAATGTGCTTCCCAATAGTCCAAGCTCAGCAAGACAGAGGACAAAAGAGTTGTGCGCGGTGATCTCATACAAATCCTTGAAGCCATCGAACCCGATTCCGAATATCGGAGCGCTCTTGAACATTTCCAGGCCATTGGCCCAGGCTTCCAACCGGTCGGCGCCGTCCGCCGCCGAAATTCCGCGGCCTCCCGTGAAGTCAAGAGCCAGCATGGAGAAGATGAATACCGCGGCCACGGCGACGGACGCGGGTGTTCCTAATTTCTTCCGGGCCGCCATCAGCGCGAGGGCGGCCAGCGCGATCAAGCCGCCGCGGGAATGTGTCAGATAGGTGGTCCACAACAACAAGACAGCGGGCACGAGCACGACAAAGAAGTTGGCAACCATACGTCCGCGGCGCCAGGCAATAAACGCAAGCGGAAGAGCGATCAAAAGGATTTGAGCAAGATCGTTCGGATCGCTTAAGAAGCCGGCGCCGCGTATTCGTGTCAATTGCCCAATTACATCTTCCTGCGGAGAGGAGATATTGGTGATTAGAACGAACGTCTCGCCGTGATAGCCTGCATAATATCCGCAGAGCGCCTCCACACTAACAACCAGGCAGGATGTGACTGCCGCCAGTGTCACGATTTTTAGCCTCCGGACTGTCGTGACGTTTACCACGATGAAGAAGAAGACTGCCGCGCACGGCAGGAACACGCGCCAGCTTTCGACTACTCCGCCAAGCCATCCATGAGCGATCTGCGACAGAGAGATTGCGACAATGAAGCCGAGCAGCAAATAAGTTTGGATTGAGCTTTTCCAATAGCTGTAAGTCTCCATGCTGGGCAAAGAAACTAAAGCGGTAATCCCGGCCAGGTATGCCATCGCGTGATTGCTGGCCCAGTCCTTTCCGAATTGTTCCGGTGAGAGGATCGTAACTACGATATAGACAACAGTGAGTGCGAATCCCATGATCAAGCGTCTGCTGCAATCGTCCTGTTCAGGCTCGCTTAACCTATCGCGAGGCTTATGATTGTTGTCTTGTGGAAACCGTGAACGACAGCGGCAGTGAAGGGAAGACTGGCGTCACTTGGCGCCACGTCCCAAGAGTACAATCTTGATGGTATTCATGATGATCAGTAGATCCAGCCCTGCGGACGAGTTCTTGATGTAGTAGAGGTCGTAGCGGAGTTTTTCCTTGGCGTCCTCGATCGAGCTTCCATACCTGTAGAGGATCTGCGCCCAGCCAGTAATCCCGGGACGAACGCAATGCCGTAAGTGATAGAAAGGTATCTGCCCATTCAGCGCCGCGACAAATTCGGGCCGTTCGGGACGCGGACCTACCAGACTCATGTCGCCCCTCAATACATTCAATAACTGCGGAATCTCATCGATGCGCGTCTTGCGAAGGAATCGGCCGACTGGTGTGACTCGCGGATCGTCGTCCTCCGCCCAGGTTGGCCCGGTGTCCGCCTCGGCATCGGAACGCATCGTGCGGAATTTGTAGCAACGAAAAATACGCTCATCGCGTCCCACGCGATTCTGCCAATATAAAATCCGGCCAGGTGAGCTCAGCTTGATGGCTAGAATGATAAACGGAAGCAAAGGCACGCTGAGCAGTAAACCGACAATCGAAATCATCACGGACGCGAACCGCTTGTAAATCAGAAAGAGCCGTGAGGCATGCGAGCCTGGCGAGAATAGCAGCCAGCTCAATCGGATGGATTCGATCGGAACCTTTCCGGTGATGGACTCGTAGACATCATTTCCATCTTGCACTTGCACGCCACGGTTCTTCAGCGACAGCAACAAGTCTACCGGCAGCTTCCCGCGGCGTTCCTCCATTGCTACGACGATGCGGTCGATGCCGCGGACGGGACGGCCGACTGCTAGTTCCTTGCAAAAGCTGGCCTGCGAGAGAGCTGACGGCATTTCGCCGCTCTCGGGATTTCCAGCTTGCTGCCCGGCGGCGCTCAATTCTGCGCGTCCCGCGATGCGAATGCCCAGCTCTGGCCGCATTTCGATTTCATGCAAGAGAGCTTCGGCCAGCGCGCTTTCGCCCAAAATGACCACCCTCTCGGCAAGCCGCTGCGTGCTGTTGATGACCGAAAACAGCCTTCGCCAGAGAAGCAGCGCCAGCCCAACAAACAGAAAACCGAGGTGAAAAATTCCCCGGCCCAATTTCACCGGTGGGTACAGGTAGTAGAGGAGACCCAAGGTAATGTAGGCGACGCCCAGCACCTGTATGAGTCGAACCAGCGCCTCGCGCCGATTGCTTACAATCGCGGAATCATAAAGATCGAAGTAATACATGCACGTCAGGAAGGCCACCGACACGAACAGAATTTTTAGCGTGCCGTACTGATACGTGAGCATAAACCTGGCTTGGCCGGAGCCCAGCCGCGCGAGAGCAGATGCCACCAGCGCGAGTGTGATCAGGCAGGCTTCTGAAATTCCGAGCAGGAGGGTTCGCTTCGGGATGTAGGTATGCAGCAGACGGATCAAGGGTTACTCCTGGTATGGGGAACATCCGGGTTATGGGGAACATCCGGGAACCAAGGCTTTTGTGCGCAGCTAAGAAGAGTTAACTATTTGTGCCCACCATTGCGCCGCCGCCGGGCAATGACTCCACCAATCAACAGCGCTGCACCGAACAAAAGCGTGGTTGCCGGCTCTGGAACGGGGGCTGGCGCCTGATCAATCGGAGCCGGCGGGGCATTGAAAGCCTGAAGTGGATCCTGTTTCGGGCAGCCGCAACTCAATAGGGCTGCGGCAAGAGAGAGAGCAAGAAACCAGTTCGGTGGACGCATCCTTAATGTCCGTCTGGCTTCGCCCCAGGTAAGAACTGAATTAATGATTCGGTTAATGCTTCTCATGGGTGTACCATCCTTGTATCTATCTTCAATGACTTAGAACTGAGTCTGGACTTCACTCTCCGTCAGCTTCGGGGCGCGGCTGAGTGTTGCGTCATCTCGAGAAGATCTTCTCCGAGCAGCTAATGGGGATGAACCGTTGATTCACACGAGCATTGGCCATGGCAAGCTGTCAATCTGGCAGGAATTCCTCGATCTGTGGATAGACGCGGCGCGCGAAATCCGCCGCCCGCGATTGAGCGCTCGCTTCTCCATCAGCTGCGCTTGTCCAGATGCGGACCATAGCTCCGTCGGTCGGTTTGCTCTTCAATCCGTCGGCAATGAGCAAGAGCTTGGCCAGGTATTCGCTGGCAACGATCCGTCCATGCGACTGATACCAATAGAGCACCATATTTCGTCTTGTTCCCTGTGCCACTAAGTATCCGTTCACAAGAACAGGAACTCCGCTCTCTGAACCGATCTGGACACGAGTGGAATGGACCGGTTCCCATCCGGAGCCCGGAAGACAATTTTTGGGAGAGTGTATTCTGTCCCCGGAACGTTGGTCTTTGTAATAGCCGACATAGAGCTCAATCGGAGGCGTGCTGCCGAGATACACTCGGTTGATATAGTCATCCGCACCGACTGCGCGCGCCACCTGCGTCTCGAACGGACGATCCTCACTGTGCGATAGACCAATGTCCGAAGGAAAGTCACGCAACGGCCAATGCGGCGCAGCGGCAACCCTCGGTCTGAAGCTATGAGTCGCGAAGATTCCTCCCACAAGAACCATCGCGACCACCAGGATCCTTAGATAAGTCATGGAGTGACCGGGCCGGACTTCTGCTGTTTCAAGTGCAGGCCAAGAATTTTATGGATGAGCAGGATCGAAAACACAGCCAGCGCAAAAAAAACAAGGCCAAGAGCCACATGCACCACACCGGAATCCACGCTCGGCCCAAAGAAGTAACTCAGCACGCCCGTCGCGACCAGGCGCAGACCGTTGGTCGCGATCGCGATCGGGATGCTCGCGATCGCCAACACGGCGCGTTTCCACGTACTCTGCTCGGCCAAATATCCGTAGGCTACCGCTGCGGCCAGCAGCGAAAGTAACGAGCGAATGCCGCTGCATGCTTCGACCACATTGAGCGTGCAGTTCGGTAGAAAGAGTAGATTCCCTTGTCGCACGGTGTGAATCCCGACCGCGACCAGACCTGTCGCGCCCAGGCGCGATGCCCATAATTGAAGCGGAAGTGTCAACTGGTAATAAACGATTGCCGGCAAGGGGATCATAAACAACAGGTAGCCGATCGGAAACGCAACCGACCGCAGCGCCTCACGGCCGGAAAGAAATAGGACGATTCCCGAGATCAAGATCACCAAGGACAATCGCGCCATGAACATCTCCGCGCCGAGCATCCCGAGAATCCGCAGCCCGACGGCGAATAGCATGACCGCAACACCGAAATTGCTTGGCCGCGCAGGCACCGCGCGCCACCGATCCCGCACCCTCCATAAGACGTAGCCCGCAAAAACCGGGATGAAAAATCCGTGACCATAATTCGGATCGCCCCACCATTGTCTCGCCAGCGATGCCAGTACTGGCGCATACAGGATTACCACCAGTGTTGACAGGGAGAGCGCGGCAAACCATGTGCCGATCTGCGACCTTTGCCCGGATAAATCCCTCGCCCAAGTGGTGCTGCCAAGTGTAGAAAGCGTTTTCTCCGGACACTTGATGGTCGGCGCATTCTCGTCACCGAACGGGGACAAGAACCCTCTCACACTTATCCATACGAGATAGTTAACAAGCGGGAATATCGAGTACGTGATCCTGCTCGACTTCATCGGATGAGCCCTGGCGATTCCTAATGGAATCTGTCTTGAGGGAGTGGTGACGCGAGTTCGTGCGCTTTATTTAGTTCGTTTAGAATCCGGCCGTCCGCTAGCATGGCGAGAAAACTTAGATTTATCGGCCAAAGAGACAATTTCTCGAGAACCTCTCGACTAGCGCACGTCTTTCGCGCTCTGGTCTCCGGACTTTCGGGCGCCATAATATTGCCCCTCGTAGTCGATCTGATCAAAATCAGATGCCTCATTGACCACCACGCCGATCAACTTCGGGTGGTCGAGGGACTGCAACCCCTTCTTCAGTGCCTTAAGTGGCGCGACTCCCTCCCTGACGACTAGCAACGTGCCGTCCACCAATTTCGACCAGAGGTTGGCATCGATGACCGGCAACATCGGTGTGGAGTCTATGATGATCCAATCAAATTGGCTGTTAAGCTGGGCGAACGCTTCCGCAAGTTGTCCCGATCGCAGGATTTCCGAGCGTCGGTCGCAAGCCTTTCCTGCCGGAAGAAGCCATAAGCCCGTGCCAGTGAATCTGAGCATGTAGCGCGCGAGCTCCTGGTTTCGGGCCGTCCACCAGTCGCTCAGCCCTTGCAAATCTTTCAGTCCGAACATCGATGCCAGCGTCGGTCGGTGTAAGTCACCTTCAATCAGGAGCGTCTTGGATCCAGAATACTTGGCCAGCGTCACCGCTAGGTTCGCTGCCACAAACGACTTGCCCTCATTGATCACGCTGCTGGTCACTTGCAGAGACTTCAACTCGTGCTGCCTGCGCATGTCGTCAAGCCGGACGGCAAGAGCTCGAAATTTCTCTGCGCCCAGGCTGTTGGGATCGCTCCATGCAACTAGACGCGATGCCGGCAGCGGTTGCGCCGTCACCGACCGAGTCTTATCGCTCTCGGCCACCTTTTTGATTTCGACCGTTCCTCTTAAATCGGCCCCTTCGGGCATCGCGTTGCCCAGCACTTCGGCCGTTGCCGAGGTCTCAGGTAACACCACGCCAGCAGGAAGCATGTCCAGCGGTGCCGTGTCCTGCTGGCTCTGTCGAATTGTTGCTCTGCTAAATCCTTCAAATAACTGGCTCATTGGTTTCCATTCCTGATTTCAGAGTTGTCTTTCCGGCAAGAACCGCCCGAGCTCATGCTGCAGAGCAAATCCTGCCGGCGTCCACAGGGAAAGCGTTTCGCATCAAGGTCATTACTATTCAGCACCACCGCCGCTCAACCGTTGTAATACGTGTAGAGATTTCCGGTCAAAATTAATAACGCCACTGCCGCCACTGCCCCGCATTCCATGTAGTGTCCGATAGCGCGGGAATGCTCCTCTTGGGGCGTGCTCAAGCGCGGGATACCTACAAGCATCCGGGCAGGGAGAATTCCTTCCAGATCTTTCTCTTGTCGGAAGCGCACGTCAGTTAATTCTAGAAAAGCCGCAATACCAATTCCGAGCAGGGCTCCCAATGCCAACCCAACAACACTGATCAGGAAACGATTCGGCGCCGAAGGCTTGTCCGGCAACTTTGGCGGATCGACGATGTGGAACTGTTGGCCCTGCTGCTGCTGTCCGAGGCTAGTGGCGAGCTGCGATTGCGTTTGCTTCTGAAGAAGCGAGTTGTAATTGAATTTGGCTTCGTCATACCCGCGTGAAACGACGGTCAGCTCCTGTTCAGTTTCCGGAGTCAGATTCAGGCGGCCCTGGTACACGGTAGTTTGTGTCTCAAGATCCCTCGCGTGCTGTTGCTCGTTCTGAATCTCCAATTGATTGGCCTTAAGCTGGCTCTGCAGCTGCATGACGGCCGTTGGTGATCCACGCTGCACTCCTTCCGCGGCCGAAAAGTCAATTGCGTTTGTTGACTTGCCGGTCTGTTGATTGGAAGCGATTTCCACTTCATTCTGTTTCTTCAACGCCTCGGTCTTGGCGATCTCATCTTCAAGCGCCACGATGTCTGGATGGCCGTCAGTATAACGAGTACGCAAATTCTGGAGTCGCAGGCGCAAATCCTGCAGCTCCTTATCTAATGCTTGTGTTGATATGGCGTTTGAGTCTCCGCCCATACTCGCCTGGGCCGATTGGTATTGCTGTAGCAGTGATTCCAGATAGATCTTCTGTTGCTTCGAGCTGTCTAAGGCGTGTTGTGTGCTCGCCAACGCTGCTTGCAGGCCGGCCAGAATTTGTACATTGCTTTGCAATTGGCCGGGCAGGTTTCCAACGTGTTTGGCCTTGAACGCCGAGACTTCTCCTTCCTGTTCTTCCATTTTGGCTCGTGCGTCCTTCAACTCGCTATCCAGAAAGGCTGTCGTATTTTCGGAAAGCTGTCGCTGCGCCCTTACATTTTCGTTGATGAACAATGACGTTAGCTCGCTATTTACCTGCTGGGCCAACTCAGGTGTATCAGCCGAGTAATGAATCTTGAAGGTGAAGAACTCTCCGCGGTATCCGGGCGCACCCACCAGCTCAATCTTGATGTCGTCCCGCATTTGTTCCACTGGATCCTTGGGCTTGAAAAAACCACTCAGCGGCGGAGGCGTAGCATAAAGCTTAAAGCGGCTTATGATTGCTTGCAGGCTGGCATAACTCAACACCTGCTGCGTCGTGCTCTGCAAACGATTTTGCAAATTCACATTAACGTTCTCCATCACGTACAGGTCCGAAACTTTCTGCTGTTCGGCGGAGATCAGCGCATCGGAGGTGTACGTGGTCGGCAAAGTCCAGCTCACGCCCCATACCGCCATCCAGCACAGAAACAGCGGAAGCAATATCCACCAGCGCCGTCGCACTACGATCGCGAAATATTCTTCCCATCCGCGCGGAACTCGCTCGTCTAGTCTGTCTGACATTGCTTGCCTCTCCGTGGACTTATTTTCTTCGGCCTCGAAAACAAAGGTTCCATCTCGGTACAATCAGGTTTTTGTTTCAGCGCCACAGGTTCGCGGCCATTCAAAACATCGGGCATTTTCCAGGTCTATATTTTGCTCGGTACGTCCGTGCTTCTGGCCCCGGCTAACGAAATGAGATGGGCCGAAGTCCAAAATTAAATCCCGCAGTAATCTCGTGGCTGATGAAGTTGCCTCCACAATTTGGAGTCGTGCAAGCGGCGGTGTTCGTGGCCTGCAGACGGGCGCCATAACTCACAAAAAAGTTCGTTGCGGGCCGGATTTGATGATTGAATCGAACCGCGGCATACCAGGAGTTGTAGTGTTGCGTATTCGGGCTGATGGCAGTCGGTATCAGGCTCGTATTTGTTGCGTAGCCGAGAGAGGCCGAGGCTTGCCATCTAGGGCTCAGTTTCCGGTCGACTGTCGCCTCTAATTGCCCCGTCTGCGCCCCTACCAGCACCCCGCTCCCCCCTGTCACGAGGTGATCATAGCTGAGCAAAAGCGCCGTGCGGTCCCACTTATAATTCAACGCGCTATCGAGAGCCCAGGAAACGTTGTTCGCGGAACCTGTCAACACGCCCCCGAGCATTATCACGCTCGGGCCTGCGGCAACTTGCAAGCTCAGCCTTCCGGTCACATACCGCGAATACCCAAACTTCACCACGTGGTCCTCGATAGTTTGGGAAAACTTCGTGAACCGGAAGTCATCGAACCGGTAGATCACCGCGATCGTGCTCGCCGGACTGACGGAGTAGTTGTATCCTGTTTGAAATAATGCGTCGGCGCTGTTGACAAAATCCACACCCAAAAAATTTAGCGTCCCGTACACTCCGGAGGCAGTCCAAGAAGAGCGCGGGCTGACTTTGTAATCGATTTGCGAGGCGAGCGTATTGCTTAGTCGCGGCACGAAGATCGTTGGAATGGTCTGGTTGGGACCCAGGATGCCGCTTAGAAAGCCGCCGGGACCGAACGGAGAACTGCCGCTGAGGAATTCCAGGCCTCCGACGCCACCAAATCCAAAAGGGGAATCCGAAAGAAAGCTGACTTCGTCGCTCAACAGCATGGACCAGCGTTGCCATTTGTAGCTGTAGGAGAAATCCAAGTCCTGTATGGCCGAATTTAAATAGGACGAGAACATTCCGCCGCCCGCGTAATGCAGGAGCAGTTCCGACCGATCGGTCGCGTGGTTCAAATCGATTGTGCCCAGCAGATAGTTGAAATCTGTCGGCCGGCTAATCCCTGCCGCTGAAGAACTCGTTGCCAACTGCGATGTTGCGCTGAAGCTCGGGACAAGGAAATTGCGGGCGCCCACAATAGGACCCAGGGTCGGTGCCTGCACGCCACTCAGCGGCTGATCGTTGCCCCCCGCCTGGACTTCCTCACCTGCCCCTTGCGGAGAGTTTAGAGCAAGTACGCTCGTGCTTCCCGCCGGCAAAGGTGCCGAAAAAGGTGCGACTGGTTGTTCACGCGGATCGTTCTTGGCTGGATCGGGTCCCTGAGCCTGGGCTACGGACCCGTAGAGCAACACCGCAAAAAGCGCCCAACCCCGCAAACGAATCAATTCTGGCATGTTTTCCCTAGGGCACGACAATCGTATCGCCGGGTTTAAGATGAATATTTTGTTCCGTCTTGCGCCCACTACTCACTTCCTTGTAGTTGACGGGAAACAATTTGTCCGTGCCATTTTCGGTGCGAATCACGTGGATCTTCTTCAAGTTCGCATAGGGGGTGAACCCGCCAGCGATCGAGAGAGCTTGCATTACGGTCATGTCAGGCACTAGCGGATAAGCTCCTCCGCGAGTGACTTGGCCCAGAACATAAATCCGCAGGCCGCTCATCTGCGCCACGATCACGGTTACTTGCGGATGGACAATCGTTGTGCGTAACTTCTCTACGATCTCAGCGCCTAGTTGTGTGGGCGACAATCCCGCGGCCTGCACGTCGTTTAGCAAGGGCAGAGAAATCTTCCCATCTCTGCGCACAGGCACGGTCCTGGAGATCTCTGGCTCCTTCCATACGTCGATGGTGAGGACGTCCTCGGGAGCGATGGAATAGTTTGGATCATCCGTGGCTGCTTTCTGCGGCTCGGGTTTGATGTTTACCGCACTCAGGACCTGTGCGCTTCCGGTCTTAATGTCCTTTCGAGCCTGTCCTTGCGCTCGCGCGGAGATCGAAAACAACGCTAGCGACATTGCTGCCGTTACATACCACCACTTTTTCATGACGTCCTCGCTTGCAAATCTCACCTTGACTCGGAGTCTTGCGTCCCAATCTGCTGCAATTTCTTGGGTGTTGCTGGCAGCTCATTATCTAAGCTAAAGCGATAGCATCAGCCTCGCGGGTGTGCATCGAGCCAGCTCCCAAGCCCGCGCCGGAATTTTTTGTGCGCGGGGCGTTCACTTCCTCAACCTGGAATGCTGAAACTTCGATGGCTGCCGCTGTCCCCAATATCTGCACGGAGAGCACCAGGCGAGAGATGTTCTTTTTCCGCACCAGGATCCCTTCTATCCCTGCCAGGGGGCCGCACTTGACCCTCACCCAGTTTCCGCATTTTAGGTAAGGATGCGCTTCCACGCGCGCACCGCTTTGAACAACTCGTCGAATCGCTTCGATTTCGATGTCCGGAATTGTGGCTGGCTGGCCCGCGCTGGACACCACGCCATATATTCCCGGCGTTGTGAGGATCTGAAGTCGGCGCTCAATTCCCCCTTTCAAGAACACGTAACACGGAAACAGGGGCAATGTGAGTGCTTTGGTGCGGTCCTTCCAATTATGGGTGGTTGCATAGAGCGGAAGGAATGTGTTAAATCCCTTGTTGGTTAAAACTTGATGCACCATTTTCTCATGCTGATGGCGAGTGTAGAGCGCATACCAGGAAGAATCCCAAAGACTACTTCCAGCCGCAGCTATTGACTCAGAAAGCATAGAGCTCCGCCCTGTGACTTACAGCCTGGCATCCTGTAAGCCTTTAACTACATTAGACTTACGACAGGTTCTGGCTGCAACACCGCTGTTTGGCCAGAGACCTTTTGCAAATCTCTCGGCACATTCTCGCTGCCAATTCCTTCAGAGATCGGTCCCCGAATTTATCTCGAACAATCTCTTCAGTACTGAACTGCAAAGCCACCCGTCAGCATTCCCCGCTCAGCGGGGCATTGCTCGACTCGAAGGACTTCGCCCTCCACCTCAACCGGGAGGCGTCCAATCTCATCGGGGATTCCTTCTAGATCAATTTTGAGCACGACACTCGCACCCACCGGCGGACTGCTCGACGCAAAAACAAACGCGCCGTGCTCGCTCACGTCACGGCTGCGGCCTTCTCCCTGCCGCGTCTCTCCATTCCCATTCGTCCACCAGAATGTGACTGCAGTCTGCAGCAGGAATCGGAGAGTTTTTCTCGTTGGACCGCCCAGATTCAACAGGCACCCCCACCCGCTCTCTCGAGTTGCACCTTAGCTACCTCAGTGGGAACGGACAAGAGAAGGAAAGTCATCAACAAATTTCCTGAAACGTCTTGAGACACTTAGAGCCAACATTAGGGACAAATGTATCTGTCCACTTTTGCACAGGCCGTTATCCGCATGCTTCGTCTTAGGAACGCTGGTTAAAACGGATCCTGCCGACCGTAGGCAGGACCGGACAGATGCTCAGCAAATATTAAGTCGCTGGGCTGCTTACGCTCACAACTCAACAGAATGGGGATTCGATAGAATGAGAATCGGCATGGTATTTAAAGACCGCTTATTCGGCCTCAGCCTTTGGCCAGATTCCACACGGGTGATCTTGCAGAATGAGTGGGGACGGATAAATGAAGTTTGCCCAGGGGGCCGTTCCGATCAGGTTCGCCTTGAGGAAACAGCTTGATTCGCACTGGTACTCGATTCCTCTTGGATTGCCGGCGCACTCTGCTGCTCATGGCCTTCTCGCCGGTCGATTGCGAAAAGTGCCAGCTCAAGGCGGTTCGAAGTTCCTACCTTGTTGAAAATCCTGAATAAATAGTTCCGTACGGTGTGCTCACTCAATTTCAGTTCCTGAGAAATGTCGCGATTGGTCATACCTTCCGCTACCAGGTGGACAACTCCCTCTTCCCTCTTGGTCAGCAAGCCGGTTCCTCGCACAGGAATTGACCTTGCGGCCGTAGCCGGGCCCAGCGCATCGATCACGAAGTGCAATTCCTTACTGTTCGCCCAAACTTGCCCCTTGAACACTGCGTGGATGCACTTGCACAGCAACTCGGACGATTGGTCCCGCGAGAATATGCCGCTGGCTCCTGCCCGGAATGCTTCGACCACCATGGCAGGTTTGGTCGAGTCGAGAATTATGATGACACTTGGCTTGGAGCGTGAAGCCATAATCTCTCGCGTCACACCGAAACCAGCCAGTGCATCTTCCCCGAGACGAGCACCTATGACTGCAACGTCGGCATCGCTCTCTTCAAGTCCTTCGCGAATTCCAGCCGCGTGAGTTGCATAGCCGACAACCCTCGTCCGGTAACGCCCTCCTCGTACCGCCGCAGCTATCAATTGGCAGCTCAGTTGACTGCCGTCGGCGATAAAGACCTTCACCGTGCTTGCGCGCCCCGCGGATTTCGCCAACGTTTTGCTCCTGGGCGGTATGCCCACGATCCCAAGATTCCAATCCAGCTACACGTTCGAAGACTTAAGCCCGCCACGCCAACTGCCTCACCAGGACCTATCTTTTCAATGCGACGGGCCGGGTACTTCACTGACCAGACCACCAAGTCTTCGAACAACCATCGCACTTGCTCAGCGTGCAGGACCACATTGTTGGTACTCTCGGGGCGTCGCGCTGTTCCGTTTTATACATTCATGAATGCTGTTCTGCATTGCGGCTGGATACATTCGTGGAAGGCCGAAGACGGCCAGGAAACGCCCGCACCGGGTTAGTTCTCTAACTTAGAATGAAGCTATAGAAATTCAACGATGATTGAAGGGTGGACGGACTAAGCTGGTTTTCTGAGGGAACCGGCGCGCATGGCTGCCAATCTCGCCGAGCATGAGCATAAAAAGTCGGAATCAAAAAAGACTGAAATCCTCCCTCGATATCGTATTACGCCCTACAAAACCCTCTCGTTCACGATAAGATTACTCCAACGGGCTCCAGTCTTTGATTCTCGCGTTCAATCTGTTGAGTGCACTCGGCGATTCGGTCATCAATAATCTTGATCTCCACGGCGAGACGGAGATCATAAGGGGTTTTCTCGTACCTCCTGAATAGTGAAGTTCTTCTATTCTTGAGATCTTCGCGTTTTCGCTTCCAGACGCCTGCGCGGGCAGTCAATGGAGTCTCCTTTGCGACAAGTCTCGGCCGACTCAAATTGACGTGTCTGTACAATTTCGAACACTCTGTTCTCTGAACCAAGTCAGTCCTCGACATGGAATACGACGGGCCACCCGGAAGTAATCCATTTGAGTTTGGTCTACGGAATCACCACGTAAGCAATACGTATCCCGGCTGACCGGGAGTCGGTGAGCTGGTTGAGCCCGCTCCGCCTCCCCCGAACAGCGCACTTGATGAAAATCCTGGAACGAAGTATGCGCCACCTGCGTTTGCTCCATTGGCGGAGGCCCCAGCATGGCTAATCAAGGCGTTTGGATCAATGGCGCCACCTGCTCCAGCCGTTGCAAGTGCTCCGTTCTCCGCGCAAGTGGCTCCGCCGCCGCCGTGGGCTATGGCTAGTGTGTTATTTGTTGAATCCAGTATTTCTGAATCTCCGCCGTTGGTGGCACTCGCGTTCAAAGGAATCGGAGACGTCCCCCCCATGCCCACAGTCACAGTCAAGGTCTGACCAGGTGTGACCGATAATAGGGTGAAGGTATAGGCGCCGCCGCCTCCGCCCACAGGGTTGACAGTGAAGCTGTTGGGAACGCAGGCGTCCCCTCCACCACCGCCGCCGTAAAGTTCCACGCTAAGCCGAGTAACCGCCGCGGGAACCACAAAAGTGCCGCTCGTCAGGAACTCTTGCTTGCCAAGCAATCCGCCTGTGGTCCCTGGAGGGCCTTGAACACCCTGAGATCCTGGAGGTCCCGCAGGTCCGATGGGGCCAATGGGACCCGCTGGTCCAGAAATCCCTTGAGGACCAGTTGCACCGGTCACTCCTTGCGGACCCGCCGGACCCTGAGGACCTGCAGGACCTGTGAGCCCCATAGGTCCGGAAGGACCCTGTGGTCCCGCGGGGCCGGGAGGCCCTTGTGGACCCGCGGGACCTGCGGAAAGAGAAAAAGCGGTTGCGTAAAAAGGCTTGCGGCCATCTATCAGAACTGGACGATTGGTAACGTCGACTACGTCAAGATAGCGCGAAGCTTCCGAGGGAAAGGCGCTTGTCGGTATGCCTCCGTTCGTCTGAGAACCGAGGAGAAGATCAAGTTCTCCGAAGAACCCGACCTTCACGTTGGGATGAGCTTCCGAGAAGATCAGATTTCCACCAGTCTGGGCGTCCCAAACTTCCACGGTAATCGTCTGAGTGCTGCCAAACGGCAAATGCGTGACCTCAAACTCGAACGGAATCTCCCGAGAAGTAGGAGGCGGGGTTTGCGTTGATGCAGCCTGGGCCAGGAGAGACGCGGGAACTGCCAAGAGTAATGTCAAAAACAAAAACGAGGACAGCAACAGTGTTCGCATAGATAAACCTCGTACAGCCAATGGGAATTCGGCTGTTATTTTCTGAGCTGGAAGCTTGGCATCCCTGCAGAACAGAAAGGATTCACCAAGCTCTTCTGCTACCTACAAAAGCGAAAAAACACGGAAAAAAGGTCCAGCGAGCTGCATGCTCCGCCAGTTCGTTGAGCTACCACACAATCAGAACGTATCCGGCCGTTCCAAAACTGCCTGGAAAGCCGTCATCCGGACCGGACCCGCCTGTGCCACCTGAGCCGCCCATGCCAGCGGTACCGATGGAAATGGAGCCAACAGGCGGAGCCGTCGGTGGTGGAGGTGCGCCGGAATTGCTCCCTACATTGCCGGTCCGAGCGACAATTCCAGTACCACTCACTGCTATTCCTCCCGCGCCACCGGATCCGGGGTTAGATCCGTTATTGCATGAGGCTGCGAGGACTGAGTTTACCGGAGTCGCTGGAGAACCCGAGGATCCTCCTTTTCCACCGCCAGCGCTTATTACGAGTGTTCCCAAGCTATCAGTAATCACCGTGTCAGTTGCACCTGTCCCGTTCCCGGCTCCGCTGGGGGACAAGTTGCCGACCGGGGGTCCGCCTGTTCCTGGAGTACCCAACGTGACCGTATAAATTGCTCCGGGGGTAACGGTAATCACGGCTCGTATGTACCCTCCCGAACCTCCACTTCCGCCATTAGTTCCGCTGCAGCTAGAGGTGCTAAAAGGACTGCTTGCTACGAAGCCGTCACCGCCGCCGCCTCCCCCGCCCCCAGCTCCCCACATCTCGACCAAAAGGTGCGTAACACCCTGCGGAACCGTAAACGAAAAACTCAATGTCGGCGGAGAAGAAAATGTAGCGGGGATAGCAACAAACTCTTGAATTCCATTGAATCCTCCGCCCGAACCAGCCGCACCTTGCGGACCGGCTGGACCTTGGGGACCTTGCGGACCCTGGGGTCCCACGGGACCGATCACTCCGGCAATGCCTGCCACACCTTGTGGGCCGGCTGGTCCAGCAGGACCCTGCGCCCCGGCTGCCCCGGCAGCGCCCGCGGGTCCCGCCGCGCCTGGTGCGCCGGC
>Ga0210406_10003226_pt1 | contig 18032 bp, 16 predicted proteins | sample IncBWC30MmetaG_FD_155454 | JGI IMG/M metagenome (GOLD analysis project Ga0210406, IMG submission 155454) | Forest soil microbial communities from Barre Woods Harvard Forest LTER site, Petersham, Massachusetts, United States - Inc-BW-C-30-M | ecosystem: Environmental > Terrestrial > Soil >... | reverse complement strand
TGGGACTTTGATTTCCGCCGCGCGCGCGTGCTTCAACTCACCGAAGACCGAACGGTTTATGTTTCTTACCGCATCCGCGGGCATGTTTACTGGACGACCAAGCGAGTGCTGCTCCATCGCGGAGAGAAGGTCATCACCGACGGCAAGATGACGCTGCGCACCCGCTGCGGTAACCAAGTGTCTGAAACCGCCCGCAACGAAGTTTCGCCGAACGAACCGGCGGTGGCGAGGCTGGAGAATCCGATCCGGCTCGACCCGGGTACAGCGGCCGTCATTCCGTACCCGACCGATTTCCAGTCTTCACTTACGCGTTCCAACTTGCCCGTGTTTGCGATGGCGCCTCCCGGCTATAGCCTGATCACCAACAGCGGCTGGCCGTTATCGCTGTTCCCGCCGCCGCTTCCCAGTTGCGGTCCGGGCAAGAAGAAAAAGGGTGGGACATCCACAGGCAGCACGGGTGGCAAGAAAGGCAAGGGAGCCGACTGCGATCATCCCGTCGGGCAAGTTCCCGAGCCTGGGACGTTTGTGCTGCTTTCCACCGGAATTGCAGGAGCGTTCTTGCGCTATCGACGCAAATTGCGTGCCTAGTTCTCTCTGACTCTGTACCTGAGTCTGCAGGTTGTCCTCGCATCCTTCTCCTTGCTAGTCGCCAGTCTTCTCCATTACTCTCTCGGCTGTCCTCTCTCAGAGGGAGTCTCCCCATTTGCGCCAAACTCTGATCTGCTGTTGTTTGATTGCCCTGTCGGTTGCCTGCTTCCCTGCGCAAGCTCCGGGCGGGTTATCGATCCGCGTAGCTGTGGATCTGACCGACGCGCCCAGAAACATTTTTCACTCCACAGTGACGCTGCCAGCGACGGCCGGGGACGTTGTTTACGTTTATCCGAAGTGGATCCCGGGGAACCATCGCCCGAGCGGGCCCATCGCCAATGTCACTGGCTTGCATTTCCACGCCGGCGATCAGGAACTCGCCTGGCATCGCGATCCCATTGAGATGTATTCGTTCCACGTCACGGTGCCGCCCGGTGTGAAGGAAGTCGAAGCAAAGTTCGATCTTTTGTCGATGGACAGCGCGGGCGGGGGCGGCCTTGCTGCATCCAGCAACCTGCTCGATCTCAACTGGAACCAGGTGGTTCTTTATCCTGACAAGACCTCGTCAGATGCGGTCGAGGTGACGGCGTCGGTGCGTTTGCCCGCGGGCTGGAAATTCGGAACGTCGTTGACGACTGCATCGTCCGCCGGCGGCGATGTCGCATTCCGCCCGTTATTGCTCACCATGCTGGTGGATTCTCCGCTGATCGCGGGCGAAAACTATCGCCAGATTGAATTGGTGCCGGCGGGAGAAATCCCGTCCCACGTGATCGACATGGTCGGCGATAGCCCGGTCGATCTGGAGATGACGCCGCAAGACACGACGGCTTACCGCAAGCTGGTGATGGAAGCCGACGCGCTCTTCGGTGCGCACCACTATCAGCAGTATCACTTCCTCTACACCCTGAGCGACAGTGTCGGGCACCACGGAGTTGAGCATCATCAATCGAGCGACAACAGCACCGCGGCGCGCACCTTGATCGATCCGGAGAAACACTTCCTCGATGCCGGCCTGCTGCCGCACGAATTCGTTCACTCCTGGAACGGCAAGTACCGTCGGCCCGCCGACCTGACCACCCGCAACTACCAGGAGCCGATGATCGGTGACTTGCTGTGGGTGTACGAGGGCATGACTGAGTATTGGGGCAACGTGCTCACGGCGCGTTCCGGCCTGTGGAATGAGGAGCAATATCGCGAAACGCTGGCTGCGACGGCGGCGGCGCTCGATCACACGCCGGGACGCACCTGGCGCCCTCTGGAAGATACCGGCCTCTCGGTGCAGATGCTCCGCATGCTGGGGCCGCAGTGGGAAAGCTGGCGACGCGGCTTGGACTACTATCCGGAAGGCGAGCTGATCTGGCTGGAAGTCGACACGATCATCCGCAAGCAGAGTGGCGGCAGACGTTCGCTCGACGATTTCTGCCGGCACTTCTATGGTGGCGAGAGCGGCCCACCCAAGGTCGTGCCTTACACGTTCGATGATCTGGTGAAGGAACTGAACGCCGTCGTGCCTTACGATTGGGCAACTCTGCTGAAGGAACGGACGAAGGCCACCAGCGAACACGCGCCGCTGGGCGGAATCACCGGAGGCGGATGGAAGCTGGTCTACACCGACAAGCCAAATGCTTTTTTGGCCGCCATCGCCGAAGAGGCCAAAATCACCGAGGCTCGCTATTCGCTGGGCTTCGTGCTCAATCACGATGGAACATTCGTGGATGTAATTCCGGGCTCACCCGCCTATCGAGCGGGCGTTGGGCCCGGCATGAAGCTGGTTGCGGTAAACGGAAAGAAATGGTCCTCGGCAGTTCTAAAGGACGCCATCAAGGGCGCGCATGACAATCATCAGCCCGTCGAAGTGATTGTTGAGACCGCTGACATGTTCAAAACCTACTCCATCACATACGACGAGGGTCTCAAGTCGCCGCATCTCGAGCGAGTGGAAGGTCAGCCCGATGTCTTGAGTGTGATTATCAAGGCGAAAACCGCAGACAGTCGGAAGCCGTAAGGATCCCTACGGATGACAGGTGCCCCAGGTTCGCGTCCGTTTGGTGGACGCCAACCTGGGCCGAGCAAGTATCGTCATCCCAGGTTAGCGCCAAAGAACGGCGCGAACCTGGGGCACCAAGCCTAGCGTTTCTCCTCGGCCTTCGCAGCGGACAGAGCGATTCCGTGTTTCGCCTCGCATTCCGTCGCTGGATCGTAAATAGCAATACCTGCCAGATCGCCCTTCGAAGCTTGAAACTGCAATGGAGGGCTGTGTACGCGGGCTGGAAGTCCGGTGAACTTTACCTTGCCGTCCGAGTTCGTTCCCGCCTGAAGATCGAGCCGCCGGGCTCCGGCGAAGCCATAGGCGATGTGAACCTTGACCGTCGCGGCGTAAACCGGCTTGCCATCGGCGCCGGTCACAGTCAAATCCAGGGAACAGGGACCGGCTCCGCCGTCCATGACGGGAACCTGGTCGGTCGATGGGGCGGCCGGGCCCGAGTACGCTGTGGCTGCCACATGACTGGGTTGCGCTGCGCAAACGAAACTCGCGGCTATCAGGATGCATCCCACGCCCCGCAGCATTCTGTTCATTGCACCCTCACTAGATCTCTGCCTCCACCGCGACGTCGAACTTGGAATAGTACTTCTTGACGTCGCTATCTCCGTACTTGGCACGGAATTTTTCGATCACGGATTTCACCCCGGTAGGGCCGGTGACGGGCACGGCTTTCACTTCGGCTTCCTCCTTGCCGGCTTTGATCCGGATCGACCGATTCTTGAGCGCGTTCTTGTACCACTGCGTGTCCGACCCCTGCACGGGCACCAGGTAGAGTCTGTCGCCTTCGAACGCGAACCAGACCGGGATAGAGATGGGTTTTCCTGATTTTCTCCCGATCACGGTGATGGTGATTTCGGAAACCTGCGACAGGTTATGTTTCAGATCGGGGTTGCGCGGCGGCATAGGGACCTCCTCTCGCGGATGGTGTATTGGATGGCGTTGGGCGCTCCACGGTACTACGACTATCGTGTAATTCACAGGTACGTCGGGCTGCTACAATCGCCCACAAAGTAGGTTACGCAATGAACCTCCTCCCCAAGGTCGTCTGGATCTCTCTCCTGGTAGCGGGCTTCTTCCTCTCCCTAACCCCGGCAAGTACCGCGCAAAAGGCCCAAATTCGCCATGTTGCGGTCGTGAAGTCGGGTGATGGTCTGCAAATTGAAATCCAAACCAGTCAGCGTGTCATGCCGCTGACCCAGGTGGTTACCGACCCCGATCGCCTGATTATTGACTTTTCAGACACCGTGCCCGGCCCCGAACTTCGCGCAGTCACCGTCAACAAGGGCGCCGTCAAGGGTGTGCGCATCGGCCGCGTGACCATTAATCCGCCCGTGACCCGGGTGGTGGTGGATCTGAACGCGCCGCTGCCGTTCCAGCTTTTTCCTTCGAGCAAGTTGGTGATCGTGAAGCTTGGGGAGGCGAGTACGGTGGTCGCGGCGAACCCGGCGGCTGAGCCTGCCGCAACCCCAGAGCCTGCGCCTGATACGCCAATGCCTGCGCCTACGCCCGCGCCGACTTTGTCGGTCCGGACCGCGACGGCTGCATCCCCCTCGAGCATTCGCCCTGTGTCCGTGAGAACAACTGCGGCGGCTCAGATTCCCGTGCCTGCTCCTGCAGCCGTGGCGGGAGTCACCGTTTCGCGCTGGCCCGTTGGTTCCGGCAATGCGCAGGTAAAGAAAGTCGCCGTGCTGAAGTCCGGTGACGCTACCGAGATCGAAATTGAGATCAGCCAGCGGGTCGAGCCCGCGGTGCAGACCGTGACCGGACCCGATCGCCTGGTCATCGACTTCCCGCAAGCGCTGCCGGGTCCGCTACTGCGGGCGCTGGCCGTGAATCAGGGCGAGGTGAAGGGCGTTCGCGTCGGATTGCTCAGCTCGAAGCCGCCCGTGACGCGCGTGGTGCTCGATCTGAAATCTGCCCAGGTGTACCAGATATTTCCTTCGGAGAAGTCGGTGATCGTAAAGCTGCCGGCTAACGCTGGCGGATCCTTGCCGCCCTCGTCGGCCAGCATCACGGAAGCCGGAGTAGCCGCTCCGCCTCCGCCTGCGAAGAAAGTGGAGGTCACTCTCCAGGACGATAAGTTGAGGGTAGTTTCCAATAAGGCTTCGCTGGCGGAGGTGCTGAACGAACTGCGCACCCAGTTGAAAGCCGACATTGGGGTGCCCGTCGGCGCGGAGCAGGAAGTGGTCGCCGTCATGCTGGGGCCAGGAACGCAGCGCGAAGTGATTTCGAAGTTGCTGGAAGGCTCGCGCTACAACTTCATCATCGTGGGCACCGACGCGGACGCCAACAAAGTGGAGCGCGTCATTCTCAGTCCCAAGACGCCGGGCGGCGTGGTTTCCAGCGCGAGTTCCGAAGAAGAAGTTGTTCCAGTCGCCCAGATGCAGACGCCACCGCAGCGGGGCATGGTCGCGCCCCCGCCGCCGCCTCCGGCGCCTGTGGTCGACGATGAATCGCAGCCGCAAGGCGACTCGATGCCACCGGACACAACGCCGCAACCCGGAGATCCCCCGGCGCCTCCGAACTAGACTGCAGATTATTGATGGATTAGGCGCACCGGAATCGCCGAACTGGCGGATACCGGTGCGGCCGTAGCCGTGGCTCCGCAGCCGATCACGTTGACCACGGTCACCTGGAATTCGCCCGCCTTCGGTCCGCCGCCTCCTGGGAACGCGTGGTTGATGAAGACCTGCAGAAAACCAATAATGTTCACCGGCCCCGTCGGGGCGGCACCTAAACCGGGCGTATCGTCATAGACCGGCACCATCACCAGCGAATCGCTGGTGGTCACCGGGTCATTGGCTGACAAAACCGTTCCTGCCAGCGGGTGGTTGTTTCCGACTTCAATCTGCATTGGGTAACTGATCGGCAAAGTAAGGTTATCCATCCCATTGCCCGGCCTCTGATGTATCAGGCACTCAACGCCGCTCTGAGCCGGACCGCCGCCACCTTCGGGGTAGACGGTTCCATCGATCGTCAACTGGTTTACCGCAGGCGCGATGGGCGGAGCGTTACCGCACGAGATCGGGGTCGGATTACAGCACGAAGTGTCATTCTCGAAATTGGTGCCGCCACCGCAAGCAGCTGGACAGGAATTGGTGGCTGCTGGGATTTGCGCCGGGTAGTAGTAGAGCCTCAAACCGCCGCCACCGGGACCCACGGTAGGGGGCTGCGCTGCGCAGCCCGGACCCGGACCCGGCCCGCAATTTGAAACCATCTGAAATTGTTCGCCAATGATCCCGCCCGGAGCCGCACCTGGATTCGTGATCGTGCCCGTTGCGGTATTGAAGAAGGTAGCTCCCGCCCCTCCGCATCCGCCTCCTGCATGGATTGGATCGCAGTTGGGGACGATGAACGGCTTCACGCAACGGGCAATGACCGGAGCAGTGGCTCCGCCCGTAATGGTGGTCGCGTTTGACGGATTGAATCCCTCAGCACTCGCTGTCGCTCGTACGGTCAACGCCGCCCGGCTCCAGATGCGCGAAAAGAAAGTCGGGAGATTCGCGTTCTGAACTGTGACGCTGACTTGGGGATTAATAGAAAACTGTGCGGTGTTCGCGCCATTGGGGAAGGTCACGGTCACGTCGGCGGCCTGGATCGGACGTCCGGCGATCACGCTCTGTCGCGCAACGTCTTTCGCCGCCGTCGTAGCGATCGTCTGCGCGGTAGTCTGCAGGGCCGCATTGCCGGGATCTCCGGTTACGCCTGCATCCACCAGCATCTTGGCGGCGACCAGGGCGGCGGAATCGGCGGCGCGCTGGGTTTCGCTGCGCGCGGAGTACAGCGTGATCACATCAATCGCCAGCGCAACCATTCCCAGCATGCTCAGCATAGCGAGCACGACCAGAATCATCGTGACTCCGCGCTCGCCGTGTTTTGGATGTCGGTGCGATCCCCGTCGGATCATGAGCATTCCTCACATCTGGTTCGCCATTACGGATGCAACTGAAATCTGGGTGGTGCCGGGATAAATCGCTGTCGGCAGCATGACCGTCACAATGCGGTTGAACTGCCATTGGTACGGATACAGCAGCGTCACCTGCGTGTTGATCATCTTGATGAAATTGCCGCCGGCGGTCAGCGTGCTGGTGAAGACGTATCCGCGATCCACGGAGAGAACCAGGTTGCCAGCGCTACCGCATGAGGTCGTGAACGTCCACTTCCAGGGAGTGGCCCCGCCTGCTGGGGTGGCGGCGGTCGTTCCCAGACCGCAATCGGGCAGCTTGCTGCTCAGTAACGCGCTGGACACCGTGTCGCGAATCGCCAGAATCGACGTCGGCGTGGGATTGGTCAGATCCGCGGTCGGCTGGCTCGCGCCCATGCGCGTCGCCTCGCGCGTAATGTTCGTGATCTTCTGCTTGATGTTGTACGCGTTGCCGAAATCGAAGATGCCCACCACCATGATCAGCAGCAGGGGCAGGGCCACGGCGAACTCGGCAATCTGGGAGCCGTCCGTCTGGCGATAGAACGCTCTCAGCGCGGATTCGATTTTGCGCCGGAACTGCATTACTGGTTCTCGCTCCGCATCTGCGCCGTCGCCTTCATCTGCAGCGTGAAGGACTGGAATGGCAGGTTGAATCCATACGGATACTGGAACGCTACCGAAGTTCCGCACTGCGAAGCGCCACCGCTCGTCGAAATGTTCACATTCTGCTGCACGCAGATGGATGGGGTTGCGGATACTCCCGCGGGATCGCAGGCAACGCTGCTTCCGCAAGCCACGGTGCCGCAGGCACAAGCAGCGGGCGTCAACACCTGCACCCTTGCGGGATCAAGGTGCGAAGCCTGCAGGACCGGAGCGACTACATTGGTCGCAATCTGATCCGCGGTGGGCACCTGGTTGGTGCACGTCGCGCAAGTCGAAGCCACAGCCGCGCGCGCTCCTTGCATGGCGGCCTGCGTGATCGTTCCATAAATGTTATAGGCCCGCCCGAAGAAGAAAACTCCCAGCAGCACCGTGAACAGCAGAGGCAGCACCACGGCAGTTTCGGCAATCTCCGCGCCCGCCGTCCCGATCAGAATTCGCTTTAGCAGTTTCATGTCTTCCTACACCGCGCCGAATGCGCGCCGTACGCCGAACAACAACACCGTAAACGCGACCGCCACGCCGAACGGAATCTTCACGGCGTCTGGATTGTCGAGCGAAACCTCCGCGCCCGGCAAATGAAGCGTGACGAAGGACCGCAACATGCGCCCGATATTTCCGATCGCCTGCCGCAGCCGACCCTTGTAGATAATTAGCACAAGGGCCATCACGCCGGCGACCAGCATTGACCCGATCAAAACCGCGACGAGCCGCGTTGGCCCCAGGCACGCGCCGATGGCGCCAATCAACTTCCAGTCGCCCGCACCCAACGCCTTAATCATCACGAAGGGCAGCAAAACCAACAATCCGAGCCCAGCACCCAGCAGGGAAGACTTCGCACCCGGCCATCCAGCGGCGACCGCATTCACCGCGACTCCCGCTATCAACCCGGGCACCGTCAGCCAGTTCGGGATCCGGCGATAGCGCCAGTCCATCACGCCCGCCCAAGCGGCCAGGAATACGGCCAGAATCCACCCGCTTTCGAGCATCATGCCGAGCCTTGGGACGCCGGTTGGGATGGGTTCGGAAAATACGTCACGAGGCTCCTGAAGACCGGAAGCCGAGCCATGCGGCGGAAACGCCCGCTGATGGCCGGATTCTCACATAGGGCTTCAGGCAAGTCAATGCGGAGGAAGGACAAGGGGTAACCATCTCTAAGCGAAGCCAAAGCAACGACCGCCGAGATCGCCGAGCACGCCGAGGGAACGAATGAAAATGTCCTTCGGCGCCTCTCGGCATGCTCGGCGGTAAGTACTTCCGGGCCGCTCCAGGGCAGCAATGAAACCTTGCTACTGCGTAACCACCTTCGAAGCGTTGTGCTCGGCGATTACCTGTTTTGCGTGATCTTCGAGCGCGCGCGCCTGCGGAAGCAGGTCCAGAGCCTTGATGATCTGCGGATCGTTTTCCGCGCGAATCTTCAGGCCTTCGTCTTGCCCGAACTGGTCTACGAAGACTTCGCTCTTGATGCTGTAGCGGAGCCAGTCATTGTTCTCGACCAGATCCTGCTCGGTGTAGGGAATCTTCTCTTCATCGAGAAATTTCCGGAACTCCTGCATCAGGGTGTCGTCGACCGCGAAGGTCTTGGCGACGGTGTTCTTCACCACGTAGCGCTTCGCGAAATTGAAGAACGCGTAGTGCTGCAGCAGCGTGTCCTGGAAGTGGTTGCTCTTCACCGGGGGCACGTTGACGTCGGGCGTGATGCCGCCGCCGCCGTACACCGTGCGTCCGCCGTCGGTGAGCTTTACTTCCTTGTTGGCGCCGTTCGCGTCAGGATCGCGGTTGTAGTAGTAGTCGTACAGCGAGATGTTCGAGTAGTCGCGCTGAATGAGGCGGCCGCTCGGCGTGTAGTAACGCGCGGTGGTCAGGGCCAGTCCGGTGTTTTCTGCCAGCGGATAAACCGTCTGCACCAGACCTTTTCCGAACGTGGTCTCGCCCACGATCAGGCCGCGGTCATGATCCTGGATTGCTCCCGCGACGATTTCGGCCGCCGAAGCCGTGCCTTTGTTCACCAGCACGACCATCGGATATTCCTTGCCGCCGCTGCCGTGCATCGCGGTGTAACGCTTCTCGGGTGAGGAGCGGCCGTGGTGCGAAACGATCAGTTGACCCTTCTTCAGGAACTTGTCCGCGACGCCCACGCCTTCGCTGAGCAGTCCGCCGGGATTCTGGCGCAGATCGAGCACCAGCCCCTTGAGGTCTCCAAACTTGTCGAGCGCGTCGGCCACTTCGTGCTCGGTGGTTTCCTGGAAGCCGGTGATGTGAACGTACCCGATGCCGGGCTTGATCAGGAAGGCGAGATCGACGCTGTTGCGCGGAATCTCGTCACGCACCAGGCTGAACTCCATCGGCTTCTCGACCGCCTCGCGCAGAATGGTGATGTGAACCGTCGTGCCTTTGGGGCCTTTCAGCAGGTCCGCGACATCGGAGGTGCTCATGTTGTCGGTCGACTTGCCATCGACAGCAATGATCACGTCGCCCGGGTGGATGCCGGCCTTGTAAGCCGGCGTCCCGACGAACGGGAAGATCACAATTACCTTGTTGTTGCGCGGGCCGACCGTCATGCCGACGCCGTAATACTTTCCGCGCTGCTCTTCGCGCAGCAGCGAGTACGACTTGGGATCAAAGAAATTCGAATGCGGGTCGAGCGCGTGCAGCATGCCCGGAATCGCACCGTTATAGATGGCCTTGTCCGCGTTCACGGGCTCGGCGTAGTTATCCTCGACCACCTGGTACACCTGCGTGAACTGTTTCAGGCTGTCCTTAACGTCGGTGTCGGCGCTGGGCGGAACCATCGGGCTGCGCTGCGCAAACAGCATGCCCAGACAACCGCAAGCGACGAGGATGACGGCCACTAGGAAAAGAGAACGACGGGAACTACCTGCCATCTTGAAATTCCTTCACTTGGGGAGAAAACCCCGGAAATCCCGCACAATTTGCGCAGTATAGCACGCAATACCAGCAACTTATGTGACGGATTCACCCTCGTCACGTTACCAAAGCGACTATCCCACGCCGTACCCATTGAGATGAGAAAATTGCCCTTTGAGATGCGGGGAACATCAAGAAAAAAGAGCTGTTAGGTCCAATTTGGAAGCGCACCTGGCGCATAACAGCCATTCCCTCTCGACATCTTCTCATCAACGAAGGGGGAGGAACATCAATCGAAGGACGAGGCTTCCTCCCTAATCGATTATGAAGCAGAGACTTATGGCGAACGGGCGGTGAGGTTCAGCTCAACGAAGGACTTGGCGCGTCCGGAGACGCTGCCATGGGGGTAGTCGTAACCGGCGCTGTCTGCGCGCGAAACGGCCAGACTCGGCCCGGTATTTGGTGTGGACCCTTCACCTCTCCCACATGGCTCGCCATATGTGAGTCGATGACCTCAAGCTCGAGCCGGGCATTTTGCATTTCCGCCGGAGTCAGGCCTTCGGCTCGCAGGTGTAGCCACCCTTCCCGGGAGGATCCACCCTCGAGAGGATCTTCCCAGCGGAGCTCCGACATCGATTCTTGCGCCGCTTGCAGATAGCGCACTCCCCAGGAATCGAGTTCATCGCGCAAGCGGCCGAGTTTCCAGCCGTTCAGGTCGCCGCGCACCCGTTCGAGTGGCACCGGCCTGCCATCCGGCTTTGTGAGCGTCAACCGGATTGTCGTGACGCCTAGGCGATCGTCGGTGTCGTTCACCAGCCAGCAGTGGACGAAAATCTCAAACTCCAGACCACTTTGGTCGGGGCCCGTGATCTCCTGAAATTTGCCGGCACGCTGCGGCCGCGCGTGCACTTCCTTCAACATTACGAGAAGATGCGTTGCGGAATCGGAAGAAGTTTTGGCATCCGTTGCCTTGCGCCGAGTCCCAAGGGCTTCCGACGCGACCAGAAGAACGAATCCGACCACCAGGCAAACTCCCGCCAGAGCGAGCCCGAACGTGCCGCCCAGCAGAAAGCCGAGGACGGCGCCGCAAAGCAGCACAGCCAATCCGCACCACTCAGGTTTCGACATCGCGACCCCAATCGCGGGCATCCAAAGCAAGCAGCTAATGAGGAGGGGCTGCCGCCGTATGGTTCAGCATTGTACGAAGAACGGCGGGATTTGTATCGCTTTATTGCGTGGGGTTGCCGATTTTACAATTGTCGGCACGGATTCGTACCGCCTGAAGGCTTACGGAACTGTAACGGTGACGGTCGCTTGCGAACGATCGTACTGGTTGGTCACATTCAAAGTATAGGTTGTCGTCACTGCAGGCTTGACCGTAACACTGGTGCCGCGCCCCGCGCCGGGCGCTGGGCTGATGATGACGTAGGTTGCGTTGTTCACGGCCCAGGAAAGCGTCACGCTGCTGCCTGCGCCCGTACTCGGGGTGGCAGCAAAGCTGGTGATGGACGGGGCCAAGCCCGTTGGAACATTCGAAGCGGTATAGATCGGATTCATCTGGACAACTTCGAATGCGGTAGCCGGTACGGTCTTCAGCGAATCAAGATCGCTGCCCCACCGACTGTCGGAGGCGCCGGTGACGAAGAGCGAGCTTCCGTTGTCGGCGAGGATCAGCCCATACTTCTTCATGGCCGTCAGGATGGTCTGCATCTGCGCGCTGAATCCGGAAATATCGTAGCTGGCCTTCAACCGCAAGCGCATGCCCATGGGCGGCGCGTTTACATCGCTGGTGTTTGCGGCCCAGTGGGACGCGGGCGGAATGAACGCCGCGCGCGTGTGCGGAAGCGTGAATCGGAAAGCGTGCTTGATGTTTCCGGACGCTGCATCGTCGTAGCGGATGAGGCCGGGGAAGATTGGCAAGCCCGCCGCATCCGCCGAAGTCCACGTATAGGGACGCGTCTCGTTTCCGAGAAGGTCCCATACCGCGGTGGAGTCCGCGCTCCAGCCTCCAGAGGCCGGCGCTGCGTTGTACAACTCGTACAGAAAACAATTCGCGTTGTCGAGCACAAGAACATGACGGTCGCCGCTGCTGGACGAGCCCCCTTCGACCGGAGCGTTGGCCGGCACGGGCATTGGGCCGGGATCGCTGTCGCCCGCGTAAGCGCCCAGATGAATCGTGGCCAGCGCCTGATTGCCGTTCACGATCACGTAAGGAATGCCGTACGTGGGATCGTTACCAAAATCGGGGTGCATGTGCGTGCTCGAGCCAACGTAGTTGCTGATGATGGAATTCGAATTCGCGTCGACCGGAGCGGTCGAGATGTCGGTGTTCCAGGGACTGTTCGCAGGGAAGGGAAGAAATCCGCCCAGACTTGCGTTTTGGCCCAGAACCATTTGCTGACACGAAGTCGTCGAGCCGCCCGTACCGCCTGACCCTCCCGATCCGCCCGAGCCTCCTGAACCGGAATTGCTTCCCCCTCCACCGTTGGTGGAAGCCATGCCTCCGCCGCAGCCAGGCATGGAAATCGTAGCGACGAGAACAAGCAACACGGCCAGCGGATGCACAGCCACGCGGGATCCGTTCAGCATACATTTATTGTTTCGCAGAAGGGTTCGAAGGCGGAAGAGTCCGTATGGCTGGCGCTCATTCTTCGGAAGGTCAGGGACAAAAGTAATGCTCAAAAGACTGCCCCTGCGAACCGCCCAACCTCTCGCAGGGGCAGACCTACAACATCGGCAATCGGAGCTAATCGTCTGTCTTCACGATTTCAAACGTGACGTTGTCGCCGTGCTGACGAGTGACGAAACCGCGCGCACCCAGCAGGTTCAACACCGAGCCCGGCTGGCCGAACGTGAATGGGTTGCCGTTGGAGACATGCAGACCGGTGGGTTCGTTGTCTTCGCCGGCTGCTACCGAGGTCGCATCTCGTCCGAGTGCGATGAGGCGCTTTGCGGACTGCCGGCCATTCACCGAAAACGCCCACACGGAATCCAACTTGTTTAGCTGATTGTGCAGCGAGTCGCCGCGATCCTCAGTGGCGAGCAGCGTATTCGTGTCCGCGAACGTCAGGTTGTCGAACGAGGCATGGTCGGCATCGCCGAGCACAAAGATGGAAATCCGGCCGCTGTTGCGGTTTTCATGAAGGTCGACCCGGAAGATCGATCCCCACGATCCGCGCGCTGCCAGATCCGGAGTATTGCCAGCATCGGCATCGGTGTCTCCCGTCGGACAGAAGAAGAAGGTGCGGAAGTCGCCTCCCGGCAGGAACGCCGCATTTTCAGGACGCTTGAATGGAGTGGCGTTGGCCGCTTTGGCAGCAGCGTTGGCATCGAAGGAATCCGTGCCATCCATGGCGGTATCGTGAATGGTTACCCATCGCACAGGGTAGGACGTTCCCGGGGTGTGGAGCTTAAGTTGTTCGGTGGAGAACGTATCTCCCACTGGATCCGCGGCATGGAAGATCACAGCCTGGCCGTCGATGGAAACCTGCAGCGCCTGCAGTTTGCCGCCCGCGGAAATATCGGTACGGTCATAAGGAACGAAGCGATAGACAAACGAGTTCGGTTGTTTCGCCGTTTTCGCGCTGTTGGGATTGGCTGGATTGACGTTTACCGAAGTGCCACCCGCATCTTCGATGATGAGCAGGTTGCCGCGATCATCCGGGTGGATACCTTCGTATCCGCCCTTGCCAAGAATACCGTCGAGCGTCGTGACAACGGGCGGCCAGGTATTCGTCACCTGGAAGACTCCGCCGCCAGTGCCGGCTTCCTGCGTGAAGAACAGAGTCTTGGTGAACGGATCGTAGGTCGAGCCATCGACTGAATTAAAGTGCGTGAAGCCGTCGGCGCCTTCCGGCGTCAACAGCGTGATGCGATGGGCCGCATCTTTTACATCCAGGTTGATGCGAGTTACGTACGCGAGGTCGCCGGAGTTCTCATGGCCTTGAAACAGGAAATGATGTCCGTAGTTGTACCCGGGCGTGGGGCCGCTGACATGATCCAGAACTAGATACAGGTTCTGATCCGGTTCGGTGCGTGTTCCATCCGCCAACAATCCATAGTTCGTGATTTTGGCCGACGGATTCTCCAGAGGATCAACGCCGGCGGCAAGAGATCGCAGGCGGAACCCTCGGGCAATCACCGTTGCGGGAGTGTCGACACGCGGATTTGCCGAAGGTACCGAATTTCGAATCGGGCCAATGCCCACCTGGGCCAATGTGAAAGGCACACCCATGGTAAAAACGAGACCAAGGGTCAGTGATCGGACAGAAAGCATAGCTACTCCTTTCGAGGATGCTGTGAAGGTGTGAATGGCAGGACGATAAAGATCGTTTGTGAACAAGACGTGAATCATCCGTAAACATCTTGTCAATTGCGCGGCTCACGCCTGTGGGAAACGCGCGAAGGCTTGCCAGAAACACCAGTACTGGCGCCCTTTTTCGGGCGATCTCAACTACCGTCAATAGTTGTACTGGTGTCCGCGCACGAGCAGCGGCTTTTCGAAATACTTATAAGAAAGAGACGCGATCGTCAGAGTCAGCAGCATTCCGAGAACGCCGCCGCATAGCCACGCCCCGACCGGGTACTGCGGAAAATGGATTTTCAACGGATGCCGCAGCGCATTCATCATGGCGACGTGGATCAGATAACTACAGTAGGCCAGCGTACCCAGTCGCATCAGCAAACGGTTCTCGAGGATGCGCGGCACGATCCCGCCGCCGGGCAAGATCGCGATCAGCAGAATGCAGGTGTAGAACACAGCCAGCCAGGAAAATCCCCACGTGGTCATCGGGAGTGACAACGCGTCGTAGCCCTGCCACGTCATGTAGCACGTGCCCGCAAACAACAAGAGCGTGACGGACCACAGAAGCGCGCGATGGGAATTCAGCCACTCCCAAAACGCCGGGGTGCGCACCAGCAGTGCGGCCAATACACCGAGACACAAGGCATCGGCCCGCGTGGGCGTCAAGACGTAGCTGGCCAGGCCCGGAAACGTCATGCTCGAGTGCAGAAGCACGCGCAGCCACGGGGCGCAGAGAATCACCATCAGCAGTACGACCATGAGATTGCGCGGACGCACCTTGCGGATGAGAAATGGAATGGTCAAATAAAACTGTTCTTCGATGGCGAGCGACCAGGTGATGCCGATTCCACTCGGGCCGAATGTTCCCAGCAATGCCATCCAGAAGTTCTGAATGAACAACGCATAAGCCCACCACGGGATCGGGAGCGGAGATGTTCGGGCGGCGCGCGCCGGCGAAAACTCGGCCAGCAGGTGCGGCAGCAACGAAAGCCCGATCACCAAAAAATAGAGGGGGAGGATCCGGTAGATGCGGCGCAGGTAGAACGTTTGGAAGTAGCGAGGAGATGGGCGTGCGTCGAGCAGGATGCCCCCGATCAGAAAGCCGGAGAGCACGAAGAACAGATCCACGCCGCTCCAGGTCAGCTGCCCGACGGCCAGGAAGAGAAACGTCGCCGGCGAATGAGTTTCGATGCCCTGCACCGAACTCACGCCGAACACCGCGTGCCGCAGCAGCACAAGCAGAATGGCGACGCCGCGCAGTCCATCGAGCGCCGGAATGCGCGCGGACCAGTTGGGGATGGTGGTCGGCTGCGGGGAGGGTGAGTCGGCGGCCATCGGATGGCGAAAGGATACCGTGAAGTGTGGGGGATCAGTCCACGAGAAAATGTGGCGCGGGAGGTGATCGGGATCACATTGCTGCCGATCAGAGTCCGGCAGTATCATGTCTGGGTATGAATCTTGGCTTTCCAGAAATGGTGTTTCTCTTCCTGCTGGCCCTGATTATCTTCGGGCCAAAGAAGATGCCGGAGATCGGCCGGCAGATTGGCAAGGCTTTGAACGAGTTCAAACGCGCCTCGAACGAATTCAAAGCGCAGATCGAAACGGAAATCGCGAACATCGAGCGGGAAACCAAGCCCGAGATTCTTCCGCCCAGCGAACCGCCGGCGGGCTCGGTGGCCAGCGGGACTCTGATCGATGTGCCACCCGTCGAGCACGTGCCTGCGCGGTTGACGCCCAGCGAAGCCAGCACCAAGGCTCCAGATGCCTGAGACGCTCTCCGAGGCGCCGGAAACAGAAAAAGATCCTCTCCCCGCCATGGGATTCCTCGAACACCTCGAGGAGTTGCGCCGGCGCATCATCTATTCGCTCATCGCCATGGTGGTCGGCTTCTTCGCCTGCTGGGGCTACGCCGAGAAGATTTACGATTTTGTGCAGGCGCCCATCATGACGGCGCTGCGCAAGAACGGCCTCGAGCAGAAACTTGTCTACCTGAACCCCACCGACGGCTTCAATCTCTACATCAAGACCGCGTTCGTAGCCGGACTTTTTCTCACGTCCCCGTTCGTGCTGTACCAGGTGTGGGCGTTCATCGCACCCGGACTCTACCGGAAGGAAAAGAAGTACGTCGTTCCGTTCATGGTCTTCACGGTGCTTCTTTTCCTCAGCGGAGGCGCATTCGGGTACAAGATCGTTTTTCCGGCAGCCCTGGATTTCCTGATCAGCTACTCGAAGCAATTCCAGCCGATGATCACGATCAGCGAGTACACCGACCTATTTCTCGCCATCATCGTCGGTTTGGGCGTGATTTTCGAGATGCCCATTCTGGTGTTCTTCCTGTCATTGATGGGCATTGTGTCGGCCGGCTGGATGTGGCGCAATCTGCGCTACTCGATTCTGGTGATCTTCATCATCGCGGCGATTTTGACCCCCACGACCGACATCCTGAACATGTGTCTCTTCGCCGCCCCCATGGTTGGACTTTACGTTTTATCCATCGGAGTTGCCTGGTTGGTGCATCCCAAGCAGCGCCGGGAGCGGCGCGAACGGCAGGCTAAAGGGTGATCCGCGCCGAGGGGAACGAGAAAACGATGACGATGCTGCTGGCCTTGGCTCTGCTGGGCGCCGTTTCGTGCAAGCCGGCAAAAACCGAAGTGCAGCCGCAGCCCGGCCCGCCGATTCAGCAGACCAACAGCTCTCCGACACCGGCGCCGCCTCCCGCCGCGACCGCAAACGTCGGAACGGCACCGAAAATTAACGCGGCGCGCGCCATGCAATACACGAAGGAAGTCACCGCGTTTGGTGCGCGACCGGTCGGCAGCGAAAATCACCGGAAACTTGAGAACTATATTCTCTCGCATCTCAAGGGCGACGAGGTGGAGAGCGACAGCTTCACGGCCGACACGCTGGAAGGAAAATTTCCAGTGCGCAACATAATCGCGAAATTTCCTGGCACCAAAGATGGCATCATCGTGATCGCCGGGCATTACGACACGAACTATCCGCTGCGCACCACCAAGTACGTGGGCGCGAATGACGGCGGCACCTCGACCGCGATTCTGCTGGAAATCGCCAATCAGCTTCGCGGGAAGAAGCGCGACGGCTACAGCGTCTGGCTGGTGTGGACCGATGGCGAAGAAGCCATGCGCACCTGGTCGGCGACCGACAGCCTTTACGGCACCAAACATTTGGCCGAGCGCTGGCAAAAAGACGGCACCGTCAAAAAAATCAACGCGTTGCTGCTCGCCGACATGATTGGCGACGCCGACCTCAACATCGAACAGGAAGGGTTTTCGACGCCGTGGCTCGAAGATCTGATCTACCAGGCAGCCACGCAACTCGGCTATCAGTCGCACTTCTTTGCCCGCAAGATTGACGTGGAGGACGATCACCTCCCGTTTCTGAAAATTGGCGTACCCTGCGCTGACCTGATCGACCTCGACTACGGCTACGACGACGTGTTCCACCACACGCCGCAAGACGCAATGGACAAGCTCAGCCCCAAGAGCCTGCAGATCGTGGGCGACGTGATCCTGCAGACGGTCTGGATGCTGGACGCACGGTAGGCGGGGGAATTTCGGATCTCAGATTGCAGATTTCAAGGCGTGGACTTAACACCCAAGACCTGACACCCGACACCTGCCCTT
>Ga0210406_10003225_pt1 | contig 18032 bp, 14 predicted proteins | sample IncBWC30MmetaG_FD_155454 | JGI IMG/M metagenome (GOLD analysis project Ga0210406, IMG submission 155454) | Forest soil microbial communities from Barre Woods Harvard Forest LTER site, Petersham, Massachusetts, United States - Inc-BW-C-30-M | ecosystem: Environmental > Terrestrial > Soil >... | reverse complement strand
TCCATAGTCCCCCTACAAAATCACGCCAGGCTCTCAAACGCAAGCCCAGCGGTAATTCCGTCGCCTCCATTCGACACAGCCGCCCCGGAAAAGTTTCATGGCTTCAAAAAAGAAATTGGCACCGCAAGGCCCGCTCAGGCATCCTTTGGGCAGGCTCGTGCATTAAATACGGAGTCGTTGCATCCTAGCCTTGGCCAGACAACTCCCCGGATTAGAGATATTAACCGGGAATATTCTGAATTGGGATGGGCAAACCATGAGCGCTTGCACGCATTTAAGCCAGATTCACAAAGTAACGCCGCACACCAAGGGCTGCGAAGAGTGCCTGAAGATGGGCGACACCTGGGTGCATCTCCGCCTGTGCATGGAGTGCGGCCACGTCGGCTGCTGCGACTCCTCCAAAAACAAGCACGCCACCAAGCACTTCCACCGCACCAAGCACCCCATCATGCGCTCGCTCGAACCCGGCGAAAACTGGGGTTGGTGCTATATCGACGATATCGAAATCGACTTTTCTTAATCCGCCGACGTCGTTCTGACGCAACGCCCAAACTTCAGGCTAGGCAACAGGTTGAGCCCCGGGCTCCCCAAGTATGGATCCCAGCGCCGAAGTGAACCGTCCCGCATCCGCAGCCGTGAAACACAGCGGGGGTCTCAGCTTAATGACGTTGTGATGCGGCCCATCCGTCCCCGCAAGGATCCCCTCTTCGCGCAAGCGATTCACCACATACGAAGCCTGTCGCGTCGCTGGCGTGCGCGTCTCTGGGTCCGTGACCAGATCGATCCCCAGAAAAAGTCCCAACCCGCGAACATCCCCGATGAGCGGGTACTTCGCTTGCAGCTCCCGCAAATGGCCCATCCATTGCGTGCCAACCGTCAGTGCGTTCTGTTGCAAATTTTCATCGCGCAGCACGTCAAGCACCGCCAAACCCGCTGCGCACGCAACGGGATTCCCTCCGAACGTGCTGAAAAACTCCATCCCGTTCGCAAACGAAGCTGCAATTTCGGGCGTCGTCACAACCGCCGCCAGTGGAAACGCATTCCCCATCGGCTTTCCAAACACAACAATGTCCGGCACCACCCCCTGGGTCCCAAATCCCCAAAAGTGCGCTCCCAAGCGGCCGAATCCCACCTGCACTTCGTCGGCAATGCACACCGCGCCTTCCGCCCGAACGTATTTATAAACTTCCGGCAGATAATTCGGCGGAAACACGATCTGACCCGCCACGCTTGGCAGCGTCTCCGCGATGTACGCCGCCACGGGCTGCCCTTTCTTTCTGCAATCGTTCAGAATTTCCCCGACGTGCGCCGCGTACTTTTTTCCAATCCCTGCTTCACCGCGACGGTACACTCCGCGGTAATCGTCAGCAATCGGCGCAACATGAACCCACGGTTTCCGCCCGCGCCCGCCAGGCCCGTCAAATTTGTATGGGCTTATATCAACGAGCGTCGAAGTATGCCCGTGATACGCGTGCTCGAGCACCACGGCATCTTCCCGCCCGGTATGCGTGCGCGCCAGCCGTAGCGCCAATTCGTTGGCCTCACTTCCCGAATTCACGAAATAACAAATCTGCAGCGGATCGGGCAGCAGCGCCGTCAACCGCTCCGCATACCTCAAGATGTTGTCGTGCAGATAGCGCGTGTTGGTGTTAAGCAACGCCACCTGTTCCTGAATCGCGCGCACCACCCTCGGGTGCGAATGCCCGACCAGCGGCACGTTGTTATAAACGTCCAGGTACGGCCGCCCCGCCTCGTCATAAAGATGCTGCATCGAACCGCGAACGATCTTCAGCGGCTTCTCGTAGGACAGCGAAAGATTTCCTCCCAGCAGCCGCTTGCGCGCCGCCAGCGATTCTTCAAATGTGAGTTCTCTGCTCAGGCTTCCACCCGAGCCGTCCGAAGATTTCCCGCCGGCGATTGGAGCCACCTTGCTGGCCGCCGCACGGAAATATTCCTCAGCGGAGCGCGAATCGATCACGGCCAGCCGCTCCAGCGCCGCCCATGCCGGCGCTTCGGACGCGGTAACGTAGGGATCATCCGGCACGAGCGATTTGCGGTGCGCGGAATTCACCACGCTCACCGCAAGCCGCGCCCCCATCAATGCAAAAAACGCGGCAAACTCCTCTTCCGACAGCGGCAAAATCTCGTGATACCCCGCAAGAACAGAGGCGGCCGCAGCCAACGGATTGTCCTTGCCCAAAATCGCGTAAGCCGCAGCAATCGCAGGTTCCCCAACCGTGAATCCCTCATGCATATCGCCAAAATCAATCACGGAAACCACGCGGTTCGTTTTTGGATCAACGAGCGCGTTGTGGTCGTTGGCGTCGCCGTAAATCACGCTTCGCCGCAGCAGCGGAAACCGCGGCACCGCCTCCTCTTCAAACAAATTGAGAAACTTCTTCGCCAGGGCCCGGTGCTCCGCATCCGCGATATGCCCCAGATAATCGCGCGCCCAGTTGGAGCGCGAAAGATCCCACTTCAAAAATCGCTGTGTACCCGGGTGCACGAAATCCTTCAACGCCAAGTCAATCTCCGCTAGCAGCCGCCCAAGCGACCCGAGCAACTCCGGGGTGTGCGGTTTCGTTTCCGTCAGCGTCATCCCCGGCAAATACGAAAGCAGCCATACCAGCCTTGAAGTTTCATCTTCGAGCGCGACCCGTGTGTACAGTTCCCCCTTCGCAGAGGGAATCACTCGCGGCAATGCCAGATGAGGAGCCCTCTCGGCCAGATGCGTGAACGCGCGGCACTGCATGTCCACGAACGCGTCTTCCCTCGCCGGGTGCATCATCTTCAGGACAAACGCGCGGGAATCCGCCGCTTGAAGACGGAAATTATCGTCGTATTCCCCTGGGAGTACATGAACTGTGGCCGCCAGGCCATACACTTCCCGCGCAATGCGCGCAGCTACGTCCGTTGTGAGCGGGGCGGCAACTCTAGCTTCTGGCATCATGTGCAAAATTGTAATGGGCTGCTCGCACTTTGGGCAAATGCGCCTGACCGATTCCCTGCCAGCCGGGGGGAGAACGAATCACCCACGTACCGCCCGTGATTCTCTACAGCCTTTCCTACTCAGTGGGAGTGAGAGATGATAGTATTCGAAGTATCGCAAGCCGCGACGCCCAGCGAATACCCAGGCAAGACAATCACCTGAGCGGCATCGCTTTATTAATTTCACATTCAAAAAATGGGGGAAACCGTGAATATTAAATGGGCAACACTCGGACTGGCGGCAATGCTCGGACTGGCCGCCGGCTGCAACAAGGGCGCCACTTCGACAAATCCATCCACCGACAGCAGCCAACAGGGCGCCAGCCAATCTGCCGCATCGCAACAGCCCGCACCCGAGCCCCCGCAGCCGATCGTCGTTCCTGCGGGCACTCCCATCACCGTGGTGTTGTCCACCACGATCAGTTCGCGCGTCGCCAGGCCGGGCGACGAATTCGAAGCCACCGTCGCCGAACCCGTAATCGTGGAGGGCCGAACCGCCATCCCCAAAGGCACGCACGTCACGGGAGCAGTCGTGGACGCCAAAAAACAGGGCGCTTTCAAAGGCGAAGCCGATCTGTCCGTCCGTTTGACGCGCATCGAGGTTCACGGCAAGGGATACATGATCTCGTCCAGTGTCCACGGGGGAAGAGAGAAGGGCAAAGGCAAGCGCACGGCGGTAGTCACCGGCGGCGGCGCAGCAGTCGGCGCGCTCATCGGCGGACTTGCCGGCGGCGGCAAAGGTGCGGCGATTGGAGCCGGAGTCGGCGCGGGCGGCGGACTTGCAGCTTCTGGCGCCACCGGAGGCAAGAACGTGGAATTCCCGGCGGAGTCCCGCATTACGTTCAAACTCACCGAGCCCATCACAATCGAACGCTAGAGTATTTTCTTTCGGGAGAATGAGGGCCTCCGATCTGCTCGATCCGGAGGCCCTTCGATTTTCGCGCAAAACTCACGCGGGAGCAGTTTGTGGCCGGTGAACATTCGGACACGCGCGAAGTGCGAATGGAATCATCAGCAACGCCGAGCCGAGCGGCAACATAAATCCAAAGCGCAGCGAGTGCGTTTGCGATGCGACCACCCCCACCAGCCAAGGAATCAGCGAACTCCCGATCCCTGCCGCTCCAAAAAAGAGCGCCGCCAGCCAAGTCGCGTCGTCCTTGAAAATCGCCGCCAGCCACGTCACATAAATCGGGTATTGAGGCCCGCAGCCTAACCCGGCCAGCAACGCGCCAGTGTGCAGCATTCCCGGCGTCTGCGCGAACGCAACCAGCGCAACGCCAACTGTCGTTAGCGCCAATCCTCCCACGCACAGCGTCAACTGCGAAAAATGTTTCAGCGCAAAGGGGACCAGGAAGCGTCCCAGCAGCAAAAACCCGTAAAAAAACGCTGGCGCGGCCGCCATCTTGGCCGTGGTGAATCCCACCATTCGTTTCTCGTCCAGCGCCACCCAGCCGCCCACCGAAATTTCAACTCCAACGTAAAGCAAGAATAGAAGTGCCAGCGAAATCCATGGGGCAGGCAGTAATGCCGAGCGCCACGCAGCAAATGATAGTTTCGGCCTGGTTTGCGGGGAAGCGACCGGATCCGCTTTCTGCAAATAATGCACCAGAGCAAGCGCTAGGAAGCAAATAGTGAGCGAGGCCGCCAGCGCCCGCAAACTCAAATGCCCCAGAAAAAAGGCAACCAGGAACGGGCTGGAAACCGCGCCGATCCCCCAAGAAAAATTCAGCAAGCTCACCGCCGCCGCCACGTTCGAAGACGGCAAGGTGGTCGCGCGCAGGTTGATCGAGGGATTGGACAGCCCGTACCCTAGCCCGTAAATCGCCACGAACACCGTCGAAAAAAACCAGGGGCCAAGCCCAAGACACGCTAATCCTAGCGCAAAACAAAAATATCCCGCGCTGATCACCTTGGAAAAACCCAAGCGCGGTAACAGCCAGCTGGTCACCACCGTGCCCAGAAAACTCCCAAAATACTGCGTCGAGAAAAAGAGACCTGCCTGGCCGTCCGTTAAATTCCAGCGATGCGTAAAATACGGCAACACCGGGCCGAGCATCGTCATGCTGATGCCAATCAGCACAAATCCAAGATGGAGGAATGCCCATTCCGCGCGTGCATCAGGGGGAGCCGCAGCTTGCGAGGGAGAAGCAGCAGTGTGATCGGTCATTTGCGGCACGAGCCTAAAGTGTCCCACGCCCTACTTATCCGAACAAGCCACGCGGCTTTTCGCCCTGCCAGCGCTTACGTTTCTCTAATGTGGGACTCACCCTTTTCTTAGGGCATTCAGCTACTCTATTCATTGCACCAGGAGCAAAGGATGCGCGACCTAATTTTTGCGATTTGCACCATCGTCTTTTTTGCTGTCAGCATTCTTTACTTGCGCGCTTGCGAGCGCCTGAAGTGACCCGGTAAATCCATGCTTGGAAACATTCTACTTATCGTGATTTCCCTTTTGCTCTGCGGCTACCTTCTGTACGCCCTGCTGAAACCGGAGAAATTCTAATCATGACCGGCAACGGGTGGTTCCAGATCTTTCTCTTTTTCTGCCTCGTGCTTGCCTTGACGAAGCCGCTGGGCAATTTCCTCTATCGCGTCTACGAGCGCAAATCCACCTTCCTCGATCCTGTATTCCGTCCCATCGAGCGCCTGATCTACCGCGTCTGCGGCGTTGACGATACGAAGGAGATGGACTGGAAAGGCTACGGCTTCTCCATGCTCCTTTTCAGCGGGGTCTCGCTGCTCATCCTTTACCTGATAGAGCGTACCCAGCAGTGGCTGCCGTGGAATCCGCAAAAGCTCACCAACGTCGCTCCTGACCTGGCCTGGAACACCGCCGTTTCGTTCACCACCAACACCAACTGGCAATCCTACGTCCCCGAATCCACGATGAGTTACTTCACGCAGATGGCGGGCCTTGCGTATCACAACTTCACCTCCGCCGCCGTTGGCATGGCGCTGGCTATCGCGGTGATTCGCGGCGTTGCCCGCAAAGAATCGAAAACCATCGGCAATTTCTGGGTGGACGCCACGCGCAGCATGCTCTGGATTCTCTTACCGCTCTGCGTCGGCGGCACTCTCGTGCTCGTTTCGCAAGGTGTGGTGCAGAATCTCCGCCCGTACACGCAGGCAAGCCTCGTCGAACCACAAGTCATTGAAAAGCAAGCCGCTGATGGGACGAAATCACAAGACACCGTCACCACTCAATTAATCGCCCAGGGCCCTGTCGCGTCCCAGGAAGCCATCAAGATGCTCGGCACCAACGGTGGCGGCTTTTTCAACGCCAACAGCGCGCATCCGTTCGAAAATCCCACGCCATTCAGCAATCTTCTCCAGATGCTGATGATCTTCGCCATCCCCTCCGCGCTCACCTACACCCTCGGCCGCATGACCGGCTGTGCAAAACACGGTTGGGCTGTGTGGAGCGCCATGGCCGCGCTATTCCTCGCCGGAGTGATTGTCGCCTACGCCTTCGAATCGCGCGGCAATCCAATGCTTAAAGGCGTCAACACCACCGCTTCCGAGACACAGGCCGGCGGAAATATGGAAGGCAAGGAAGTCCGTTTCGGCATTGCGAATTCCGCCCTCTTCACCACGGTGACCACCGACGCAAGCTGCGGCGCGGTCAATAACGCCCACGATTCACTCACCCCCCTCGGAGGCATGGTGCCCCTGATCAACATCATGCTCGGCGAAATCGTCTTCGGCGGCGTCGGTTCCGGTCTCTACGGCATGGTCGTGTTCGTGATTCTTTCGGTCTTCATCGCCGGCCTGATGGTGGGCCGCACACCGGAATACCTCGGCAAAAAAATAGAATCGTTCGATGTGAAGATGGCCGTCCTCTCCATTTTGGTCTCCTCGTTCTCCATCCTCGTTTTCACGGCCATCGCCATCGTCACCAAATCCGGACTCGCAGGCATCAGTAATCCCGGTCCCCATGGCTTCTCGCAGATTCTTTACGCATACACTTCCGCCACCGGGAATAACGGCTCCGCTTTCGGCGGCATCAACGCCAACACGCTTTGGTTCAACTCCACACTCGCCACCGCCATGCTCCTCGGTCGCTTCTTCGCCGTCATTCCCATTCTCGCGATCGCCGGCAATCTCGCCGCAAAAAAGCACGTCCCGGAATCGCTCGGCACCTTTCCCGTGACCGGGCCGCTCTTCACCGTTCTTCTTATTTCCGTGATCATTATCGTCGGTGCGCTGACTTTCTTCCCATCGCTCAGCCTCGGACCAATTCTCGAGCATCTGATGATGAACGCGGGAAAGGCATTTTGAGGACCCCATGACCCCGAATCCCCAGGCAAAAGGAACTTCCTTCGGCGACCGCAAAATCCTGCGCAACGCCATTATTGACTCTTTCTGGAAGCTCGATCCCCGCTTGATGGTCAAAAACCCGGTCATGTTCGTGGTTGAAGTCGGCGCGGTCATCACCCTCGTCGTGCTGGTCTCCAATCTCGTTCAGCACCACGGCGGCTTCCGCTTCGGAGTGCAGATCACCCTGTGGCTATGGTTCACGGTCCTATTCGCCAACTTCGCCGAAGCCATGGCCGAGGGCCGCGGCAAAGCCCAGGCGGAAACTTTGCGCAAGGCCCGCGCCGAAACCGAAGCTCGCAAGTTGCGTGAAGACGGAACGACAGAACTCCTGCCCAGCTCAAAGCTCCGTTCCGGTGATGTGGTAGTCGTCGCCGCCTGCGAATTTATTCCCGGCGACGGCGAAGTCATCGAAGGCGTAGCCTCGGTGGACGAATCCGCGATCACAGGCGAATCCGCGCCCGTCATTCGCGAATCCGGTGGCGACCGCTCCGCCGTAACCGGCGGCACCCGCGTCCTCTCCGACGAGATCAAGGTGCGCATCACTTCGAACCCCGGCGAGACCTTCCTCGACCGCATGATCAGCCTCGTCGAAGGCGCATCACGCCAGAAAACTCCCAACGAAATTGCCCTGAACATTCTTCTCGCGGGCCTCACGATCATCTTTCTTCTCGCCGTCGTCACGCTTCAGCCCTTCGCCATCTATTCCGGGGCACCGCAAAGCGTTTTTGCTCTCATCTCTCTTCTCGTCTGCCTGATTCCCACAACCATCGGCGGTCTCCTCTCCGCCATCGGCATCGCCGGCATGGACCGCCTCATCCAACGCAACGTCATCGCCATGTCCGGACGCGCCGTCGAAGCCGCCGGCGATGTGGACGTCCTGCTCCTCGACAAAACCGGCACCATCACGCTCGGCAATCGCGAAGCAACCGCGTTCCACTCGGCACCCGGCGTCACCGACGCCGACCTTGCGAACGCAGCGCAACTCGCCTCTTTCGCCGACGAAACTCCTGAAGGTCGCTCCATAGTCGTCCTCGCTAAGGAAAAGTACAGCCTCCGCGGACGCGAACTCGCTCCGCACAATCCCGTCTTCATTCCCTTCTCCGCGCAAACCCGCATGTCCGGCGTGGATATGGACGGCCGGGAAATCCGCAAAGGCGCGCCCGAAGCCATCAAGCGCTACATCGCCGAAAAAGGGCAGCAAGTTCCGCAGGAAGTGCAGGAACACGTCGAACGTGTGTCAAAATCCGGCGGCACGCCTCTTCTCGTCGCCGCAAATTTCCGTGTTTACGGCACCATCGAACTCACCGACATCGTCAAAGGTGGCATCCGCGAACGCTTCGATCACCTCCGCGCCATGGGCATTCGCACCATGATGATCACCGGCGATAATCCGCTGACCGCCGCCGCCATCGCCCGTCAGGCCGGCGTGGACGATTTTCTCGCCGAAGCCAAGCCCGAAGACAAAATGGCGCTCATCCGCCACGAACAAGCCAAGGGCAAACTCGTCGCCATGACCGGGGACGGCACCAACGACGCTCCGGCGCTCGCTCAAGCTGACGTCGGCGTCGCGATGAACACCGGCACTCAAGCCGCGAAGGAAGCCGGCAACATGGTGGACCTCGACTCCAACCCCACCAAACTCATTGAGATTGTCGAAATTGGAAAGCAGTTGCTCATCACTCGCGGCGCACTCACTACCTTCTCCGTTGCCAATGATGTCGCCAAGTATTTCGCCATCATTCCCGCCATGTTTGCCGGAACATTCCCACTTCTCGGCACGCTCAACGTCATGAAGCTCCGCACTCCGGAATCAGCAATTCTGTCGGCGGTCATTTTCAATGCGTTGATCATTATTGGCTTGATCCCGCTGGCTCTGCGCGGGGTCCGCTATCGTCCGCTCGGCGCAGCGGCTCTATTGCGCCGAAACATGTTCATCTATGGCCTGGGCGGCGTGATTGCCCCGTTCCTCGGCATCAAGCTGATTGACATCCTTGTTTCGTGGTTGCGGTTGGCATAGAGGTCCCTATGAAGAAAGAACTCATCGTCGCGTTGCGGTTCACTCTGGTGACCACGTTGGTTTTCGGATTGATTTATCCACTTTGCATGACCGGCCTCAGCCAGTTGCTTTTTCCAAGGCAGGCTGCTGGAAGTCTCATTGAGAAGAACGGGCACATCATCGGTTCGAAACTGATCGGCCAGTCTTTCACCTCAGACAAATATTTCCACTCGCGGCCATCCGCCGCAGGCACCGGCTACGACGCCAGCGCTTCCAGCCCGTCCAACCTCGCGCCCACCAATCAGGCTTTGATAGACCGCGTCAAATCCGATGTCGCAAAACTCCAGCAGGAAAATCCCGGCGCGGCCATTCCCGCCGACCTCGTAACGTCTTCCGGCTCCGGCCTTGATCCCGAAATTTCCCCAGCTTCCGCCGACTTCCAGATCCCCCGCATCGCCAAAGCCCGGGGCATCAGCGTTGACTCGCTCAAGGTATTAGTCGCCCGTCACACGCGAGCCCGGGCCCTCGGCATCTTCGGCGAGCCCCGGGTAAACGTCCTCGAATTGAACTTGGATCTAGATTCCCTGAAGTAGAAGAATCCTGTGTAGGGCCCGTCCGCCGCGGCGGACGGGCCGCCCGCTGCACAACTTCTCCTACTTCGACCCTCTTCCCGAACTCTTCGCCACCGTCTTCGGTGGCTGAAACCGGTACCCCACCCACGGCTCCGTCAAAATAAATTTCGGCTGCGCGGGATCCTTCTCAATCTTCTTCCGCAACTGGTTAATCACCACGCGCAAATTCTCCGTCTCTTCCCCGTATTCCGGCCCCCAAACGGATTGCAACAGCCGCCGGTGTGAAACGGGTTTCCCCTGTTGCGCAATCAGATGCTTCAGCACCTCAAACTCCTTCGGCGCAAGGTGCACTTCCTCTCCACATGCGGTCACCCGCCGCGATTCGAAATCCACCGAAAGTTCCTTCGACTGAAACGCCGGAATCGCCTCCGCGCTGGAATGCCGCCGCAGCGAAGCCCGCACCCGAGCCAGCAACTCTTCAATCCCGAACGGCTTGGTGACGTAATCATCCGCGCCCGCATCCAGCGCCACCACTTTGTCCCGCTCCGCGTTGCGCACCGTCAGCATGATGATCGGCGCCGCCGTGAAGCGCCGCAATTCACGGCAAGTTTCGATGCCGGACATCCCCGGCAAATTCACATCCAGGAGAATCAGGTCCGGCTTCACCTTTCGCGCCAGTTCCAGCGCCTCTTCTCCGCTCGCCGCTTCCACAAGTTCGTATCCGCGAAACGCCAGCGTGGAACGCAACACGCGACGAATCTGCGGTTCATCGTCCACCACCAGGATGCTCGCGGAATTCATCGATCTTCTCTCCGCACCGCGACCGGCAGCGTAAACGAAAACACTGATCCCGAATTAAGTTGGCTAGTCACCGAAATCGAACCCCCATGCGCCGTCACAATGGCCTTCGCGATTGGCAATCCCATCCCCGTGCCACGCACTTGATACCGCTGGTCTTTGCCGCGGTAGAATTTATCGAAGATCAGCCCCTGCTCAAAGGGATCGATCCCTGGCCCGCGGTCCGCCACGCTTACGGTCACCATTCCGTTCGTCTGCTCTGCCGTGATGGTGATCGGAAATTCCTTTTTCGAATAAAGATTCGCGTTGTCCACCAGTTGCACCAGAATATCCTTCGCAAGTTCCATGTCCACCCGTACCAACGGAAGCTCTTCACTGACATTTACGATGACTCTTCGCTCGCCGAGCGCTTTCTTCAAGTGCCCCAGCGCCGCCTCAAGCAGAGTTGCAATCGCCACCGGCTGCAGGTGCAGTTCGAACTCGCCCGATTCGAGCTTTGCCATCTCCGCCGCTTCTTCTACAAGATGATTCAGCCGGTCGCATTCCTCGTTCACAATCGTCAGCAGCTCTTTCAGCTGCTGTGGGTCCCGACCCGTCGAGGCCAGCAAATCCGTCGCCGCCGCCTTGATGGCCGTAAGCGGCGTGCGAAAATCGTGCGCAATCGAGTCCAGCAGCGCGGACTTCAGGCGCTCCCCCTGGCGCTCCGCCTCGGTTTCGCTCAATTGTTCCACCGCCCGCGCGCGCTCCATCGCGATAGCCACTAGCGAACCGATTGCATCGAGCGTCTGCCGCGAAAGCACCGCTCCGGAAATGCCCAGGCTTCCGATCGGCTTCACCCCCAGACGCACTGGCACGAAATGCAAAAGCTGTGCGGGATCGGAGTTCGTTTCGTCCAGAACGTATGCCGCCTTCATCTTTTCTTCGTCAATTTGAGCCGCCCCGTATCCCGACCGATAAAACTTGTCCTTCTGCGGCACAAACAGCTCCGCCGCCCCCGCCTCGAAGCATTCCACGATGTGATTCGGAATTGCGTTCATCAATTGGATGACGTTGCCTTCCCCCAGCAGTTTCTCGCTGAAGGCATACAGCCGCTCCACTTCCCGTCGCCGGTTGTGCGCCGCATCCGCCTCTCGTCGAATGCGCGCCGAAAGCTGGCTGCCCACGATGGAAGTAATCAGAAATGCGCCGAGCGCTACCCAGTTCTGCGGATCGGCGATTGTGAATGTCCTTATTGGTGGCAGGAAAAAATAGTTGAACAGCAGCATCGCGCTGAACGACATGAATAATGCCACCACCATGCCCCACACCGCGGAAACTGCTAAAATTGCCAATAGAAACGACAGCGCCACCGTCGTCTGGTTGACGTGCAAAAATCGTGTGTATCCGTAGGTGATTGAGATCAACAGGATCGCGGCAACTGCGAATCCGATTCCGCGGCCCGAGACGAATCGCGCCATGCTCTTATTGTAACCCGGGACGATTTCGACGACTGGAGAAGAACGCAACTTGCCCAAGAATCCCGAAGAGTGGCTGGAACTCGCCTCTCCCTCGCCCAGCGCACGGGGGATTTTCAAACTCTTCCTCGGCTACGCTCCAGGTGTCGGCAAAACCTACAGCATGCTGAGCGAGGCTATCCGCCGCAAAAGCCGTGGCGAAGACGTGGTGATCGGCATCATCGAAACCCACGGCCGCAAGGGTATCCAGGAACTAGCCGCCCAACTCGAAGCCGTTCCTCGCAAGAAAATCGATTACAAAGGTACTCCGTTCGAGGAGATGGACATTGACGCCATCCTCGCCCGCCGTCCCGGCGTCGTCCTCGTCGATGAACTCGCCCACACCAACATTCCAGGCAGCCGCCATCGCAAACGCTATGAAGACGTCCAGGAACTTCTCGCGGCGAAGATCGACGTCGTCTCCACGCTCAACATTCAGCACATCGAAAGCATCGCACCCACCGTGCGAGCCATCACCGGCGTCACCGTTCGCGAAACCGTCCCCGACTGGGTTCCGCTCAGCGCCACCGAAACCGTTATGGTGGACCTCACTCCCGAAGCGCTCGCCAATCGCATGCGCCGCGGCGACGTCTACGGCAAGGAGAAAGTCGAGCAGTCCCTCAAGAATTTCTTTCGCCGCGGCAATCTCATTGCACTCCGCGAACTCGCCCTGCGCCAGGTCGCCGAGCAGGTGGATCGCAGCCTTGAAACCTACATGGACGCGAAGCAAATCCGTGAAAACTGGGGCGTGCGTGAACGCATCGCAGTCTGTGTTTCCGGCAGCGCTTCCGGCCAATACCTCATCGCGCGCGCCGCGCGTATGGCGCGGCGCCTCGACGCCGAACTTTACGTCGTCCACGTTATGCGTGAGTTTGCTACGCGCGAGGAAAATCCGAAAATCCTGGAAGCCAATCTTCGCTTTGCGGAAAATCTTGGAGCGCTCGTCGTCCGCCTCAAAGGACGCAGCGTCGCCGACGCCATCGCCGACTTCGTCCGCTCCAAACACATCACCCAGGTTGTTTTCGGCCGCGCATTGGTTCGCGACTGGAAAAAATTTCTTTATCTCAGCGTCGTCCACCGTTTTTTGCGCGAGTCCCCCGCCGTGGACGTGCACATCGTCACCCAGGAACCCGAACTCGACTGACGCTCGACTCCTTCCCAGGCTCAAACATCCCTTCCTGCAATTCCTCGAACGCCGCTACCCGCATTTCCAGAGTGTCGCGGCCCGCCGTACAACAAAGTGACTGAAATCAGCCTGATAGCACACCACGCTAATCCACAAACCATTCACATATTTCCACAGACACGCCTCTTACCGGCTCCGCTCCCGCGCACTAGAATTCCCCAACAGAAAGAACCTAGGGGAGGTATTTGATGCTTTTCGCCACCGTGGCTCGCGGCAAGAATCTTGGAACTCGCTTGCTCCCGCATCGCTTCAAGGACGAGCGCTACCACGTCCGTTTGGGCAAGCAGGGCCCCTATATCCCGATCACCGACTACCGCGACATCCCCTCGTATCTCGCCAACGGGTATTCGCTCGAGATGAGCAACAAGGCGGAGAAACACAATCCAAGCCTGATTCGGCCCGAATCCATCCAGGGCTGGAGCAAAACCTTCTAGTCACCCTGGGAACGCCATTCTCCCGAATGGCGTTCCATCTCGGTGCTCGTCTGGCAACGGCTCGTTAGTTGAAATTTAAGGCCGGGATTTGATTGCATTCGCTTCGCCTGCATGTATCGTCCGACGCACGAAGTTGTGCCATGCCAGCAGTCCAAGGAAACGCTCAATGGCACCGTCCCAATAATTCCAGTCGTGCCCGCCCGGCAATTCATGAAACTCGTAAGGGACTTTCAGCTGCTGCAAACGTGCAACGAATTTGCGATCCACTCCGAGGAACATGTCATCTGAGCCGCAATCCAGGTAGAAATAGGGCAGGTCTTTTAATTCTGCGTTACCAAGCAACACAAACACATCGTTCTGCGCGCGGACCGGGTTGCCGGCTTCTCCGAATACCTTTCGCAAGCCGTCTCGGAATTCGGGATGCGTTTCGTCCAAATCAGCGGATGCATCAAGAGCCGCGCTGATGCCTCCGGCGTACGCAAACAGACTCGGATATTTCAGCGCAAACTTCACCGCCGCATAACCGCCCATCGAGAGCCCCGCGACGGCCCGCGTGGCTCGTTGGGGGATCGTCCGGTAATGCGCGTCTATCTCCTTGATGAAATCCTGCACGACGTAGTCTTCGTACTTGTCCTCCGGATTGTTGGCTGAATTGACATACCAGGAATCTCCGGCATCGGGCATTGCGATAATCAGTTTCAGATTTCGCGCATATTTCGCAAGACTCGTGAGCGTCGACCAGTTCTGATAATCCCCGTGGAGTCCGTGCAGCAGAAACAGTGCGGGGTAGCGCTCCGCCGATGCATCGTAATTCACCGGCAGCAGGACGCGGTAATGCATCTTGCGGTTGAGGCTGGCGCTGTGAAAACTGGCTTCTCTCAGGTTGCAGGGAGCGGGTTTCTTTGCCTGTCCTGGCGGGGCAACAGGAGGGTTCTGTGCGAAACACGGAACGCTTACGCAAAACAGGAAGGTCGCAATCAACGCGGTCGTCTTGCGAGCCCTTGCGAATCCGTTGCGAAGTCTGAAAAAGCAAAGAAGCGGCTTGCGTGTCATGGCTTGGTCCTGACAAACGCTTTGATCGTGGCGCATTCCATGCCCACCGACGACCCGTGCGGACGAATGGTGTAACTCCCCACGGCAGCCGGAACAATGAATGTCTCTGCATAATGCACAATAAGCGGTGTGAATTTTCCGCCGGGGCTCTCCACAACCACTTCTTCTCCCTGCACAAGATTCAGCACGTTCACCCCGCCTCCCGTCTCATGCGGGACAACATCGCGGAACCAATGTCGCCGCGTTTCGATGAATTCGCGTTCGTGAAGCCCGGTGCGCTCCTCGCGCCAACCGGGCCCTTCCGCCACTTGCTTCACCTGCCCGATCAAATTCCTCTTCACCCATTCCGGTGTGCGTTCCCACTGCACATTGGCTTCACCGTGATCAATGTGGATAGGCCGCGGCCGTCCGTCGAGCCCTTCGCGGCCCCAATCCCACAATTTGAACGTGAAAATATACGGCGTGGCGCTGATTTCCAGCACCATGCTGTTTTTGCCCGAACAATGGATGGTCCCCGCGGGAATCAGAAAGTGGTCGTGCTTCTTCGCCGGATACCGGCCCACGTATTTTTCCGCCGCAAAGGGCGCCCCGCCTTCCTGCGCTTCGCGTAATTCCCGAAACATCGCGACGCGATCCACGCCATCAAGCAAACCGAGATAGACGGTGCCATCTTCGCCCGCATCCAGCAGGTAATAGCTCTCGTCCTGCGTGTAGTTCATCCCAAACTTATCCTGGATGTACTCGGTAAGCGGATGAACCTGCAGCGAGAGATTCCCGCCTCCCATCGTGTCCAGAAAATCGAACCGGATCGGAAACTCGGTTCCGAAGCGGCCGTGAACCGCATCGCCCAGCAACTCTCGCGGGTGAGAATAGACCAGATCTATGGAAGGGATTTCCACGCGCCGCAATCCGAAGCCGAGCAACAGACTGTTTTCCTCCGGTACACAATCAAAGCACCAGGCATGATTGGGCTGGTCTTTCGGCAGATCGCAAACCTCTTCCATCCAGTGCCCGCCCCACACACCCGGATCAAAGTAAGGAAGCACGCGAAAAGGCTGCGTGCTCGCTTTTGCAAGCCCGCTGCGAAACAGATCTCCACTGATCAGCCTCGGAGTCCCCCGGACGTTCGTATCCAGAAGGTAGTCAATCCGCGGGAGCAGTTCCTTTTTCAATCGATCCGCGGCCCGCCAATCCACAAAGAACGCACGCTTGTATTTCAGGTTCGCAAGTTCGGAAAGATTGTCAGCGCCTAAATTCCCAATTTCTCCGCGCCGCTGGCGAAGCGTTAACTCCCAACGCGCAAGGTCCGCATAAACAAGCAGATCGAACCGTTCTGAAATAATCGCCGCGCCCGTTCCGAGGACAAGAATCCGGCCATCTCCCGCGGCACTCTCGCGGATCAATTTCCGCGTGCCGGCCACTTTGCGCGGGTCCAGGAAATCCTGCAACATCACGCCATTCATGCGCCCGAATACGGGATCGTCGCCGCCAAGATAAGGCGCGAGCATTGCATCGAGTTCCTGTGGGCTCTTTAAGCAGGACTCCGCGCGAACCACAAGACGGGGCTTTATGTGGGAAACCAGCCCGCTTTCCATCTCATCCAGACTGGCGCCCGGATAGCACTCCACGCACAAAACGGAGCGCTTGCCGCTCAGCGCGGCGTCAAGTTGCCGCGTGACCGCTGCCCATCCCACCTGGCAATCCTCTTCGCGTTCGGAAACCTGCACAAACGGAAATTTGTCGTAGTTCGAGCGTCTCGCCATCAGGCTTTCTCAGTCAGCAACGGAATTGCACCCAAAAGGCCCGCGTGGTTGCCCAGCTGCGCCGCGCGGACCTGCACCTTACCCCACGGCGTCCACGCATATTTCGAAACGTACTCCTGCACATACGGAATAATCACGTCCGCGCTCTTCATCACTCCGCCGCCAATGACGATCACTTCCGGGTCGTACATGTGCACCAAGCCCACCGCATCCGCCGCCCATACATTCAAGCAGCGGTCTCGGATCGCGACCGCAATCGAATCACCGCGGCGCGCTTCGTCAAATAATTCCTTGAATCCGATATCCGAATAAGGCGCCAGCGAACTTTTCTCGATGCCTGGCCACTCCTTTGCAATCAGCGGCAGCGCCCAGCCGGACGCCTCTGCCTCCGCGCAGCCGATGTTCCCGCAAGTGCACCGCCTCCCGGAAAACAAAACCGGGATATGCCCGCCCAGGCAGCCCGCCTGCATGTGCTTGCCGCGAAGAAGTTTTCCTTCAATCAGCGCCGCTCCGCCAACGCCCGTGCCCAGAGTGATCATCACGGCATCCGAAAAACCGCGCGCCGCGCCCGCATAATTTTCACCCAGCAGCGCCATGCGCGCATCATTCTCAATGCGAAACGCCAGGCCAAATGCGTCGCGGCTCCAAGCGGGCAGGTCCACGCTCAGCGCATCATCGTATTTCGCATTCGTGGATAGGACAAAACCCGTACGCGTGTCCACAAGCCCTGCAAATCCCATGGCAATGCCGATACATTCTTTGGCGCTGGTCCCTGTCTTCGCCAGAACAGCGCCGAGCATTTCCGTAAACTTCGGAAGCAACGGTTTCAGTCCCTTGGCGCGGTCCGTTGCAAGTGTTTCGGTGTGGACCAGCGTCGCGCCCTCCACAAGAGCGAACGCAGCATGTGTTCCACCCAAATCGATCGCGAGAGCCTTCATCAATCGCTCCTGAAATTCCTCAAACCCAGCGGCTGGCGAGAGCCAGCACAAAAACGGCAGCAACCAGAAACGCCACTCCTGTCAGCTGAATCCGGAGCGGCTGCTTGCCGGTGTTTTTCCACTCGCCTGTAAGAATGCCCAAAACACTGGCGGTAATCACAATCAGCGACATGAACAGCGGCCACCCAAGAATGGGACCCAGCACGCCCATCTTTCCCGCGGAAACTCCGTACAGCAGCGTGCTGCCAAACCAAAAAATTGCCATCACGAACGCCAGCAATGCGTGGCTCATGAAATTTGCAGAAGCAAACTTCTGGTGCGTCTTGTTCTTCGAGAGCAAATACAGGCAATAAAGGATGTTCGGAACACTACCGGCCAGCATCAGGGGAAGCCACGCAGCGTTCGGCGCCCACAGAGGCGCCGCTCCGAATTTCTCTGCACTCACCAAAAACGGATGTCCGAACGTGAGCCCAAAATTGACGAACGAAGCGCCT
>Ga0210406_10003222_pt1 | contig 18036 bp, 16 predicted proteins | sample IncBWC30MmetaG_FD_155454 | JGI IMG/M metagenome (GOLD analysis project Ga0210406, IMG submission 155454) | Forest soil microbial communities from Barre Woods Harvard Forest LTER site, Petersham, Massachusetts, United States - Inc-BW-C-30-M | ecosystem: Environmental > Terrestrial > Soil >... | reverse complement strand
AGTCCTCCGATGATGAGAATCCAACAGAGCATGGGTAAGATCACTTCCTTCTAACATGCTTCTGCCGAATCTCATCCCGCTAATCGACGTGACTTTTTCAACACCCACAGGCGTTTACACTCATTGACCTTACTGGGCTGTCAGTGCCTAAGGGCTAAGACTGTACGAGCCTCTTGTCACCGTCGAGCTTCATCCACTGAGCTTGTCCCTCTTTCGACTTCTTGTATTTTTCCTTCCACTTCTTGCAGCTCTTATTCGCTAGACAGGCGCTGTCGTCAATGGTCGTGCCCGTGGGATCGATAAACCGCAAAGGATTGTTACGCGCATAGGCGTAGAGGTTGATCTGTTGCGGATCACGCAGCCTCTCGGGAAACATCGTCCCTACCTATTTTCCGTGGCTTCCTGCATAATCTAGGTCCAATAACTTTCATTCGCGAAGTTCCATGTGCGCTCAAATTGCTTACCACTAGGTGTGTAAAAACAATGGGTGATGACCTGTTTGTCGATGGTAAGGAAACCTAAATTGTGCGCATCAATGTAGGGAGCATTGAGCGCGTCGTTGACCCTCTGACGCACCAAATTGCTCGGCTTTGCCTGCTCTTCTGTCAGTACTACAAAAGTCTCCAACCCAGGTTCGTAAACCGTAAATTCTCCGTTCGCATAGGTTGCTGGCCTAAAATCGTTCAGCCTTATAAGCAACGACAGTCCGTTATCTATTCCTGACAGTGTCCGCGTAGCATCAGAGGCAAAATTTTTCAATGCGCTGCTCGTCAATTGAATGAATTTGGATGCATACAAGAACTTATAAGTGGGGGTGTCCCCGGTGCCGCGTTTGGGGAGCACCAAGTCGGGGTACATCCTGATGGCCTGTCGTAAAAGGTCATCGTCGAACGTACTGAACTTGACCGTCGATGTGAAACCGTAGTGCACGTCACCGGACAAGAGTACAACATTCTTGTCACCACAGATACGCAAGAAGAGGTACAAATGATCCTTGTTGGCGGCCCACGACTCAAAGTCCAGCGGGTATGGCCCTGCGATAGCAGAAATGAGGGCCTGTAAGTCATCAAGAAAATGAAAACCGAACACTGGCCCGGGAGCAACCAAGACAAGGGGGTAGTCTCCTGACTGTTTTGTTAGAAGAGTTTTGAGCCTTGCTAGCGTGTCCATCCAAGATTTAACGCTCTTGAGATAAGCGGGAGCGTTGGGATCCATTGCCTTGATCCCATCCTTGAAACCCCGGTCAGTCCGTGTGTTCAAGAAATATATAAGGGGATAGCTTGGTGCAAAGAATTCCCATTTGTCAAATGTCCACAACTGTGTCTCTAAAGCCTCATAGTTATTCTCACGCTGCTCGATGGTGTCGACAAGTGTGGACAGCACGGTGTCGAAGATGTCGGGATCATTGCCCCATCCCTGAAACAGCCAGTAGGCTGCTAGGGCATTGGCCACAATTCTCTTGCCCAGGGCAGACGCCTTGACATCGTTCGTCCATTTTACACTCAGGTTCCAGTCATCTGTGACATCGTGATCATCAAAAATCATGTAAGTCGGTACGTTAGCAAGCAATCTTCTCACAGCTCCCAACGCGAGAACAAAAATCGAGATTTCCGGAGGCCTGAAACCCAGCGCTTGGGCTTCCGGAGTTCCAACTCGCGACCAATTGTGGTCATTCAAGATAAGCCCGTACATGGCTGCATAGTCAGCCAGCGTTATAAGATGATTCTGCGCAGAACCGGAGGTGAAGTTTGCGTTCTTGGTCACGAAGTCCTGCCGCTTTCCCTTTCCTGGGAGGGACAGGCCACCTGGCAGTTTCTCAGCATAGCCATCAGAGAATTTGGCTGTGAGTTTCGCAATCTCACCAAAGCAATAGTCATGAACGTCATCGGCATATATTTGATCGCCGCCGAGACAAAGAAGGGATGGCCGGTTGTCAAAATTCTTAATGTTTTCCTTGATTAAGGAGTCGCCGAAGCTCAAAGCGTCAGAAGTGCCTCCATTCTTGTCATGTATCTTTCTGCACGAGCCATACAGCGCGTTGAGCTTATTGCCCGGGGTTTGCAGGAAGAAGGAGGGCAAGTTCAGATCTCCATACGCCAGAGAGTCATCTGAAACGATTTCCTCAAAAGCGGAGTAGTCATCGTTACCAAAAATCCGCTCGGCTATCGAATACTCCAGGAGTTGGTTTGTTGGAAAGTGCTGGCCGTTCAAAGGCGAAATGCGGGCAAGATAGCAGTACAGTTTCGGGAAAAGACGCACTCGCCTTGGTTGCTCATCATGCCCCATCCAATCTCTATTGCCATTTATGCGAACAGAGAACTTCAGGCTCAAAGGGCGAGTAGTCGCCAACCAAATCGTTACCAAATCTTGCTGAGCTCTTCGGAGAATGGGCCCTGCAAAGATATCTTGCGAGGTCATCACCGCCCTCCGGACGCGATGCTCCATGGGTTCTGGTTGCGCCGACACATCCCGCACATCTTCGTCGCCCTGGGGCTTAAGAGTTTCCCGCAGCTCAGTCGCAAGGTCGGCAGAATCTCACTCCGAATAAGCCAGCACTAGTATGCCGTCAACGTAGCAGGAGACGACGAGTGTCTTTCTGATGAAGTGACCGTCTATGCCCCGTGTTGCGTAGGATCGTAGTCAACTGCCACGACTTGGTCAGTCGGTAACACCTCGAGCCAAAAGTCAAACATCTGGTAAGGTTGCATGGCATCTCCCTTGAAATCTACGGTCGGATCTAGCTTTATTCCGTCCGCAAGCGGATCGAATCCTTTCTCGAACACGGTTTCGGTAGAGAGGGTATTCGTTATGTCCGTGTTCTGAGCCGCGAGCTGGCCAGCCATGATCTCGAGAACTTGACCGATTGTCTTATTGGCATAGCCAGGCGGATCACCTGGTTGTAATACATACGGCGCACTCAGTCCCGCCACCCCTTCGACATTCTCGTTTTGCAGCCAAGCCAGCGCATCAAGCTCACGGCCAGGCTGAATCGGGATCACTGCCTTTACCCAAGCCGCGTTAAGGAATTGGTTCCGCCGGTCATCCCCATCCAACTGTATCGTCCAACCCAAGGAGGCACCCTGGGGAGCAGGTTGCGAAGCATCGGTTATGAGATAGTAGTCCGTGGCCGGGCGTCTCGGCCAACTCGACACCGTTGCTCCTGGTGCCGAGAGCATGTCCCCCGCAGGCGAAGGAGTTCCCGGAGTTGGACCGAAGGTAGGAGGTAGCGTGCGAGGTAGATAGTAATCTGGTTCGACATAATAGAGCATTTGGTCGACGTCAAAGAGTTCCCGAATATACTCGGCCGTTACGTAGGCAGACTGATTCGGGTCGATCTCCGAGATAGAAACTTGGCTTAGGATAGTGTAAAGCTGACGATAAATCGCGTCTCGCTCCTCATAACGCAGACCATCTGAAAGCCGAGGAGTAACCTTGCTGGCTACGTTAACGAGCGTACGCGTGGCGTTCACATAGTCCTGTAATTGCGCAGCCGCAAGATTATTTTGATAGGTCTGATAGGCTGCCTGGTAGGCAGGGAGGCGGGGATCATTCGCCGGCGGTTGCCAGTTGAGTGTTAGGTCAAGGCTCATTGCCCCACTGCTATTAAAATTGAGGAAATTCGCTCTAACTTCAAATGATGAAGCCGCTTCATCCGTGATAGCAAATTCGGGGGAAAATTTTACTACACCGCCGCCTCCTCCACCCGCAATGGCAAATGACTTGAGCGTGACTCCTGCCAAGGTGTACCCAGTGTCAGGTGGTGTTACCGAAAATGGCCATCTCCTAAGAACGTAATTGTCCTGCTGATCCATCGCCGTCAACGCATCGTCATTTAATTTTCGATAGTCACTCTCCAAGTGAGGAGAATTATTGTCATTTGGCGGCGGCCCAGGCACGAATGTCGCTGGGAAGGTACACGGAAAATCAGTAGATTGAGGCTTCAATGGGTCCAATGGTGCGGGTGGCTGAATAGCTGCTGCTGCAGAGTTGTCCGCAGGAGCAGGGACGAATTCGCCCACACCCAGCAAGCTCGCGGGATTCGGCACGTAAATCTGCCAACTCAGGCGTGTACCGATGTGCTGCAGTTGTACGCCGATCAGTCGCATCTTTCGCCGAAGCTCGTAATTCGCGAGCTTGTCAGTGTTATTGGCGAGTACGTAGCGGCGACTCGTCGTGTCGGTTGTTTCGGTGACAGTCTGAAATGTCGTCTTAAAGTTTTGCGTGATCTCCTTGCTTAATTTTTCACTCTGTGTGCGGCTATGCTTATGTGCCGTTTCTGAGGAAGTTTCAACCGAGGAGTCGCTACTAAAGCTTGCGGAGGCATCTGCGTGCACGATACCCAAAAAGCTTCCACCGGCGTTGGCGCTTACACCTAGCTTTGTATCGTTCTTATTGTCAGTCTTCACGGCGCCAGACAACTCGTCTTGATCTGTTGTGTCGACTTCATCTTTTGCAGTTTGAGTCGTAGACGTCTCGACGGTCTTGGTAACAGTCGTCTTCCTGGTGCTGACCTCGTAAAGCTCCAGACTACCACCGGGACTAACCCACACATGGCCCGTCGGAGGCCCTAAGAAAGTATCGAGCTCGTAAAAATACTCCCGGTACAGATTGATGAGGCCTACAGGAGATAATACGGCCGAGGGAAGCTGACCACCGCCCCCGCCGGTGCTGCCAAAGGGATTTATGAAGTTTATCGCTGTCCGCCAAGCTGGACCAGCGGTGAGGAAGAGTGCGTTTAGCGTATCCGGCGAATGGTTCGCAGCCCAAGTCAGAAAATTGGCGGTAGCGATTTCTATTTGGACCTGGGTGGGGACACCGCTCGGACCACTTGGAGCTCCGCCCGTCGGACCGCCCCCGCCACGTGTGGCAGCAATGCCCTTCATAGCCGGCCACACAGCGTTAACGCTGATACCCTGAGGCCTGGATGCTATTACCTCAGATAGTGTCTGATTCAAGAGGTCTGGTGCCAACAATTGGCGCCAGTCTTTTGCTGTGGGAGGTTGGCCCGTGCGGTTGATCACCTGAGAGGCTGCATCCGCTATGCGCGCTGCAACGTTGGACTGCAGAGCGCCTGCAAGCTGCAAGTGAACGCCCGACGCAGGGTCCTTTACAATCGAACCACCGCCGACCAGGTTCGTGTCCTGCGCCATTAGCTTGATGACTCCTGTAGCCGTTTTTGCTAGCGCAGCTGTAGTGCGAACGGTTGCTTGGTACCCATACCAGTTGAGAAGGGGTCGGTAAACACCGAAGATTTCACTGTCATACGGAAGAATGCCGGCGTACACAGAAACACTTGAGGGAGCTCTATAGCCACCCGGCAATGGGCCGGTCGGCGTGAAGGAGAATTGGTCATTGGCGCTCTTTGCTGAGGTCCCGAAGGCTGTCGTGACACATACATCAGCGGTTCCAATACCAGGCGGGCTGATGGCTGCCATCAGTGAATCGCTGTCCACGCTTATGTTTGGCGAGTTCGTGGTGCCGAAACTTACCTGCGTGGCCCCGGTAAAACCGCTTCCTGTGATGATGACGATCGTGCCCCCCGCCATAGGGCCGCTGATCGGATTGAGTCCATCTATACCAGGAGGATCCCCAAAAATGAACTGATCTTCTACTGCAGAATTGGAAGTTCCATTCGCAGTTGTGACAGTCACATCTACAGTTCCAGTACCATCAGGGCTAATCGCAGTAATCTGCGAATCGCTGTCAACATTTATGCTCGGTGCACTATTAGGTCCAAAGCTAACATCCGTTGCGCCTGTAAAAGCGGTACCAGTAATAGTGACGCTCGTTCCTCCTGCTTTTGGTCCTGCAGTTGGGAGAATCGCTGTTACGACTGGAAGAACACCAGCAGCAACCATCCGCTTTTTTGCAGGTTGCCGACGCTGCGCTTGAGCGATCGTGCTTGCATTCCCCGGATTGACCCTCTGGCGAATACGTTGCTTCTTCATATCTCTCAACTCCTGATAGCTCGGGCTTTATCAACTGAGATTTATGAGTATGTAGCAAACAATGCCATCGAGCTCTTGAACCCGGCCCAAACTCAGCACATCGCCATTTAGTCTTCCAAGAGGAAGCGTTGAGAAGCCCTGAGGTATGCCTGTTGCCGAGAGCGATCAACCAACGATGGCAGGGACAATACGCGCCCTTTTGTTGGATGTCAAGAGAGAAATATCCGCGACTTGTAACCTCGCAGCCAGCGCACAAATTCATCATAGGACCTGCGCCTTACCGTCCTTTCACGAAGCAATTTCCGAACAAAGAATCGTGTGAAGTCACTCTCGCGGGCGCACCTCTTGATACCAATTGTCCTTATGTTGCTTCTGACTTCCTGGGTTGGCAGAGCAAAAGCAACCGCTTCAACGGGAGCGAAATGGCGCTCTTCTATGAAGGCATGACAACCGTTATTGCTGGGAGAAAAAGAAAGCCCGCCAACTTGGCGGGCTTCTCGGTATCAGAGTCTTCTCTATGCCACCGCCTTCACGATGCCCAACTTTTTCCAGGCCGTCAGGTAAAACGAGACTACACGTTGCGGTTCTTGCTTCGTCTTTAGCCGGTCCTTGACTTGGTCCGCGATCTCGGCGGCGGTGGCCGGCCCGATCTTCTGCATCGCGGCCTGGATCAGGATCTGCTGTGGACTCTTGGTGTCCGAAAGCTGTCATGCGAGTTGGTATCGCGCTGACTGGCGCACGCGCTTCACGGCCACTTTCTTGGCCGTACGTTTCTTGGTGGCTTTCTTGGTCGTCATTTGGTTCTCCTTTGAAGTAGTTACTGAATCATCGAAGTCAGCTTGCCCTGCAAGCGACCCATCGCTTCCGTTGTTTGCGCCGGCAATGTCCGGATGTAAGCGCGCCTCGTGACTTCGACACTCGAATGGCGCAGGATCTTTTGGATAGTTAAGTCCTCAACGCCCAAGGAGTTTAAGTTCGTCGCCAACCCTCGTCGAAAACTATGAAAACCGGTCCAGTCAGGTCGCGATTCGTCACGCACGTACATGTGGCCGACGTGCGGCTTATCGAACGCCTTGCCGCAACGAGCACAGCGCCGAAGCGTCGGCAGGATCTGGTCGTTCAACAAATTGTTCAAGTTAATGGGAGTGCCGTTACGAGTAGGGAAGAGCGGGCCGCTTGTGGGATTGCCCGAACGCAGCCGATGGCCTTCCAAGATTACTCGCAACACTGGAATCAAAGGGACCAAACCTCTCGATGCTGCGGTTTTCGTATCGTGCGCTTTGCCGGCCCACATAGATCGCTCAACGCGCACAGCGTCGGGCAAAATGTCCTCCCACCTGAGGCCCTCAATTTCTCCCCGCCTCAGCCCCAGAAATCCAGCAACCGCAACCACGGTTCGCGCAGGTTCGGGCAGGTTCCGGCTCAGGCACTAGGGAGACGCTTCGATCGGGGTGACCTCGGTTGCCGCTTGTCCAAACTGAAATCGTAAGACCCACACGCTTGGAACAGCCTGACCATCAACTTGAGCAGGCTTGAACTTCCACCGCCGCGCTGCTTGCAGAGCGAGGTTTGCGAAATACTTGCTTGGTCCCACTGAGTCAACCTTCACACTCGAAACTTCGCCACGTGGATCGACCGTGACCCGTATTCTCACCGTGACTTTGCCCTGAATGGTTCGGCTCGCAGCCCGTGGTACGTCCGGCAGAACTCGCTCAGTTACGGCACCCTTTATTGCTGTGCCCTTGGAGGTTTGAGATTGAAACGGGAGCGTGGAGACCGCAGAAGGAGGTTGCTGTTCTTGGGCTGGCAGGGATGGCCGGGCTTGGTGAAACACGAACTTCAGGACTGCGATTATGGCAAGCAGGACCAGTGCCGCGCCTATTAACTTCGTCGCGCGGAGTTTGGCGGGCGCCTCTCTGCCGTTCTTGCTGGCCGGCCTCTGATGTGATCGCGTAGGTTGAAGACGAGCCCTGATCTCAGCGACCGTGCATCGGCGCACGGGGTCGGACCGGAGACATTCCTGGGCAATATCGGCGAAGGGTTGTGGAAAAGATTTCGGCACAACCGGATCTCCATGAGTTGCTCTGTCCCAAGTAGGCGGTCGCTGGGTCAGAGCTTCGACCAGCGTCACACCGAGGGACCATACATCCGCAGCCGGAGAGATCTCAGCCTCGGCTGGGACATAGAGATTCGACGCTAAGATGATTTTGTCAAGTTCACCCGGCCTAGAGAGGCTGTCAGACGATAGTTTCAACTCATCGTTGACGACCATGATGTTCGACGGCTTCAGGTGACCGTGCACGAACCCTTTCTCATGCAGATAGGAGAGCGCATCCAGGAGCGGGCAAAGCATTTCTCTGGCTTCGTCAGGCGTGAGTGGGCGCTGCGGAAGAATCTGCGAGAGATCCTCTTCGGCATACTCCATTACGACGTAAAGTAGCTCGGCGGTATTGATCTGACAGCGTCCGACATGAAGCAGGCGCACCAGGTGGGGATGAGACAGGGTCGTCGCAACCTGCCAGCGGGAGAGATAAGTGTTGGAGCCGTCAACGTCGGCATGAACAAGTTTAATCGCAGCCTTCTGCGATCCGGGCCCTTGCAGTTCCGTGAGGAAAACATCATTCGATGCAGAGCTGCCCAACCACTGGAGCAGGGTAAATCTGCCGTCGATAACCTGGCCTATCCAGTTAGCGCGAACTGCCGCAGTGTTCATGCCTGATCCCTGGTCGGCATTATTCTATCTGAGCATGTGGGAAGTTATCGCGCTCCGTGTGGAGTCCGCCGGCCCGAGAGCGATCGGCTGAGGTGAGTGATCGCAAGCTTCCTTAAATAGGGGTCCCAGCCACCAGGAACTGAGAATTGAAAACTCGAAGTTTCCACCCTTAACCCTGGCAGACCTGAGGGTATAATTCGGCCCCATGGACTGGGGCATCCGGGAGCGAGTCGAGGCGCTGAGGCGGGAGCATCGCCGAAATCCAGAAACTGAATTTAGAGTATTTTGAGAGGCCCAGTCTGTACACTACGGCCGCGGGCGAATACGAGCGACGGGAACAAAGGCTGCGGGAAATCATGGCCGAATTGAAGTCGATGACGGAGTGGAAGCAAACCTAATTTGATACGTACTCAAAGCTGCCGCGGCGTGACTCCGCCGAGTCTTAGGCTTCTCACGTGGGGGTAGCCCCCTTCTTACTGGAGCTTCAAACTTGTAGGTAGGGAAATCGGAGAACGAAGGGCCCTTGGCCAACTCGCTCCACTTCTTGTCAATGCCGCGACTGATGGGTCAGGACGTAAGTCCCGGCTAATTTGAAATTGGCTCCTGATTGATCCGAACCGTGTATTCATAGCCCGGTTCACGAGTCAGTTCAGGGTGCATCGCCTGAGCCTCCTCCATCGAACCGAATGGCCCGTAATGGACTTTCACCGGAGGCGGACCTGTTCTCTTGCTGATTGCGCTGATATGCAGATAGAAATTGGTTGCCATTGTTTTACCCTCAGCCTTGCTTTCCCTCGTTAGACTCCAGGAACCTCCGAATCAATCCCCATCAAATCCGAAAACACTCAACACTTCCGTCGGCACATACCTCTGGTTCCTGTTGCGACGGACCCATTCTTTCAGCTCGGGAGAACCCTGGTATTGCTGGGGCGACAGGTTGAGAGTCTCGACCACCTGGTCGAAGGAACTCACCGACGGAATGACTTGTTTATGAGCGCCGGGGTTTGTGAAATCCCGGTATTCAGGATAGACGGCCATCGTGCACCTCCAATGAGCGTGGCCTCATGCTAGGAGGGCGAGACTTCGATTCCAATGCCACGAAAGGGGGGAGTCACCCCCTCTAGTGGGCCAGCGACTGGCCGATTTTCCACGGGAAATCCGAGTGCTAGACTCGAAATCTCATGCGAACTGACCTCCTGCCCTTGTGTGACAAGCACCACCGGACAATGGAGGCGTCGGTTGCACCATTCAACGCCGATTACTCAATTGAGTTTTTCCGGTGTAGTTTTGTGGTCGCTGCTTTAGCGAACGACTGGGATACGTCACGCCCAAGAAGGGAGAGGCCCCAGTCTTTTCACCCGACCAGCCAAGGTGTGAAAAGCACGGTCGCCCGATGTTCATCTCCAGCCTCGACCGGCAGCGGAATGTCCTCCGGTATGCTTGTCCCGAGATCGAAAGCACCGTCACAGGATATAGCCAGTGTTTGAGAGCCTCAGATTCGACATCTGATAGTCCCCGCAAATAGTCGATTCCGTATGCCCCAAATCGGCCTGCTGCAAGGAAAGTGCAAGGAAGAGGCAACCGGGGCATGTACCTGTGTGGGCTAAGAAGCAACATCCTCGGTTGGGCGACTAGGCCCGCCAGGAAGCTCGTACGAATCCTAGGTTCACAAACATCACGCCGTCGACCACTTCAGTCCTTGGCTCGCGTAGTCGATCATTAAGCCGAAAACGCTATCGCATTTCTTTTTGAACAACACGCGGTCATAGCTGTCGGGTAGATATCTCCACCATCGCCGGTTTGGCTACACGACCCCTCTTCACCCAGAAGCGTGTTGCTAACCGGAGCCGGCTTATCCCATGAAGTCGATATCGCTGCGTCTGGAGTATTCGACGAACCAGCCCCGCCAGAGTTCGATGATCCCTGCGTGGTTACATTTCGTCCCCACACCCAGCCGTCTGTGCCGTCGGTGGTGCGAACGTGGTAATAGCCGTTCGTCTGATCGGTCTCGACCAGTTGGAGCACTTCACCGGGGAGAAGCGAACTGATTGGCGGATGATGGGTCGACGGATCACTGCGGAGATTGACGTTGTGGACTACGGCTGCCTGCTGTTGAGCGGCACACACCGTCGCCACCAGAAGCAATGCAACCAGAGAGACGAACCGGAAACGCCTCATTAGCGGTCCTCCAATCGGGAGGAAATCTTTTTAGGCGGCCTTAGCTTTAGGGGTGTTGCCTGCCATCGCGTAGGCACGACCGAGTTGGAGATGGAAAAGAGCGCCTGTCGAATCGTTCAGCCTCCCAGAACATTCGCTCCTTCTAGTGTCTCTTACGTGCCTTAATCTTTGCCCATCGGGACCTCTGGGCCGCTGCCATTCTCTTGCGTCCTGCAGCCGAAATAGGTCGCTTCAGGCTTCAGGTCAGCGAGAATGGACTCGATGGTCTTGCGCAGAGCCTGCCCAGCAATTGGGGTCTCCAACGTCATTAAGCCGGAATCTTAGTCTCTGGAGAACTTGCGGTCAACGTAAGCACTTCTGAACGGTTTACGTACACATTCATCCGAAAAACAAGCCCGGGCAAGCCGTAAGAATTTGCCGGATTCTGGTTTCTGCCCTGGTCAGATCGCCCGTGTTTTGTGTTATTTCCGGACTATTTCCTGAAGTTGGGTGCTTTTTGCTTGGCTAACCTGTAGGTTTCCCAGGAGACTGGAAATATCTCGGCTGTTCGAGCCGGAAATCTAAGAAACTGCAGGTTGCCTAAACCCACGATCCAACAGGGCCTTCCGGCTCGAAAAGTTAAGCTCATGAGCGGGGTCGCAAACCTGTCGCGCAGGTGATTCATCGAATAATCCAGAGAAAGCGATATCGACGTCTTGCGATAAACCCCCTCACAGTTCAAGGTCAGGAAGGGCTTGTGGACAGACGGGCGATGGTGGAGATACCGACGCCAACCTGAGGAAGAGCAGGTGGACGTATCGCTGAGCTACCACTTCATGACTTGGGACGCTACTGTCGGGTACGTTCGAGAGAGCTTGCTGGAGCCTCGGAAAAACGGCGGACTCCGCGCCAGGTAGAGATGGAGCCTTTGGGGCGTTGCCAAGAAGGCTCAGCGATGGCAATCAGCTAGATCGCGTTACTACCATGAGCAATGCGAATACGGAGGCTGTCCTTTAGACCACCGGAGTACCCTTTGGCGTCCCCGGCTTAGCGGCACGGTAGTGGCTGAGATCTGCCCTCATTTCGCTTTGAGAATGGCATCCACCTTGTCTTCGATCTGCCCCAGTTTCTCCCAGATGTCATTGACTTCAAACTTAATCATCTGGGTTGTTCCAAATATCCAAACGATAATAAGCCATAAAATCCCGCTCTCTGCAGATGGATGCCAAAACCGGCTGATGCCATAGCCGCCCACAAGCGCAACAGCTACAAACAGAAATGCAATACGGAAGCCTATTTTTCCGCTCATATAGAGTCCTCCAACGCTTGGTAGCCATAATTTAATCACAAACAGAAAAAACCCGGGTGTCACTCCGGCATTTTCTCGGATTCAAATTCAGCCACCTAGCGGAAACTGCCATCAACCCGCACATCTGCGGGTGTATCCGCCAGCACCGAATGTCGTATCCCAAGCCCTGCTAGTTCGGGATGAAGTGCCGTTTCTTGTTCTTCATTTGCTTCGATTGGCCTAATTTTCAATCCTTCATCCACTGGTGTTTACGGATATGTCCCGCATGTTCGTCTGGGGCCGTGTTGTGCCATTCGCTGACGAACTTGCGCATCTTGGCCTCATGTTCATTCGCTAGTCTCTCCGCATCCGGATCGTAGTCGCTGAGGTCGGAGACCTCGACATCCCCATCAAGGAAGCCAAAGCGGAGTACGCGAAGCTGCAATGAGGTTGCAGTCCTTGACCAAATGGGCTTGACTTGGCGATCGCCGGGAGTATCGTAGAGGCGTTCAGCCGAGCTATTTCTGCCTGCTAAGTTAGGTTCAGCCTGAATTGTTCTCGACTCCGAACCTTCGGAGGAACGAACCGACTCGAGTATCGTTGTCGCGGATTTCAACCTCAAGGAGGCCCCTTTTGGCCGCAAGTCCCATCCCAATTCCAGAATTGAAGCTTGAAATGCTAAGAACTCCTGAAGAAACTCTCGTTCGCTGCATCGGAAGGATTACATGGACTAGCTCGGGCACGCTACAGACCACGATCCGGGGCCTTATCCCGGAAACGAAGCGCGTCGTGCTGGACTTAACAGATGTGAACTACATAGATAGTACCGGTCTCGGTGCGCTCGCCGGTCTGTACGTGTCCGCCAGACGGCAACAGGCAACATTGTGAACTGAAGCTCATCAATCTGAACCAAAGGGTGAAGGAACTGCTTCGAATCACGAAGTTGGCTTCAGTATTCGAAGGACATGACGAGTTGCTGGGGATGACTCCCGATTCCAGGTAATACCGTGCTATCAGATTAGCGCTCGGATCAATTCCGTGGCTAACGACGACGAAGAATGCTCTGCACCTGCGGAACTCGCCCAGATTCAGGAACGACTTTTTTTGTAATGGACTGCGGGGCTATGCTATACCAACGCTCGAAGCGGTAACTGTCGATAACAGGCGTGGCTGTTGAAAAACTCACTTCCACAAATTCGTAAAAATCAGATCGCGTCAGGATGCCCTATAAACGGTTTTCTCTGCTCGGCTAGACATTTTCCCATTACGTAATTGTGGCTGTTTTGAACGGAAAGCGACTTTTTGGTCGTGGTGCAGTTTGACTTTACTGGTCTGCTGGCTTGGCAAGCGAATTGCCTTTAGGTCGGTTCCTTATCGCTCCCAGCAGATCGTGCAATTCCTTCGCAAGCGCAATTATTTCGTGAGTGCCACTGGCGGCAGTGATTGCCTCAACCAACTCCTGGACGCGTTCTTCCTCGCTTGCCACTGCGGGAATCCCCCTTCCCGCCCCAATTCGCACCGTTATATCACAGGCAAGCCAGGGAGTGATCAATGTTGAGCATTCTCTTTGCGGTAACAAGTTGCATGATGATGGCAGCAGGATCGGGGGAAGAACCTTTTACAGCAATTCACTAGGAGCAAGTTAATTGTTGCAACGAAGGTCGGCTGCACGTACACTTCCCGATAGGGTGGACATGCGGGGGCTAGACAAGTGTGCATGGGATTGTCCCCATCGTCGTGTGACTGTATACAATTGGTCATTTCCTCAAGTGTTTTGAGGAGCTCGGGGACTAATCATTCGAGCGCACATCAAACATTCCGAGAACCTGAGCACTTTTGCGCCGTAATTAGGTAGGCTCCGTTTTAATCTCTTCATAGATGTGAAGGAACTATGCGGCCCACGGTCGTTTTGTTCCTCTGGTGGCGCAGCTCGCATATTTCATCTACAGGAAAGCTAGCTCATCCTCCCGCTGCGCCACATCTATTTTCTTGAACCCCACATCAAGAGTTCCAACGACTTCCCTTCTGTGATTCGAACTTCTTTAGGGGGCCGGCTGTGGTTTGCACCTTAGCCTCTTGCCAATCGCGAGCAGGAGAGATGGCGCTCCTGTCACGCCCGGCAGGCTCACCAACTGTTCTCTTGTAGCACTGTTCAAATCGAGTGGCTCGTCGCGGCTCCAGCTTTCGCTTATCCCTGCCGCCAACGCCTGACCCATCGCCGCTTCATCTCCGCTGTTGCGTGCGCGGTTTGCTCCTTCAGGGTCCTGCGAGTTTTGTTGCTGAGTGCAGCCCGCGAGGGCAGCCAGCAGCAAAATTGAGAAGAGCTCCGATATCTGAGGTCGACACGGACTATGCCTGCCCCAAAGGGCCTATCCGTCTATTTAGAAGACGCCGCGCTAAGCAAGCGGTAATAGTAATGTCTCCACCATCGAGTCGCTGTCCAAAACTGGCCAGCCACCGACGAAGAGCTGCAAGGGCTCCAGATCGAAAACCTTCAGAGAGTGCAAGCTGCATGAAATGGTCAGCAGGAAGAAGGACGCACGGTCAAGCGCCCATCATTCCCACCAAGAGTTCGTTAAGATCTTTGCCTTGCAAACATGAATCCCCATAGCAGACTAACCGAAGCTAAATGCCCGGCCCGCGTAGGCTGGATGTTGGGCCTTGTAGCCGCTTTTCGAGGAAAGCCATTACTGCGGCGGAAGTTTCGTGGACCGGATCCTTGCCGCTTACGACTAGGTCAGCAAATGCAATTGTCGGATAGATGTATCGTTCTGCCATTGTGCGCACGGTCGAATGGTATTGTCGGTGAACGGATTCTAGAGTTCGCCCTCTCTCGAGCACATCCCGAGCCGAACGGCGTTCGAAGCAAGTCTGATCGTCTGCCTTGACATATATCTTTAAGCCCAGAAGGCGACGCACATTTTCCCAATGAAGCACAAACAAACCTTCGAGGATGATAACCTTGCAGGGTTGCAGAACCTGCACCCTCCGGGTGCGGACGTGATGAACAAAATCATAAACAGGTCGATCAACTGCTGTGCCTTGTGAAAGGGAATTCAACTGTTTAAATAACAATTCGTGATCAAGGGCCGCTGGGTCATCGAAGTTCTGTCCTGCACGTTCTCCGGGCGGCATGTTAGACAAGTCTCGATAATACGAGTCCAACGAGCAGATCAGGCAGTTGAGCCTCTGGGAAATAGAGCGGGCAAGTTCCGTCTTGCCGGCTCCAGAGGGTCCAGTGATCCCCAATAAGAAGGGCTTCTGCAGTGCCCTCGTTTCTTGGCCCATAGCTTCCTCTGGCGGTTGTAACCAAGCATAATCCTAACTCAAGCTTCGCATGCCCGGATCAGTGGGGAGATACGCCTTGCCCGTACCGAAATAGGAACTTTCGGCTCTATCCCATATGCCCGTCATGAGAAGAAAGATTTTTTCATCTCATCGATGCTGGTTTTTGGTGTTGACTAATCACCTTGATCGTGTTTACTTGTCCCATTCCAATTGGGCGCCTTTGTTCCGATCTGGCCCCCGAGGTCGGTAATGCACCGCATCGGCACGTCAGGAGAAGGCAAAATCCGGACGCTCGTGGCGGATGTCACGAGGATGAACTCCCAACTTCTGTTTGAAGTCTTACGGCGAGATCAACTCATCGACGTGGTTGCCATCGCGGTTGGTTATTCCGAGGCACTGGCTTGTGCAGTCACGCAAAAGCCGGATGTAGCCCTGATCAGCGCGGAACTGGATGGCCATCCACAGAAAGGCCTGGAGCTCTGTCGCGAGCTTTCCGGGTCATCTCCCGGTACGCGCGTCGTCGTGATAATGAACTCGTCCGTGGCAGAGGACGTTACAGCTGCTTTTCGTGCGGGAGCAAGGGGACTTTTCTTCCGTGCCGAGGCGATCGGTCCGCTTGTGAGGTGTATCCGCTGCGTTCACGGCGGCCAAGTATGGGCCGCGGGGCGGGAGATCAATTTTTTGCTCGACGCGTTTGCGCGATCTAAAGTATTTCATGCCGATTCTTCCGCCATGGGCCGCCTGTCTGAACGTGAGCGTCAAGTGGTACAGTGCGTCGCTGAAGGTCTGAGCAATCGCGGGATTTCCGTACGACTGAAAGTGAGTGAGCACACGGTCAAAAACTACATCTTTCACATTTTCGAGAAATTGGGGGTCTCCAGTCGGGTAGAGTTGATCCTTTTGACGTTGGGTGAGCTCGCTGCTTCAATGCGCAACGGAATTATGCGATTTCCAATTGATGACGCGGCTGTGGCCAAGTATTACCATGAGAGTAGCGCGCGTGGGATTGGCGTGCTGCAATACCGGCTGGGACAGATGTACCGTCGAGGCATCGGTGTTCCGCGCAATGAGGTTGAAGCATACGTGTGGTTCGGCCTAGGAGAACGAGAGTGTGCTGTTGTCCGTGGAGCCTGCAGGCTTGCATTAAAAGCTACTGAAAATGATATGACCTGCGAACAAATGCGGGAGGCCCAGCGGCGGCTGTCAAGCGTTCTGGCGCAGACTCATCGTTCGAAACTAGAAAGCAAAGAAATCACTCGCCAGGAACGGTCCGGAAGCACCGAGGTCCCTGCGAGGTCGAATTCGAAAATTCCTCTGATGTGACCCAGTGGACAGACAGATTGGAGCAGTTAAAGCACTAATCTCTTCACACAAGTCTTTCTCGCTTTGATAAAGGCTATACATCCTCGATTGCCATAACGGCGATGAGCCAGGAGATGGCGACATCTCGTCGGCTCGGCGCTTTCGGCATCGCGTTTCTGAAACTAATCCCTACGAATGCGCCAGTTCCTTAGCGCGCTGCACCGCTTTTACCACCGCCTTGATCAGCGTCACGCGCAGTTTGCCTTCTTCGAGTTCAAGAATGCCGTCAATCGTGCATCCCGCCGGTGTCGTTACCGCATCTTTCAGCAGTGCCGGGTGATCTCCCGTCTCGAGCACCACGCGGGCCGCGCCCATCGTGGTTTGTGCCGCAAGCAGCGTAGCCACATCCCGCGGCAATCCTACCTTCACGCCGGCCTCCGCGAGCGATTCCAGAATGATGTAGATGTATGCCGGTCCGCTCGCCGACAAACCTGTCACCGCATCCATGTGTTTTTCATCCACCACCACAGTCCGGCCCACCGCTGCGAAAAACGCCGTTGCTGTTTCCATGTGATGCTCCTGCACAAATTGCCCTCGGGATAGTGCCGTCATGCCCGCGCCCAGCACACACGGAGTATTGGGCATTGCCCGCACCACCGGCACTTCCTTCTCAAGAGCGCGCTCAATGACCTCAGTCGGCACTGACGCCGCCACAGAAATCAGCAGTTGATCGCGAGTTACCTTCGTCCGAATCTCCCGCAACACATCCGCCACGATTTGTGGTTTCACGCAAAGCAAAATAATGTCTGCCTGGCACACGGCTTCCGAGTTGTCGGTTCCTGCCTGCACATCCCACTTGTCTCTAATGAGCCGAGACCGTTCCGCGTGTGCCGTCGTCGCCCAGACTTGACCCGCCTTTAGCAGCCCATCACGCAGGAACGCTTGCAACAGAATCGACCCGATCTTTCCCGCGCCCAAAATCGCAACCTTCTTATTCTCGCCAACCGTCTTCTCCATTGCGATTCCCCAATAATCAGTCGTTAGCTTGCCTGGTTACAGTACATCCACAAAACCATTCGATCTTTTTCCGTGCTTGCAAGTCGACCCTTCTTCGCTGGTTAAGAAGCGACCCTCAAGTTAACGGACGCCAAACAAAAAACGCTACGCGATTGAAGAGTTGCAGTGAAATTGTTTGTCCGCCGGCTCGCTCTGCGGATGGCCATCCAGTTCCGCGCTGATCAGGGCTACATCCGGCTTTTGCGTGACTGCACAAGCCAGTGCCTCGGAATAACCAACCGCGATGGCAACCACGTCGATGAGTTGATCTCGCCGTAAGACTT
>Ga0210406_10003221_pt1 | contig 18037 bp, 14 predicted proteins | sample IncBWC30MmetaG_FD_155454 | JGI IMG/M metagenome (GOLD analysis project Ga0210406, IMG submission 155454) | Forest soil microbial communities from Barre Woods Harvard Forest LTER site, Petersham, Massachusetts, United States - Inc-BW-C-30-M | ecosystem: Environmental > Terrestrial > Soil >... | reverse complement strand
CCCTCGACTCCGAAGTTCGCTAAGGGGGGTGACGCAATATCGAGCGAACTTCAGGACACTAGGCAAGGCGTGTCGGTCGCTCAACGCAGACGCATTTCGACGCTGATCATGGGCCGCTTCGCGCGGAATATGATGTCACGCGCAAGCGGCGGCTCGGTGGCGCTGTCGAAGCTGTGGCCGGGCCGCGCCGACCGCCTCATCATCGCCCCGCACGATCTGCGTACCGCGGACGCCACCCGCGCCGCCGAGATCTATGCCGGCCGCTTCGTGTTCGCCGGCAAGATCGTCACCTGCCATGGGCGTTCGATCTTCGATCTCGAGCCACCCTCGGACGATTGGGAGGTGGCGCTGCTCGGTTTCGGCTGGCTGCGGCATTTGCGCGCGGCGGACACCGCGCTGACACGCGCCAATGCGCGCTCACTGGTCGAAGACTGGATATCGAACCCGGCGAGGAAACGTCCGGTAGGCCGCCGCGCCGATGTGATGGCGCGCCGAGTGATCTCGCTATTGTCACAGGCACCCTTGGTGCTCGGCGATACCGATAACAAATTCTACCGGCGCTATCTGCGCGGGCTGACCCGCGACATCCGCCATTTGCGCTATGCGATGCACGACGCGCCCGACGGCGTGCCGCGGCTGCAGGTGGTGATCGCGCTTTGTTATGCGTCGCTCTGTCTGGCCAACCAGGCACGTCACATCAGGAACGCGACGCGGAGGCTCTCCGACGAGTTGCAGCGGCAAATCCTTCCCGATGGCGGACATATCTCGCGCAATCCCGGCGCGTTGATCGAACTGTTGATCGATCTGTTGCCGCTGCGGCAGACGTTTGCGGCGCGCAACATCGCGCCGCCGCCAGCGCTGCTGAATGCGATCGACCGCATGATGCCGATGCTGCGTTTCTTCCGCCACGGCGACGGCAGCTTCGCGCTGTTCAACGGCATGAGCAACGCGCCTTCCGATCTGTTGGCCACGCTGCTCGCTTACGACGACACCCATGGCGTGCCGATGGCGAACATGCCGCACACCGGCTTTCAACGGCTCGAGGCCGGTGCGATGACGGTCATCATGGACACCGGTGCGCCGCCGCCGCCGAATGTCAGCCAGGACGCCCATGCCGGCTGCCTGTCGTTCGAATTATCGTCCGGGTCGAGCCGGATCGTGATCAATTGCGGCATGCCGTCGACCGGGCGTGACAATTGGCGCGTGTTTGCGCGCGGCACGCCGGCGCATTCGACGCTGACCTATCGCGAGACCTCATCCTGCCAGTTCGTTGAGCTGTCCGCGATGAAGCGGCTATTGCAGGGGGCACCCGTGGTCAGCGGCCCGGTCAATGTGGAAAGCTATCGCGAGACCGCCCCCAATGGCGAAATGCTGACCACCTCGCATGACGGTTATCTGCCGCGATTCGGCGTGCTGCATCGCCGTGTGCTGATGGCCGCGCATGACGGTTCCAGGCTCGATGGCGAGGATACGGTGGCACCGGCGCCGGGCGGCCGCATCAAGGGCCGCGACACCGAATATGCGCTGCGGTTTCACCTGCACCCGTCGGTAAAAGCGAGCCGCCTCAGCGACGCGCGCGGGGTCATGCTGGTGCTGCCAAACCGCGACGTCTGGACCTTCGAGGCGCTGGACGACAAGGTTGAACTCGAAGACAGCGTGTTCCTGGCGGGAAATGATGGGCCGCGCCGCACCGCCCAGATCGTGATACGGCAGGACGCCCAGCACGCCTCCAGCGTCCGCTGGACCTTCGTGCGCTCGACCGCTTCACCCTCGGCGACGACGGCGCGGCGCAACGCCCGCCGCGAGCCGGAACTACCGCTGTAAAATATGTCACGACAGACCCCGCATGCGGCCGGCGACGGTTCCGTGGCCGGCAAAACCATGCTACCCGGCGGGCTTGCTGAACAGGACCGAGCTATGACCGACCAACCGCGCCGCGTAACCCGTGCTCTATTGTCCGTGTCGGACAAATCCGGACTGATCGAATTCGCCCGCGCGCTCTCGGCGCACGGGGTCGATCTGATCTCCACCGGCGGCACCGCCAAGGCGATCGCCGCCGCGGGCCTCAAGGTTCGGGACGTTTCCGATTTGACCGGATTTCCGGAAATGATGGACGGCAGGGTCAAGACCCTGCATCCGAAGGTGCATGGCGGATTGCTCGCGATCCGCGACAATGCCGAGCACGCCCAAGCCATGAAGGATCACGGCATCGCGCCGATCGATCTGTTGGTGGTCAATCTCTATCCGTTCGAGGCGACCGTCGACAAGGGCGCCGATTTCGACGAGTGCATCGAGAATATCGACATCGGCGGTCCCGCGATGATCCGCGCCGCGGCGAAGAACCATGACGATGTCGCGGTGGTGGTCGAATCCGCGGATTACCAGGCCGTGCTCGACGAACTCGCCACCAATGGCGGCGCCACCACGCTGACCTTGCGCCGCCGCCTCGCCGCGAAAGCCTACGCCCGCACCGCGGCCTATGATGCCGCGATCTCGAACTGGTTTGCGCTCCAGCTCAAGACCGATGCGCCGGATTTCCGCGCCTTCGGCGGACGGCTGATCCAGGCGCTGCGCTATGGCGAAAACCCGCACCAGACCGCCGCGTTCTATCGCACGCCCGACAAGCGGCCCGGCGTCGCCACGGCACGGCAGCTACAGGGCAAGGAACTGTCCTACAACAACATCAACGACACCGATGCGGCCTATGAATGCATCGCCGAGTTTGACCCTGCGCGCACCGCGGCCTGCGTCATCGTCAAGCACGCCAACCCTTGCGGCGTCGCCGAAGGCAGCGATCTCATCAGCGCCTACCGCAAGGCGTTCGCCTGCGACACCCAATCGCCGTATGGCGGCATCATCGCGGTCAATCGTATACTCGATGCCGACACCGCACGTGTCATCACGGAAATCCTGACCGAAGTCATCATCGCGCCGGACGCCACCGAAGAGGCCATCGCGATCATCGCCAAGCGGCGCAATCTGCGCCTGCTGCTCGCAGGCAGCCTGCCTGACCCGCGCGCGTCGGGCCTGACCGCCAAGACTGTCGCCGGCGGCTTGCTGGTGCAGAGCCGCGACAACGCCGTGGTCGACGGCATCACGCTCAAGACCGTAACCAAGCGCGCACCGACCGATGCCGAATTGCGCGATCTCAAATTCGCGTTCCGCGTCGCCAAGCACGTCAAGTCCAACACCATCGTCTATGCCAAGGACCTCGCGACCGTGGGCATCGGCGCAGGACAGATGAGCCGGGTGGATGCCTCGCGTATCGCAGCGCGCAAGGCGCAGGACGCCGCTGCTGAAGCCAAGCTTGCCGAACCCATGACGAGGGGATCGGTGGTTGCCTCCGACGCGTTCTTTCCGTTCGCCGATGGCCTCCTGGTCGCGATCGAAGCCGGCGCCACCGCCGTGATTCAGCCGGGTGGCTCGATCCGCGACGACGAAGTCATCAAGGCGGCCGACGACGCCGGTATCGCCATGGTGTTCACCGGCGTACGGCACTTCCGGCATTAAGGTTTCGCCTCTCGTCACATTCATCGATGCGAAGTCGCATCGGCAAATGACGATGGCTGATGCATGATCGCTTGAGACCTGGTCCGCTGTCGGGATCGGCCGGAAACTGCGCGCGAATTGGGGCGCCTGGTCACGAACAGGCGTTTTGCCGGCCACGGCCAACCCGATATAGCATCCATTGCCGCAATATCGTTGCGTATCTGGTGGCGTTAACCCGAGGCGAAATCCTGATGACCTCCACTCTCTCACGGCCGTATTGGATCATCGCTGGCATTCTGCTGACGGTTGCGTTTTGCGCGCCGACCAATGCGCAGGACCAGCGTCATGGCACGGTACCGATCGGCGACCCCTATGCGGCGCACGCCGTGGTCGCTCATCACGGCATGGTGGTGGCGCAGGAAAGAATCGCGGCACAGATCGGCACCGATGTGCTGAAGCGCGGCGGCAACGCCGTCGATGCCGCGGTCGCCACCGGCTTTGCGATGGCCGTCACCTATCCGCGCGCGGGAAATATCGGCGGCGGCGGCTTCATGGTGATTCATTCCGCCGAACGCCACGAAGACATTGCGATCGACTATCGCGAGACCGCGCCGACCGCGGCCACGCGCGATATGTTCCTGGGGGCCGACGGCAAGCCCGATCGCAAGAAGTCGCTCGATTCCGCTTTGGGGATCGGCGTTCCCGGCACCGTCGCGGGACTGGCGCTGGCACTGGATAAATACGGCTCGGGTAAATTCACGCTGGCCGAATTGTTGAAGCCGGCGATCGCGCTGGCGTCGGATGGCATCATTGTTGCCGACGATATTGCGGACACGCTGGGAGAGGGACGCCAACGGCTTTCGCACTGGCCAAATTCGCTCAAGTTCCTGGAGCGCGCTGACGGCACACCGCTGAAGGAAGGCGATCAGCTGGTCCAGAAGGATCTCGCCGCGACGCTGACCGCGATCGCCGAACAAGGTCCGCGCGGATTTTATCAGGGCCCCGTCGCGGAAAAACTCGCGAGGGCGATCTCGGCAGCCGGCGGCATCATGACCACGCACGATCTGGAATCGTACCAGCCGACGATCCGCACGCCGGTGCACGGCACTTATCGCGGCTATGACATCATCTCAATGCCGCTGCCCTCGTCCGGCGGCGTGGTGCTGCTGGAAACCCTGAACATCCTCGAGGGCTTTCCGTTGCCGGAGATGAAGCAGGGCTCGGCGACTTCGCTGCATCTGATGATCGAGGCGATGAAGCGCGCTTACGCCGATCGCGCGCATTATCTCGGCGATCCCGCCTTCGTCACCGCGCCGGTCGCGACCCTGATGACCAAAGAATACGCTGCGAAGCAACGCGCGAACATCGACCCGGACCACACTGCGCCGTGGAAAGATCAATTGCTGGCGCAGACAACGCCTGCGCCGCCGCATGAAGGCAGCAACACCACGCATTTCTCCGTGGTCGACGGCAACGGCAATGCCGTCAGCAACACCTACACGCTGAACTACCCCTACGGCGTCGGGCTGGTGGCCGATGGCACCGGCGTGCTGCTCAATGATGAACTCGACGATTTCACCGCCGCGCTCGGGGCGTCGAACGCTTTCGGGCTGGTGGGCTTCGAGGCCAATCTGCCGGCGCCGGGCAAACGGCCATTGTCGTCGATGACGCCGACCATTGTGCTGAAAGACGGCAAGCCGGTGCTGGTAACGGGTTCACCCGGCGGCAGCCGGATCATCTCGGCGGTGCTGCAGGTGGTGATCGACGTGCTGGACTATCACATGGACGTCGCCGCGGCGGTCGCGGTGCCGCGGCTGCACCACCAGTGGATGCCGGATGAAGTCCGGATCGAGCACGGCTTTCCGGCCGATGTCATCGCCGCCCTGGAGGCGAAGGGGCACGTCGTGAAGGAACCGCTCGGCCAGACCTCTGCCAATTCGATCGCCGTGACGGAGAACGGATTGCTTGGCGCTCCGGATCCACGCACACGGGGCTCGACGGCGGCGGGGCTATAACTGGCGATCCCTGCCAATTTGGCGTAATCCGCCCCTGCCGGCCCCGGCAACGGACGCCGGCCGCCATTTTTTGAGGAAAATATCGTCATGAGTAGCACTACCGGACCGTCAGGCGCCGTCGAAATCGCACCCATCGAAGATTCCAGCCTGTTGGCCTTCTATCGCGACATGAACCTGCCGGAGCGGCGGACGTTCTGGGCGTGCGCCGCGGGCTGGGCGCTCGACGGCATGGATTTCATGATCTATCCGCTCGTGATCGGCACCATCATCGCGATGTGGAAGGTCGACGCCGGCACCGCCGGCCTCGCCGGCACCGTGACGTTGCTCGCCTCCGCCGTCGGCGGTTGGCTTGGCGGCTATCTGGCCGATCGCATCGGCCGCGTCAAAACCTTGCAGCTCACGATCCTGTGGTTCTCGGTGTTCTCGCTGGTCTGCGCTTTCGTGCAGAATTTCGATCAGCTGCTGATCGCCCGCGCGTTGCTCGGCCTCGGCTTTGGCGGCGAGTGGGCCGCGGGCGCGGTACTGATGGGTGAATCGATCCGGCCGCAATATCGCGGACGCGCGGTGGGCTCGGTTCAGTCCGGCTGGGCGATCGGCTGGGGACTTGCGGTGCTGTCGCAGGCCGTTCTGTTCTCGTATCTGCCGCCCGATGTGGCGTGGCGCTGGATGTTCGCGATCGGCGCGCTGCCCGCGCTACTGGTGTTTTTTCTGCGCCGCTACGTAGAAGAACCCGAGATCGCCGCGGCGACACTTGCCAAGCAGAATGCGAGCGGCGAGCGGCCGGGACTGCACGAGATCTTCACAGGTCCGATTCTCAAGACCACCATCCTGGCGTCGCTGGCGGTGACGGGATGCCAGGGCGGCTACTACGCCATCACCTTCTGGGTGCCGCGCTTTCTCACCACCGAACGCAAGCTCTCGGTTGTGAGCTCCACCGGCTATCTCGCCGCTTTGATTATCGGCTCGTTCGCAGGCTATCTGGTCGGCGCTTGGCTGGCCGACAAGATCGGCCGACGAAATCTGTTCTTGTATTTCTCGCTCGGTGCCATCGCCGTCATCGTCGCCTATACGCAGCTGCCGCTAACCAATGAAATCCTGTGGGTGCTGGGCTTCCCGCTCGGCTTCTTCGCCTCGGCTTATTTTTCGGGGGTCGGCGCATTCCTCACCGAGCTTTATCCGACCCGGCTGCGCGGATCGGGCCAGGGCTTCTGCTATAATTTCGGCCGCGGCATCGGCGCGCTGTTTCCGTTCATGGTCGGCGCGCTCTCCAGCACAACATCGCTCGGCAATGCCATCGCGATCTTCGCGGTGCTGGCCTATGGCCTGTTCTTCCTCGCCGCGTTCGCGCTGCCGGAAACGCGCGGTCGGGTTTTGCATGCGGACGGCTAGAGCAGTTGATGTGCCATCCCCAGCACCGCATGCGTTCCCCGGATGCTGCGCGGCGCACCGCATCTTGCGGCATGATGCGCTCCAGATCCGGGGTCCACGCGGTCGCCTGTGGGTCCCGGATCTGCGGAGCAACGCCAAGTGGCGCTGCACCGCATCCGGGACACGAGCCACTATCCTCTAGCGAGAGCAAAAAACCCTCATCTCCCCACCGTGTAAGGCCCGCCCTTTTCGAGCGCGCGCGCATAGGCCGGACGTGCGTGAATGCGGTCAAGGAACGCCATCGCCTTGGGGTGACCTTGTTCGAGGCCTGCGCGCGCCGCCGCGGCCTCCAGCGGAAAACTCATCTGGATATCGGCGGCGGTGAATTCACTGCCCGCGAACCACTCGCTTTTTCCCAGTTCGACTTCCCAGAACGCCATGTGCTGCTTGAGCTGCGGGTTGACCAGCGCGGTCAGCGCCTGATTGGACACCTTGCGCACCAGCGGCCGTAACAGCGCCGGCGCCCGCTTCGGCATCAGCGTGAACAACAGTTTCAGCAGCAGCGGCGGCATCGCGGAGCCTTCCGCGTAATGCAGCCAATAAGTGTAACGAAACCGCTCCGGCGTTTTGGCCGGGGGAATAAAACGCCCCTCTCCATAGGTCTCAACAAGGTATTCGGCGATCGCGCCTGACTCCGCGAGGGTGTTGCCGTTGTCGGTGATGACCGGCGACTTCCCAAGCGGATGGATGGCGCGCAATTCGGCCGGCGCGCGCATGTCGGGTTGGCGCTGGTAACGCACGATCTCGTAGGGCACGCCGAGCTCTTCGAGCAGCCACAGCACGCGTTGCGAGCGGGAGTTGTTGAGATGATGGACGGTGAGCATGGCTGTTTCCCCCTGATCTCGCGTTTCAGCGCACGGTGGTGCCAGTCGGGCGCCGGAAAGTCGAGATAACCGATGCCGCAACGATAATACCCGGATGTTATTGACAGTGTTGATTTACCCGGATAATAAAAATGGGTAATGGAGGAGTTTCCCGATGGACCCGATGTCTGACGCCTATATTGCCTTTGAGGGCGACCGCCGGGTCGCCTTCGGCGACCTCCGCTCGGTCGCGCGAGCGGCAAAACAGACGCTCGACCGTGACAACGACGCCACGGTGCTGATTTTCGACGGCGCCACCGGCGGCCCGGTCGATCTCGATTTCCGCGGCAACGTCGATGATGTGCTGGCGCGGCTGCCGGTCGCGCGCGAAACCGTTCACGCCGAGCCGGAACAGCCGACCAGTCGTGGCCCCGGCCGGCCAAAACTCGGCGTGGTCGCCCGCGAGGTCACGCTGCTGCCGCGGCATTGGGAATGGCTGGCGCAGCAATCCGGCGGCGCATCGGTGGCGATCCGAAAACTGGTCGAGGAGGCGCGGCGCCACGGCGACGACAAGGATCGCATCCGCCGCAGCCAGGAAGCGGCCTATCGCTTCATGTCGGCGATGGCCGGCAACCAGCCCCATTTCGAAGAAGCAACCCGCGCGCTGTTCGCGCCGGACCGGGTTCGTTTCAACGCCTTGATCGCCGGTTGGCCCCCCGATGTGCGCGACCATGCGGCAAAGCTTGCGGAACGGTCATTTGCACGCGAGACCGAGCCCGGCTGATCCTGGCCCGGTTGATCCCGAAACTGTGAACGGCTACGCTAGTTGAAATGATAGAGATCATATAAGCAAGCATCCAGCCTCAGGGAGACCGCCGTGAGCGCCACCGCCCCGCAATTCCTGTTCGATTTCGGCAGCCCCAATGCGTTCCTCAGCCATGAGGCGATTCCGGCGATCGAACAGCGCACCGGCGTGAAATTTGAATATGTGCCGGTCCTGCTTGGCGGGATCTTCAAGGCCACCAACAACAAATCGCCGGCGGAGACGCTGGCCGGCGTCAAGAACAAGCCCGAGTTTCATGCCTTGGAGACCGAGCGTTTCGTCAAACGCTTCGGCGTCAAGCCGTACACCATGAATCCGTTCTTTCCGGTCAACACGCTTAACCTGATGCGCACGGCGATCGCTGCGCAGCTCGAAGGCGTGTTCGAAAAATATGTCGACGCCGCGTTTCATCACATGTGGGTCGAGCCCAAGAAGATGGACGACCTTGAAGTCGCGACCCAGGCGCTGAGCGCATCCGGCCTCGATGGCGCGAAATTGCTCGCGCGCGGCCAGGAGCCTGAAGTGAAAGCCAGGCTGGTCGCGAATACCCAATCCGCGGTCGAGCGCGGCGCGTTCGGCTCGCCGACCTTCTTCGTCGGCAAGGAAATATTTTTCGGCAAGGAACAGCTTCGCGAGGTCGAGGAATTGATCTCGGGGAAATAACGCCGTCATTGCTTCGTCGCTTCGCTGCTCGCAATGACGGATGAAGTTATCGGAGACCTTCACATGCAAAAACGCAACGCAACGGCAGCGGTGATCGGCGCCGGCGATTACATCGGCGCCGAGATCGCCAAGAAATTCGCGGCCGAAGGCTTTACCGTGTTCGCAGGCCGGCGCAACGGTGAGAAGCTTGAACCGCTGGTGAAGGAGGTCGAAGCCTCAGGCGGAACGATTTTCGGGCGCTCGCTCGATGCCCGAAAGGAAGATGAAGTCGCGGCGTTTCTCAACGACGCCGACAAGCACGCGCCGCTGGAAGTGACGATCTTCAACATCGGCGCCAACGTCAATTTTCCGATTCTGGAAACCACCGACCGCGTGTTCCGCAAGGTGTGGGAGATGGCCTGCTGGGCCGGATTCGTTTCGGGGCGCGAATCCGCCCGGCTGATGCTGCCGCACGGCAAAGGCAGCATCTTCTTCACCGGCGCCACCGCATCCCTGCGTGGCGGCAGCGGCTACGCCGCCTTTGCCAGCGCCAAATTCGGCTTGCGCGCGGTCGCGCAAGCGATGGCGCGCGAACTCGGGCCGCAGAACATCCACGTTGCGCATCTGATCATCGATTCCGGGGTCGATACCGCCTGGGTGCGGGAACGCCGCGAGCAGCTTTGGGGCAAGGAAGCGCTCGACAATCCCGATTTGCTGATGCCGCCGGCCTCGGTCGCGGCGTCCTACTGGCAGCTCTACCAGCAGCCGCGCAGCGCCTGGACTTTTGAACTCGAAATTCGTCCGTTCGGCGAAAAGTGGTAAGTTGCTGATGCAAGCCACTATTCGCCCTCTCTCGGGCTTCTTCAAAACCAACAATAAAAGGAACTGATTGATGCGCGTTCTCGTGGTCGGTGCCGGTGCGATCGGCGGATATTTCGGCGGCAGGCTGCTCCAGGCTGGTCGCGACGTGACCTTCCTGGTTCGGCCCAGGCGCGCCGGCGAGCTGGCAGCCGCCGGCCTCGTGATCAAAAGTCCGCTCGGCGACGTTACCCTGAAAAATCCGCCGACCGTGCAGGCCGACACGCTCAACGAAAAATTCGACGTCGTGCTGCTGAGCTGCAAGGCGTTCGACCTCGAGGACGCGATCAAATCGTTCGCGCCGGCGGTGGGACCGCAGACCGCGATTATCCCGTTGCTCAACGGCATGCTGCATCTTGACGTGCTCGACAAGAAATTCGGCCGCGAGCGGGTGCTCGGCGGGCTCTGCGCCATCGCGGTGACGCTCAACGAAAACCGCGAGGTGGTTCACTTGCAGCCGATGCAGTCGCTGACCTTCGGCGAGCGCGACGGCAAGATGTCGGATCGGGTCCGCGCCATCGCCGATGTGTTTGCCAGCGGCAATTTCGGCTCGGTGGCCAGCGAACAGATCATCCAGGATATGTGGGAAAAGTGGGTGTTCCTGTCCTCGCTGGCGGCGTCGACCAGCCTGATGCGGACGTCGGTGGGCAATATTCTCGCCGCCCCCGGCGGCAGGGATTTTCTGCTCGGCATGGTCGACGAAGTCGGCGCCATCGCCAAGGCCGGCGGCCACGAGCCGCGCGGACCGTTCGCGGAGCGCACCCGCACCATGCTCACGACCGAGGGGTCGCCGATGACGGCCTCGATGTTCCGCGACATCAAAATGGGCGCGCCGGTCGAAGCCGATCACGTGATCGGCGACCTGGTTGCGCGCGCCGATGCTGCGAAGATTCCCGTGCCGAAGCTGCGCATCGCCTACACCCATCTCAAGGCCTATGAGAAGCAGCGGGGGTGAGTCCGGCTTCCTCATGGTGAGGAGCGCATCTTGCGCGTCTCGAACCATGAGGCCACAGCGGCATCCCGCGTTGCCATCCTTCGAGACGCGCGCCAAGGCGCGCTCCTCAGGATGAGGTTTCGTATCAGCCGCTGCTCCGTCTTAAACTCTCACAAATGCGCGAGATAATGCGCCAGCGCGGTGATCTCTTCGTCGCTGAGGGGATAGGCGACATCCGTCATCGCCGCGCCGGCGCCACCGTTGCGCACGCCTGATTTGTAATCGTGCAGCGCCTTGACCAGATATTCCTCGCGCTGGCCGGCGAGGCGGGCGACGGCCTTGGTGCCTGCGAATGAATCGCCGTGGCAGGAGGCGCAGCGCCGTCCCACGGCGGCCTCGGCGCCCTTCTTCGACAGATCGGGATTGTCGTCGGGCTTGGCATCCTTGGGCGGCGTCAGCGACGCAAAATAGGCGCCGAGAATGCGAACGTCCTCGTTGGTGATCTGCTCGGCGATCGGCTGCATCAGTTCGTTCTTGCGCGCGCCGCCGCGGAAGAACACCAGCTGCCACTGCGTGAACTGATCCGGCTGGCCCGCCAGCGACGGGATATTTTCGGTTTGCGAAACGCCGTTGTCGCCGTGACAGCCGGCGCAGACCTCGGCCTTTTCCTTGGCCGCAGCGGGATCGGCGGCGCGGGCCAATGACCCGCAAGCCAGCGTCGCGATGAGCAGGGTTCCGAGCAGAGCACTTCGCATCTATTTTCTCCCACCAGAAATAACTGAGGCTGCGGCCGCCGGTAAAAGCGGCCGCAGCCCCGGAATGTTCCCAGTCTACTTCTTGCTGTAGCTGATGCGGTAGATCGCGCCGGCCCAGTCATCGGCGACGAGGATCGAACCATCCTTGTCCAGGATGATGTCATCCGGACGGCCGAGATAGCCCTGGTCGCCTTCGATCCAGCCCGAAGCCAGCACGTCCTGCTTCGGGTTCTTGCCGTCGGGACCGACGATGACGCGAACGATGCGGCCGCCCTGATACTTATGCCGGTTCCACGAACCATGTTCGGCGATCAGGATGCTGTTCTTGTAATCGGCGGGGAACTGGTCGCCGGTGTAGAACTTCATGCCGAGCGGAGCCACATGCGCGCCGAGATTGAGCACCGGCGGGGTGAATTCCGAACATTTGTGACCCATCGCAAACTTCGGATCCGGTGTGTCGCCCTGATGGCAATGCGGATAGCCGAAATTCTCACCGAGCTTGGTGATCATGTTGAGCTTGTCGCTCGGCATGTCATCGCTCATCCAGTCACGGGCGTTTTCCGTAAACCAGTAACGGCCGCTACGCGGATCGACATCGCCGCCGACGCTGTTGCGAACGCCGAGCGCCACGATTTCAGCATTGCCGGTCTTGGGATCGACGCGGCGGACCTGCGACAGGCTGGTCGGGGGAATGCCGATGTTGAAGGGAGGTCCGAACGGAATATAGAACCAGCCGTCCTTGTCCGCGGCCAGATACTTCCAGCCATGCGCGGCGTAAGACGGCATGTCGTCATATACCACCTTGCCTTCGCCGAGATGGTCGAGATTGGCTTCGGCGTTGTCGTATTTGATCAGTTTGCTGACGGCGACGACGTAGAGCGCGCCATCCCTGAAGGCGAGGCCGGTGGGCATATCGAGGCCCTTGAGGATGGTCTTGACCTCTTTCTTGCCGCCCTTGTCGGTGATCGCATAGACGTTGCCGAGACCGAACGAGCCGACGAACAGGGTGCCCTTGTCGCCCCACGCCATCTGCCGTGCCGCCAGCACGCCGGATGCGTAGACTTCGATCTTGAAGCCGGGCGCCAGCTTGATCTTCTTGATCAGCGACGCCAGTTCGGCGTCCGAAGCGCCGGTCGGCGGACCGGACGGCGGCGCCAGACCCTTTTGCGCCTCGGTCTCGTCGCCGAGGAACCAGTCGTCCGGCGGATGGGTCCAGAATTCCTTGTTGCCGGACTCATAACTCTTGAGCGGCTTCTGCTGCGCGTTGACCTGCCCGGCCCCCGCGATAAAGGCGATTGCTGCGAGCGCAAAAACAGATCGATTGAAGGCCGATTTCATCGCGTCACTCCCTATGCAGCCAGGGCGGCTGCCCATGTTATTATCGAACGTCCGTGGACGAACTTTTTGGGGTCTGGTGTGAGGTTGGATCAGACATGCAAATGCTAGCACATTTGCCGCAGGAGAGAAGCACGCACCCCGTGACACCGTCAAACCGAAAAAAATTGAGAAGAAATTTCTTTAAGCCGATTTTATTCGAGACGATTTTTTGTGCAGCTTTTTTTACGCAGCCCTCGCGCTGCACTGCGGCATCCATCGAGACTCCGGCACTGCCGCCCGTAAAAACAAAAAACGGCATTGCAGGTCGCATTCGCAAATCCTGTCATGACCTCTCCGCAATCGCGACGGATGACGGAGGCTATGGCCCGCATTCGATGCGGGCCTATTTGAGTTGCGTGCCTTCGGTGGCGTAACGAGACAAGGGAATGATCCATCATGGCGCCAAAGCCGTTTGTCCTGAACGTTCCCGACGCCGCCGTCGCTGACCTGAAAACCCGGCTCGCGCTGACCCGATTCCCCGATTCCGCGCCCGGCGAGCCCTGGGCGTTCGGCAGCAGTGTCGCCTATGTTCGCGATCTCGTCGGTTACTGGAAGGACGATTTCGATTGGCGCACCCAGGAAGCCGCCTTGAACGCATTTCCGCAATTCAAGGTGCCGCTGCATGACATCGACCTGCATTATTTGCACGTGCCCGGCGTCGGCCCGAACCCATACCCGCTGCTGTTGCTGCATGGCTGGCCCGGCTCGGTCTACGAATTTCTCGACATCATTCCGCGGCTGACCGATCCCGCCCGGTTCGGCGGTGACCCGAACGATGCGTTCACGGTGATCGCGCCGTCGCTGCCCGGCTATGGGTTGTCGTTCAAGCCCGGGCAGAAGCGGTTCATTCTGCAGGACATGGCCGCGTGCGTGCACGATCTGATGACGGACGTGTTGGGCTTCGAGAAATTTGCCGTCCAGGGTGGCGATTGGGGCGGCGGCATCGCGTCGATCATTGGACAAGCCTATCCGTCGTCGGTCTGCGGCATTCACCTCAATCTGTTGTTCGCGCCGCGCGATCCGGCCGCCAGCGGAACTACGGCGGAAGAAGAACGATATTTCACAATATTGCGGCACTGGCTCAAGGAAGAGACCGGCTATCAGCAGATCCAGGGCACCAAGCCGCAAACGCTGGCTTTTGCGCTGACGGATTCGCCCGCCGGTCTCGCGGCCTGGATCGCGGAAAAATTCCGTTCCTGGTCGGATTGCGACGGCGTTCCGGAAAACGCCCTCGGCCGCGATCGCATGCTGGCGAATATCTCGTTCTACTGGTTCACCGGCGCGATCGGATCGTCGTTCTGGCCGTATTACGGCCGGCTGCATTCGACGTGGCCGATCTCACCGGCGCAACCCGTCACGGTCCCCACCGGTTATGCGGCTTTCCCGAAGGAAATAATCGTGCCGCCGCGCTCGATCGCGGAAAGAACCTACACCAACATTCAGCGCTGGACGGTGATGAATAAAGGCGGCCACTTCGCGGCGATGGAGCAGCCTGAAGCACTTGCCGACGAAATCCAGCAGTTCTTCCGCCCGTTACGGTGAGGCGCGATTGAGCATTCGAAACCGAACATGATGGATTGAGCTGCAAAGGCAACGGAAACGCGCTCCCTCTCCCCGCTTGCGGGGAGAGGGTTGGGGGGCGTTTCACCGAGTTCTGACTCGCGGAGATGCCCCCTCACCCGAAGCCTTCGGCTTCGACCTCTCCCCGCGCGCGGGGAGAGGTAAGCTGACGCCGCGCCTCGACTCTCAAATCGCATGCTGCCCTACGCCGTTACTTCGCAAGCTTGCCCGTTTCGAAGGCGTCGATCTGCAGGGCAGATATAGCGGCTGCAGATGCGGCATTGCGAACGCACCGCCGGTCGGCAAAAATCGTTCTGAGCTGGTGGAACCAAGTCAAGTTTCCGTGGCTTATGGTCACGGACTTCCAACAAGGCCCAGCACATGAGGCCCACAAAAATGAAGATGCTGAAGCGTCTCTTCCAGTTGTCGAGGAAACCCTGGTTTTCAACAACGCCTTGGTTTTCAAGCAAACCTTGGGGCAATCGCCAAAAACCCCAGCCTGTCATCCAGCACTATTCCGCCCTGGAGCCAGATGAATTCGCCCGGCTGCTGCGGAGCGGCCGAACGGAGGACCTGAAGACCCTGGCGCGGAAGCTGAGCCTGCCCGCCAAGGAGAAAATCTGACGCGGACTGGACCTAGACCACCGGCGAACGGCCACCATCGACATTGATGGCCGTGCCCGTGATGTAGGCGCCTTGCTCGGAGGCGAGGAAGCAGGCCATATTGGCGAACTCTTCCGCCGTTCCCATGCGGCCGAGCGGAATACCCTTGGCCATGTTGCCGGTGAACTCGTTGAAGTCGGTGCCCGGCGCTGTCTTGGCGTGCCGCTGCACCCATTGATCGCTGACGATCAGGCCGACCAGCATGGCATTGACCAGAATGTTGTGCGGACCGCCCTCCCCCGCCATCACCTTCATCAGCGCCATGCCGGCCGCCCGCGACACCGAGGTCGGCGTCGAGGCCGGCGGCGGCGCCTTGGCGGCGGTATTGAGCACGTTGATGATGCGGCCCCATTTGCGCTCTTTCATGCCCGGCCACACCAGCCGGCTGAAGCGGATCGCCGCAAACAGCTTCAGGTCGAGATCCTGCTGCCACATCTCGTCGGTCACCGTCTCGAACGACATCGCGCGCGACGTGCCGGCGTTGTTGATGAGAATGTCCACCTTGCCGAAATCCGCGACGATTTTGTCAAAGGTGCCGGAAATATCCGCCGCCTGGGAGACGTCGCAGACGTAATCGCGAACATTAAGGCCGTCCTTGGCCAGCGCCGTGCGGGCCTCCGCCAGGCCTTCGGCGCCGCGCGCCACGATCGCGACTTTGGCGCCGGATTCGGCAAAGCGCCGCGCCATCGCCAGCCCGAGCCCCTTGCTGCCGCCGGTAATCAGGGCAACGCGATCCTTCATGGTGACATTCATTTTGTTTTCTCCCGTCGCGCCTTGAGTGGCGGCAGTTTTGGTTGGCGGCAGTTTTGTCGGTTCGACCGATTTCAGGATAGGTGTCAGGCTGGAAATTGAAAATGGCTTACTTCATCACTCACTTCGGCGACGCGGCGGAGGCGTTGAAGAGCTTTTCGCCGTTGACCTGATAGGCGTCGACCGCCTGCTGACCCTCTGGTGACACCAGCCAATCGGCAAAGACTTTGGCTTCGGCCAGCCTCGCCGGCCCATGCTTCTTCGGGTTCAACTCGATCACGTCGTAGCGGTTGAGCAGCTTCGGGTCGCCCTCGACCGCAATGACCAGCGCGCCCTTGTTGTCGAGGCTGAGCCAGCTGCCGCGATCGGCCAGGGTGTAAGCATTCATGGTGCGGGCCGCGCCCAGCGCCTGCATCATTCCACCGCCGATGGCGTTATACCATTTCTCCGGATAGAGCACTTCGGAGGTCCGGCCGGCCTCGCGCCAGAGCCGCAATTCCTCGATATTGTTATCACTTCGGTCGCCGCGCGAAACGAATGGCGCACGCGCCAGCGCAATCGCCTTCAGCGCCGCCACGACGTCCTTGCCGCCGGCAATGCGAGCGGGATCGCCTGATGGCCCGACCAGGACAAAATCATTCCACGCGATCTGCCGGCGCGTCGTGCCATAACCTTCGTCGATGAATTCCCGCTCCGCCGCCGGATCGTGCACCAGCACGACATCCGCGTCCCCACGCCGCGCCATGTCGAGCGCCCGTGCCGTCGGCTGGCCAACGACGTTGACGGTGATACCTGTCTTCGCCGTGAACTGCGGCAGGATGTTCGCGAAAAATCCGGTGTCTTCGACCGATGTCGTGGACACCAGTGTGATGGTTTGCTCCGCACCCGGGGCTGAATGGATCGTGCTGACGAGAGCGACGAGCGCCAAGATGGATCGAAGTCCAATCATATTTTTTCGCTCCCTGCGAATACGGCGACACGCGAGCGCAACATCGCCACCACGCGGGCAGCGTTCGAAAGACTGACGATTTGAGTGAAATCATCAAGTGACGCCCCAGGCGTCATCCCTGAAGCAGCGACCGACCGTGGCATGACCGGTGAACGATTGGAGCGGGCGAAGGGATTCGAACCCTCGACCCCGACCTTGGCAAGGTCGTGCTCTACCACTGAGCTACACCCGCATCCGAGAGGTCGGCGATGGTGCGCCGACGACGGGCAGAGCTATGCCAAATGCGGCCTTCGAATGCAACAGCCCGTCTGCGTAAGAATTCGAGCGCATCGGCCGATATGGCCTCGAAATCCTCGAAATCGGTCGGAAATGATCCAATTGGCCGTTAACCTGTGGCGCAGACGGTTGTTTTCGTGATCCGGCCTGCCCATCTGGCACGGCGCGGATGTGATTCGAGCCGCTCCGGACGGGCCGAAAGGCCGCGGGGAACCCGATTGAAATTCTCGCGCCACCCGCCACTTAAGGCGAGAGAAATTCTGAACCCATGATTGGGCCGTGCTAGAACCGCTCCAATCCCTCAAAACATCAGGCGAGGATCTCGTGACGATCATAGAGCAGGGCAGCGGACCGGCACCACAGGCGGCGTCCGAGCTGATCAAGGAAACCACCACCCAGACGTTCGTGAAGGACGTGATCGAGGAATCGAAGCGCCAGCCGGTGCTGATCGACTTCTGGGCGCCGTGGTGCGGCCCCTGCCGCCAACTCACCCCGATCATCGAAAAGGCGGTTCGCGCCGCGGGCGGCAAGGTCAAGCTGGTCAAGATGAACATCGATGAGCATCCGGCGATCCCGGGCCAGATGGGCATCCAGTCGATCCCGGCCGTGATCGCCTTCGTCAACGGCCAGCCCGCCGATGGCTTCATGGGCGCGGTGCCGGAAAGCCAGGTCACCGCCTTCATCAATAAATTGACCGCGGGCATGCCGAACGCTG
>Ga0210406_10003220_pt1 | contig 18037 bp, 13 predicted proteins | sample IncBWC30MmetaG_FD_155454 | JGI IMG/M metagenome (GOLD analysis project Ga0210406, IMG submission 155454) | Forest soil microbial communities from Barre Woods Harvard Forest LTER site, Petersham, Massachusetts, United States - Inc-BW-C-30-M | ecosystem: Environmental > Terrestrial > Soil >... | reverse complement strand
TAAGGGCGCCTCCCAAGTGACTGTCCGGTTACCGGCGGTTCGAGGGGAGATCCGGGATCGGAATGGCCTCTCTTTGGTAACGAATCGTGTCACCTACGACGTCGATTTCTATTTTCCTGATTTAGTAAGCGGCTATCGAGAGAAGTATGGCGAGGTGCCGAAAAAGGAGTACCTCCAAAAGGACTCGAGCGGGATGCTTCACAACCGGCGTGAGCCGGACATCGTTCAAATTGTCAACCAAACGGTGATTCCTCAGCTCAAGAAGTTTGGGTTGGCGGAACCTTACAACACCGAACGACTTGAGACGCAGTTCCGGAATCAGCAGTTGGTACCCTTCGTTTACCGGCAGGACCTCGATTTTTTAACTTTCAGTGAGTTCGCAGAACGAGACGTAGAGTTCCCCGGGTTGCAAGTACACTCAACGCCCGTGCGTCTTTATCCGTATGGTGCGCTCGCCGGACAAATCCTCGGATACGTTGGAGCTCCCAAAGATATCAGCCAGCTTCCGGACCTCCGGGATTTCAACTATTATCAACCCGACGAACAAGGCAGGAATAATCTCGAATACGCGATGGACGAGGTTCTGCGTGGTAAACCCGGTAAACGCATTCTGGAGAAAAGCGCAAAGAACCAGATCGGGCACGAAAAGAGCCGGGTCGAGCCAACGCCGGGCGCCGATGTCTACCTGACTATCGATGCCCGGATTCAATACATCGTGGAGACGACGTTGCGGTTGGTGGGCCGAGCGGCTTGTGTCGTGATTGATCCGAACAATGGGCAGATTCTGGCGATGGCGTCCGTTCCTTCCTTTGATCCGAACAAATTCGTGCCTTCGATCTCGGCGCGGGATTGGGCAACGATCAAGAATGGAGAAGCCGATCCACTCTTAAATCGGGCGACTAGTACTTATGCGCCCGGATCGACCTACAAAGTCATCACTTCCCTGGCCGGCCTGACCAAGGGCCTGGCAAAAGCAAAATTCCACTGCTATGGCGGTGTTTCTTATGGGAACACTTACATGCACTGTTGGGGTGTTCACGGTGAACAAACCTTGGTGGAGGCCATCAAACATTCTTGCGACGCTTATTTCTATCAATACGGCAATGCTGCCGGGATCGATGCGATTGACCGCGTTGGCCGTGCCTTAGGCCTCGGTGAGACTACCGGGGTGGAGCTTACCGATGAAGACCCAGGTTTGTTGCCTTCGCCGGATTGGTTGCAGACCACGAAGACCGAGAAATGGAGCCAAGGCCAGACCGCCAATACCTCGATCGGCCAAGGCTATGTGCTGGCCAGCCCGCTGCAGATGGCGGCGGTCGCTGCAACGGTCGCCAACGGAGGGACCTGCTACCAACCGACGCTGATTTATCAAATCAAAGGGCCCGACGGTAAAATCACTCCGCGACCTCCCAGGATCCGCAGCGAGTTGACCCGCGACCTTAACTTGTCGAAAGACCAGATCGAAATGGTTCGCAGAGGGATGTATGAGGTGGTCAATGCAGAAGACGGCACCGGAAAAGCAGGTGCGGTTGCCGGCATCGAGGTCGCTGGAAAAACGGGGACCGCTCAATTTTGGCGGTCCGGTATAAAGGATGACCACGTATGGTTCCTGGCTTTTGCTCCTTACGACCATCCGAAATACGCGTTGGCCGTGATGATTGAAGGCGGGAAATCCGGAGGTGGCGTTGCTGCTCCTATGGCTTCGTCCATCCTCGAGAAAATCTTTGCTCTCGACCACGGCTATAATCCTGGTCTGAAATCGCTGTCGCCAGCGATCGGCAATTTTAAGATGTTCGATGCCGTGAATCCGGCAAAGGAGGAGGAACTGCAAGCGGCATCGGATGCTAACGAGGCGAATACACATCAGCCCGACGATAATAGTGACGATCAAGTCAGGAGATCGTCTCGAGCAAAAGCAGAACCGGATATTCGTCCGGAACCGGATAGTGAGCGCGCGGTCGCTCAGAGGGGAGCCCAACAGCGACAGCAGCAGCAGCAACCACAGCGGCACAGCATCTTCGACATCTTCAAGAGACAGCCTGCTGCCCCGGGCGGTTCGCCCCAACAGAAGCGCCATTTCCTGTGGTTCTAGCTTGGTAGGGCGAGGTTCCCGAAAGACCTGAACATTCAACCGAAGGCGGAGGGCTTTTCGATGCTATTTCGTTCGCGATGCCAATTCGCGGCCGAGCCGGGCCTTGGGCGTGTCATCGACGGGGTGCTGAAAATATAGAGGTTTAGAGCAGCGGAAAATGATTTGGTGGTTACAAGCCCAACGCCGCGGCTCGGCGCGCTCGAATTGCGTCGCGAACGAAATAGCGGCGACTAACGGACCTCTTCGGCAAAGAGCTCAGGTCTCTCGGGAGCCTCGCCCTACCATCCCTACCGGGCCCTTACGTGTTCGCCTGCAAAAACGGCTTTAACGGAACCGCCGGTTCGGCTTTTACAGGAACGGTTTCCACTTTTACTGGAGCCGGTTCTTGTATTCTGTCTTTTCGATAGAATCGGTGGATTTCGTCTATCATTCTCCGGACGTGGGCATAACCAGTCCTCGGTTTTAGGATCCGATAACTTGCCCACGGATCGCCCCAATGCAGAATGTGAATCGTGACCCGGCGTACACCCCACGCATTCATCTCCGCTCTGCTCGGGCAATAAAGATCGATTGTGTTTCTACCGGCTAGATCCCAGCCGTAGTCATCAACTACGTACAATTGGCCTGTCGCTTCGATGATGAACTGGGTTCCCATCGGCCAGCGCGACCAATCAGCCGCCGCGCTTCGGATCTGGCCCGCTTGCAAAGTCGTTCCAGATGCGTTGGCGTTCGCGTACTTTATGTGATCACTCTCATGATCGTTGTACGCGGTCGTTCGGATTTTCATATACTCGCTCCGTGTCAAAGGAGCCTCGTATTGTGGGAGCTCACGCTCTGCGCTGCAGCCAAAGAAGAGAAGTGAGCTAGTGACGACAACAGCTAACCAGACAACTCTTCGTATCATCCGGCCCGAGTTTACTTGGAAAACGCCGGATTGAGAACATTTTTCCGTTCAGTTCTCCCAATTGCGCAAAAGTAGTTTTTGTAATAAACCATGTCATGCCCATGGGAGTGAGTTGGAGGTTTCTTTACATTTGCTTGGTTGAGCTGGTCGTTGCTGCTTCGATGTCCGGCGCGGACGGAACTGTACGGCGGGCCCTACCGGTGCAGCCGTTGCCTGCACCGCAACCGTCGGCATCACCAACCTTTCCGTTGTTCCGGACGTCTGGGGTGGCTGACGATCCAGCCGGAGCTGCGGGTGCGTCGATTTACCCAGCCGATGCGCCTCAGACTGCAGCTAGTTCAGCCATCATGATCGATGCCAGGTCCGGCGCAGTCCTGTACATGAAAAGTCCGGATATTCGCCGGCCGGTAGCGAGCACGCAAAAATTGTTAACCGCATTGATTCTGGTTCAAGATGGGAACCTGGATGCGGCGAACCGGGTAATTCCGTCGGATTGCCAAGTGGAACCGACGAAGCTCGGTTTTCGGCCGGGCGATGTTTATACCAAACGGCAACTTCTGGCGGCTTTGCTGGTACATAGTTGTAATGATGCTGCGGTCTGTCTGGCTCGAAACGAGGCCGGCAGTCTTTCCGCTTTCGCTGAACGGATGAACTCAAAGGCGTTCTCGCTGGGCGCAACCGAAAGCCATTTCGTCAATCCCAACGGATTACCGGTACCTGGCCAATATTCAACGGCGCGAAATATGGCTCGGATTGCTTTCGCCGCTTATCACGAACCGGTGTTACGGCAGTATATGCGGTTAACCGGATTCAGCTTTACCTACGCTTCAGGGCGTCACCGTTATTTTGAGGCGACTAACAGACTGATCGCGCGTTCTCCGATGTTTACCGGCATGAAAACCGGTTTCACGGAGGCGAGCGGCCGATGTTTGATTTCCAGCGCGAGCTACGGCGGCCACGATGTGATCCTGGTACAATTGGGAGGTACGCTTCGTTTCCTATTCGACGACGCCCAGAGAATGTTGATCTGGGGTCTCGACCGCGACGGTAGAGCGGTTGCTCAGCGTTGATAGGCCGCGGGGGCCCCAAATTTGGTGGGGCGAGGCTCCGGAATAGTCGCCGATTTTTGCAACGGATAGGATGTGCCGTCGGTATATGGCGTAAAATTTCTAAGACCTGCCGAGCCGTGGGGTCGCCACCAACAGCTCGGCAGCTTTGAGGTGTTGCACGATACAGACCGACGACCCGCTATTTTCCTCTGCGAAAACCGGCAGCTAACCTGGAGCCTCGCCCCACCAAGCGTCTCACGGCCTGCCGATGAAACTGTAATCCATCCCCGCGGCTTTAGCCGCCTCGATCCCCGCCGGACTATCTTCAAGCACCAAACATTCATTCGGCGGCACTCCCATGCGCTTGGCGGCTTCCAGAAACATGTCCGGAAAAGGCTTACCCCGGGTGACCTGTTCAGTTGTCACGATGACAGGGAAAAAGTCTTTGAACCCGATCACCTCTAAAGTTTTCTCGACCACCGGGAGATATCCACCGGAAGCAACCGACACCTTGGCAAAAGTAGCCACCTTCCGAGCAAACGCGGTCACTTCCTCGATGGGCTTCGTCTCGCCCATGTTCTGGACGTAAACCTCTTCCTTCCGTTTAGCGACCTGTTCCGGATCCATGTTGGCCCCAAATTTTTCGTTCAAAATCTCCACGATCCTGGTCGTCGGTACTCCACCCAGGCTGTAAAAAAGTTCTTCCGACATCGCCACCCCATTCTCTTCCGCGGTCTGTCGCCAGGCTGCATAATGGACCGGCATCGAATGCGCCAAAGTCCCGTCGCAGTCAAAAATATACCCTTTGTACAGTTTCTCAGGCGGAGTAAAAATTGTCATAGCGGCGTCGCAGAATGCCATGGGCACACCGAGGTTTCTAGCATTTCGTTCGGCCAACCCGCACACATCGTATTCCACAGCGAGGTTTCAAAGACGCTGAGGAAAACCAACGGAATGAAAATTTAGTCTTTCTGCCGCTTGCGCGATCTCCCCGAGACCCGCTGTTGGATTGTGGCTGTATGGCTTTGTCGTCTTGTGGTGCGCCTTTCTCCTTGTCGGACCCAGAATTGGATTGATTTTATTTATGTTCGCGAGATGGTTCAGGTCTTTTCCTTATGCGTCACACAATCTCGATTCTGGTTGAGAACCGCTTCGGCGTGCTTACACGCGTTGCGGGCATGTTTAGTGGGCGCGGATTCAATATTGACAGCTTGAATGTCGCGCCTACCAATGATCCTTCGACTTCTCGTATGACGATCGTAGTACGCGGTGACGACACCGTCCTCGAGCAGGTCACTAAACAATTACATAAGCTGATCGACGTCATCGAAATACAGGACTTTAGAGATGGCGGCTACGTGGACCGGGAGTTAGTCATGCTCCGTGTGAATGCCGATTCCGAAAATCGGTCCGAGGTCATGCAAATCTGCGATATTTTTCGCGCTAAAATCGTAGATGTTCAGCCAAAGCGTCTCGCCATCGAAATCACCGGGAACGAAAGCAAAATCACTAAGTTCCTGCGTTTGATGGAAAATTTTGGGATCAGCGATCTGACTCGAACAGGCCGTGTCGCCATGGCCAGAGTCGAATAACTCTTTCTCGCGCCAAGCTTTATGCCAGCAAAAGTGTATACCGATAAGGATGCCGACTTGAAAAACCTGCAGGGAAAGACCTGCGCGGTGATTGGGTTCGGTTCTCAGGGGCATGCCCATGCCCTCAACCTCAAGGATAGTGGGATCGATGTGATCGTGGGTCTCTATAAAGGCAGCAAGTCGATTCCGGTAGCGAAAGAACATGGATTCGAGACGTTCGACGTGGCTGATGCGGTAAAAAAGGCCGATATCATTTTCTTTGCGACGCCTGACCTGAAAACTGCGTCGATTTACGAACAAGAGGTCAAACCGAATCTCACTGACGGTAAGGCGCTGCTTTTCAGTCACGGTTTTGCCATTCACTTCAAGACCGTCGTTCCTCCTGAGAACGTCGATGTGATCATGGTCGCGCCGAAAGGTCCCGGGCATATCGTCAGGCGTCAGTACCTCGAAGGTAAAGGCGTACCGGCTTTGATCGCGGTTTACCAGAACCCATCGAAGAAGGCTAAAAAGCTTGCCTTGGCCTGGGCAAAGGGGATTGGAGCCACTCGCGCCGGAGTCTTAGAGACCTCGTTTAAAGAAGAGACCGAGACCGATCTTTTTGGCGAGCAGACCGTGCTTTGTGGCGGCCTCACCGCTCTGGTTCAGAACGGTTTTGAGACCCTGGTTGAGGCCGGTTACCAGCCCGAGATGGCCTATTTCGAATGTCTTCACGAATTGAAGCTAATCGTAGATCTGATGTACGAGTCCGGTATTGCCGGCATGCGATTCTCGATCTCTGAGACCGCGAAATGGGGTGATGTATCGGTTGGTCCGAAGATCATCGACGCCAGTGTGAAGAAGAAGATGCAACGGGCGTTGAAGGAGATCCAAAACGGCAAATTCGCTCAAGGCTGGATCGCGGAATACAAAGATGGGCTTAAGACTTACAAAGGCCTACTGGCTGCCGGTCAGAAACATCCGGTGGAGAAAGTTGGTGAAAAGCTCCGCTCATTGATGCCCTGGATTCAGAAGAAGAACATCAAAGGCGCACAAGCGGCGTACTAAACCGCTAGGGATGAGTTCCTGCTCATCCGGATATTGGTGCTAGCGTTAAAATTGCTCGAACGGAATGCGGATGAGCGGGAGCTCATCCCTACCGTTACACTACTCAATGTACCGGTTGAGCCGAAGGTCTTCCGGGGAAGAACTTGGTACCGGTTCAATCGCCAAGCCGAGTTCTGCCGCGAGCCTGAAAAGCTCACTGGGATTCATCGCAGTTAGCTGCGATGGATTTAATCCGTCTGCCACGAGCGTGTTGGCAGTCTCTTCCGCCGCTTTTCCATCTTTTACCATACGTCCTTCCCCTATTTTGTTGGATACTGCGTCAGAACCGGGAACCTCATGAATCCTTTATCCATCGGGGCGCTCCGGGCCATTGCGAAAGATAAAGTCTAAAGTTCGAATTTCAACTCGGCTCCATGAAAATTATAGTTCGTATGGTGTCTGGGCGGGCGGAGCAGGCAGTGGATCGCGATCGAGGAGCGGTAGGGCGAAAACCTCGGCGCGCCCCGGGGTATGGCAAACATTTTTAACGAATCGCGCCGGGTTTGAGCCGCGCCTTGCGTATGGTTTGGCCACAGCGTGATGGAATGCGAACCTAGTTTGGCTAGAATTATACCTACATTCCGATCGCGTGTTGCGGCTCAAATCCGGCGCGGGGAGTCTGTGAGGGGATCGACGTCCTCGGCGCGCCGAGATTTTCGCCCTACAGTCCCCACCGGACCTACTCACCCGTTCTTCACCAATGCCCGCAACTCCTGGAGCCGCCGTTTAAACAGCTCAATGGTCTCTTGAATCGGACTGGGCGTCAGCATATCCACCCCTGCAGATTGCAGGGTCTCAATGGGATATCGCGAACCGCCCGACTTCAGAAACCCGAGATAATCCTCAACCGCAGCTGCTCCTTGGTGGAGAACTCGCTGAGCCAGAGCCACCGCCGCAGAGATACCGGTCGCATATTTGTAGACGTAAAACGCCGAGTAAAAATGTGGGATCCTGAGACACTCGAGATTGAGCGCTTCATCCAGCGTAAACCGCGGTCCAAAGTAGGCCTCCAGTAACTCGCGGTACCGCTCCTGGAAAACATCCAAGGTCAGGGGTCCACCTTCCTCTTCGATCGCGTGAATTTGTTTTTCGAATTCGGCAAACATTGTCTGTCTGAACAAGACGGACCGAATGTCTTCGATCTGGCGATCGATTAGAAAAGCCCGTAGCCGCTCGTCATCCGCGTGCTGCAGTAGATGGTGAGTCAAAAGCTCCTCATTAAAAGTAGAGGCGACCTCGGCCAGGAAGATAGGATAGCCGTAGTCTTGAAATAGCTGGTTTTCTTGGGCGAACCAGGTGTGCATCGAATGACCCGCTTCGTGAGCCAGGGTAAAGACATCCGACAGAACATCCGCTCGATAATTCATCAAGATGAAGGGCGGGTTCTGGTAGCTCGAAGAGGAGAAAGCGCCGCTGCGTTTACCCTTCGTTTCATACCGATCCACCCAACGCGATTTCAGGCCGCCTCGCAGGGTAGCGACATATTCGTCTCCCAAAGGCTCTAATGAGGTTGTTACCAGTTCGATGGCTTCATCGAAGCCGACCTTTTTGGCGACCTCCGGAAACAACGGAACGAACGTGTCATACTGATGAATATCCTCTAGGCCCAGGAGATCTCTTCTCAGGTCATAGTAATCGTGCAGCGCCGATAGATTGTTTCTGACCGTTGCGATCAGATTATCGTATACCGCTACCGGAACGTGATCTCCGAAGAGAGCGGATTCCAATGCACTCGGGTAATTGCGGACCCGGGCATAAAAAACATCGGCTCGGACTGAGGCCGATAGGGAAGAAGCCAGCGTATAACGGTGGTCCGCGAACTCTCGGTAGAATTGATCGAATGCACGTCGGCGGACTTTCCGGTCTCGGTTATGCAGGAGGGAGATATAGCTGCTTTGCGAGAGTGCAATCTCTTGACCGTTGTCGTCCGGGATGACGCCGAAGATCATGTCGACGTTAGTGAGTTGAGAGAACGTCTCGCGATGTCCTCGAATCGCCGAAGCGCCCGCGGCTAAGATTTTTTCTTCTCCTTCCAAAAGCGTATGTGGCCGATAACGCCTGAGGCGCTCCAGTGAATTTCGCCAATCTTTAAGCAGAGGATCGGCTGTTAGAATCCTGAAACGTTCATCCGGGATAGCCTGAATTTCCGGGGTAATGAATGAGGCTACTTCTCTGATCTTTGTCCCCAAGTTCGAGAACTCCGCTTTCCGCGCAAGATTCTCACGATCCGAGCTATCCTCAGACGCTTTCAAAGACACGTAGTGCCCAAGTCTCTCCGCCAAAAGATCAACCGCTTTATCGAATTCGAGGACGTCCAGTAAATCCTGGGCTGTCTGGCCGACCTTCCCTTTGTATGAGGCGTACTGAGGGTATTCCTTTTTCAACTTCTCGAGACCTTGCTGATAATCTTGCTCAGTTTGATACAGCTTCTTCAGATCCCAGGTGTCGGCTTCCGCAATTTCACTTCTGGTCGGGATAGTTTGAGAGGGCATGGGTAAAACGAGAAACCTGTACCTGACACCTCTCGTGCCCGAGCGCAAGCGGAGTGACGGTAGGGATATGAGCTCCTGCTCATCCGTGGTTCTTTACGTTGATCGGACGAACGGATGAGCCGGAGCTCATCCCTACCGTTTTTTTGGATCCTGTCTCGTGGGTGGTTTGCCCGTCGTGCGAGTGGACGTTGCTGGAGCGACCTAATATCTGCGTCTATCCGCGTTCATCTGCGGTTGGAGTTCTTTCGTTCGCGTCCCTTCGCGGTTGTGTCTAGGCTTTTACGCCCGCGGATGGGCCTCATCGTACGCCTTCTTTAGTCGCTCAACCGTGACATGCGTATAAATCTGCGTCGTCGAAAGGCTCTCGTGGCCAAGCAAGGTTTGAACGCTGCGAAGATCGGCGCCGTTCTCTAACAGATGCGTGGCAAAGCTATGCCTGAGCTTGTGCGGAGTCGCGGGCAATTGGATCGACGTCTCGCCCACATGTTTTTTCAGAATCATCCACACCGAGCGAGCCGTAATCCGTTTCCGGAGCTTGCTAATAAAAAGAGGACCGGTATGAACGGTTGCCTGAGAACGGTATTTCTGAATCGCTTCCAACGCGGGTGTACCTACGGGAACGACCCGTTCCTTTCTCCCTTTGCCAATGACGCGAACCGATTCTGTGTAGAGATCCACGTCACCGACATTGAGAGACACCAGTTCGCTTAACCTCAGTCCGCTGCTGTAGAACAGCTCCAGAATGGCAGCATCCCGTGCCGCTGCCCAAGCAGGAGCCTGGTTTTTCCTCTCGGTTCGTGCTGGCTGGCTCAACAATTCGTCCACTTGATTGAGCGTAAGGACAACCGGCAACTTTTTCTCCAGCTTGGGCAACTGCACTTCCTTTAACGGATTTTCGCTGAACTCCGCTCGTTCCGTCAGGAAACGATAAAAGCTCCTGAGCGCAGCGAATGTTAGCCGGACGTAGCTGCGAGCCATCCCGGATTTCATGCACTCAAGCAGGAACAATCGAAAGTCAGCCGCGGTCGCGGTATCCCAGCCAACATCGCGAAATTGTTTAAATCGCAGGAGCGCATGCCGATAAGCGATGATCGTCCGAGGCGATGCTGAGCGTTCGACTTCTTGATACTGAATGAACCGCTCTAGCAAACGATCCTTTTTAGGAAACCCCATGTGCCATGAAGTGTACTAAAAATCGTCTCAGCGGACAATCCTTCATGTGAGAAGTGAGGGAAGGTGTAGGGCCTGGCAGTGGAGCGCTGCCTCGCTTGCGAGGCCGATTCGGTCGGAACCCTGGAGGGGAAGCCGCTTTTAAACTCTCCCACACCACCTCGTGAAATCAGGACTACTGCGCGGTATGGCCATAGAACGAATCAGCAGGCGGCTCCCGGGAACGGCCAAGCGATTTTGCCAATCGCGCCTCAACAATCCCCGGAACAAATGCGTTGAATCAGAATATCGCGCTGGTTCATTCCTGGGAGCCGCTTGTTTAACCCGTTTTTCTGCGGCACAATCGGTCGGGACGTAAATTCGAGAGGTGGCCTAGCCGAGTGCCAAAGCGGCTCCCCTCCAAAGGGTTCCGACCGAATCGGCCTCGCAAGCGAGACAGCGCTCCACGAGCCATGGCAGGACTCTCACCAATCACTTCTCACTTATTAGTAGCTCCCATCGGTTCCGCCAGATACGGCGGTTGAACCGTGTGGCCGACATCGCCCTGCCGGGTCGTTTCTCTTCGGAAGAATAACATGGCCGAGCGCGTCTCTTTTCCGTCGGGAGACACCGCCACGATCGGGATTTCGAAATCGCGATCCGGGAAAATGAAATGGTAACGGAAAGTTCCATCTGGCTGAAGTTGGATCGGCTGACCGGCAACCGTGACTTTCGCCTCCGGATGAGTTCCACCGTAGAAAATCACTTCGGCGTTGACGTGCATGAAGAACTCACGCTGGGTCAACCCGAACGATTCACCACCCCAGCTTGCGCCCACTGCGCTGAATAAGCTGCTTTCAGAAATTAATTCGCCCCAACTCGAGAGCCCGAACTCCAGACCGCTCCAGCTGCTTGACCAAGCTGAGCTAAGTTGCTCGGAGCTTAACGCTCCCATTTCCACTGCGGCCAGTTGTAACGCGCTGAATCGTTCCGAACTTAACGCCGCCGAGCTGAGCTCGAATGAACTCAAACCGAGCGAACTCAATTCGGCCAGATTGATTTGTAATTGAGACAACAACCCCGAACTGAGTTCCCCACTGCTGAGCCCAGCGCTGCTGAGAGTTTCACTACTTATGCTGAGAGTTTCACTACTTAATAAGGTAGCAATCTCGGCCGAGCTCAAACCCATGCTGCTGAGACGAGAGACGAGTTCCCCTGAACTCAGCCCAAAAGAACTTAGAGCCGCTGAATTTAGTGCTCCACCGCTTTGAAACAGTTCGCTGGATAAAGCAGCTCCGAATATACCGCCGCTGAACAGGCTCGATTCCGCCGGCACTAGTAGTTGGGCGAGCCGGCTCTTAGCGACAAGTTCACTTGCCGACTCTGAGCTTGTCGGAGCAGAAAGATCGGCTCGAAGAAACGTCGATAGTTGGGACGAGTCCATCGAGGACAGTCGGGCCAGCAGGTCTTTCCCGAACAAGGTCTCCAGCATTTGCAGCTGCGCCGGACCCCAGTTAGGAGAACGACTGCCGCCATTGAGCGCCGCCTGCTGCAGCCGCGCTAACGCTTCAGCGAGCGGTTCACCCCGGTTCTTCGCCGTTTCCACGACGTCGACCAGCAAATTAAAGGTCAAATGAATTGGGACGGTAGCAAACAGTGTATCCCACTGCGTACTGACCGCTTCCGGAGGAGTATGCGCAGGTCCAGCCTCGCCCACAGAATGCCATGTGCCCTGACCGTCCTTGTACCCGAACACAACCCGGTAGCTCGCGTTCGCGGCTTGAACCGGTAAATACCAATTCCGCGCGATCTCATTGATATCGATGGTCGTTTCGAGCGCGTCATCCCGGAATACCTGCAAACCAAGCTGACGTTGGCCGGGGAGCTTTGAGTAGTCGAAATCCCAGTAGGTGAAGAGCCAATGAGGATCACGTGCGACCACGAACATGTCTCCATAACCGGAAGGCAATTCGCCCAGCTGTTCCGGCTCCGGTTTGAAGTCAGCTTGGCTCTGGTTGGAGCGGGCGGCACCTTCGACGGAAGCGTTTTGAAACGTCGGGTTTGTCTTGTTCGGCTCCTGACTCATTATTTAGTGTAGTTCGGCTAGCAGTTTCAGTTCAGTTTACCGGGGTGAAGAGTCGGGGAGAACCTGCATGGATGCAAACGGAAATCCGCTCAAGGGTAAGGATGAGCTCCTCCCCATCCGGAATTGCTAACCGCGAACGCCAAACGTTGAACGCGTTTGTTACTCAACGCCTGAATTGGCCTTGGCTTCGGTCAGGGAGGATTCCTTGCTGGTGAGCCCAGCCAGATAGGTGTTCTTTCTAGGAAGAGTCGCGTAGTTTTGCTGGAGCATTTCCGGGTGCTTCAAACGCGAAAAGATAACGTAAGCCATTTTTGTTTTCGGCACCTGCTTTTGCCCAAATCCGTTAGGCTGATTGCTCGACCAGAACTTGACGTATGGTACCCCGTTCTCCTCAGTCATACCTAGATAGATCGCTGAGTGACCGTGTTCGCGCCGTCCTACATTCAAATTCCAGAAGATTTTCATGAAGTCCCCTGGGCGAGCGGAATTCCAGTCTGTGAAATTCTCTCCGAGTTGCAGCTCGTGGAAGAGACAGGCTGTGCCGGGGCCGTTCGCGTTCCATCGTCCCCAGATACCGACGCCATCCGGTTGGCCGCTGATTGCCAGCTTGTCTGCCAGCGGACCGGTGATCGGCGAATGATGGTTCAGGCTTTCCAGCGTCTTCAGAAAGACTAAGTAGGTGGCGCCTGAGCAATAACTTGGCTTCGCGATAATGGGCTCAAGCGTCAGCGTGCCCTTCACATCCCGGGCGGCTTCAGCCAGTCGAGTAGTGGCCTCGTTCGAAGCAGAGTATCCGCCTCCTTGCGGCATCGTCTGGATCACTTGGAGGATGATTTCGTTCGGATCATTCCGAAATTCAGCAAACCCTTGAGCTTGAAGCCGGTCCGAGAAAAGCAAGGCGCCGGCTGCGATTACGCAAGCCACACCAGATGAAAAAGGCAACCGCATAAATTATTTCGCCGTTACTCAGGACACGCCTGAAATCAGGCAAGCTCATTACCATAGAGTGTTCCATGTTCCAAGTTATAGGTTTTAAGTTCCAGGTTGGAGTCTCGGCAAGATTCAGCGTTAAACCTTGAACTTCGAACATTGAACTTTGAACCTATAACGGTTAGAGTGTTCTCTTGAACAGTATGGAACCCTTGACCGGTCGTCAGCAAAAGGTCCTCGATTTTATCCGCAAACAAATACGCAAAACCGGGTTCCCGCCCACAAGCCGTGAGATACAAACCCAATTCGGCTTTCGCAGCCAGACGGCGGCGATGAACCATTTGCGGGCATTGGAACGAAAGGGTGCAATCCACCGAACGCCCGGAAAAGCTCGAGCGTTAACCGATCCCGCCGCCAAGCTGGGAGCGGATTTCAGGGCAGTTCCTCTCCTTGGGACTATTCCTGCCGGTTTGCCCGTTGACGGAGAACAACAGACTGGCAACGATCTGGGCGTCGATTCCCGGTTCTTTGGCCTCGACGGATCCTCAGATGTCTTCGCTTTGAAAGTTACTGGAGATTCAATGGTCGGAGCGCAAATCGCCGACGGCGATACTGTCATCCTAGTAAAAAGACCGGCTCGAGATCAGGATATCGTAGCAGCATTAATCGACGGCGAGGTCTCTCTAAAACGCTACACCGTAAGAAAGGGTCGCCCTTATCTAAAGGCCGAGAACCCACTTTACCCGGACTTAATCCCCGCCCAGGAACTGGTCATTCAAGGAGTCATGGTGGGGCTAGTCAGGCGCTGGAGCTAGGCCAGGGTCGGCGGCTTCGTTCTCGTACTCGTCGTCCTCGTCCTCGAAAGCTTGGGGCCAGTCAGCAGGCCTTTTCTCCGACCGCTGTTTGCCGGTTATTCGGAAACGCTGGACAAATATAGCCTCGAGGACGAGGACGATGACGAGTACGACTGTTAAAGCTCATTCCATAGTGCCTTTTGCCCCATAAGTCCTATTCGCTTCGCTGCTAACGCAGTTTCCCGTTTGACGACCCGAGACAACCACTGCCATCGTCCAGGCGTCATGAAGATTTGGACGATCTTGAGCCTTTCCCTTGTCCTGGTCGGGCCCGGCCTCGCCGATGAATCGCCGGTCTTCAATTACCAAGACGTCGTCAACCGCGCCGAGGGCCTCTCGAAACAGCCCTTTACGCCTCAGGTTCAGGAACTATCCGAAGACTTGCAGAAGTTGGATTACGATCTGTTTTTTCGGATCCGATTTCTGACCGAACACGCGGTTTGGCCAGGGTTGCCGTATCGCCTGGGCTTTTTTCATCCCGGTTCCTATTTGAAAAGGCGCGTCGTAATGCACGCAATCGAGCCCGACAGGATTCGGGATATTCCATTTTCTCCGGCTTATTTCCATTATGATAGACCCTTGGTCTTCAGCGGGCATGAAGACTTCGCCGGGTTCAAGGTCTTCGCGCCATCGAGCAGAACCGGCATTCAGGATGAATTCCTCTCGTTTCTAGGCGCCAGCTATTTCCGGGCAATCGGTCGCGGTATGCACTGGGGCTTGTCCGCTCGCGGCGCTGCGGTGAATAGCGGGGTTTCCACAACGGAAGAGTTTCCTGACTTTCGTGAGTTTTGGGTGCGCCAACCGCAACCGAACGATTCCAGCCTGCAATTCTACGCGCTGTTGGATGGCCCGAGCGTGACCGGTGGGTACGAATTCACAGTACGTTACGGAGATGTCACGACAATGGACATCCGAGCAACCCTCTTTATACGAAAGAAACCGGAGGTGCTCACACTCGCCCCGATGACCAGCATGTTCTACTTTGGGGAAAATACGGTGAATAAACCGACCCTGAGGCCCGACTATCAGGGGAAAAGTAGAACCGAGCTTTCGATGAACAGCACTGAGTTCTTGCGTCGGGAATCTCGACCGCAAGTACACGATTCTGACGGCCTCCTCATGACAACCACTTCCGGGGAAAAGCTTTGGGCGCCGTTAGATAATCCGAAATCGAACGAACTCCGCAGGTTCTCGGATGTGACTTCATATTCGTTTCTGCAACGTGACCGGGACGTTAGCCATTATCTGGACCGGGAGGCCGAATACGAGCGGCGGCCAAGTCTTCAAGTAATTCCGCAAAGCGGCTTCGAAAACGGTTACGTGAGGCTGCTGCAGATACCATCAAAGGACGAGTACACGGACAACATGGTGGCAGCCTGGGAAGTGCCGAAGTTGCCCGACCCCGGCGGCCGGCTCGATTTTGCTTACCGCCTTGTCTGGACCACATTAGAGCCCGACCTCGACCAGTTTCGCGTTTTATCGACCACGGTCCGCCCCAGTCCGCAATCCAGCGAGACCAGGTTTACTGTCGAATTCGGTAAGCCGGAAAAACAGGAAACGATCCCTGTTGCCGAGCTCCGCCCCCACGTCCAGGTGAACCAGAACGGTCAGGTAAAGGATGTCCAATTTACGCCAACGGACCGCGGCTGGTTGGTCAGTTTCACCATCTTCAACCCGAACCCGGGACCTACGTCGATGGATATTAGTTGCGTAATTCTGCGGCGCGATAACTTCTGCTCTGAGAAATGGCAATATCTCCTGAATACCTAGGCCTGTTGCGGTCAAGCATCAACTCCGCGCCCGAGTGGAAAGAAGCTTGGGAGCGGACCAATGACTATTTGAATGCCCTCCGGATTCCGGCCGACCTGGAGCGGGAGTTAATGCTGTTGACTAGTTTCGAGCGGGCGATCGCTCGGAAGCGCAAGGAACCTTCGACATCTGCCACCGAGTTAGCTTTCGATGAAGCCCAAAAAGCTCTGGATGCAACGCTGGGCAACCTTATCTCAGCAAAGGTACCGGTTGACCGCAGATCCGTTGAGGAGCGCGTGCGTTTGTACTTGATGCAGCCGGCTCAGAACAGCGGACTTTCCCCTCGAAATCGGCTTTCCGATGACGTTTTGGAAGCACTGCGAGAGGTACGGCTGGAAGCGGTACCCCGTCTTCAACAGGCGGTGATCGCTCCTCGCCCATTTGCTTTGAACACGGCTGGTGAAAGGCTGGCGGCCCTTGCAGGCAAGTTTTCCTTCCTGGGTTCTAATCGAATCCTTGCATGGTTCCTGGGACTCTGCTTCGTTGGTCTTCTGATCTACATGAGTCTGTAGAATCGAAACAAGAAGAGGGGGTTCAGGAACAAACTTTGGGGGGGTCTCAAAACTGTGAGCAGTGTAAGGATATGAGCGGTCCAGGTCGATCTGCAAGGCTCGTCGAGCTCGTCGGGTCAACTAGGCTAGGCGAAGTCTTTAGGCGAAAAGTGCGCCAGCGACGTTGGGGAGTTACTCTGGTGACTCTCGGAGTCGCTGCGATTGGCTTTTGGCTTTTTTCCGATATTCTTGGCAGCACCGGCTGGAGCCCGATCAAAGTCCTGGAGCTCGCTGTTTTCAGCGTACTTTTTACAACCCTCGCCTTTGGATTTACTCAAGCTTTTGTTGGTTTTCTGGTTCTGGCCGAAGGACATGAGCCACTTAAAATAACCAATACTCTGGACGAGAAAACCCCGTTGGCTTCGACCGCGGTGGTGATGCCGGTTTTTAATGAGGACGTCGGCACGGTTTTTGGAAATATCCGTACCCTTTACCGTTCGCTCCAAAACCGGGGTGAACTGGAGATGTTCGAGTTTTATATCCTAAGTGACTCTACCCTGCCGGAAAGGCTGGTTGAGGAAGAGGTGGCTTGGGCTGATTTATGCCGGCAAACAAACGGGTTCGGTCGGATCCACTATCGTCGCCGGAAAGTTCCGGTGAATCGCAAAAGTGGCAACATTGCTGATTTCTGCCGGCGCTGGGGACATCGGCATCGCTACATGGTTGTCTTCGATGCGGACAGCGTCATGACTGGCGATTCCGTCGCCTCTTTGGTGCGGCTCATGGAAGTTAATCCGCGAGCGGGGATTATCCAGACGATGCCGAAACTGGTCGGATCGGAAACCCTATTTGGGCGGATCCAACAGTTTGCTTCTCGGCTGTACAGCCCGCTTTTTGCGGCGGGTTTAAATTACTGGCAACAAGGCGCTGGGAATTATTGGGGGCATAATGCGATCATCCGGATGTCGCCTTTTCTGGCTAGCTGCAGCTTGCCGGTCCTACCAGGGCGTGAGCCGTTGGGTGGTAGAATCTTGAGCCACGATTTTGTGGAAGCTGCCTTGATGAGAGATGCGGGATGGGAGGTCTGGTTTGCTTATGACCTGGAAGGCAGCTACGAAGGATTGCCGCCAAATCTGACCGAGTATATCAAAAGGGACCGCCGATGGGCCCAAGGCAACCTGCAGCATGTCTGGTTCTTGTTGGCGGATCGGGTGCAACCCATTAGCCGATTACACCTGATTCAAGGCATCCTGGCCTACTCGTCAGCGCCAATATTGGTTCTCTTTATCTTCTTAGGAGGCATCCAGGCCGCGATTGACCATTTCCGAGGACATGCCTCTTCGATTCCTCTCGCTTCAGCTATTGTGTTGGCGCTATTGACCTTGCTTTTGTTGTTCGGTCCGAAGGTGCTGAGCCTGCTCCATTTGTTTTCTCAACCAGATTTACTCCGGCGCTTCGGCGGAGCCAAGCGAGCGTTGGCCGGAGTTTTCATGGAAACTCTAT
>Ga0210406_10003219_pt1 | contig 18038 bp, 14 predicted proteins | sample IncBWC30MmetaG_FD_155454 | JGI IMG/M metagenome (GOLD analysis project Ga0210406, IMG submission 155454) | Forest soil microbial communities from Barre Woods Harvard Forest LTER site, Petersham, Massachusetts, United States - Inc-BW-C-30-M | ecosystem: Environmental > Terrestrial > Soil >... | reverse complement strand
AGGCCTATATTCGCTGGAATGCGCTCGCCATGGTGGTGCAGGCGAATCGCTCGAACTCGGAATACGGCGGCCACATCGCGTCGTACGCGTCGGCGGCAACGCTCTATGAAGTCGGCTTCAATCACTTCTGGCGCGCCAAGAGCGATGCGCATCCCGGGGACATGATCTTCGTGCAGGGCCATTCGAGTCCCGGAATCTACGCGCGTGCCTATTTGGAAGGCCGCCTCGATGAGGGTCAGCTGCTGCGCTTTCGCCAGGAAGTCAAAGGCGATGGATTGTCGTCCTATCCGCATCCCTGGCTGATGCCGGACTTCTGGCAATTTCCCACGGTATCGATGGGATTGGGTCCGATGACGGCGATTTTTCAGGCGCGTTTCGTGCGCTATCTCGAACATCGCGGCATCGTGCCGCCCTCCGACCGCAAGGTATGGGCGTTTCTGGGCGACGGCGAAATGGACGAGCCCGAATCGATGGGCGCGCTGACCATGCCGGTGCGCGAGAAGCTCGACAACCTCATTTTCGTGATCAATTGCAACTTGCAGCGCCTGGACGGGCCGGTGCGCGGCAACGGCAAGATCATTCAAGAGCTCGAAGCGGCATTCCTCGGCGCGGGCTGGAATGTCATCAAAGTGCTGTGGGGTTCGCGCTGGGATCCGCTGCTCGAACGCGATCAAAAGGGCCTGCTCAAGCGCCTGATGGAAGAGTGCGTGGACGGCGAATACCAGAACTTCAAGTCCAAGGACGGCGCCTATGTGCGCGAGCATTTCTTCGGCAAATACCCTGAGCTCAAGGAAATGGTCGCCAACATGTCGGATCAGGAGATTTGGTACCTGAATCGCGGCGGCCATGATGCGAAGAAAGTGTACGCGGCCTACGCCTCCGCCGTCGCCCACAAGGGCGCGCCCACCGTGATCCTGGCGAAAACCGTCAAAGGGTTCGGGATGGGCAAGGCGGGCGAAGGCTTGAACGTCGCGCATCAGCAGAAAAAGCTCGGCGATGAAGATCTCAAGGCGGTGCGCGATCGCTTCAATATTCAGATCACGGACGAGGAGCTCGCGGGGCTGACGTTCCGAAAGCCGGCCAAGGACAGCGAAGAGCACAAGTACCTCCAGGAGCGCCGCGCCGCTCTCGGCGGCTATCTGCCCGCGCGCAATTCGTCTTCGCCGCCCCTGGTCGTGCCGCCGCTCGAGGCATTCAGCGCGCTGCTCGAGGGTACGGGCGATCGCGAAATATCCACCACCATGGCGCTGGTGCGCATGCTCACCGCTCTGGTCAGGGACAAGAACATCGGCAAGCACATCGTGCCCATCGTTCCCGACGAGGCGCGTACCTTCGGCATGGAGGGCATGTTCCGGCAGGTCGGCATCTATTCGTCGGTGGGACAGCTCTACACGCCGCAGGATGCCGAACAGCTCATGTTCTACCGCGAGGACAAGCAAGGGCAGATACTCGAGGAGGGCATCAACGAGGCGGGCAGCCTGTGTTCCTGGCTGGCCGCCGCCACGGCGTACTCGAACCACGGCGTGAGCATGGTGCCCTTTTATATTTATTACTCGATGTTCGGTTTTCAGCGAGTCGGCGACTTCATTTGGGCGGCGGGCGACAGTCAGGCGCGGGGCTTTCTGGTGGGCGGCACCGCCGGGCGCACGACGCTCGCCGGCGAAGGGCTGCAGCATCAGGACGGACACAGCCAGTTGGTCGCGACCACCGTGCCGAACTGCGTGGCCTACGATCCGACCTACGCCTATGAGCTGGCCGTGATCGTGCAGGATGGCCTGCGGCGGATGTACCAGGAACAGGAAAATGTCTTCTACTACATCACCTGCATGAACGAGAACTACGCGCACCCGGCGATGCCCGCCGGCGTGGCGCAGGGCATCTTGAACGGCATGTATCTGCTGCAGATCGGCGGGCGCGGCAAGGTGCGGGTGACGCTGTTCGGTTCCGGCACGATTTTGCGCGAGGTACTGGCGGCGGCGGAGATCTTGGAAAAGAACTACGGCGTGCCTGCCGACGTCTATTCCGTCACCAGCTTCAGCGAGCTGCGCAGGAACGCGTTGGCCGTGGAGCGGCGCAATCTGCTGCATCCGAACGAGCCCCGCCAGCAGACTTACATTCAACAGGCCCTGGCGGATCGCGAGGGTCCGTTCATCGCCGCCACCGACTACATGAAAACCGTCGCGGATCAAATTCGACAGTGGATACCCGGCCGCTACGCGGTGCTGGGCACGGATGGCTATGGCCGCAGCGATTCGCGCGCGGAACTGCGGCGATTCTTCGAAGTGGACCGTCACTACGTGGCCATCACCGCGCTCAAGGCGCTTGCCGACGAAGGCAAGATAGACAAGCAGACGGTCACCGATGCCATGCAGGCCTTTGGCATCGATCCGGAAAAACCCAATCCCCTGTCGGTCTAGGCGGTACCGTGACTACTCCAATCGAAGTTCTGGTTCCCGACATCGGCGGCTTCAAAGACGTCAATGTCATCGACGTCCTCGTCAAGGACGGTCAAGAGATCGAGAAAGAAGCGCCGTTGATCACGCTCGAAACGGAAAAGGCGGCAATGGACGTGCCGGCGCCGATGTCCGGCCGCATCACGCAAGTCAAACTCAAACAGGGCGATAAAGTATCCGAGGGCTCGCTGATCCTGACGCTCGAGCCGGCGGCGGCCGAGGCGCGCGGCGCGCCCGCCGCACCGTCACCCGGCTCGAGCGGGCCCGGTGCAACGCCGTCGGCCGGGCCTGCTCAACACCGGCCTGAGATTGCGCCGGCGGCAACGGCGCCGCCGGCCGCCGACAAAGCGGTGCCCGCCGCAGCCGCACCCGCCGCGGCGGCACGCGCGGCAGTGCCTCCCGCCGTGCGCGCCGACGCCAAGATCGACGAAGCTGCATTCTCGAAAGCCTACGCCAGCCCGTCGGTGCGCAAGTTCGCGCGCGAGCTCGGCGCCGATTTGGGCCGAATCAAGGGAACCGGCACCAAGGGCCGCATCACGCAAGAGGATGTGAAGGCCCATGTGAAAAAGATTCTGACGGCGCCGCCGGCTCCGGCTGCCGCAGCGGCTTCGCCTTTGCCCAAGGTGCCGGTCGTGGATTTCGCTCTGTTCGGCGCCATCGAGATCAAGCCGCTGTCGCGGATCCAGAAGATTTCCGGCGCTCGGCTCCAGGCGAGCTGGATCAATCTGCCGCATGTGACGCAGCACGAGGACGCGGATATCACCGATCTCGAAGCCGTGCGTGTGGCGCTGAAGAGCAAGGCGTCGCAGGAGGGCGTGCGGCTCACGCCGCTGGCCTTCATCATCAAGGCCTGTCTCTTGGCGCTCCAGGAATTCCCGCGGTTCAACTCCTCGCTAGATGCGAGCGGCGAGAATCTGGTGTTCAAGAAATACTTCAACATCGGTTTCGCCGCGGACACGCCGAATGGATTGGTGGTGCCGGTAATCCCGAATGCAGACCGGCTCGATATCTATGGGATCGCGCGCGTTCTGGCGGAGATGTCCGAGAAGGCGCGGGCGGGCAAGCTGAAGAACACCGAGATGCAAGGCGGAACTTTCACGATCTCGAGCCTCGGCGGAATCGGCGGCACGGCGTTCACGCCCATCATCAATGCGCCGGAAGTCGCCATCCTGGGTGTGTCGAAATCCAGCCAAAAACCCGTCTATGACAAGGGCGCATTCCTGCCGCGCCTGATGTTGCCGTTGTCCCTGTCCTATGACCATCGCGTGATCGACGGCGCGGAAGCGGCGCGCTTCGTGGTGCATCTCGCCAAGGTGCTGGGCGACGTCAAGGCCCTGCTATGAGCGTCGTCGAGGTGCGAATTCCGGATCTTGGCGATGCCAAGGGCGTCAATGTCGTCGATGTCCTCGTCAAGAAAGGCAGCGAGATTCGCGTCGACGATCCGCTCATAACGCTCGAGACCGAGAAGGCCTCGATGGACGTGCCGTCGCCGGTAAACGGCATCGTCGAATCGGTCGAACTCAAGAAAGGCGACGAAGTGTCGGCAGGGGCGCTGATCGCCACCGTGCTGTCAAGCGAAGCGGCGGCAACGCCCGCGGCTGCGCCCGGGGTCTCGGCGCCCGCCGCACCGCCGGCCGCCGCCGCAGCTGTTGCGCCTGCCGGCCCGCCTGCGCCCGCGCCTACGGCCTCGCCTGCAGCGGCGCCGCCGTCGGAGACGCCTGCTGCGCTCAAGGCCGCTGCCCCAGCACCGCCGGGGGCTGTGGACCTGGTCGTGCTCGGCGCCGGTGTGGGCGGCTACACCGCCGCATTCAGGGCGGCCGATCTGGGCCTCAAAGTAACGCTGATCGAGCGCTGGCCGATGTTGGGCGGCGTGTGCCTGAACGTCGGGTGTATCCCGTCCAAGGCGCTGCTGCATGCGGCCAAGGTGATCGAAGACGCGGCGGACATGGCCGCCTCCGGCATCGTATTCGGGCCGCCGCAGATCGACCGTGACCGCCTGCGTGCGTGGAAAAATCGCGTCGTCACTCGATTGACTAACGGTCTCTCGCTGCTGGCCAAGCAGCGCAAAGTGACCGTGATTCAGGGCGAGGCTAAATTCTCCGGACCTTTTTCAATGGAGGTGCAGGAAGCGAACGGTTTGCGCCGCGTCGAATTCAAACAGTGCATCATCGCGGCGGGCTCGGAGTCGGCGCTTCTGCCGGGATTCCCGGACGATCCCCGAATTATCGATTCGAGCGGCGCGCTGGAGCTGCCGGTGGATTGCAAGCGGCTGCTGGTGATCGGCGGCGGCATCATTGGTCTCGAAATGGCCTGCGTGTACGACGCACTCGGTGTGCGGGTCACGGTGGTGGAATTGAGCGATGGTTTGATGCCCGGCACGGATAGGGATCTGGTACGGCCGTTGCAGAAGCGAATCGAAAAGCGCTATGAGCGAATCATGCTCGGCACCAAGGTCGCCAAACTCGAGGTCTTGGCGGAAGGCTTGCGCGCGACCTTCGACGGACCCGATGCGCCGGAGCCGCAGTTGTTCGACCGGGTACTGGTGTCGGTTGGGCGTACCGCCAACGGCAACGCGGCCAATGCGGCTGCCGCCGGCGTTGCGGTCAGTCCGCGCGGCATCATCGCCGTGGACAAGCAGATGCGCACCAATGTGCCGCATATTTTTGCGATCGGCGATGTGGTCGGCGCGCCGATGCTGGCGCACAAGGCCTCGCACGAGGGCAAGGTCGCGGCGGAGGTGGCGGCGGGACAGAAGTCGGCTTTCGACGCACGGTGCATTCCTTCGGTGGCGTACACCGACCCCGAAGTCGCCTGGGTGGGGATCACCGAAACCGACGCCAAGGCACAGAACATCCAGTACGGTAAGGGCCTGTTTCCCTGGGCCGCCAGCGGCCGTGCCCTGGCGCTCAATCGCGACGAGGGCTTTACCAAGCTACTGTTCGATAAAGAGACTCACAGAGTCATCGGTGCCGGGATGGTCGGAACCAACGCCGGCGATCTGGTTGCCGAAGTGGCGCTCGCGATCGAGATGGGCGCCGATGCGGCGGACATCGGCCTGACCATTCATCCCCATCCGACCCTCTCGGAGACCATAGCGTTCGCCGCCGAGGCCTTCGAGGGCACGTTGACGGATCTGTACATCCCGAAACGCTAGGGGAGACAGCGCGGAAAATGCTCCTGCGATTCTATTTTAGCCGTTGCCAGACGGAGATCGGCGTGTCTCCGTTCGGTCGGGGCGGCACGCGATAGCTCAGTTCATCGCCTTTCAACTCGTAGTGCCGCTTCTGCTGTTCTCCCTCCCAGTTGGGAAAGGATGCGCCGTCGATGCGAAAGGTCAGGATGCCGGCCACGGGATCGATACTGATCGTGCCGAAATGAGTGCTGGAGCCCAAGACGGCCGCTTCGTACTCGGCCGGCGTCCCGGTCAGCTTGTCGCCCGAGGCAAAACGCGGCCGTTCGGCTTTGAAGATCTGGAGCGAATAGTGCCCATGGGTGTCGATCAACAGCAGGCCCTTCGGAGCGGCGCCGTAGTCGTGCGCCCGCGTACCGTCGGTGTGCAGAACGTCGGCCGCCACCAGGGACCACGTCCCGGTGAGGGACGGCGCCGCGGGCACATCGGCGCGCAAGACCAGAGGCGATGGCACGCACATCAGACAGAACACGCCGATTACACCGATTCTCAGCACAGTTGTGGTCTTCACGAGGTGAAAATTCTCCAGGGGGATGATGCGAGGATTCTGAATCCTTTATGCTCCGTTTCGCAACTTGCGCGTGGCGTTCTGAGGCCGCATAAGAGAACTATCGGAGGATGCCGATGCGATTGATTCACAAGCCGCCTGTTTCATTCCTTCTCGCTCTTCTCCTGGGGAGTACTGCCATGCCGGCGCTCGCCGACGACCCCTGCGCGGGATTCAGGTGGGACGTGAGCAAGGAGCGGGCGCTTTTTGCCGAGTCTGCGCTGACGCTGGCGGCGGGCAAGGATCGGATGTCCGCTCCGATGGTCGTGCCGAATCGCTTGTACCAGCTCCACCTGACTCCGCAGGACCATGTGGCATTCGTCACGCCCCCCGCAAAGAAAATGCTGACTGAGGGCGCCTACGCGGGTATCGCAGTGTTGAAAGTCCCCGTGTCGGGGAGCTATCGCGTTGCCGTCGATATTCCTTTTTGGATCGATGTGGTGTCGGACGGCGCGTTGGTCAAGGCAAAGGATTTCCAGGGTCAACCGGGCTGCAGCGCGCCCCATAAGATCGTCGAGTTCGAACTCACGGGAGCGCAGCCGTTCGTGGTGCAGCTGAGTGGTGCGACCGCGGACAGCGTGCGATTGACGATTACGGCGTCTCCCGTGCGGAACCCTTGATGGCGAAAGCCCTCACCGTGCGATTTCGCGTCGATTTCGGCGACCGGTGTTCCGTCGGAGTCGGCAAGATCGAGCTTCTCGAAGGCATCGCGCGCACCGGTTCCTTATCGCAAGCCGCGCGCGAGATGCGGATGAGCTATCGGCGCGCGTGGCTGCTGCTCGAAGACATGAACTTGAGCTTTGGCCACCCGGTGGCTCACGCGAGCGTCGGGGGGCGCGGCGGCGGCGGGGTCGTCCTGACATCGTTCGGTTCCGGGCTGGTGGCGGGATATCGCCGCTTGGAATCCAGCCTGCGGCCTCTTGCCGACGCATGCATGGAGGAATTCGGGCGGCACATCAAAGCCGGTGCACCGAAGCGAACCATCCGGTCTGCCTCCATCAAACGAAAATCTGCGGCTCGCGCGCGCTGAGACGCGCCTTACTGCCCAGTGATGCAGTTTTTCAGGAACGCCGTCTTGTCGGCCCCCACCAGCTTCTTGGTCTTGGCGTCCTTGAGGCAGGCGGTGCGTTTGGCGTGCTTCGCAGCCGCATCGCCGGAGGGCGGGGCGGAGGACGGCGCCGGTGCCGTTTTCGCAGCCGGCGGCGCAGCGGCCGCCGGGGCCGCCGCTCCCGGCGCGGCGGCGCCCGGGATGTCTGCGCGCGCCGGCGGTGCGGCCGTAAAGCCGCCCGCCATGGGCAGCAGGCAGAGGCACACCGCGGCGGCCACGGTTGAAAAACGCATGGTCATCTCCATCGCAAAACGAAGCCACCGGCAGGCGGTCATTCGAACCAGAATAACGCCCAGGCACAATCGCACCGATGAAGCGTGGATGAAGCTTGCTTAACGTTTGCGCCGCATCCCGTTCCAAGAGGAGCGCGCACTGATCAGGAGGGACTAATGCCGGCCGGAGGTCTCGAGATGCCGGCGCGCGGTAGCTAAATAATATCCTTCATCGGGCGGCCTGCCGGCGCGTTGCGCCTGCCATAGCGCCTCGCCGAGCGCTTCCATGAGCGCGTGCTCGGCGCGGTGCAAGTCGCCGTAGCGAGCCTGCAACTGGCCATGCAGCTCACGCACTCCCGGCGGCCGGTCGATGGACACCTGCTCGCGCACCGCGAGATGCAGCCCCATATGTAAAAACGGATTCTCGGCGCCCGAGACATTGGGTTCAAATGCCAGCGCCGCCTCCGCATCGCTCACGATGGGTTGATATTCGGGGTGCGCGCCGATGACGTCGGTGATCATGGCCTCGATCGGGGTGAGCGGGGAATGAGCCAGGTGTTTGCGCCACGCGTCGGCGTAGGTCTGGCGCAATTGATCGCGGGTATAGGAATCAAATAGCGGCATGGGATTTGTGACGATACTCGCAAAGATCCTCGATGTGACAGGTGGGGCACGCCGGATTGCGTGCCTTGCATACGTAACGCCCGTGCAGAATCAACCAGTGATGCGCATCTCGGGAGTACTCGGGCGGCACGAATTTCAGCAGCTTATCCTCCACCGCCCGCACAGTCTTGCCCGGTGCTAAGCCGGTGCGGTTGGCGACCCGAAAGATATGGGTATCCACCGCTATAGTGGCTTCGCCGAAGGCCGTGTTCAATATGACGTTGGCGGTTTTTCTGCCGACGCCCGGCAGCTGCTCGAGTTCCTCACGGGATGAAGGTACCGTGCCGGCGTGCCGCTCGAGCAAGATCCGGCAGGCGGCAATGATGTTCTTGGCCTTGCCATTGTAGAGACCGATGGACTTGATGTAGGGCGACAGCCCGTCGACTCCCAATGCCAGCAGAGCCGCGGGCGTATTCGCGACGCGAAACAAGGCCGCCGTGGCCTTGTTCACGCTCTTGTCGGTGGCCTGAGCGGACAGGATCACGGCCACCAGGAGCTCGAACGGCGATTGGTAGTTCAATTCAGTGCGCGGCGCCGGATTGGCTGCTCGCAACCGCGCAAATATCGCACGCCGCTTTGCGTCGTTCATGGCTCGGCCGCACGATGCGCTGCGGCAGCCTTCTTGAGGTCGAGTTCCCGCTGCCTTTCAGCGGCCCGATTCAGCAGCCGCGCAGAGTGCGCTTCGAAGCGCAGGCGATTGAGCGCCGCCTGATTCGCCGCGGGCGTAGGTTGGGGCCTCATTTCAATGCAATCGACCGGGCAGGGCGGCAGGCAGAGCTCGCAGCCCGTGCAGCGCTCGGCAAGAACGGTGTGCATGTACTTGGAGGCACCGATGATGGCGTCCACCGGGCAGGGCGCCAGGCAGCGCGCACAGCCGATACAGCGGGATTCATCGATCCACGCCACGCGCGGCGGGGCTTCCACCCCATGAACCGGATTCAAGGCCTGCACGGGCCGGCCCGTGAGTGCGGCCAAGGCCGCAATGGTTGCGCTGCCGCCCGGCGGGCACTGGTTGATCCCGGCCTCGCCGCTCGCGATTGCCGCGGCGTACGGCTTGCACCCGGGATAACCGCAGCGTGTGCATTGAGTCTGCGGCAGCAAAGCGTCGATTCGCGCCACGACGTCGGGCGCGGGCTCGGTGTTCATATCACTTGATACGCATGCCGGGTGCGGCGCCGGAATCGGGGGACAGCACGAAGATCTCCTTGCCGCCGGGGCCCGCCGCCAACATCATTCCTTCGGAAACGCCGAAGCGCATTTTGCGGGGCTCCAAGTTGGCGACTACCACGATCAGCCGGCCCACCAGCGACTCAGGTTCATATGCCGCGCGGATGCCGGCGAAAACGCTGCGAGTCCCGAGTTCGCCCAGGTCGAGCGTGAGTTTCAGGAGCTTATCGGCGCCCGCGACCAGCTCGGCGTTGACGACTTTCGCCACGCGCAGGTCCACCCGCAAGAAATCGTCGATGGAAATCAAGTTGCCCTCGACGGCCGCCGCGTTCGCAAGGATCGCCTCCGACGCGGCGGCGGGCGGTGAAACGATGTGCGCCGTTTTGGCGGCCGCGGCGGCCGGAGCTGCGGCGGGCGCGGGTTCGTTGTCCGCCTCGAACAGCGCATCGAGCTGCTTCGGATCGACACGAGTCATCAGGTGCTGGTAAGAGTTGATTCGCGCCGGCAGCACGTCAACGTCGCTCCACGCGAAGGGCCGATCAAGTCCGAACAACTCGCGCGCGACTCTCTCCGCGAGCGCCGGCAGCACAGGCGCGATGAGAATGCTGAGGAGCCGGAACCCTTGCAGCGCTCGTGAGCAGACCTCCTGAAGCTCCGCACGCTTGGCCGTATCCTTGGCGAGAACCCATGGCTGGCGCGCATCGAAATCGTGGTTGATTCGATCCGCATGGGCCATGATCTCGCGCATCGCCTTGCCGAAATCGCGCGTTTCGTAGAATTCGGCCACGCGAAGCGCTATGTCGTGGGCTTCGCGCGCGATCGGCGCGCCGCCGCCGCCGTACTCGAGTGCGCCGCCAAAATGCTTCGTGATGAAGCTCGCGGCCCGGCTCGCAATGTTGACGTACTTGCCGATCAGATCGCTGTTCACCCGCGCGACAAAGTCGTCCGGATTGAAGTCCAGATCCTCGACGTTGGAATTCAGCTTGGCGCTGATGTAGTAGCGCAGCCACTCCGGATTCATCCCGATCGCGAGATATCGCAGCGGGCTGATGCCGGTCCCGCGGGATTTGGACATCTTCTCGCCGGATACCGTAATGAAGCCATGCGCGTAGACGTGATCGGGCACTTTGTAGGGAGGTCCCGCGAACTTCAGCATGGCCGGCCAGAACAGCGTGTGGAAGTAAATGATGTCCTTGCCGATGAAGTGCAGCTGTTCCGTGTCGGGAGCCGCGAGAAATTCCGCGAAGGTCCGATTCTCGCCGCGCGCCCGCGCCTTCCCGGTATCGAAGTAGTTCTGCAGTGATGCGAGATAGCCGACCGGGGCGTCCAGCCACACGTAGAAATATTTGCCGGGCGCGTCGGGGATCGGAATGCCGAAGTAGGGAGCGTCGCGGGAAATGTCCCAGTCGCCGAGCGCTTCGTCGCCCTTGCCTGAGAGCCACTCGCGCGCCTTGTTGACCACTTGCGGCTGCAGCCGCTCCGGCGTGTCGAGCCATCCGCCGAGGAATTCGACGCATTTGGGATCCGACAGCCTGAAAAAATAGTGGTCGGACGCTTTCATGAGAGGCTTCGCGCCCGACAGCGTCGAGTACGGGTCGATCAGATCGGTGGGCGAATTGACGATGCTGCAGACTTCACATGCGTCGGCGTACTGGTCTTTGGCGCGGCAGTTGGGGCATTCGCCCTTGATGTAGCGATCCGCCAGGAACATGGCCTTTACTGGATCGTAGAACTGTTCGATCGACTTGACGTAGATGAGCCCCGCGGCTTTCAGCCGGCGGTAGATGTCCTGGGACAGCGCCGCGTTCTCCGGCGAGTCCGTCGAATACCAATGATCGAAGCCGATGTGAAAGCCTTCCAGGTATCGGGGCCGATCCGCAGTGATGCGCGCGACCAGCTCCTGGGGGGAGACGCCGTCCGCTTCGGCCTTGAGCATGATCGGCGCGCCGTGCGCGTCGTCCGCGCAGACGAAATGCACGACATTTCCGAGCATCCGCTGGAAACGGACCCAGATGTCGGCCTGGATGTACTCCATGATATGCCCGATGTGAAACGGGCCGTTGGCGTAGGGCAGAGCGGTGGTGACGAAGAGTTTGCGGGTCATCCCCACAGTTTACCGCGCGCGGCGGCTTTTCGCAGGCGCGATCAGGCGCCCGCGCGGCGCCTACGACGCCTCGCGGAACTGCTCGAATCGGGATTTGTTGATCGCCTTTTTGAAGGCTTCTTTGCCGGTAATCATCCGCTGCTCCATCAGCCCTTGAATCGCCGTATCCATCAGCCGCATGCCGACCGCCGAGCCGCTTTGCATCGCATTTTCCAGCTGGTCCATCTTGCCCTGCCGGATCAAATTCGCGACCGCCGGCGTATTGACCAGGATCTCGAGGGCGGCGACCCGGCCCTGCTTGTCCGCTTTGGGGATGAGCTGCTGGGATACGACGCCGCGCAGGCTGGTCGAGAGCATGGTGCGCACATGGGGCTGCTTGTCCGAGGGGAAGGCGTTCACCAAGCGATCGACCGTGGCCGCGGCGCCGTTGGTATGCAGCGTACCCATCACCAGAATGCCCATCTCCGCCGCGGTCACCGCGATGCTCATGGTCTCGAGGTCGCGAAGCTCGCCCACCAGAATGACGTCGGGGTCCTCGCGCAGTGCCGATAGCAGCGCGCTTGAAAACGAGCTTGCGTGCACCCCGATCTCGCGTTGGCTGATCAGGCAGTTCTTGCGCAGATGCACGAACTCGATCGGGTCCTCGATGGTGAGAATATGGCCCTTCTCGCGGCTGTTGATGTCATCGATCATCGCCGCGAGCGTGGTGGACTTGCCCGAGCCGGTTTTGCCCGTGACCAGGATCAGGCCGCTGTTGATCTTGCAGAGATTCATCACGGCTTCCGGCAATTTGAGCTCCGCCGCCGTGCGCGCCTTCGACGGGATCGCGCGGAACACCGAGCCCATGCCGTTCAACTGGCGCATCACATTGACGCGGAATCGGGCGACGCCCGGCATGCTGTAGGCGAAGTCCGTGCCGTCTTTGGCTTCGAAGCGCTCGACCGACAGCTTCGGCATGATTTCGTACAGCGTGGTCTTGACCATCTCAGCCGCGAGCGGCTCGGTACTGAGTGGCTTCAGTTCGCCGTACTGCCGTACACGCGGCAGATCGCCCGCCAAGAAGTGCAGATCCGACCCATTTCGCTCCAGCACTTGATTCAGATAGGCGTCGATGGCTGGCACGGGATTCCCTTAGGTGCTGCTCACGGGTTCGGCGGGCGGGGCTCCCGCCATGTCGGACACGAATCGCTGGAACTGGCGTTTGTCGGACGCGTAGGCGTACGCGTGCTCGGGATCGACTTCCTTGGCGTTGATGGCCGCGAGCAGTGCTTGATCCATCAATTGCATGCCGTATTCCTTGCCCATTTGCAGCTGGCTCGGAATCTGGTGCGATTGATCGGTCATGATGAGCTTGCCGATGGCCTTGGTGAGCACCATGATTTCGCAGACGGCGCGCCGCGCTCGCTGGTCGGGACTCTTGATCAGCACCTGGGTGATGACGGCGATGAGACTCTGCGAGAGGAAGCTCTTGGTTTGCTCGCGCTCTTCGGTGGGCAGCGCATCGATGATGCGATCGATGGTCTTGGTGGCGCTGGTCGTGTGCAGGGTACCGAGCACCAGATGACCGGTCTCGGCCGCGGTCATTGCCATGGAAATGGTTTCGGCATCGCGCAACTCGCCGACCAGGATGACGTCCGGATCTTCGCGCATGGCCGCGCGGACGCCCTCGGCGAAGGACGGCAAGTGCGTACCCAGCTCGCGCTGAATGACTTGGCTCGACTTGCTGCGGTGAACGAACTCGATCGGGTCTTCCAAGCTGATGATGTTGAGCGAGCGGGTCGAATTCAGGTAGTCGATCATCGCGGCCAGGGTGGTGGACTTGCCCGTGCCGGTGGAGCCGGTGACCAGGATCATTCCTTGGTGGTAGTCGCACAGCTTGCGGACGATGGGCGGCAACCCCAGCTGTTCCATGGTCGGCATCTGAGTGGGAATGGAGCGGAAGGCGGCGCCTATGCCGGTCTCCTTGCGAAATACATTGACTCGAAAGCGGCCGCCCTCCGCCGATACATAGGAGAAATCGATGTCGTTGCCTTCGCGCAGGTGTTTCTGCTGGTTCTGGGTCAGCACCTCGGTGATATAGCCCTCGAGTTCCGCTTCACCCAGCTCGCGGAACTTGATCGGCATGAGATCCCCATGCATGCGCAACATCGGCGGCACGCCCACGGCCAGATGCAGGTCCGAGCAACCCTGAGCCACGCCCAACTTGAGGAATGCGTCGATTCTTGCCATAACGTGTAAGGCTACCCGTAAGCAATTGGATTTTCGAGCGTTTAGGCCAGAATCAAGCCATAAACGTGAGGTGCGTCAACCCCTGGTGACCGGTTCGGTCAATAACGGACTTGCTGGGACGGGCCCTTAGAGGAATTTCTCGAGCGACAGGCGCAGTTCGTCCATGCTCTGCGCGCGCTTGGCCTTGTCCAGCGCCATGCATTTCATGACTAAGTTGTTCAATTCCAACGGCAAATCCTTGTTGATATCGATGGGCGGACGCGCCTTGCCCTGCACGTGCTGGTACATGACCGACATATGATCGCCGCGCGAGTAGGGCGGCACGCCGGCGAACATTTCGTACAGAATGACGCCCAAGCTATAGATATCGGCCCGTTCGTCCACCTTCTTACCCAGAATCTGCTCCGGCGCCATGTACTTCGGCGATCCGATGACATAGCCGGTCTTGGTCAGCTGGGTGTCTCCCTGGCTCTGCGCCGCCGCGACGCCGAAGTCCACGATCTTGAGCAGACCGTCGTTGTCGATCAGGATGTTCGCCGGTTTCAAATCGCGGTGCACGATACCGGCCTGGTGTGCAACCGCCATGCCGGTCGCGATGTCGATGCCGAATTTGACCGCGCGTTTGAGCAAGACCGGTTTTTCGTTGACGATTTCGCCGCCCAGGGTATGGGACGGAAAATATTCCATGGAGATGGCGTAATTGCCGCGGATGTAGAGGAAATCGTAGATGCGGATGACGTTCTTGTGCGTGATCTTGCGGCTGTAGCGCAATTCGTGCACGAAGCGCTTCATCATCTCCTCGTCCGCGGACACGTTGGGGTTCAAGAACTTGAGGATCAGCCGCTCTTCGACCACGGTGTCTTCCATCAGCAATACCGTGCCGAACGCGCCCTTGCCGATCTTCTCGATGAACTTGTAGCGGCCCTCGATGATGTCGCCGGCCTTCAAGGTCGCGATATCCAGTTTCGCGGCCTGTACCTCCTGTTCCTGCACGACCTTGGCGAGATCCGCATTGTCGATGAGCAGCGTCTTGGCCGGCTCCTGCATCCTTTCGGCGCGTTGATTGGCGGCGATCTGCTGAGTGGAAAACCGGTTGTCCAGCTCCGTCATGGCGCGGGCCACGGCTTGACTGATGGTCGCATCGGCGTTGTTCGAGACCGCCTGCAGCCGCACCCGGATCGTGTCGGCGCGCCGTTCGTCGGCGAGCTTAGCGAGCGCCGAGATCGCCTCGATCTTGATTTCGTTTTCCGGCCGCTGAAGCATGGGCAGCAGGTGCTCGATGCACTTTTGATCGCCGACCTTGCCGATGGCGCGAATAACGGTGGGCAAGGACTTCGGTTCCCCCGCAGCCAGCATTTCGACGAAGCGCGGCAAGGATTTGCTGCTGCCGATCTCGGCGAGCGCATCCACGGCGCGTTCGCTCACCCACCAATCGGGGTCCCTGGTGGCGTCGATCAGTTGCGCCACGGCGCGTTCGTCCTTGGTCTGATTGAGAATTTCTATGGCGGCGCGCCGAATGTCCTGATTCTCGTCCTTGACGAGGGCGAGCACGGCGTCGACGACCTTCGGACCGCCGATCTTGCCGAGCGCGTCGGCGGCTCGCGTGCGCACCCACCAATCGCTGTCGGCGATCACTTCCAGTAGATACTTGACCGACTTCGAGGTACCGACCACGTTCAACACCTCGACGGCGGCGCGCCGGGCGTATTCGTTCTCGTCCTTGAGCACGTCGACCAGGTACTTGATGGTGTCCGGATCGTTGGCGTGCACCACCACGTCGACCGCTTTGTTCTGCACCTCGATTTCCGGATCTCGCAGCATGCCGCACAGGACCGCCATGTCGAACGGCCCATCCATCCGCGCGAGCGCCGAGAGAGCGGCGGAGCGAATGAATTTGCTGTTGTCCTTGAGCTGCTTCTGCACGGCCTGCTGCACTTTGGGCGTGTTGAAGCGCGCCAACACATTGATGATATGCAGCCGGGCAACCGGGTCCTTGCCCTCGATGCGCGCGACCAAATCGTCGATGGAAGACTCGTCGGCGATCTCGGCGACGATCTTGAACAATCCGCTCCGTTCGCTGGGTTCCTGGTTGTATGCCGCGTTCAAGAGTTCACGCACCGTGAAGCGCGCCTTTTGCGCGCTTATCACGTCGAGGATGGCCTGCTTGGGCATGGACGGCTTGGTCAAGGCATCGAGCAGAGCGCTCGCCGGATAGTTTTTGCTCGACGACAGAGCCCATGCGATTCCGGACATCGCCCGGCCGTTGGCCTCGGCCATGGTCTTGAACAATTGCGGCAGCGTTTTGGCATCGATCAGGCGCGACAGCACCTCGACGTAAGCCAGGGTCTCGCGCTTTTCGGCCGTCGTCAGGGCGTCAACGATGGGTTCGATGGCGCTCGGCCCGAGCGCTGCCAGTTTTTCCAAGGCTTTTTGCGCCAGGGGACTGCCCGGATTGCCGCTCGATTTGACCTCGGCGATGAGCCGATCGGCACGATAGTTGGCGAATAAACTCATTCGATGCCTTTACTTGCACATCCCTCGGGAGCCATCCATTCTCACCGTAAGCGTTGCGGTCCACCGCGGCATGAATCTCAACCCCAGATTATGCCATACCGCACGGCGTTGTCCGCCTGCGGTACAATCCCTAGCTTATATGAATCAACCTGCTGCCACCGATAACGCAATTCGCGAAAAGCTAAGTAGCTATACGGACCCCTATCTCTCGCAGACGCTGGCGGAAGCCAAAGCTGTGGAGTCCGTCACACTGCAGAACGGAGCGGTGAGCGTGGGACTCGTGCTGGGCTTTCCTTGCGCGGACTACGTTGGCGAACTCAAGACCGCATTGCAGAACCACCTGCAGCCGCTGCTGGGGCAATGTCGACTGGATCTCACTTTGCGCGCGCAGATCACGGCGCATGCGGTGCAGCGCACGCTCAAGCCCCTGGGCAACGTGAAGAACATCGTCGCGGTGGCCTCGGGCAAGGGCGGCGTGGGCAAGTCCACGACAGCGGCGAATCTGGCGCTGGCCTGGGCCGCCCAGGGCGCCAAGGTCGGGCTGCTGGACGCAGATATTTACGGCCCCAGCCAGCCATTGATGATGGGGTTGACCGGCGCCAAGCCGGTGAGCGTGGACGGCAAACGCTTGACCCCTCTACGCGCTCATGGCGTCGAAGTGATGTCCATCGGCTTCATGATCGATCAAGAGCAGCCCATGGCGTGGCGCGGGCCCATGGTGACCCAGGCTCTGACGCAGCTGTTGGGGGAGACGAATTGGGGCGAACTAGACTATCTGGTGGTCGACATGCCGCCGGGCACCGGCGACATACAGCTGACCCTGGCGCAGCGGGTTCCCGTGAGCGGCGCCGTCATCGTCACCACACCTCAGGATATCGCCCTGCTGGACGCGCGCAAAGGCCTCAAGATGTTCGAGAAAGTCGAGGTTCGCGTGCTCGGGGTGGTGGAGAACATGAGCGTGCACGTATGCAGTCAGTGCGGCCATGTTGAGCACGTGTTCGGCAGCGGCGGCGGCGCGCGGATGGCGACGCAATACGGCGTGCAATTATTGGGCGAGCTGCCCTTGGATATCCGCATCCGCGAGGACGCGGACGGCGGCGCTCCGACCGTGATTTCCGAGCCCGGCAGCGCCCGCGCACAGGCCTACTTTCAAATGGCGCGGCGGACGGCGGCGCGGTTGGCGACCCTGAACAAGGATTACAGCCGGGCATTCCCCAAGATCACCGTAGAAGCGACGTAATGAGCATCAAGAGCGATCGTTGGATCAGGCGCATGGCGCGGGAGCACGGAATGATCGAGCCGTTTGCACCCGAACAGGTGCGGATGAGCGACGGCCACAAGATCGTGTCTTACGGCACCTCGAGCTATGGATATGACGTGCGCTGCGGGGACGATTTCAAGATCTTCACGAACATCAATTCCACCATCGTCGATCCGAAGGCTTTCGACGAAAAGTCCTTCGTGGACTTCAAGGGACCGGTGTGCATCATTCCTCCGAACTCTTTTGCACTCGCGGGTACGGTGGAATATTTCAGGATTCCACGGAGCGTATTGACTGTTTGTCTGGGGAAATGCGTCACCGGGGATACCCGCCTGGTCGACGCCGACACCGGCGCCTATGTACCGATCACTGAGATGCGCTGGGGCAAGCACACCCTGGCCTGGGACGGCTCGCGTTTGAGGCCGGCGAAAGTGTCGGCCTTCGTGCCGCAGGGAAAGCGAGAGATCTTCGAGCTGCGCACCCGGACGGGGTTGCGTATTCGAGCGACGGCGAATCACCCGTTTCGAATGCTCAAGCGGTGGGTGCCCTTGGGCGATTTGGCGCCCGGCGATCGTATTGCGGTGGCCCGC
>Ga0210406_10003217_pt1 | contig 18051 bp, 13 predicted proteins | sample IncBWC30MmetaG_FD_155454 | JGI IMG/M metagenome (GOLD analysis project Ga0210406, IMG submission 155454) | Forest soil microbial communities from Barre Woods Harvard Forest LTER site, Petersham, Massachusetts, United States - Inc-BW-C-30-M | ecosystem: Environmental > Terrestrial > Soil >... | reverse complement strand
AACGATGTTTCGGACGAGATCGAACATCGCAAGCTCGATGAATGGGAGGCATCGGAAGTGGTGGCTCATCCCCTGGCCTTACTTTTCCGCTGCATGAACCAGCTGGACGGGGATGCGGACTCCAAGCGAAAGCTGTATGCACGCATTTGCCGTCTCGACCCGGTGCAGGCGCTCGCCTGCGCGAAGTAGACCATGGCGCGGCGGGAAACAGAAGAAACCGTCACGCAATCGGTGATCGAGCGGCTCATCGATTTTGATCCGACGGCGAAAACAGATCCGCCACAAACCCGCTCTCAATCGGTCCGGCAGCTTAAGGCCGCCTTGCGGCGGGATCTCGAGTGGCTTCTTAATACCCGGCAAATCCCGGGCGGCATTCCGGAAGAGTTCCCGGAACTGGAAGGATCTCTCTACGGATATGGCCTGCCGGATGTCAGCAATCTGAGCGCGAGTTCGATCCGCGACCGCAATCGCCTTCTACGCATGCTGGAAAGCACCATTACGTCTTATGAGCCGCGGCTGAGCGGTGTAAAGGTGAACATAGTGGAGTCCGGTTCCAACAGCGGCCGGCAGCTCAGGTTCCAGATCGAAGCACTTTTGCTTATGGACCCCTCCCCGGAATTGATTTCCTTCGACACAGTCCTCGAGCTCTCCAGCGGTGAATACCAGATCAAGGGGGAGCAAAGTGCGGGATGACCTGCTCCTGTATTACGAACGGGAGTTGCGATTCCTGCGCGATATGGGGGCCGAGTTTGCGGAGAAATATCCGAAAATTGCGCAGCGGCTGGTCATCGAACAGGATAAGTGTGAAGACCCGCACGTGGAGCGCATGCTGGAGGCGTTCGCGTTTCTGTCCGCGCGCGTACACCTCAAAATCGATGATGAATTTCCCGAAATCACCGAAGCCCTGCTGACCGTCCTCTATCCGCATTATCTGCGGCCCATTCCATCCATGTCGATCGCCGAGTTCGACCTGGACCCGGCACAAGGCAAGCTGACGGCTGGGCTTCCCATCCCGAAAGGGTCAGTGCTTTATTCGCCGCCGGTAAACGGCATCCCCTGCAAGTATCGCACCTGCTATGACACCACGCTGTGGCCGCTCCGTCTGATGGATGCGCAGTGGCGGACGCCAGACCGGTTTCAGCCGCCGCTCAAGACGGAGTCCGTGGCGGCGCTTCGTCTCGAGATCCGCTGTTTTCCGGAAGTGACTTTCGACAAGGTGGAGATGCGTGCACTTCGCTTTCACCTGAACGGAGAAGGAGCGCTGGTCCACAGCCTGTATGAGCTGTTGTGCGCGAACTGCACGCAAATTGTGATTCGCGATCCGGCCAGCGGCAGTCGCGTAAAGCCTCTGTGGCTGGAGCCTGCCAAGCTGCGCGCCGTTGGTTTCGAGGAAAATGAGGGCGCCCTGCCCTATCCCCTGCGTTCGTTCCTGGGTTACCGGCTCTTGCAAGAGTATTTTACGTTTCCGGACAAGTTTTTTTTCTTCGAGCTCTCCGGTCTCGAGCAACTGGCGCAGACGGGATTCAAAGACCGGGCCGAGATCATCTTTCTGATCTCCCGTTTTGAGCGAACCGATCGCCAGCAGGCGCTGGAGATCGGGGTGACGGACAAAACCGTCCGGCTAAACTGCACCCCAATCGTCAACTTGTTCCCGCAAACCGCCGAGCCGATTCTCCTGAGCCACACGGTTTATGAATATCCGATCGTGCCGGACGTCTCGCGCCAGGACGCCATGGAAGTTTTTTCGGTGGACGAGGTCGTGAGCGTGGAACCGGCATCGCACGAGACGGTCGAGTTCGAGCCGTTCTATTCCTTTCGGCATGCCACCAGGCGCGACCACAAGCAGACCTTCTGGCACGCGGCGCGGCGTCCGTCCACACGAAGTAACTCGGAAGCCATTGACGCGTATCTTTCGTTGGTGGACATGTCGGGAAAGCCGGTTCGCCCTAATGTGGATACGGTGACGGTTCGACTGACGTGCACCAATGGTGACCTGCCTTCGCGGCTGCCGTTCGGCAGTGAGAGAGGTGACCTGGATCTTGAAGGCGCCGCTCCCATCAAGCGGATCTTGATGCTGAAGAAACCCACTAGCACGATTCGCCCGCCGACCGGCCGGAACGCTCTGTGGCGGCTGATCTCGCATCTGTCGCTCAACTATTTGTCCCTGGTCGAAGACGGAAGAGAGTCTCTGCAGCAAATCCTGCGGCTCTACAACTTCACAGATTCAGCTTTCATTCAGAAACAGATCGAAGGGATCACGCGCCTCGAAAGCGCACGGCATTTCGCGCGCGTCATTTCCGAGCATGGTGTCAGCTTTGCGCGTGGCACCCGGGTGAAGGTGGAACTGGACGAAGAGCAGTTTGTGGGCGGGGGAGTCTACTTGTTTGCGAGCGTGCTGGAGCACTTTCTGGCACTCTATGTTTCGCTGAATAGTTTCAGCCAGTTGGTTGTCAGCACGGCGCAGAGAAGGGAGGTATTGGAACAGTGGCCACCTCGGGCGGGACACAAGATTTTGATGTGAACGCCGAATCCAGCATAGGCGTGGAACCTGCCGCTAACGGCCCCGCGGCCACCAGTGCCCCCGCTTCGGAACCCTCGGAGATCTGGGAGGCGCTCGAGCAGGAGCCATTTCGCTTCAATTTCTTCCAGGCGGTGCGCCTGCTCGAACGGTTGATGCCGGAGCGCGAGCGCGTCGGCCTGTTCGTGCAGCCTTCACGCGAAGTGGTCCACTTCGGAGCGAATCCATCCATTGCGTTTCCACCGAGCCAGCTTTACTCGCTGGTGCGCAAGCGCGGCGAGCCGGCGCGCATGACGGTGAACTTCATGGGGCTGTTTGGCCCGCTGGGAGTGCTGCCTCAGTATTACACCGAGCTGGTGATGAGCCGTGTGCGCGCCAAAGACAGCACTCTCCGTGAATTTTTCGACATCTTCAACCACCGGATGATTTCGCTGTTCTTCCAGGCGTGGCAGAAATACAGGTTTACGGTGGCGTACGAGCGGGGAGAGCGTGACCGCTTTTCTCATCATTTGCTCGACCTGATCGGGCTGGGGACAGAGGGTCTGCAGAACCGGCAGTCAGTGGCCGACGATTCGCTGATCTTTTATGCGGGATTGCTGGCGCAATGGCCGCGATCGGCGTCGGCGTTGTGCCAGGTGATCGGCGACTATTTCGCGGTGCCCGTCGAGATCGAACAGTTCGCCGGGGGCTGGTTTAAGCTGGACCGGGAAACGCAATGCTGCTTCGAGGAGGGAATCACTCTCTCGGAGCAGTTGGGACTCGGCGCGGTAGTGGGTGATGAGATCTGGGACCAGCAGTCGAGCGTGCGCGTAGTCCTAGGGCCTCTTACGATCGAACAGTATCTGGATTTCCTGCCGAACGGCACGGCCTACGAGCCTCTTTGCGGGCTGCTCGGCTTTTTTGCGGGGGCGGAATTCGATTTCGAAGTACAGCTAATTCTGAAAAACGAGGAAGTACCCGCTTGCGAACTGGGCGCCGAAACCGGGGCCATGCCGCAGCTGGGTTGGGTTACCTGGATGAAGACGAAGGCATTCACTCGCGATCCGGGCGACACTGTTCTTCCAATCTCATAAGGACTCTTATGTTACAGAACTGGAAATTCTTTTTTGGCAAAGTCAATCAGACGACCAGAGACGCACTCGAGGCGGGAGTGGGGCTTTGCGCTTCACGCACGCACTACGAGGTGGAGATCGAGCACTACCTGATGAAGCTGCTCGACGAAACCGACAGCGACTTGCAACACATCCTGAAACATTTCGGCGTGGACAAGTCGCGCCTGGCGGCTGAACTGACGCGCAGCCTGGACCGCATGAAGACCGGCAACGGGCGCGGTCCGATGCTCAGCCAGATGCTGGTGCGCATGCTCACGGAGGCCTGGTTGCTGGGCTCGGTGGACTATGGCGCGGGGCAGATCAGGTCAGGCTTCACAGTGCTGGCTCTCTATTCGAACGAAGAACTGACGCGCGTTGTCCGCGATGTGAGCAAAGAGCTGCAGAAGATTCAGCCCGATGCTCTGCGCCACGACCTGCTGTCCATCGTCGGCGGCTCCCACGAGGAGGCGATCACGGCAGCAGCTGAAGAACCAGGCGCCGCGGCGCCCGGTGATCGGCCCCGCGCTGCCGGAGGCAAGACTCCGAATCTTGACCAGTACACCATCAACCTGAGCGAACGCGCAAAGTCTGGCAAGATCGATCCGGTGCTGGGCCGCGATCCGGAAATTCGGCAGGTGGTAGATATCCTGACACGCCGCCGCCAGAACAACCCCATCCTCACCGGCGAGGCGGGTGTGGGCAAGACCGCGGTGGTAGAGGGTTTTGCCCTGCGGATCGCTCACGGGGACGTGCCACCTGTTCTTAAGAATGTTACGCTGCGGACGCTCGATCTGGCATTGCTACAGGCTGGCGCGGGGGTTAAGGGCGAGTTCGAGAACCGGCTGAAGGGACTGATCGAGGAAGTGAAAGCTTCTCCCACCCCTATCATTCTGTTCATCGACGAGGCGCACACCATGATTGGCGCCGGCGGCCAGGCGGGCCAGAACGACGCGGCGAATCTGCTGAAGCCGGCCCTCGCGCGTGGTGAGCTGCGCACTATCGCCGCGACTACGTGGTCCGAGTACAAGAAGTACTTCGAAAAGGATGCGGCTCTGGCGCGGCGCTTCCAGTTGGTCAAGGTCGAGGAGCCGACCGAGGCCCTGTGCAATTTGATGCTGCGCGGCCTGGTGCCCGCGCTGGAACTGCATCACAACGTTAGAATTCTCGACGAGGGCCTGGGATCCGCGGTCCGGCTATCGCATCGCTATCTGGCGGACCGCCAGCTCCCCGATAAGGCAGTCAGCGTGCTGGACACTGCCTGTGCGCGCTTGGCACTGGGACAGAACGCGATGCCGGCGGCTATCGAAGATGCCATGCGGACGCTTGACGATTACACCGTGCAAACACGCGTTCTCGAACGCGAAAGTGCGCTGGGCTCGGACCATCGCGAGCGCCTGGAGCAGATTGCGAAGAGTCGAGCGGACATTGAAGGTCGGCTCTCGGCGATGCGTGAGCGCTGGGAGAAAGAGAAGGGCCTGGTTTCGCGCATCCGCGAAGTGCGAACGCAGCTGGAGTCCGCGGGGGCTCCGCCGCAAGCGGCTTCGGCGGACGGACAGAGCACGGCGGCACAGCCCGCCGTGGATATGGCAGCCTTACGCTCCGAACTGGGGCAACTGAACACCGAATTGGAAGCGTTACAGGGAGAGACGCCGCTGATTCGCGTGTGCGTCGATGCCCAGATTGTAGGCGAAGTGATTTCGGCCTGGACGGGGATTCCCGTGGGCAAGATGTTGAAGGATGAAATCAAGTCTGTGCTTTCGCTCGACCAGCAACTCGGCAATCGCGTCATCGGGCAATCCCACGCCCTGGGGGCCATCAGCGAGCGCATTCGTACGTCGCGCGCGAGCCTCGAAGATCCCAACAAGCCTATCGGCGTGTTCATGCTGGTGGGACCAAGCGGAGTCGGGAAAACTGAAACGGCGCTGGCGCTCTCCGATCTTCTCTACGGCGGCGAACGCAACATGATCAGCATTAACATGTCCGAGTTTCAGGAAGCACATACTGTTTCGACGCTCAAAGGTTCCCCGCCCGGATACGTCGGATATGGGGAGGGCGGAGTGCTGACGGAGGCTGTTCGCCGGCGCCCGTATTCCGTGGTGCTGCTGGACGAGGTGGAGAAAGCGCACCCCGACGTGCTCGAGCTCTTCTTCCAGGTTTTTGACAAGGGCATGATGGAGGACGGCGAAGGGCGGGAAATCGATTTCAAGAACACCATCATCATTCTGACCTCGAATGCCGGCACCGACACCCTGATGAAACTGACCGCCGATCCCGAGACAATGCCCAGCGCCGACGGCCTGGTCAAAGCGCTGAAGCCGGAGTTGAATAAGATTTTCAAGCCGGCGTTTCTGGGACGTATGGTAATCATTCCCTATTTCCCGGTGCGCGACGAGGCGCTGAAAAAGATCATCACGCTCAAATTGGGCAAGATCCAGCGCCGGCTGTATGAAAACCACAGGATTCAGTTGACTTACGAAGACGCACTGGTGGAGGAAGTGGCGCGGCGCTGCACCGAGGTGGAGAGCGGGGCGCGCAACGTAGACAACATCCTTACCAATACTCTGCTACCCGAGATCTCACGGCGGATCTTGAGCGGTCTGGCGGAGCGCCAGAAATTGGACGCCATCCGCGTCAGCACCGGTCCCGACGGATCGTTCTTGTATAACTGAGCAGCGCATCGCTGCCGGAATTTTGGCGTTACAGGCCCGCCAGCGGGCCTGTTCGGAAACGGAGGGAAACTTGCCATCTACCATATTCAGCCAAGGGGACCGTGTCATCAAGATCAACACGCCGCTAGGTGAGGACGTGCTACTGTTGCAAGGCTTTTCCGGGCAGGAAGCTATCTCTAGCCTGTTTCAATTTGACCTCGACCTTATCGCCGAGAACCGGCAAACCGTGGCTTTCGACAAGGTGCTCGGACAGAAGGTTAGTATCGAGCTTATACTGCCTGACGAGGGAACACGTTATTTTCACGGCATTATAAGCAGCTTCTCGCAGGGGGGCCGCGGCGTTCGGTTCACCACCTACCACGCTGAAATGGTTCCAGAGTTCTGGCTGCTCACGCGTCGCGTGCAGAGCCGGATTTTTCAGCAGGTCGCCATTCCGGACATCCTCAAAAAAGTTCTGCAGGGCTTGGACGTGGCATTTGAGCTTCAAGGCAAGTATGAGCCCAGGGACTACTGCGTTCAGTATCGCGAAAGTGACTTTCAATTTGCGTCCCGCCTAATGGAAGAAGAGGGCATTTATTACTTTTTCAAACACGCCGAGGACGGGCATAAGATGGTGTTGGCCGACAGCCCGCAGTCGCACCCGGACATGCCGGAAATGTCCAAAATCATTTATGAAGAAGTGACCGGCGGCACTCGCCCCGAGGAGCGCATCACCCGTTGGGAAAAGGTGCAGGAGCTGCGCTCGGGCAAATATACGCTTTGGGACCACTGCTTCGAACTTCCTTACAAACATCTCGAGGCGGAAAAGACGGTTCTCGATTCGCTGTCGGTGGGCAAGGTGGCGCACAAGCTCAAGGTGGGCGGCAACGACAAGCTCGAGATCTACGAGTTCCCCGGCGCTTATGCCCAACGCTTCGATGGCATTGATCCGGGCGGCGCCGAGAGACAGGCGGATCTGCAGAAGGTCTTTGAAGACAACAAGCGGACTGTGGGCATCCGGATGCAGCAGGAGACGCTGCCGGCATTGGAAATCAATGGCGAGAGCAGTTGCCGGAATCTCGTTTCCGGTTACAAATTCACGCTGACGGATCATTTCAATGCCGACGGCCAGTACATCGTCACCTCCATCAGCCACGTTGCCAAGCACGAAATCGGATCTGGAGCGGAGACCGCGGACACCCACTACAGCAACGAGTTCACCTGCATTCCGTTTGCACTGCCGTTCCGGCCGGAGCGCTCCACGCCGCGACCGGTAGTCCACGGCTCGCAAACGGCGGAGGTGGTGGGGCCCAAAGGGGAAGAGATTTTTACCGACAAGTACGGTCGTGTAAAAGTGCAGTTCCACTGGGATCGCGAGGGGAAGGATGACGCCAACAGTTCGTGCTGGGTCCGGGTGGCCAGCCCCTGGGCCGGGAAGAACTGGGGTATGGTCCAGATCCCGCGAATCGGGCAGGAAGTGCTCATCGACTTCCTGGAAGGCGACCCGGACCAGCCCATCATCGTAGGCAGCGTATACAATGCCGACCAAATGCCGCCTTACAAGCTACCCGACAAGAAGATGATCAGCGGCTGGAAATCAAACAGCACCATCGGAGGCGGAGGATACAACGAGATGTCCTTCGACGACACCAAGAAAAAGGAGATGGTCACCGTTCACGCACAGAAGGATATGTCCACCACCGTTGAACATGACGACACGCAGACGATTCACAACAACCGTGCGATCAAAGTGGATGGCACCCACAACGAAACCATCACTAAAGACACGAACATCACCATCGAAAAAGGCCCGTACAAACTCGACGTTCAGAACAACACGCACACGCACCATGTGAAGGGCAATGTGAATGAGACCTATGATGCCGACCAGCATACGATCGTTGCCAACAACATCCTGACCCAATCCAAAACCGCCAAGATCACCATCGATGCGGCAGAGGAAATCTTTCTGCATTGCGGACAGAGCATGATGAGCCTGAAGAAAGATGGAACGATCACGATCTCGGGGCAAAATGTCAGTGTTCTTGGCGCCCAGACGGTCAAGGTGGGAGTCGGCAATCAGAATGTCGTCTGCGACGTGCAGAAGGTGGCGACCTCTGGAGCCGCCATCAATTCGAATGCCGTGGGTATGCACACGATCACCGGGGCGGTGGTCAAGATCAATTGAAGCATGCGGAAGCTTTTCGACAGAATTACGGAACGCCTGCAGGGCTTCGTCCGGCAGCGCGATCACGTGGCCCTGGCGGTCCGGTGCCGGCAATCCGACGGGATCGCGATTCTAAAGATACTGGAAGGGCTTGATGAAGCCAGTAGATCCGAGATGTACTGGACCTACCCTGGTGATTTCCTCGAGTCGCGCGAGTACGTGAGCCAAGTGGTCAAGGATTTTGCCACGAAACACGAAGGCGTGCGCCTGGCACAGGAACACGAAAAGTTGAAGCCATGGCCGCCGATACCTGCGCAAATCCTGGACGAAGGGCTCTCCCCCAGCCACCGTTTGCGCGAGTTGATGATCTTCTCCCGCTCTCTTCTGCCGCAACTGGAAGGGGGGCTCGTGGTTTGGGTCCTGTTTCCACTTCAGATCGCCGATCCCGCCGGTTACGCACAGTTGATTCGTGAATTGTTGCAGCATCAGCATCCCTTCCCCTGGTTTCACCATGTGCGCATCATCCTGAGAGAAGACACGGCGTATCCGGCGCTCTCGGCCGCGCTGACAGGCATGCCCCGGGTAGATTACTACGCTCCTGACCTTAGCGATGAGGCCATGGAAAACGCGCTGGAGGAGGAAGCCGCAGATACGGAATTGCCTCTGACGGATCGCGTGCAAGCAATGTTTCTCAGCGCTCAACGCGATTTTTCTTTCGGCCGTTTCGAAGAAGCCTTGAAGAAGCACGCCGTTGTGCTGCGGTACCACGCCGCGATCGGCAATGGGACCATGGCCGCTCTGGTACTGAACAGCGTGGGGGAAATCCACCAGCGGGCGGGACGTCCGGACCAGGCCAGCCGCTGCTTCGAGGCGGCGCTTGAGCCGGCATGCGCCGGCCAGCATCCACCCATCCCGGTTTTGTTCAACGTTCTGCTCAATCTTGCGAATCTGCGTCTCGCCCAGAGCCGTTTTGCCGAAGCCGAGGTCTATTATGATGCCACCGAGAAGTTGGCCACCGTCCAGCGTAACCCGCCCGCGAAGATTCAGTCGATCGAGAATCTGGGATATTGCCAGTACATGCAAGGCAAGGTGAACGAGGCTCTGCAAAATTGGAGGCATGGAGCCGACATCGCCGGTCAATTGGAGCAGCAGGAGGCGCAGCGAGGCCTGCTGGCGAGATTGCGGCATCATTACGCGGGCACAAATCAAGTTGCCGAGCTGCGAGAGGTCGAGAGGCAACTCGCTGCGCTAAACCCAATCTCTGTGAACTAGTCCGAACATGCCCTGGGATCAAACTCTCAACAGCCTGTCCAAGGACGTGGACAAAGCCGGAAGCGGGTCACCGGGCGCCGGGGCTGGTCCCGGCTCCAGCGGTGGAGCAGCTGCAGGTGAAGCACCGGCCGCCGGGGCTGGTCCCGGCTCAAGCGGCGGAGCAGCTGCAGGTGGAGCGCCGGACGCTGGGGCCGGGCCTGGCTCCAGTAGTGGAGCAGCCGCAGGTGGAGCGCCAGCCGCCGGGGCTGGTCCCGGCTCCAGCGGTGGAGCAGCGGCAGGGGGAGCGCCAGGCGCGGGCGCCGCTCCTGCCTCCAGTAGTGGCGCAGCCGCAGGTGGAGCGCCGGGCGCCGGGGCCGCTCCTGGCTCCAGTAGTGGCGCAGCCGCAAGTGGAGCTCCAGGCGCTGGGGCGACGCCCGGCTCCAGCGGTGGAGCAGCCGCAGGTGGGGCGCCAGGCGCTGGAGCGAGTCCCGGACCACCTCCCGCGGCGCCACTAAAGCCATCAACAGGAAGCCTTGGAGACCAACTAGGTTCCGCGGGACTCCTGGGCAACGTGAGCACCTCGTTCGCGAACATTAGTAAAGGCTGGAGCGATCTAGTATCGCCGGCGCCTCCTGCCCCACCTGCGCCTGCTGGACAACAAACGGTACAACAGGCCCAGCAGGTCGCTAAAGACATCCGATTGGTTCAACAAACTATCGGCGGCATCATGAGTCTGATCGGGCTGCCGAAGGAGATACTGGACATCGGCTTTGCCAATCTGACGGCGCCGCTCGCAGCCCTCTTTCCGAGTCTTCCTTCAGCCACGATTACGACCTTGTATTTGGGCACGCCTCATGCGCACGCGCATCCGCCCAGCCTGATCCCTCCGGCTCCCCCGATTCCATTGCCCAGCATGGGTCCCGTCACTTTGGGCACCTGCGTGAAGGTGCTGATCAATAGCCTGCCAGCCGCGCGCGTGAAAGATTTGGGCTATGCCTTCACCTGTGGCGGCCTCGCACCCATTTTTCAAATCAAAACGGGCTCGTCGAACGTTTTCATTGGCGGGCACCGCGCGGCGCGTATGGGCGACATCTGCGTCGCCTGTGTCAAAGGGGAAAGCCGCAGTGTGGACGCCGGGGCTTTTATGTCGGCTCTCGGAACCGCCGCGAGCATCGCCAGCAAGGGGCTCCAGGTTGCCGGTATGATGGCCGGATTGGCCGGCGTGGTAGCCGACGCCGCACAAGCTGCCGTCGAAGACGACGCTGCCATGGCATCGGCAATGGCCTTGGCGGCAGCCATGAGTGCCGCACAGATGGCTGCCGACGCCGTCGCAATGGCGCTTTCTCAAACTATGGGTACTGATCCCGGCATCCCGCCCTCTGTCGGCGCGTTGCTGATGGGGCATCCCACGGTGTTGATCGGGGGATTTCCGATGATCGACATTCCCAACCCGATCAACATGATCCTGGACAAGCTGAGCCAGTTCAAAGCTAAGTCGCCGCCGGAAAACGGGGGTTGCGGCGAGGAAGGCGAACCCGTCGACGTCGTGACCGGAGCCAATGTGGACGACAGTGTCGACTACCAAACCCGCGCCCACACCCCGTTTTGCTGGCATCGCCACTATGACAGCCAGTTGCATGATCAGGACGGTCCCTTGGGCAGAGGTCACCGGCACGAATACCAGAGAGAACTCGGGATCGATCTAGACGGGTTTCGGTACACGGATGAGAAGGGCGGCGTCACCGGATTCCCACCGTTCCCCGATGGGGAGGATAGGGTTGCGAACCACGGTTTCATTCTATGCCGCATAGATTCACAGAATTTCCGGATTGAAGCGGACGGCAAGCCGGCCATGGAATTCCGGTTCCAGGATCTCGGCACTCCGGCGCCGATATCCCGGCTCAAGTCGCCTCCGCATTCGATCGATTTCCACTACGATTCCAGGCAAAGGCTCGTTGCTCTTTTTTGTCCACGTCGTTGGATGATCAAGCTGGACTACGATGAACGAGACCACGTCGTGCAAGTTCGGGTTCCGCTTGAACCCGCGCAGCCGGACCAGGTTCTTGCCACCTATATGTACGATCAAGCTGGCAATCTCATCAGCTGGACTGATGCCCTGGGTCACCGCGCCCTGTTCGAGTATGACGCCGAGAGCCGCCTCACGCGGAAGACAGATCGCAGCGGTTATTCTTACTACTACGAATATGATCGGGCGGGGCGGTGTATCCACACGTATGGTGAAGACGGACTCTACGACGTGCGGTGCCAGTACATGCCGGAGGTCCGTTCGACGATCGCGACTTTCTCCGATGGCGGCGCATGGACCTACTTTTACGACGAGAATGGGAACGTTACACGGATCATTGATCCCTACGGCGGATCGCGGCTGCGCAATATCGACGAACACGGCCGTGTCGTGGAGGAAATCGGCCCAGGCGGGAGTGTCACTCGCCTGTTGTATAACTCCGCGGGCGCCCATATCGGACGCCGCGATGCCATGGGGTATTTTTCCGCTCCGCTGCGTGACGAACCTCATCCATCGCATCCTCTCGCTCACCGCGTCTTGCCCACCCCGCTCCAATGGGAATATGGCTATCTAGTCGACCAACGCCGCATAGGCGTGTCCGCGCCCGACAAGAGGATGCTTAGGCGGCTGCCCAAGCAGATCGCATCCGCTATCCGCAAAAATGCGGAAGGTGCGGGCAACAGTCATGTGCGGTTGCCCTCCTACGACATCATGGGGCGGATGGTCGAAGAAGTCGCCTCTCCCGGCCGCGTCCGTCGCTGGAGTTACGATCCGAATGGGAACCCCACGGAATACACGGATGCCGATGGGTCCGTTTACCGCTATCACTACGCGTCGTGGAACCTTTTGAGTCGAGCTATCGATCCCATGGGTCACACGGTGTCGTACCAGTATTCCCATCGGGAACAGCTTAGAGGGGTGTGGGATGCACGAGGCGTGCGGACCGAGTATGAGTACGATCTCAAGGACAGGCTGGTCAAGGCCAGCCGCAACGGCGTGGTCCGGGAGGAATACCGGTATGATCTCGGCGACAACCTGATCGAGAAGATTACAGGCGATGGAAAGAGCCTTTTGACGTTTGAAATCGGCGAGCCCGGTCTGAAATCCGTGCGTCGCCTCGCGTCTGGCGAGAAGCATACCTTCGAGTACAGCGAAGGCGGCCGATTCCTGAGAGCTGCCACTGATCAAGCGGAGGTCCTTTTCGATTATGGACCGCAAGACCAGATGCTCCGGGATGAGCGCGACGGCCGCGGGGTCAGCCACGTTTACGCCGATGGAAAACTGGCGAAAACAGTTTATTTCGGAAAATTCACCACAACGTACCGGGCGAATCGAGTAGGCCGGTGGGCGATCGAGGATCCCACCGGCGCGAAGCATTGGATCACCCCTACCCGCAGCGGCTTGATTCTCCGCGAAATGTCGAACCGGTCCACGGAGTTATGCCAGTACGACGTAGAAGGCCGGTGCAAGCTAAAGGCTCGATGGCGGGGAGAAAGCTTTGTGTCGCAACGGATTGCCGTTTACGTGTATTCCGCCGAGGGCGATCTGGTCAGCGTTCAGGAAAGTGCGACGGGCACAACTCTTTATGAATACGACGCGGCGCACCGTCTGATTCGGGAGACTCTCCCCAGCGGCGTGAAGCATGACTTCGAGTACGACGAAGCCGGGAATTTGCTGCGGCAACCGGGCCTCGTCAATACCGCAATCGATGAGGGAAACCGCCTACGATCTGCCAACGGTCAGCGCTTTAGCTACGACGATCGTGACAACATCAGTCAACGCGAAGGTCCTTTGGGAACAATCCACTACGAGTACGACGCTCGGGCCATGCTGACTCGATGCAAAAACGGCAGAGGTGAATGGAGAGCGCAATACGATCCGTTGGGCCGGCGGGTCGCCAAATCCTGGTCAGAAAATAGGGTCGAATTTTACTGGGACATGGATCGTTTGGCGGCAGAGGTCCATGCGGATGGCAGGGCGCGCCTTTATATTTACGCGGATGCTACGGCGCTGGTCCCGCTTCTGTTCGTAGAGTACGCGAGCCTCGACGCACCACCCGAATCCGGACGGAGATATTTTGTTTTCTGCAATCAGATCGGAGCACCCGTACACATCGAGGACGATAGAGGGGAGTCGGTGTGGAGCGCCCGTCTTTCCCCGTACGGCTGGGTGGAGGTCAGGCCCGGCGCCGCCATTGAGTTCTCGCTACGCTTCCCGGGCCATTATCACGATGCCGAGACAGGATTGCACTACAATCGGTTCCGCTACTACAGCCCGGAGCTTGGACGTTACTTGCAGCCCGATCCAATCGGCATTGGCGGAGGCGTGAATCTTTATGCGTATTCCGCCAGTCCACTGAGCCAGGTGGACCTCAATGGCCGCCACCCAAAACAGCCCGGAAAGGGCGGGGAGGAGAACGAAGATCCGGAGGACGGAGATGATAAATACCCAGGCCGCCGAGCTCCTCTCCCAGGATGTGAACCACCGGAGAAGACCCGGAGTGATGAAAATGCGGAAGGATATGCGAAGGCGCTGGCCGCGGTTGGCAAAGGGCATAATGATCCTGAGGGAGTTTGGGACCAGGAAGCGCTGGCCAACGACCCCCGGCTGAAGTCTACCTTGGATAAGTTTGATGATCCCAACGATCCAACCGGAAAGTCAGTCAAGAACCTCGATCTATCCGGCAAGACTCCGGAAGAGATCCACGACGAGCTGATAGCGAATGGATTTGAGCACGAACGTAAAGGTATCATCGCCTTTCCTAGATCCGACCCGGACGAATACAAGACCTACGATCCTAGCACCGGCCAATTTGGCCGCTCCGCGGACCCGAATGATCCCAATCTCGTGCCGCAGGATTTCTATACGCACGACGACGGAGGCATGGTCCGGGTCAAACCCGAAGGCGACCCGGGTAATGGTCAGCGGCCTCAGCCTCAAGTCAGCAAGAGCGTTTTGGATCCGCCTGACGACACGGGCTGGCCGAGCGGTCCAGGCGGTAGCGGGGAACAATTTAAAGTGACGAATGATGGGGACCCTGTGCCACGGGCGCCCAAGGGGCCAGGAGGTATGTCGCAAGGTCCCGGCGATTCGAGCGGCTCCGACGAAAACAGCGGGTGGGGCGATGGAGCCATGGACAGCGGCCACACAAACCTGCCGCCGAGTGGACCATGAGAGACCACTTTTCGATTCGGTTGGCTGGCGACTTCGAGGCGAACCTGGCTAAGATCCTGGATCACGCTCGAGAGGATCCCAGAATCGTGTATTGGGATCGAGGGCAGTGGGGGCACGCGCTGGTCTTCTGTTTCACCCCACAGATGGCCCAACGGGAAAAGGAGTCCATTGCGCGGTCTGGCGTTACCAGGCCCTCGCTGTGCCTGCTGGAGATTCACCCCAACTTTCAGGCGGTACTGGTGAATCAGGAGTGCATGGACCAGCCCCGATCGATTCTGGCCGAGTTCGTGAAATGGATTCTGGCAAATTTCATCTGTGACGTGCGCGACGAGGACACGCGAGAAAATATCAGCGATCTTGCCCGTCAGAGACCGGACGAGCTATTCCAGTGATTTCTCAGGACGTGCCCGCATTGTCGTATCGCACCGGAGACTTTTTGACCAAGGCTACTCTACACCAGGGCGATTGCAGATCAGACGGATGAGACTCCCTGTTTACATCCTCTTGCCCTTCGCAGCGATCTGCTCCGTTGTTGCCCTCTTGCTCTGGCTCGTCTTCCTCCGCCCCGTCGAGCGAAAGACCGCGCCAGGCATAATCACGCACAAGATTCTCAAGCCCGCCGGACAATACGTTCAATACCCCATTGGCATGCGCGCGGCTTTCTTTGCGCCCTCCCGAATCCCGATCGCCGAGTGCTATGTCTTTACCATCCAGGTGGACGATATCGCGGCTGATGTCGCGGTGGCGCTCAACACACTGGCAGCGGAAGAATACCAGGTAGGGCAGACAGTGAAGATCCAATACGAAGAGCGGAGCCTCCCCGGAATCTGGAGGCGCGTCTATGTCACTCAGATGGAGCACTGAGGTTCGGCGTATATGACATTTCTGCTCCCAAGGGCCGTTACGACGAGTGCGCTGACACTTCTTGTTGGCTGCGCTCCAATCCTTCGAGCAGCCGAAACAAAAACCGCTGCTGGCATCATAATCAACAAAATCGTCAGGCCAGCAAGTACCTATCAGCAGTATCCAGCCGGAAAACGTGGAGGATTCTCGGGGCCCGCAGAAATCCCCATTGCCGAGTCCGTTGTCTTCGAGATCAAAGTGGAACGTCTGGGTACGGTGCGCTATTCAACCAATACTATCGCCGCCAAAGAGTTCGACGTCGGTCAGAGAGTTCAGATCGAGTACGTTAAGCGCGCGATCATACCTCTGCGGACACGCATTTATGTGAAAGAGATGAGACGCGCCGAATGAATTCTGCGTTCAGCTCCCTACCGCCAGATCCTCTCCCTGGCTCCTCGCAATTTCCATCAACTGCGCCTTCAGCGGATCCTCTAGGTTTCGCAAATCATCAAGATTTACGACCTCTTCGAAAGCATCGCGGCCCGAGATTTCCGTGCTCTCGATAATTAAGTCATCCGACGGCCGGAGGGTTGACACGGAGGATGAAATGCAAGCGATGGGCAGTTCCCCGAATGCGGGAAAGCGTTCGGAACTGACGGGGAAACGCAAAGCTTCCAGCAGCCGCGGCAAGCCGGGATGACTGTTTAGCACGACATGGAGCGCAGTATGGTGCAGGACGAACCGGTGCGTTTCTTCGTTCATGCGATTGCGGTCGGCAAGCAGGTCTTGCAGCTTCGCCAGTGAGAACCCTGAGTAAGTCAGTGCCCACTTCAACGGCGAGGTAACGGCAATGGTTTTGCTCCCGCCGTCGCTCGAAACCACGTGGGAATACTCGAGCGGAGTGAGTTCGACTGTCGCGCTCTCCAGCTGGATCGGGGCTCTCAGTTCCGTCAAGAGATTGTAGGGCTTCGCGTTGACGACGGTCGTATACAGGCGCTGCAGCTGCAGAAAGGCTTTGTCTGCCCCACGAACGCTTTCCTTGGCGCCGCCCTGGATGTATTCGCCAAAAATGCTCCGGGGCCGAAGCATGGGAGTAAGAGTCGCTATGTAGTCGGACAGCTGGCCGCGCAGGAGATCGGCGATGGCCCGCGTCAGTTTTCTCAACTTGAGAAATTTCTGGATGTCATAGTGCTCTTCGGGCATAGCGGAGCCTCCAACCGTCCTCTGAATCCTCTAGAAACCGAATGGCTATTGTAACAACTCAATACGCCGCCACCGCGTTTGCTAGAATCGGCAAGAATCCAACGAGGTATTACTATGCGTTTCATCACTGTGATCGCAGCGTTTCTGTTAATCACGAGCCTTGGCCAGCCGGCCGATGAGAATTCCAATCGCGAGGAGGCTTTGAAGCGTTGGAAGGCCAACGATGTCCATCGTCCCGCGCCGCCCGTTGTCACACCGGGTACGCCGAGCGCTCAGGAGAAGCCGGGACTGCCGCCCTCCGATGCCAGCGTTCTGTTCGACGGCCACGACCTTTCCAAATGGCTCGACAACAAGGGCGAGCCGGCGCGGTGGAAGGTGGTAGAGGGCGCTATTGAAGTGGCCCCGGGAACCGGCGATATCCACACTCGCGAGCCGTTTGGCGATTGCCAGTTGCATGTCGAATGGGCCGAACCCAACCCGCCTCACGAAAAAGATCAGGCGCGCGGCAACAGCGGCGTGTACCTGATGAGCAAGTATGAGCTGCAGGTTCTGGATTCCTACCAGAACAAGACTTACGCGGATGGAGAGGCTGGCGCCGTCTACGGTCAATTCCCGCCGCTAGTGAATGTGAGCCGTCCGCCGGGACAATGGCAGACTTATGACATTATCTTTCACGGTCCAAGATTCGCCGCGGATGGAAAGGTGCTTCGTCCGGCCCGGGTAACGGCGCTCGTCAACGGCGTGCTGGTGCAGGATAACGTCTCTCTCACCGGCCCGACAGATTATCAGGCTCGGCCTCCCTACAAGCCGCATGCCGAAAAGATGCCGCTGTTGTTGCAGGATCACGACCAGCCTGTACACTTCCGCAATATCTGGATTCGCGAGCTGAACGATTAACTGGCGCCGCGCGTGGCCCGCACGATGAACCGCTCCGGCGCCGGGCCCAGGTAATGAAACGGGTAGCAGGTCACTAAAGTGAGGGCTGGTTCCGCGGTGTCTTCAAGCACGCGCGTGTCTCGCGGCCCCACCACATTGCAGGCCTTCACCTGGTATTCAAAGAACCCCTCGAGCGTGGTCACGAGAATTTTGTCTCCTGGGCGGATGTCCTTCAGGGCGCGGAAAAAAGTATC
>Ga0210406_10003216_pt1 | contig 18054 bp, 13 predicted proteins | sample IncBWC30MmetaG_FD_155454 | JGI IMG/M metagenome (GOLD analysis project Ga0210406, IMG submission 155454) | Forest soil microbial communities from Barre Woods Harvard Forest LTER site, Petersham, Massachusetts, United States - Inc-BW-C-30-M | ecosystem: Environmental > Terrestrial > Soil >... | reverse complement strand
CGAAAGACGCACGATGCTTGCGCTCGATCTCTCGCCGGCGGGGGGCGCGGATTCAGCCGAAAAGCAGCTGGATGCCTTCGAGATCAGTGACGGCGATGAAGTTCATATCTTTCCGATCGCTCCCTACAACGAAGACGCAATCTACCTTCAGGGCCACGTACTCCGTCCTGGACGATTTTCCTATAAACAGGGGATGCTCCTTTCTGATCTGATTGGTTCCTACAAAGATTTGTTGCCGGAACCTGCGCCTCACTATGCGGAGATTGTCAGGTTAAATCCTCCGGACTTTCATCCGAGCGTGGAAAGCTTCGATCTGACCGCAGCGCTCGAGAACCCAGCTTCGGGTCCGAAGCTACAGCCCCTTGATACCGTTCGCGTTTTCAGCCGCTATGATTTTGAGCCCGCTCCGGAAGTTTGGGTTGGCGGGGAAGTTCGAGAACCGGGGAAGTACCGAACCTCAGGACAAGCGCACCTCAGGGACGCGATCTATCAGGCAGGCGGTGTGACGCAGGACGCATCACTCGACTCCGCGCAGCTTTTCCGCACGCAGCCCGACGGCACGATGAAGATTCTAAGTGTCGATCTCCGCGAAGCCCTTGCGGGAAATCCAGTCGACAACGTCCTGATCCAGCCTCGTGACCGTTTGTTGGTGCATCGCAATCTGACTCAAGTGGAGCCGCCCACCGTCTACATCAAGGGTGAAGTCGCCAAACCGGGGCGCTATCCGCTCACAAGTGACATGCGCGTCGAAGACTTGGTTCGCGTCGCCGGCGGATTAAAGAGAAGCGCCTACACAGAGAGCGCGGATCTGGCGCGCTTCGAGATGAATGGGCCCAAGAAGGGCACGAATGACCTGCGGGAGATCAGCCTGGCCGCAGCCTTGAATGGAGACCCCAAGACCGACATTCCTTTGCGCGACGGAGACGTTCTGACCATTCGACAGCTTCCGCGCTGGCACGATATCGGCGCGTCGATGACGGTGCGAGGAGAAATTCTGCACCCGGGTACGTATGGTATCGAGCCAGGCGAGCGGTTGAGCTCTGTTTTGGCGCGTAGCGGAGGGTTTGGTTCGGAAGCCTATGCCTACGGGGCAGTGTTGATGAGGCGCGAAGTGCGCGAACTCGAGTTGAAATCTCACATGGAGCTTGTACAGCGTGTGAAAGCGGAGGAAGTAACCCTCAAAGCGCTGCCGGACACAAATGCTGATGAAAAAAACGCTAAGTTGACCGCGATCGGTCAAACAGAAGCAGCTCTAGCTCAACTGCAAGCGAGCGCTCCGATCGGCCGCGTTGTGATCAAAATCTCGCCGGATATGAAGGCTTGGCAAAACACGGCGGCAGACGTGCAGGTTCGCGACGGCGACGTTCTTTTTGTTCCTAAAAAAGCGGGCTACGTTATGGTGAACGGCCAAGTGTTCAATCCAACTGCGATCGGATACCGGCCAGGGCATAGCGCCAAGTGGTATCTCAGCCAAGCGGGCGGCGTGACCCAGCTCGCGGATAAGAAGGCGGTATTTGTGATCCGCGCTGATGGTTCCGTGATTGCCGCGAAAAACAACAGCGATGGCTGGTGGGGTGGCGATCCGATGAGCGCGACCTTGCGTGCAGGAGACACTATCGTTGTACCCGAAAAAGCGCCAAAGATCGGTGGGCGTAACTGGGCCCTGATCATGCAATCCGCGTCAATGGTTTCATCTGTGGCTTTAGCGGTGGCGTACATCCATCCATGACGATGATTTTCATAGCGCGAAGCTCTTTCCTCCTGCTGGCGTTTGGCTTGGCGGCGTCGAGCCTTACGCTGACGGCGAGAGTGTCGAGGTGTGTGCCTCGGCAAGCGGATGAGCGAAGCACGGGGGATCCAAAGGAGAGCAGCTCGGCCGCGGATGTAAAGGAGATAAGTCCCGAAAAAAAATTCGCCAACGATCCCCTCTCAGAATACCCCTCGTCGCCACCACGGGGCATCAAGGGGCTAGCAAAGGAATTCTTGCAAGACCAGGAGCAGATCTGGACCAGTCCTGCAAAGCTTCAATTCTCGGATACGCAGTGGTTAGTGCCACTGAGCGGAATTACGGCGGGCCTTTTCGTGACAGACGCGCAATACAGCAGACATTTGTCGCACAACCCTACAACGATTAGTCACTACACCACAATTTCCAACGCCGGCATCGGAGCGCTCATCGGGGGCGCTGGCGGAATGTGGCTGCTCGGCCACGTCAAGCACAATGAACACTGGAGCGAGACCGGATTCCTCGCCGGCGAAGCCGCGCTCAACAGCCTCGTAATGGTTGAGTCGTTAAAATATTCCCTGGGGCGCGAACGGCCTTACCAAGGAAACGGGACCGGGACGTTCTTTCAAGGCGGCACATCGTTCCCATCGGAACACGCGGCCGCTGCCTGGTCGGTGGCAGGCGTCATCGCCCACGAGTATCCCAATCCGTTCGTGAAAATCGCGGTCTACGGACTGGCGTCTCTCGTTGACTATTCGCGAATTCACGCTCGCCAGCATTTTCCCTCTGACGTCTTCGTCGGCAGCATCATGGGCAATCTCATTGCCCAAAATATTTACACTCGAAATCATGACCCCGGACTCGGCGGTGAGGCTTGGAAGTCGATCAGCCAGATCTTTCGCGGTGATGGCACCAATTCTCCCGCGAATCAGGGTTCGCCGTATGTCCCGCTCGATAGCTGGATCTATCCGGCTCTCGATCGCTTGATTGGGATGGGCATGATCGACAGCGGTTTTTCTGGAGTCCGGCCATGGACAAGAAGCGAATGCGCGCGCTTACTGAGCGAGGCCTCTGACAGAGTGGACGGAGGACCTGCGGATGCACAAAGAACCTATCAATTTCTCACGGCTGAGTTTAAGGATGAACTAGACGAAGCAGGCACAGGCTCGCAACCTCGCGGACGGATCGAGTCAGTCTACACTCGATTGACTGAGATTGCGGGTGCGCCCCTCACCGATGGTTACGATTTCGGCCAGACGCTTATCAACGATTATGGCCGCCCGTATGAAAGAGGATTTAATTCCGTAACCGGGTTTTCGGCGTGGACCACTGCAGGCCGTTGGGTCGGGTATGTCCGGGCGGAGTACCAGCAGAGTCCTTCCGCGCCTGCGCTCTCGGAATCGGCCCGACTCACCATATCCGCGGTCGACCCTGTCCCAGAGCCGCCGGGCACCCCCATTTCTTCCGTTAATCAGCTTCAGCTTCTCGAAGGCTACGTCGGGTTAAACTTCGACAATTGGCAGGTTACCTTCGGTCGGCAGAGCCTCTCGTGGGGATCCGGTAACGGCGGGTCTCTATTGCTCAGCAACAATGCGCCGCCGATCAACATGTTTCACATTAACCGCATCACGCCTTTAGAGCTGCCCCACTTTCTCCGCTGGCTGGGGCCGATGCGGACAGAATTCTTCTTAGGCCAGTTAGAGGGACAAGAATTTATCCTGAACCCATCTGGACTCGTTGGACAATACGGTCAGGCTCTCAATCCGCAGCCCCTTATTCACGGACAGTTGATCAGTTTTAAGCCCACGCCGAATTTCGAGTTCGCTTTCTACCGCACTACAATTTTCAGTGGCCCTGGTTATCCCTTCACGTTTCACAGACTGGTCAGTAGCCTATTCACGACGGGGAATTCACCCCCAGGTAGCGCGGATAAGCCGGGGAAACGAACGTCGGGACTCGAGTTCAGTTACCGCTTGCCTGGCCTGCGCAATTGGCTGACCTTGTATGGCGACGGATTCGCCCACGACGAGTTTTCCCCCATCGCTTATGTGGATGTCTCTGCTTGGCACGCCGGACTCTATCTTTCACACTTTCCCCGCGTCTCGAAGCTGGATCTTCGAGCCGAAGGCGTTTACACCGATGTGCCCGGAGGAGTGATTGCGATCTCTAAGCAACCAGGTTCCTTCTATCATGACATAACATGGGCCAACGGTTATACAAACAACGGAGACTTGATAGGTAGTTGGGTCGGCGGCGGGGGACAAGGCGCGCAAGCTTGGTCGAATTACTGGTTTAGCCCCCGCAACCGGTTGCAGCTCTTTTTCCGCCACCAGAAAGTTAGCCAGGAGTTCATTCCTGGAGGTGGCTCGCTCACGGACGTGGGTGTCCGGACAGACTATTCCTTGCGTTCAGATCTCAGCCTTTCTCTTTCGGTGCAACACGAGCGCTGGCTTTTTCCTGCGATTCAACCGAATGCTTCCAGAAACGTGGCGGCCACCGTGGAGATTTTGTTTGAGCCGCATAAATTGTTTCAGCGCTCTGCCGCCAGCGCGCCGGATGCCGCGTCTGCACCGGGAGACCGGCCATGAATTACACGGGTAGCGCTCCAGTTCGTCAGCCCTTGCCCGAGCTGCCGGATAGTGGCGTTTCGGAAGTGTCTTTGATGGCGGAGCCAGTCGAGACGCAACAAGATGTCCTGGCTTATCTGCAACTTTTCTGGACAAATCGTCGGCTCTTTCTGCGAGCAGGAATTTACGCAATCCTTGCGAGCGCTCTCATCGCGCTTTTGATTCCCGTGCGGTATCACTCTGTCACGCGGCTGATGCCGCCGGACGGATTGGCGGGCCCGGGAGTCGGGATGTTGGCTGCCATGGCCGGGCGCTCCGGCCCCAGCGTCAGTGGTTTCGGCGGCCTTGCAGGTGATCTCCTAGGCGTAAAGAGTTCCGGTGCGCTTTTTGTGGGCATCATCAGCAGCGAGACGGTGCAAGATGGATTAATCGAGACATTCCAGCTTAAGAAGGTGTACCACGACTCGAAAATCGAGGACGCGAGAAGAGACCTTGCGGAACGTACAGACATCTCCGAAGACCGCAGGAGCGGAATTATCTCTGTTGGGGTCACGGATCACGATCCCAAGCGGGCCGCCGCAATGGCCCAAGCCTATGTTGCGGAGTTGGACCGACGTGTGGCGCAAGTTAGTACTTCTTCTGCGCGGCGGGAGCGCATCTTCCTTGAGGAACGCCTTCAAAAAGTAAAAACAGAGCTGGATTCGGCGGCAAAAAGTTTCAGCGATTTCGCCAGCAAGAACACGGCGATAGACATTCCTGCGCAAGGAAAAGCCATGGTCGAAGCCGCAGCGACACTTCAGGGACAATTGATTGCGGCGCAGGCTGAGCTGAGCGGTATGAAGCAAATCTATACCGACAACAATGTTCGCGTGCGCTCGGCGGCGGCGCGCGTGAACGAGCTGGGAAAAAAACTAAACGAAATTGGCGGCGTGGGAACCCAGGCCGAGCTAAAGAGCCAAAACTCGCTTTATCCCTCCATCCGGAAGTTGCCGCTGCTGGGCGTTGCGTATTCGGACCTGTACCGGCAGACCAAGATACAGGAGACCGTGTACGAGCTGCTGACGCAGCAGTACGAGTTGGCCAAGGTTCAGGAAGCGAAGGAGATTCCTACCGTAAAGGTGCTGGACCAGGCGATGGTGCCCACGAAGAAGTCATTTCCCCCTCGTACCTTGATTGTAGTCCTCGGCACGATGTTGGGGATCACGCTGATGATGACCTGGATCGTCGGAAAAGCCCAGTGGGAGAGGGTGGGCACGAGCGATCCGCGAAGAGTATTCGCAACCGAAGTGTTCACGACACTTCGAGCGCGCATTCCGAAGATATCGAGGAATGGGGCGGGGCCTGAAGTAAACGAGCGCCGGAAGAGCGTTGGGGCGAGTAACTCTAGCGCGACGTGGGACGAACCGCGCACAGGCGAAGAACGCGACACAAAGTTGTAAGGATTTTGGTTGTAAGTTGTTGCAGGAACATAGGGTTAGGTCACAAGCGCCCATGTAAGTGACGGGGCGAAGCTGTATATCAGGTATTGACAGAAGGAGTGGGTTCACTTGTGTGACGATATGGGTGAGATGCCTTCCATTCGTTCTTCGACGGCCAACCAACGCGTGGACACAACCGGTCTGCTAGGACAAGTCGAACCACACTGGTATGCGGCATATACGTGTGCGAATCATGAAAAGACGGTTGCCGCGGAGCTCGTTGCGAGAGGTGTCGAACAATTCTTGCCGTTGTATAGCTCGGTGCGCCGATGGAAAGACCGCCGAGTGAGACTCGAACTGCCGCTGTTCCCTGGGTACGTCTTCGTTCGCCTGGCGCTTGTTGAGCGGTTGCGAGTGCTTCAGATTCCCAGAGTTGTGCGCTTGGTGGGTTTCAGCGGTACACCTGCCTCGTTGCCCGATGAACAAGTGGAGATTCTGCGCGCCGGCCTTGCAGAGCGTTTGCATGCTGAGCCGCATCCTTTTCTGACAGTGGGCCGCCGGGTGCGCATCGTCCGTGGCGCACTAGCTGGCCTGGAAGGTGTTTTGCTGCGTAAGAAGGGGAATTACTGCTTTGTTCTTTCCGTGGAATTGATACAACGCTGCCTCTCCGTAGAAGTGGACGCAGCGGACGTTCGGCCACTAGAATCAAGTAGATGTTTACCCGGGGTTCCGGTTTCGCCTCTTGCGGGCAAGTTGTCGTGAGGCTGCGCCGAAATTTGCTGGCAGGGATTGCTAACTCCGGTTGGACGGCGCTTGTTAACCTAATAGTTGTACCTTTGTATCTCAAGTACCTCGGAATTGAAGCTTATGGTTTGATCGGCTTTTATACAACAACCCAGATCCTTCTTTCGCTTCTGGATCTTGGGTTGGCACCTACAATCAACCGCGAGGTCGCCCGTTCATCAGCGTCCGGTGAGTTCCGCGGAGCCAGGAATTTGCTGCATACGCTGGGCGTCGTTTATTGGGTTACGGCGGGCATAATTGCGTTGGTCATTTCTGCGCTGGCCCCAGTCATTGCAAACCATTGGCTACAATCGAGCCACATTGCGCCGGCCACTTTGATGCGCGCCGTTATGCTAATGGGCTTGGTCATTGCCTTCCGTTGGCCGATAGGCCTATATCAGGGCGCGTTGATGGGCATGCAGCGGCTGACGGTATCGAGCGGAGTTAACAGTGTTACGGTGACGTGCGGAAATTTTGGAGCGGTTGTAATTCTGGCTTCTGTGTCACCAACAATAGAGGCCTTTTTTATATGGCAGGCGGGTGTTGCTCTTCTTGGAGCGGCCGCCATGCGTTGGGCTGCTTGGAGAGCGATTGGGCGCGCGGACGTCGGGAAATTCGATGTCAACGGATTGAAGCGGATTTGGCGCTTTTCAGCGGGCATGAGTGGCGTGGCCGTTTCTGGGATTATATTGATGCAATTGGATAAAGTAATGCTGAGCAGAATGCTCAGCTTAGAAGAATTTGGGCGGTACGCCCTGGCAAGCTTGATAGCGAGTGGCTTGTATGTGCTGCTTACGCCCGTTTTCAATGCGATCTATCCGCGGATGTCTGCACTTGTGGCAACAGGAGATACAGGGAGGCTTGTAGACTTCTATGAAACAGGAACTCGTTTATGTCTGGCATTACTCCTTCCGGCGGCAGTCACGGTCGCCATATTCTCGAAAGATTTTCTTTATTTGTGGACAAGGAATGAACATCTAGCTGCCACTTCCGCGCCGATAGTGTCTCTCTTTGTTATCGGCACAGCACTGAACGGAGTTATGCATTTTCCGTATGCTTTGCAGCTGGCTTACGGCGAGACACGGTTGCCGCTTACCATAAATATCATATTGATGGTCATCATGGTCCCATTGACTGTCACTCTTGCGAGGTTTTATGGTGCAGTGGGTGGAGCTGCAGCGTGGGCACTATTGAATGGCTTATATCTTTTTGTGGGCACATGGTTGACGCACCGGTCTTTGCTTAAGGGAATTGGTGCTAGGTGGTTGCTGGGTGATGTGGCTTTACCGATGGCTATGACCGTGACAGTTGCAGGAGCGGGCGAAGGATTGATTCAGCGACTTGGATATCCTTACTACATAAATTTATTGAGCGGTGTTGGATGGGTGTGCATGACTTTTTTGCTTACGGTCCTAGTATCGCCCAGATTAAGACTGATTGTTCGAAATCTACGAGAAATCGGAATCAATGCAAACACTCTTGGTTGAGTATTCTAGAATCTGACGCGATAGCAGGAGCCTTGCATGGCGATGGAGGTGTTGCAAAACAGGAGGCAAATCAGTAGAGCGCGTCAAGAGTTGGTGGAAAAAGGCGCGTCTACTATCAGTTCGCCGCTCACCGCTTTTCTACGACGAATAGGTTTCGTCGACGGGATTAATGTAGGCGATAAAGTCAAAAGCTGGGATGTCCTTTCGATTTTGAACTTTATCGAAGGGCACGTAGAGAGACATGAACCGATACTTGACATTGGTTGTTATGCCTCTGAGGTAATCGTTGCATTACATAAAATAGGTTATACTAGTTTGACTGGTGTGGATCTGAATCACCAAATAGGTCAAATGCCTCACGGAGATTCTATCCGTTATGAGATTGTCGATTTCAAGCAAACAAGATTCGAGGATGCTTCATTTAAAGCTATTACGTCCATTTCCGTCATTGAACATGGGTTTGAAGGCAAAGCATTGCTTAGAGAGATGTCGCGTCTCTTGAAGCCGCATGGCTATTTTATTGCTTCATTTGATTACTGGCCGGAGAAGATTGATACAACAGGAGTGAAATTTTTCGGAATGGATTGGAAGATATTCTCTAAGCAGGATGTGACTGATTTTATTGAGCATGCGTGGGCCTATGGCTTAGCTCCTGTTGGAGAGCTGCATTACGATGGTCAGGAGGCTACCGTTAAGCACGGCGACAGAAAATATACGTTTGGGTTGCTAGCGCTGGAAAAGAAGAACTAGCGTGCGAGTATTGGTAATAACGGGGGCGTTCCCGCCGATGAAGTGTGGAGTTGGGGACTACAGTTACAACTTGACGAAGGCGATCGCAGCCATCGCCGAAACTCACGTCGGCGTTCTCACAAGTAAGTTGAGCCGTGAGCAATCCGCTAATCGTGATGCCATTGAAGTCTTTCCCGTCATGGAAAGGTGGTCTCTTTCTGAGACCTCAAAGGTTATGAAAACCATCCGGCACTGGTCTCCGGATATTGTGCACATTCAATATCCGACTCAAGGCTATTCGAACGCGAAACTTCCGTGGTTTTTGCCGATGATTTCTTTTTTGATGGGAAGTAAGGTCGTGCAGACTTGGCACGAAGTATGGACTAGCAGACAGGCGCCGAAGCTTTTTTTCAAATCGATTGTTCCAGGAGGGTTAGTTGTTGTGCGCCCAGGCTACAAGGAATGCCTACGATTTATACTGCGCTGGGCTTTGTGGAATAAGAAGGTTGTATTTATCCAGAACGCCTCTGTTATTCCCCGCAACGATTTGAGCGAGCAGGAAAGGGGAACATTGAAGGAGCGATACTTAAAACAGCAAAAGAGGCTGATTGTATTCTTTGGTTTTGTGCATCCGAATAAGGGTGTTGAATTGCTGTTTGATATTGCCAATCCTTCTTTGGACCAGATTGTGATTGCAGGAGAAATGGGAGAGGGAGGGGCTTGCCATCAGGAGATTATGAGGCGTGCGTCGGCCGAGCTGTGGCGCGGTAAAGTGAATACCACTGGCTTTCTGCCTCCTGGTGAGGTTGCGGGGTTGTTGGCCGTCGCAGATGCTGTGATTTTGCCTTTCCGAGATGGTGGCGGTGAATGGAATACCTCAATTCACAGTGCCACGTTGCAGGGAACGGTCGTAATCACGACTTCGCGATACCGAAACGGGTATGACAAAAGACATAACGTATATTATGCGAGAGTGGATGACGTCCAAGAAATGAGGTCGGCTCTCGATACCTATGCGGGAAGGCGGCGGGAATATGATGCTCACCCAGACGCGAATGCGTGGCGTCAAATTGCTGCCGAGCATCATTCGTTATATGAGGATCTTCTGGCCGGAGGACCTAAGAAAGCAGTATTGTGGCAATCAAAACTGCACTGATTACCGGAATAGCTGGCCAGGACGGTTCGTATTTGGCCGAATTGCTCCTTGGCAAGGGATATAGGGTTGCTGGGACCACGCGGGATGCGCGAAGAGCGTCTACCGATCTTGTGGCGGGATTGCCGGAGAAGGTCGAACTGCTTGAATGGAATATGCTAGACGAGCGGAGAGCGGCTGAACTACTGTCATTTTGCCGCCCTGAGGAAGTGTATAACTTTGCTGCTTACTCTTTCGGCTCGAAGATGTATGACAACCCCGTGGAAATCGGAGAGGTGAACGGACTTGCGGTCGCCCGCATCTTAGAGGCAATCCGCAAAACAGATCGAGGCATCCGTTTTTGTCAGGCGTCGAGCAGGGAGATCTTCGGCGCAGAATCGGAGAGCCCTCAGTCCGAGCAAACGAAGGCCAATCCACGCAGCCCATATGGGGCCGCTAAGCTTTATGCCGAGTCGATGGTTCGGATTTACCGCCGGCAGTATGGGCTTTTTGCTTGTTCCGCCACTTTATTCAATCATGAGAGTCCTCGTCGCGGTTTGGATTTCGTAACCAAAAAGATCGCCCATGCGGCCGCAAGAATTAAGCTCGGGCTGGCAACCGAACTTCGCCTCGGCAATCTGGAAGCCCGCAGGGACTGGGGATTCGCTGGGGATTATGTCCGCGGCATGTGGTTGATGCTGCAACAAACGCGAGCGGATGATTATGTGCTGGCGTCTGGAGAAACCCACTCGGTCCGCGAGTTCTGCGAATGTGCGTTCGGATATTTGGGATTGGATTATAAGAACTATGTTCAAGAGGACGCCTCTGTCTATCGGCCATCGGAGCCGACTTTGCTTGTGGGGAACATCTCGAAAGCCAAGTACGCGCTGGGATGGGAACCGACCGTCGGTTTTCGCGAGCTTGTGAACATGATGGTAGAGGCGGAGTTACACGTGCTGAGTGAAAAGCTTAGCGGAATCGAGGCGGAAAAAAGTGTACAGGAAAGTTGAAAAGTGCAGACTTTGCGGCAACACGCGTCTGGAGTGTGTCCTGGACTTAGGCGAGCAAATGCTCACAGGCGTGTTTCCTCGAGCAAAGAGTGCAAATTTTACGACGGGCCCGCTACGGCTGGTTAAATGTGCGGGAGGTGACCACGTATGCGGGTTATTACAACTGCAGCATTCCTACGATTTGGGCGAGATGTACGGCGAAAACTACGGCTATCGTTCCGGACTTAATCCTAGCATGGTGACTCACCTGCACAATAAGGTGAAGAAAATCCTCGGGCAAGTCGAACTGAATAAAGGGGACCTTGTTGTCGATATTGGCAGCAACGATGGCACGACTTTGCGGGCCTATCCAACCGGACCGATTTGTGTGGGTATCGACCCGACCGGCGTCAAGTTCAGCAACTACTACCCGACGCACATACAACTGATTCCCGATTTCTTTTCTGCAGCAGTCCTAAGGGAGCACTTTCCTAAAAAGAAAGCGAAGGTTATCACCTCTTTTTCCATGTTGTATGATTTGGAAGACCCAATTTCCTTTATGCGCGAAGTCCACGAGGTTCTTGCCGACGATGGGATATGGGTGTTTGAGCAGAGTTACATGCCGACGATGCTGGAGACGAATTCTTACGACACGGTCTGCCACGAACACCTGGAATTCTATTCTCTACGTCAGATTAAGTGGATGGCAGATCGTGTGGGGTTCAGGATTCTTGACGTTGAATTCAATGGTGTCAATGGGGGCAGTTTTTCAATTACGGCATCGAAAGCGGGGGACGATTCACGTGTCTGTCCTCCGGTACAGAAGATTCTTGACCGTGAGCGCGAAACGGGATTCGATACTCTCGCGCCGTACAAAGCTTTTGCGGAGCGCGCGGCCAAATCGAAGAGTGACTTGCTTGATTTTATCTCGACGGCCCGAACCGAAGGAAAAATCGTGGCCGCACTTGGCGCTTCCACTAAGGGGAACGTCCTGTTGCAATACTGCGGCCTGACGGAGAAAGATATTTCTTATATCGGTGAAGTGAATTCAGATAAATTTGGGTCCTATACTCCGGGAACGTGGATTCCTATCATTCCCGAAAACGAATTGCTTGCGATGCAGCCGGATTATTTGATCGTTCTGCCGTGGCATTTTAGAAGGTTTTTTGAAGAAAACAAGAAATACTCAAACTGCAAGCTGGTTTTTCCTCTGCCGGAATTGAACCACCAAAATGGCCCCAAACTAATAAATCAGCCGGGCAGAGACGTCCAAAGAATCTCTCTTGGCGGCAACACTAGCCAACTATCGTAGACGGTTATACGTAAAACAGGATCAGGCCAAATGCCAGTGGATCAGCCCATAAAGTTATCTGTGTGCATTCCGACGTACAACAGAGCTGCCTTTATCGGCGAAACACTAGAAAGCATTCTGTCGCAAACTAACGGGTCGATTGAAGTCGTAGTAGTAGACGGCGCCTCCACGGACGGCACTCCCGAGGTAGTCGCATCGTATCAAAAGCGATTCTCCAATCTGATCTATCATCGTGGCGCTCAAAATATGGGCGTGGATCGAGACATGGCGACAGCCGTCGAGCTGGCGAGTGGAGAGTACTGCTGGCTGATGTCTAGTGACGATTTGATTAAGCCGGGTGCGATTTCTAATATGTTAAAGGAGATACAGTCAGGCGCCGAGATTTATTTATGCGATGTAACTCTGTGTCGTCCCGATATGCAATCGATTCGCGACACAAAATTTCTGTCTGATCATCGCTCTAGCAATCAATTCGATCTGGCGGACAGGGAACAGTTTCTCACATATCTGAATTTGGCCACTTCAAACAATGCGCTCTTTTGCTATATGTGCGCCATTCTCTTCCGACGATCGAGCTGGGTGAACGTTGGGTTTAATGAACACTTCAGCCGTACAGGTTATGCACATGTCTTCACGCTGCTTTCTTTTATTAAGACGCGATGCTTGGTTAAGTACATACCCACGGCACTTGTCCTAAATCGCTCCGGCAATGATAGTTTTTCAAATCAGGGGATCGAGAAACGATTCATGCTGGACTTTGATGGATATCTTTTGCTCGCGAAAGAACTCTTTGAAAGTGATACACAAGTGAAGCGCGCATTTCTGCAGGTCATGACACGGGAGCATCGATGGTACAGGCTGTTAAAGCTTCGGTCAGCAATTCAATCCGGCAAGGCTTGGAAGGAAATCAGCGCGAAACTATTAGTGTTTGGGTACAGCGGAACGACACTGGCAGTTTGCGGGTTTTGTGGCCGTTTCAAAGCACTTGTTGACGCAGCGGTCTTTTTGAACAAAAGATTTGCCGACGTATTTGTTGTCCGGTGGCTCCGGGTACGATTCTAACGTGGAGGTAATAAACCCGAGATGGAAATTACGTGGCTTGGAGTATTGTTGCTTCCGCTGGGCGCGATATTTTTCATCGTCGCACCCAAGTGGCTCCAAGTAATTACGGTTTTCTCCATCCCATTTACGGCCACTTCTCTGTTAAATTCGCATTCGGGCGTTCCGTTGTCGCCACTACTATTTTTCGGGTCATTGTTCATTGCTAGGCAGTTGCTCTCCTCAAGGACTGGCCGAATCCCAAAAGAATCCCCCCAAGACCATTCACAGTCGCTTCTCATTATTTTCCTGGGTGTCGTTGTTTTGTCGATGATTATGCCCCTAATTATTGATGGTAAGTTGTTGGTTAGCTCGAACCAATTAAGCGATCTCTACGAGGAACCCCTGCGGCTGACAGTACATAATATCAAGTATCCCATTCCTGTGATCTTTGGTGTGATTCTTTCCATCTACTTGATTTCAGCAAACGATACGGCGGAAAAAATCCGCTCTACCATTAAGGTTTACGTGCTGGCCGGTGTGTTTGTGAGTCTTTGGGGGTACTTTCAATTCTTGTGTAACAGTTTTTTGAAAATCGAATATCCTTATTATCTGTTCAATAATGCTGTGACGGAATCCATGCGAGGCTACGCCTGGCAAGTTGAGGTTGGCGGAGACTTGTATCCCCGAATTTCATCAGTTGGTCTTGAAGCTTCGATCTTTTCCAAGTATTTGCTCACAGTGCTTCCGATAGTGGTTGTCTCCGTCTGGCTGCGAAGACCATTGTTCAGCATTGCCTTCGACAGGTTTGTCTTGGTTATTTTGACTGGAGTTCTAATACTTACAACATCCGGGACGGCGTATTTGGGGATAATTTGTGTTTTGCTTGTGACGGCAATTCTATTGGGACGTTTACGTGTAATCAGCTGGCGCTGGGCCATTTACGCAGGATTGTTCTCCATTATTTGTATAGCCTTGTACGAAGTGATTCCCGTTTTTCAGGACTTTGTTGATGCACTTTTACTCCTGAAATATGAATCCGGGTCGGCAATCGAAAGAACGCTTTCTATGGTGAATTCGTGGGAGTATTTCAAACAGTACCCAATCCTAGGAGTTGGCTGGGCCATGGTAACGAGTCATAATCTTTTAACATTCTTACTTGTCAGTGCGGGCGTAGTAGGTTTCGCTGCTTTCTTTACGCTGATCGTCTATATTATTCGCCGTTCACTTCAAACTTTGCGCCGAATGGATCTTACTGCCAAGGGCCGGGACAGCGGCGAGTCAGTGTTGGTCGCCGGTCTGCTTGTCGGTCTCATTACGCTAGTTGTGATAGGGATATTGACCGGGCTTGAGTTCTATCTTGGTTACTTCTACTTCCTTTTGAGTATGTTAGTTGCATTAAACATCGCAACACGCTCAAAGCTAGATGAGACCCAATTGGGCGCGTCTTGGAAGATGATGCGAAATGCGGAAGTGAACTAGGTGATTGAAATATTATTTATACCACGGTCCATCGTGCTTGGATTGCTCTGCTTGGGTTTTACGGTTTTCTGAGAATGAAAGAGAAGAGTGGAGGTCAATCAGGCCCACTACCGGTCTATGCGCGCCGAAATATCGCTGACTTTTTCAGCTGGAATGCATAGCGTATCTTGTGAATGGTTTTCGGGCGAAGCGGGAACTAACCGCCCATTGCATTTGAACAGCGCATAGCTCAATGGGTAGAGGATGACTTCGATCCGTCGAAAATAATCAGGTCCCGACATCTCCTGGTATTCCTGAAGTGTTTCGACCATCAGAACGGGACGGAATCTTCGCATCGTCTCGCACGCACCGGCGAGAACCATGGGCTCAAAGCCTTCCGTATCGACCTTGATGAAGTTCACATGCTCTAAGCCGTTACGTGCGACGTATGCATCCAGCGTCGTTACAGGAACGCGATAGGATGAACTTGGCCTCCAGTTCCCGTTCGGCTCGTGGAAACCAGCATTTCCCGGCATGTGCGCGAATTCACGCCAAATAAGTTCTCCTTCGTTTTTGGATATTCCAACATGGTTAGGAAATATACGGGCAGATACGCTTTGATTGTGGCGAATGTTCTTGGTAAGGCGATCAAAGATAGGGATGCCTGGCTCGAAAGCATGCACCTGTCCGGTTGGCCCGACACTTTCGGCAAGTGGTAGAGTGATTGCCCCGACATTCGCGCCAACGTCGAAAACAACATCTCCTGGAGAGACGATGTTGTTCATTAACTCGAGGTTCTCCGACTCATATTTGTCGATAAATATCCGGCGCTCGATCAAATACTTTGAATTTATGAATACCGTAAATTTCCCACGGTAGCTGTCGGTCACGGTATCAAAGTCATTTCCGACATAGCTTATAAATCTGCGGTTGAGTGCTACAAGAAGGTGGGATAGAACGGAAAGCATAATTGGCCCGTTACATGAAGGCCGAAGCCTAACAGAGGCTGGACAGCAACGCAATCGGTTAGACACTATTGAATCGTATAATCGCATCCAACTTGAACAGTTGCCGTTCCGGCGCGTACTGTGCCGGGAAAAAAAACCCGCGACCCTGAAGGAGGAGTTCGCATAACATGCACCGCCCCCACTTCAACCTCCAACTGTCAGACGGACGCTCTCCGAATCCTATTAAAGTATGGGGCACCGAGGCTGAGGCGGCAGCCGCGGCAATTTTTAAGAAATATTGGGGGAAGCGGAAGCTTGGTGTTCGTGTAGTAGAGGCGCTTCTTAGACCGCTTGCCTGGCTGTTGAAATCCAGGCCGACTTCGGGACTCGATGAAATCGCCACCATTCTGGTGTTCGAGCCAGGCAGCCTGGGCGACATGGTGATGTTAATACCCTTTCTAAGAAGCCTCAGGGCGCGGTTTCCAAAGGCGAGGCTTTCGTTGCTTTGCCGAGTCGGTGGTTCGAGGGGAGGTTATGCTTCGCTCGACCTAAGCAGCGTTGAAACGCTCCTGGTTGATCAGGGGTATGTGGATGAGTTAATTCCTGTGGCGGTCCCGTGGTTGGTAGACGTGTCGCCTTGGAAGAAATACAACCCGTTTTCAATGAACTGGCCACGATTTGTCTATAACCTTTTGCGCCTTCGCCGTAAGCGTTTCGATCTGGCGTTCCCCAGTAGCCGAAGCGACATCCGGTACAACCTGGTTCTCTGGCTGACGGGCGCGAAGCGAAGAGTCGGCTACGCATACGCAGGCGGGGGATTCTTATTGACTGATATTGCGACTCCGGACATGGCCCGACCGCAACAGGCTGAAGTGTGCCTGCAACTGCTAGAGAGCTTGGGTATCCCTGTGATACGAGAGGGGGAGCTTCTAAGAATTCCCGCCGAGGATGAGTTGTTTTCCGCTGGGTTTCTAAATGAGCACGGAATCGGCGACGGTGATTTTATTGTCGGAATCCATGCGGGCTCCCGCGTTGCTGGCCGGACCTGGGGACAAGAAAACTTCAGACGTATTGCAGAACGCCTGAGCAGAGAATTCGGGGCAAAAGTGATTTGGTTTGGCGATCCGGTCGACTCGGACCGGGACGTGCGGACCGCAGAAATGATCACTGCGTCATTTCCGCTCCACCGGTTTTTAGCATTGTTGGCGCGCTGTAGCTTGTTGATCTGTAACGACAGTGGCCCTATGCATATGGCAGGCGGTTTAGGCGTGCCCGTTGTCGCGGTATTCGGCTCTACATTTCCCGAATGGTTTCTACCGTCCGGCGACACCCATCGAGCCGTGGTCCGGCGTGACATGCCCTGTCGTCCGTGCGGTGATCGCTGCATTTTAGATCAGCCCTACTGCTTGCGATTGATTTCAGTAGAGCAAGTAATGGAAACAGTGACGGAGGCCATGAAGAGTTTCTTTCCGATTTATGGGGGCGCGGAGGCCCAAAAGTGAAAGCGACGGAAAAGCTACTGGAGAGGTTTAGCAAGTGTCGGGTGTTGGTGATCGGCGACCTGATGTTGGACGAGTACCGCCGTGGGCATGTGGAACGAATCTCCCCGGAGGCTCCTGTGCCGATCCTGAACGTCGTGGGACGGGACGCGACCCTCGGGGGCGCCGGAAACGTAGTAAAGAACTTGCGCAGTTTGAACGTGGGTGTAATGGTCGTCGGCGTTCTGGGCATGGATGAAACGGGCGACCAGATTCTGAAAGGGTTAGGAGCGCTGGGCATCAACGGAAGTGGGTTGGTGCGAGATCCACAGCGTGTCTCGACTCGCAAGGTCCGATATGTGTCGATGGAGCATGGCCAGCAGGTATTCAGGGCAGACGAAGAGACGGCTGAGGAGGTGAACGGGGAAGTTGAGGAAAACATTGTCCGGCAACTGCGCGAGCGAGTCTCGGGTGTGCAAGTGATTCTGTGCTCCGACTATTTGAAAGGAGTTCTGACGGCGAAGGTGTTGAAGGCGGCGTTCGAAGCGGGGCGCGAGAAAAAAGTGACGGTGATCGTTGCACCGAAAGATGGAGTGGCTCGGAAATACCACGGAGCCAGCATTCTGATTCCAAATTTGAGGGAATTGTCACGACTGGTAGGTACGTCGGTGGATGGTGATGTATGGCTGGCAGATTCGGCGAGAACCCTGACGAGAAACCTTGAACTGGAGGCATTGCTCGTAACACGTGGGAGTGCCGGGATGACCCTTTTTGAAGCCGAGGAGAGCGGATTACGGCGCGTGGACATCCCTACTATGGCGCGAAATGTTTACGACGTGACTGGTGCTGGAGATACCGCTTTGTCCACCTTTGCGGCAGGAATTGCGGCCGGAGCAAGTCGCGAGTCAGCGGCCCATCTGGCAAACGTTGCTGCCGGTGTCGTCGTCGGCAAGCATGGCACAGCCATCGTTACTCCCGAAGAGATCT
>Ga0210406_10003215_pt1 | contig 18054 bp, 10 predicted proteins | sample IncBWC30MmetaG_FD_155454 | JGI IMG/M metagenome (GOLD analysis project Ga0210406, IMG submission 155454) | Forest soil microbial communities from Barre Woods Harvard Forest LTER site, Petersham, Massachusetts, United States - Inc-BW-C-30-M | ecosystem: Environmental > Terrestrial > Soil >... | reverse complement strand
GTGCTATTCTCTCAAACCATTTCATGGTTCAGTCCCGGTCTCTTTCACACACTAACATCGGAAAAACTTGTCAACTACTGGGAAGCTTGAACGGCAGTGAGGGCAATCGTGTAAACAATGTCGTCCACCAGGGCGCCTCTGGACAGATCGTTAACTGGCCGCTTCAATCCTTGTAGCATCGGACCAATGCTAATCACATTGGCGCTTCGTTGGACCGCTTTGTAAGTCGTGTTGCCGGTATTGAGATCAGGAAAGATAAAGACTGTGGCCCGACCAGCGACTGGACTTTCGGGCGCCTTGGCTTTGGCAACGTCAGGCATGAACGCAGCGTCGTACTGGAGCGGACCGTCGATCAGCAACTCAGGCCGCGTGGCCTTTGCCAGCCTGGTAGCCGCCCGTACCTTCTCCACATCCGCCCCGGAACCGGACTCGCCTGTCGAATAGCTTATCATCGCGACCCGCGGGAGAATCCCGAATGCGGCGGCTGAATCGGCACTCTGGAGCGCAATATCGGCTAAGGTTCCAGCATCCGGATCGGGGATAACGGCGCAATCTCCATAAACTAGGACCTGCTCAGGCAAGCACATAAAGAAGATCGAGGAAACCGCCTTTGCCGTTGGCCGAGTCTTGATGATCTGTAGAGCTGGTCGGATCGTGTTTGCGGTAGAATGGATAGCGCCCGAGACCAATCCGTCGACCTCGCCTTGCGCCAACATCATGGTTCCTAGCACGACGCTGTCTTCGAGTTGGCTTGCGGCCATCTCCAGTGAAAGTCCTTTGCTCTTCCTCAATTCGAACAGCGGCCGAACATACTCTGAACGATGTACAGCAGGATCAATGATCTCGAGTTCAGGAGGAAGGACGATGTCTTCACTGCGGGCAACCCTTTCGATTTCCTCGCGAACCCCTAATAAGACACAACGAGCGATACCCCTTTTTGCGCAAATGACCGCCGCCCTAACGGTACGTGGTTCCGCGCCCTCCGGCAGAACGATCCGCTTGTTCGCCGCACGCGCCTTTTCCGTCAGCTGATAAAGAAACGCCGCCGGGGACATTCGAAATTCCAGCACCGTTTTAGAATGGGATATCAGCCAATCAGTATCGAGGTGCTGTGCGACATGGTCCATCGCCTCCCGGATTCTTGCGAGATCGTCTATAGGCACTTCGCGACTCATCTGGTGCAGGTGAGTCGCGGTCGAATAGCTGTCCGCTCTTACACGAAACAGCGGAAGTCCGGTGGCGAACGCAGCTCGACAAAAGTCGAGCATCCGATTATCCAACTCGGTTTCACCCGTCAGAATCAGCCCTGACAGTGGCACATGACTAAGCGCCGCCATCGAGACTGCGAGAATTACGTCGCTGCGATCAGCCGGCGTCACCAGCATAGCCCCCGGCACCAATGTGTGCAGAAGATTAGGAACGGTGCGCGCGAGCATGGATATCGATTTCACCCTCCGGCTCTCCATTTCTCCGGGGCAAATTACTGCAGCGTTAAGGTGACGCTGGACGTCGATTGCTCGAGAGAAAGTGAGCGACTCGTTGTGGGGAATCACCCCAAACAGGCGACATTCCCGGCGCCGAAAAAGCCGGCTATCACCCAGATTATTTACTATCTCATCGGCATGCTCGACTGGGCACGCGTTTACGATCAAACCAAGGATATTATCAATGCCACCATAAATCTTCGCTGCGTATTCGATCTGGTCATGCAAATCAATAATCGAGCGTCCAGCCATTCCCATTACCAAAATGATTTGCGCGCTCAGAGTTTTAACCAGCTCATGATTTAAACTACCCCGGTAGGGATCATCGGCGGAGGGGAGCAAGCCCTCTACTATGGCTAGATCCGCGTTCTCGATCGATTTTTCAAAGGTCCCGACAACCTTTCCTAAGAGCTCATCGAGACGACCGCTAGAAACTAGTTTTCTCGCCTCCGCTAGTGGAAGTGGGTCTGGCGGCGCCAGTGCCGTCGTGGCACGCAAAAAATGGGTAGAACGTTCTGGTTGAGTTTGATCGCTGCAATCCTCGCTAATGGGCTTGTAGAACGAGACTCGAACACCACGGCGATCAAGAGCAGCAACCAAACCGAGAGCGACCGTGGTCAGGCCCTGACCTCGACCAGTGGGAGCAAGAAAGAACGCGGCTTTCATCGCGACCCGTTAGTGTCTCAGAACTAGAGCGGCTGTCCGCAGAGCGATCATCAGTTCTTCGTTAGTGGGGATGACAAAACAGGACAATCCGGTTTCCTCCGTGATCCGCCCGTTGTTTTCTCTGCCATGCTGTTCATTCCAGCGCTGGTTGATTACCGGCCGAAGAATTTGTAAATGCTGTAATACTCGGGCTCGGATTGTGGCGCTGTTCTCGCCGATGCCGCCCGTGAAGATCAATCCATCGATCCTTTCCAAACCGGCAGCCAGGCCTAGTAGCGCGCGGGCGAGCCGATAACAAAAAACATCGACCGCGAGCTTGGCCCGGGCGTTACCGGCATCGATCGCCTGCAGGATCGATCGCATGTCCTGGCTCACCCCCGAGACGCCGAGAAGACCACTTTCCCGGGTCAACAAATCGGTGATCTCTTTCAGGTTGAGTCCCTCTCGTTCCTGCAGAAAAAGGTGAAGACTCGGGTCGACGTCCCCGCTGCGCGTTCCCATGACCACGCCTTCCAGCGGGGTCAAGCCCATGGTCGTATCTACACTTCTTCCCTGTTTAACAGCGGTTGCGCTGCACCCATTGCCGAGGTGAGCGGTCAAAAGCTGTAGCTCACCCAAGGGCCGGCCCAGCCGTCTCGCGAGCTCCTGGGTCACATACTGCGTGCTTGTCCCGTGAAACCCGTACCGCCGGATGCGAAACCGAGAATAGAACTTCGGTGGAATGGCATAATGAAACGCGTGCGGCGGAAGCGTCTGATGGAAGGCCGTATCGAAAACCGCGACCTGTGGCTTATCGGGAAACAACTCCGAGGCTACGCGAATGCCCTGGGCACCCGGTGGATTATGGAGCGGAGCGAGCTCGCTCAATTCTTCGATACGCTTGACCACTTCGTCATCGATAATCACCGCGTCGCGAAAATACTCGCCGCCGTGAACAATGCGATGGCCCACTGCTTCGACCTCGTTCGGCAACAAAGCCCGCAGGTGATCAATTACGCGGCGTAAGGCCGCTCGATGATCCGCGTGGGAAAGGGGTTCTTCGATTCTCTCGGCGTCGGTGGCACTGAGTTTCAGCAACGCTTCCGTGGTTCCCAAGCGTTCCGCAATCCCACTTACCAGAACTGATTCCGATCGAACTTCCAGAACCGAAAACTTCAGCGATGAACTGCCGCTGTTAATGACAAGAATCTGCGGCTTGGTGTTTTTCATGTCCGCAATTCCTGAGAGCAAAAACTTGGTCGCCTAGTCCGACCAAACCCAGTCCCGAGCCTCAGGCAGGTCGTCGAAGTGCTCCTCAACGTGCTGGCGATGTTTAACCAAGATCGATTCTCCGCGAGCGATCAGCTCTGCCGCGTTGACAATATTCGGTGAGTACCGAACGGCGTCCATGGCCAGATGAACGCGGCTTGCCCGGTTAAGCACTACCATATCGAATGGCGTTGTGGTAGTGCCTTCCTCAATATAGCCGCGCACATGGAATCGATCAGTGTCGGGCCGGCCGTGCAAAATTCCGTGGACCACGGCCGGGTAACCATGAAAGGCGAAGATGACAGGCTTGTTGTAAGTGAAAAGCTTGATAAACGCTTCCTGACTCATGCCGTGTGGATGGCGATCAGGAGGACACAGGCACATCAAATCCACCACGTTCACGACACGCACTTTGAGCTCAGGCAGATAGCGGCGCAACAACCATGCTGCTGCCACGGTTTCCTGGGTGACGATGTCACCCGCACAGGCGAGCACGACGTCTGGCTCATTGCCATCATCGTTGCTGCACCACTGCCAGATCCCGGCTCCGCTGGCACAATGTGCGCGCGCGGTTTCCATGTCCAACCATTGAAGCTGAGGCTGTTTATCAATGACGATCAGGTTAAGATAGTTGTGACTCCGGAAACAGTGATCTGCTACCGAGAGCAGGCAATTGGCGTCCGGTGGCAGATAAATACGCACCACGTTTGCCTTTTTACTGACCAGGTTATCAATAAACCCCGGGCCCTGGTGGCTGAAACCATTATGGTCGTTCCGCCAACACGTGGATGTGAGCAGATAGTTGAGCGATGGAACAGGTTTACGCCAGGGAACGTGCAGACAATGCTCGATCCACTTCGCATGTTGCATCGCCATCGAATCAACCACCATGGCGAACGCTTCGTAAGTAGCAAAGAGCCCATGGCGACCAGTCAGGACGTACCCTTCCAGCCACCCGTGACAGTTGTGTTCACTTAGAACTTCCATCACTCTTCCATCGTGCGAAACGTGGTCGTCAATCTCAATCAGCCGGCCGACAAAGCAGCGGTTAGTTACCTCAAACACGGCACCTAAGCGATTCGAGTTCGTCTCGTCTGGACAGAAGAGACGGAAGTTGGCCGGCTTAGTATTCTTCCTATAGATGTCGCGTAGGAATTGTCCGAGCTGTCGGGTCGACTCGTGACGCGTTGTTCCGGGCTTCTTCACTTCTAGCGCGTAGTCAACGAAGGCGGGCAAGTTCAAGGGCACCTCTAGGCGGCCACCGTTCGCATGAGGATTGTCGCCCATTCTGCGTGCACCCTTAGGAGCGAGCTCAGCATACTCGGCTTCGAACCGGCCATTCTTGTCGAAGAGTTCTTCCGGTTTGTAACTGCGCATCCACTCTTCCAAGAGTTTCAAGTGCTCCGAATTGTCGCGCACATTGGCCAGGGGTACTTGGTGCGCACGGAATGTGCCTTCGATCGGTAAACCGTCCACCACTTTCGGACCTGTCCAACCTTTGGGTGTCCGTAAAACGATTGCCGGCCATAGCGGCCTTTCCTTGAATCCATTCTTGCGGGCGTCGGTCTGGATCTCTCGAATTCTCAGAATCGCTGCTTCAAGCGTGGCGGCGAAGTCTTGATGGACCTGCATTGGATCGCTGCCTTCGACAAAAGAAGCGTCATAGCCCTGCCCAGTGAGAAAGTCGCGGATGTGTTCGTCCGAATCTCTTCCCCAAACGGTAGGGCCCGCAATTTTGTAACCGTTAAGATGCAAAATTGGCAGTACTGCTCCATCCCGGACCGGATTGAGAAACTTCACTCCCTTCCAGCTGCCCTCAAGCGGCGCTGTTTCAGCCTCTCCATCGCCCACAACCGCGGCTACAATCAGCTCAGGGTTATCGAAAGCCGCACCGAAGGCATGTACGAGAACATACCCTAACTCTCCTCCCTCATGGATGGAACCTGGAGTCGGAGCACTGACGTGGCTGGGAATTCCGCCGGGGGTCGAAAACTGACGAAACAGCTTGAGCATTCCCTGCTCATCTTGGGTAACGTTGGGAAAATATTCGGTGTAGGTACCTTCAAGGTACACATTTGCAACCAAAGCCGGTCCGCCATGGCCGGGTCCGGCCATATAGACTACATCGAAGTCGTATTTATTAATCAGCCTGTTTAGGTGAACGTAGATCAGATTCAACCCGGGCGATGTTCCCCAATGGCCCAACAAACGGGGCTTGATGTGTTCAGGTTTCAACGGCTCCTTCAAAAGAGGGTTAGCCATCAAATAGATCTGCCCGATATTGAGGTAATTTGCTGCGCGCCACCAAGCGTCCATCTTTCGGAGCAATTCAGGACTGAGTTGGTCTGAGGCGCTTGCGCGTGAACTAGCCCCTTTTTTTGATGCGCCACCCTTGCGGGGGGCCTCGGCTCCCACCACACCGGAGCTTGTTTTCGCTGGTTCTTTCATATGGATGCGTTTCTTCTAGTCGTTCTCGCCAATTCAATTTCGGCTCTGCTAGTCGTCGAAAGCCGGATCACCGGATACGGCCTTGGGTCCGGGATCGCGCAGGTTGGTAACACCGCCTGATTAAGACATTGAAAAGATCCTCCCTTGGCTAACCGGCGTTCACTAGAAAAGGCTACCGCCAGCCGTTTTGGACTGCTATGGGACTTTGGGGCAACGCTGCATCCGACAGGAGCAGTATCAAAAACAGCGATTTTTATCCGGTGAGCGAAACCATGTCTATTGGCCGAAGGCGACTCTTAACGTCCGGTTGCCGGATTCTGGTTAACCCATTGTCTCCGTTGTCCAGTTGTTGCTAATACACTCGACCAAAGGAGACCTTGCGGATCGACCCGTTTTTTCTCGCTCACCGCCAACGAAATCGGAATGTGCGTGAACGTGCCGTTCCAAAATCCGACGACTACATTGGTTTTACCGGCCATCGCCGCATGTACCGCGTTTCTAGCCAAAAGATCGCACAACAACGCGTCCTCACAGTTTGCCGGTACGCTGCGCACGAAATAGCTTGGGTCGAAGTATTTCACATCTACCGGTATATCTGCTTGTCTGAAGTACTTAACGATCTGTTCCTTCAGATAAACGCCGATATCAGCGTAGCGTTTGTTGCCGGAAGGATCTGTTTCTACTGGCAAGACCCGGATCAAATCCTGGCCGGCGCCTTCCGCAACTGCTATCACCGCGTGGTGAGCGGACTCCAGACGACGCCGTAGTGCTTCCAGGAACCCGTGATCTCCTTGTAGGAAAAAAGGGACTTCCGGAATCAAACAGAAATTAACTTCCTGGCTGGCCAGGGTAGCGCCTGCCGCGATAAAGCCGGCATCACGCCCCATCAACTTCACCAAGCCAACACCGTTATAGGCGCTGCGCGACTCGCTATGGGCGCAGTCGAGGATTTGGTGCGCTTTTTCCATCGCAGTCGTCATCCCGAACGTGCGGGACATATACATCACGTCGTTGTCAATGGTCTTGGGAATGCCGACCACCGCAAGATTAAGACCACGGCTCTGCGCTTCCTGGGCGATGTCTTGCGCTCCACGAAGGGTACCGTCCCCGCCGATGCAGAGCAGGATATTGATCTTCTGTTCGACAAGGAACTCAGCCATGATATCTGAAGGCTGCTGGCCCCGTGACGAACCAAGAATCGTCCCACCTTTTTCGTGGATGTCAGATACTGATTTTGGAGTTAGTTCAATCGGGGGCAAACCAATTTTCGGGTTGAGACCGGCATATCCGTAGCGAATGCCAAGCACGTTCTGTACACCGTAGTTATAGTAGAATTCCATGACGGCCGATCGAACTACATTGTTCAGGCCCGGACACACCCCGCCACAAGTGACGATCGCCGCCTTAGTTTGTCCCGGTTCAAAGAAGAGCGTTTCCCGGGGGCCGGCCTTTTCAAAGAAAATATCGGCAGGGAGATCGTGGCCCGTCGCAGTCTCGATTTGATATCGGACGCGTATCTCGTCCGGCACAAAAGCACCTGGGCCTTCGCCTGAGCGGTGAGCCAGTCGCAACGGAGAAGCGATCGCTGCGGGTCCCAGCACCTGAATTGATGTTTGGTTGGGAGTGATCATGTTAGTTCCGGGCAGCGAAATAAGAGGCCGACCACTGAGCACCCCGTCCATAGATGTTGAAATCGGTGAATTTAGCTGGCTGAACATACTGGACTTCTACGGTAGCGCGTGGTGCACCCAGAACGGGTGGTGAAGCCAAAATGCTTGAAATCGCAGCTATCGAGACCAGAGCGTGGTGCATATTCATATTTCAGAACTAGACTAACTAACTCTTGACTGTGCGGGCCTCGAACGTGGTTGCGACTGGTACTGCAGGCTCAACCACGAAAGTTCCTTTGTGTTTTTCAGGAGGGGCCGCTCGGCGTCCTAGACGGTAGATTCCGAAAGCGGCCATGAGGAGCTGTGCGGTGATGAGAGTGGCTGAAAGCCCTCGTTCCCAAGTTGACATCGCCAGCCCTGCAACGATGGGCCCAAATACCGCGCCCACGCCTTGTACGATCAGCAATCCGCCCGAGGCAGCAACGAACTCTCCCTCTGCAACGGAGTCGTTCACATGAGCCATGACCACGCTGTAGGTCGGCACGATCGTGCCACCAAAAACGGCCACACAGATGTAGAGTATCCAGCGGGACGCCTCATCCGGCACCAGGGCTACGATCGTGAGAAGGGTCACGGAGGCAATAATCGCCGCCCCGATGATGACGAGACGCCGATCAAGGCGGTCTGAAACCCAGCCAAGAGGCCAGGTGAACAGAAAGCCGCCAAGAGTGCCGCAGGCCATGAATATCGCAACTGCAGCGGTATCGAGTCCGCGCTGTTGTGCAAAAATGGGGCCAAGAGCAAAGAATGAGCTGGTAGTTACTCCACACAAGAATGCGGCCACTAGCCCGAAAGGTGATTGCCGAAATAATGCCCTGAGGTTAATCCGGACGCTGTTACCTTCACTGGTGGGAGCAACCGCTCGAGTTAGAGCGATTGGCACCAAGGCAACCGCGATAATAATCGTGATGATACAAAACGGTCTGAAACCGCTCGGGTTGGTCGTTGGCAAAAGGAGTTGTCCGGCAATACCGGCTAGCAGGCCCGTCATACCGTAGATGCTCAGGATCTTTCCTCGGGTTTGTTCGGTTGCAGAGCTGTTGAGCCAGCTCTCGACAACAATGAATAACCCGGCGAAGCAGAACCCGGTCAGCGCACGAGCTGCAATCCAGGAAATCGGATTTATCGCCAGCAGATGAACAAGAGGCGCGGTCGAGGCGATGGCTCCGAGAGCCACGAAAGCCCGTATGTGACCGACTTTTTCAATCACCTTTCCGCAGCGTAGCGATCCAACCACGATACCTGCCCAGAAGCCCGCACCGACCAAGCCAATTTGAGCAGGCGAAAAGCCCTCGATCCCGCCCCGGATGCTCAGCAGCGTCCCTTGGAAAGTATTACCCATCTGCATGAGCCCGAAACCTAATAAAAGAGCAAGCAAAGTCGCCAGGGTCGCTTGCGGTGTGCCTCGCATAGGTTTTTCTTCCCAGTGCTACTTCACATTCACCTGTGACGGAGATACCTTCCAAACTCGCTCGCAATACTCACGGATCGAACGGTCTGAAGAAAACTTTCCCATGCGAGCGACGTTGAGAATCGACGTGCGAGTCCATGCTACCGGATCACCCCAAAGAGCACTCACCGCATTCTGACAATCTACATAGGACTGGTAATCCGCCAGCACCAGGAACGGGTCATCCCATAGTAGGTTTTCTATGATTGGGTGAAAGAGTTTCGGGTCACTCTGGCTCAGTATACCAGAAGCGATGAAGTCCAGCACTTCGGCGAGCCCTGCGTTTTGCTCGTAATAACTGCGTGGACGGTAGCCTCGCGATTTCAGGTCTCGCACCTGATCGGCGTCGAGGCCGAATAAGAAAAAGTTGTCGGCGCCGACTTCTTCACGGATCTCGACATTGGCTCCGTCCAGAGTGCCAATAGTGAGGGCGCCGTTGAGCGCGAACTTCATATTTCCGGTGCCGGACGCCTCGAAGCCAGCGGTGGAGATCTGCTCGGAAAGGTCCGCCGCCGGAAAGATATGCTGGGCGTTTTTTACGTTGTAGTCAGGAAAGAACAAAACCTTGAGCCGGTCACGCACCATCGGGTCATGGTTGACGACCTCGGCGACAGCGTGAACGAGCTTGATGACGAGCTTGGCCATGACGTATCCGGGAGCCGCCTTTCCACCGAAGACAAAGGTGCGCGCGGGCATGCTGTCGCCGGGATCACGTTTCAGCCGCAAGTAGAGAGTGAGGATGTGCAGTAGATTGAGGTGCTGCCGCTTGTATTCGTGGATCCGTTTAGACTGAATATCGAACATTGATTCCGGCTCTACCCGCACACCAACGCGTTCTTCGATCAGCTTAGCGAGATCTCGTTTAGCGGTCAGTTTAACGTCGTGCCACTGCCGCTGGAACTCCGCATCATCGCTGAATTTTTCTAACTTTCGAAGTTCATTCAGATCGCGCAGCCAGCCATCTCCAATCCGCTCGGTAATAAGATTCGCCAGACCCGGGTTACTAATCGCGACGAAGCGTCGAGGGCTTACCCCATTGGTGACGTTGCAAAACTTCTCCGGCCAGAGTTGAGCGAAATCCTGGAGCACGGTTTCCTTCAAAAGGTTGGAGTGAAGTTCGGCAACACCGTTAACATGGTGGCTTGCCACCGTCGCTAGATGTGCCATGCGGATGTAACGCTTATCGTTTTCATCGATGATCGACATACGGCGTACCCGCTCATCGTCGCCAGGAAACCTAGCCCGGACTTCTTCAAGGAAACGCCGGTTAACTTCAAAAATGAGCTCCAGATGCCGCGGAAGCAGCCGGCCGAAGAGCGGGAGCGGCCATTTCTCCAAAGCCTCGGGAAGTAAGGTGTGATTTGTATAAGCAATCGCGCCACAGGTCACGCGCCAAGCGACGTCCCAGTCTGATTGGTATTCATCGAGTAGCAGCCGCAACAGCTCGGCGACGGCAATTGCCGGATGAGTATCATTGAGTTGGATCGCAAACCTCTCGTGGAAACTCTCCGGTTTACCCCCTAGTAATCCATGCATCCGCAACAGGTCACGTAGGGAACAGGAGACGAAGAAAAACTGTTGCTGCAATCGGAGAACTTTTCCCTGCTCGGGTTCATCGTTCGGGTATAGCACTTTTGTGATATTTTCCGACTTCACTTTATCCTCGACCGCGCGGTAGTAGTCCCCGTGGTTAAACGCCGCGAAGTCGAAGGACTCGACAGCTTCGGCCTTCCATAGACGCATCAGATTACAGGTGCCGACCTGGTAACCGAGTATGGGCGTATCATACGCCACCCCTTTTACGACTGTGTCTGGCAGCCAGCGCACGCAATATCGGCCGAACTCATCTCTGCCCGCTTCGGTGTGGCCCCCGAAACTCACGTCATAAGCGATTTCAGGCCGGCAGATCTCCCATGGATTGCCAAAGCGGAGCCATTTGTCGGTAATCTCCCTTTGCCAACCATCCGTGAAGGTTTGGTCGAAGATGCCAAATTCGTAGCGGATACCGTACCCAACGGCTGGTACCTGCAGTGAGGCAAGAGAGTCCAGGTAACAGGATGCTAACCGGCCGAGACCGCCATTGCCGAGGCCAGGCTCATCCTCCTGACGGAGCAGTTCATCGAAATTGTAACCTAATTCCGATAACGCCTGACGGGTCTGCGTGGCGATACCCAGCGACAGCAAGTTGTTAGCTAAATGTGGACCGGGAAGAAACTCTGCAGACAGGTAAACAACGACCCGAGGCCTGCGTTCCGCATAATGTTCTAGGGTCTGTACGCTCGAATGAAATACGCGATCGCGTATGGTGATGGCCAGAGCCGCGTAAAGATCGTGTTTCGTGGCGAACGCCGGCACACGATTAAGCTGATAGAATAGATTATCGAGAAAGGATTGTTTGATATCTGCCACACTCAGCCCAGTGCGAAGACCGCGGCTGCGGGAGAGTTCGGGTAGTTCGTGGGAGTCGTTGCTCATTTGAGTCGCTAAATTCGTAAACGGTAGGGACGAGCTCCTGCTCATCCGTGGTTAACGCGGGATCGGCATGCTAAATCGATCAAGGACTGATGAGCAGGAGCTCATCCCTACCGTTTACCGGGATTCGCTTTGTAAGCCTACCGATCGTGCCGAAAATGGATATCGGACCTTGGTCCCATTTCCATCCGGCGGTCGCCAGAGCAGATTTTGGTAGAGGAAAACCAAGCGACGTTTTGCTCCTGCTCTGCTTCGCTGCGAAACTGATTATCAACTGTAGCACCTTTGCGCACGGTACTCCTGGCGCTCAAATTCCACTTGAAAATGTATCCCACACGTTCCGGTACGCGGTTCATGCCCGGGGCAACCTGGACCGCGGAGGGGATTAACTTTTCAGTGTTCAGCAGAAACGCCCAGAGGGTCGAACTGTTACTCTATCGAACGGTTGACAGCGCCGAACCGCTTCAGATTGTCAATCTCGATCCGAATACTAATCGAACTTATTTTTTTTGGCACGTTTTGGTTGTAGGACTACAGTGTGGTAGGTTTTACACTTGGCGCGTCGATGGGAAAGAGGTGGTAGACCCTTGGGCTCGAGCAGTGACGGATGCGGTTTGGAATCGTCAAGAGGCGATCAGCCATCCAGGCCGTGCGGGCAATTCACTGCGGGCAATGGTCCCTGCTGATGCAGAGTTTACTTCCCGATTATCACCACGTCCGCCGAGCCTGAGTGGCGCCGTGATCTACGAGCTTCACGTCGGCGGATTTACGCAACATCCCTCGTCCGGAGTCCAATATCCCGGCACCTTTCTCGGACTAGTAGAGAAGATCCCTTATCTTCAGGAACTCGGTGTGACGCATGTTGAATTGTTGCCGGTCATAGCTTTTGACGATCAGGACGTGCCGCCAGCGGTGCAGGCTCGAAATCTACGCAACTACTGGGGATACAGCCCACATAGCTTCTATAGTCCGCATCCACATTATTGCGTGAAAGCCGACCAGGGGGCCCATCAAAGCGAGTTTCGACAACTGGTAGAGGCTCTACACGGAGCAGGTATCCGAGTTATTCTTGATGTCGTCTTTAATCATACTGCGGAGGGCGGCGCAACTGGACCTGTCATCAACTTCAAGGGGTTGGCCAATGAGGTGTTCTATATTCTCGATCCGGCTGATCGCCGCCGCTACCTGGATTATTCTGGCTGCGGTAACACCATCAATTGTAACCACCCGATGGTAACTCGCTTTATTGTTAACTGTCTTGAGTGGTGGGTTGAGCAGATGGGGGTGGACGGTTTCCGGTTCGATCTGGCCAGTGTATTTGTGCGCGGTGAAGACGGTACCCCACTGTCGAACCCAGCCTTACCGTGGGACATCGCGCTTTCGCGCCCGCTCGCCCGATTCCCAGTCATTGCGGAGGCTTGGGACGCCAGCGGCCTCTATCACGTCGGAGCCTTTCCCGGACTCTCTTGGACCGAATGGAACGGTCGTTATCGCGACGTGATCCGCCGGTTCCTGCGCGGTGACCGGGGCATCATCGGCCAAGTTGCGACCTGCATCGGCGGCAGCAGCGATTTGTATGCTGATGACGGCCGGCTACCAGAAAACAGCATTAACTTCATTACCTGCCACGATGGTTTCACACTTCGTGATTTGGTGAGCTATAACTGCAAACACAATGAGGCTAACGGTGAGGATAACCGGGACGGCACCAACGATAACGTGAGCTGGAATTGCGGGGCTGAAGGAGAAACCGATGACCCGGAGGTCATGGCACTTCGCCGGCGACAGGCGAAAAATTCCATCGCGATTTTGATGATCAGTCGGGGCGTCCCTATGTTGCTGGCGGGCGACGAAGTTCTGCGAACCCAACGTGGGAACAACAACACTTGGTGTCAGAATAACGAGCTTTCCTGGTTTGATTGGAGGTTGGTTGAGACAGAACGAGACATGCTTGAGTTCGTTCGCGGTATGATCGCACTGCGACGGCGTCATCCGAACTTGACGAGCAATGCTTTCTACACTGGTAGACTGATACCCAGCCGGAATATCCCGGATATCGTCTGGCACGGGGTAAGGCTCAACGAACCGGCTTGGCACGATGGTAATTGCCAGTTCCTCGCTTTTACCATTGCCGGTTTGACAGCAAATGAATCAGACCTTCACGTGATCCTTAATATGACCGATGCGATAGCTGACGCTTCCCTTCCGCCGTTAGCAGGCCGAGAATGGTTTCCGGTTCTCGATACGGCCGATACAGTAACTACCGGCGTTCTTCCACAAAAAGACCAGCGTCCGGTTCTAACCTCGGTGTGGCACGTGCAGCCACGCTCGGTGGTGATTTTTGAAGGTCGAACTGCCAGCGCTTGAAGAGGAGCTGCGGTAAGCACTTCGGTAGCGGTCCCGTATGCGCGGGATCCAATGACCGCCACGACCTCGGGGCAATGTAAATTCCAGATCCATCGGCTGGCCAAAAAGATAGGAGAAAAAGATGAGCGCCGGGGCGACAAAGAGTCCGATCTGCAAACTCGATCCCACAGCAATTCCGAGGCTGAGACCCATCTTGTTTTTCATCGCCATCAATACCGCCGTCGAATGCGCCAAAATTCCAGCGAGTCAGCATAAAGGCGAGTTAACAAAAATTTTCCTCTTCAATTTTCGGCGCTGGTTGTTTACACTTTCTTGGTACGTCTCAATGCAACTTCAAAATACGGGAGTTTGTTCATGTTCGGCCTCCTTTACGTTTTGATAATTGGGCTGATTGTAGGAGCAATCGCAAAGCTCATCGTTCCCGGCAAGGAGCCGGGTGGCTGTCTGGTGACGATTGCGATCGGCGTTGCTGGTTCTTTTGTTGCCTTCTACCTCGGAACACTCCTGGGCTGGACTTCCGGCAATCCCGACAGCTTGCGGCCGGTTGGCTTTATCCCATCACTGATAGGGGCCGTTATCCTGCTGCTTGTCTACCATTTGATACGCCGGCGATTCCGGCGCTGAACGGAACGAGTCCGTATTATGGACCACTCTTGACGGTGTCTTAACCACCTTAATCCCACAGCTTGGTCTTCGGACGCCTTAACTATTAAGTGTGAACTTCTGCTAAGCCGCCGAGCTTCGGCCGGCTGCTATGGCCTATCTATTTAGTTCTGATGTGTCAGCTGCGGTATCCTCATTTCCCAAGAAATAGGCTGCGGCATTGACATTGACGCTCACATCGGCCTTCTCGCGCATGTCCACAATTGCCATTCGAAAGCTTACAGAAGTTCTGAAAACTGGTTAGCTGTCTGGTCCGTAATAATCGGCCTAATAGCCGTAATAACCCCGCCGCGTGGCCCGCCGCGCGACCCGTCGCTGGTGGCCGTAGGTACCGGGCCAGCCGTTCCAGGTATCCCAACCTAGCGAAGGGTCCGCGTAGGCCGGGCTCGTCGCCAGCTGTTCGGCGGCCAGATGCTGGGAGAGGCGGTAATTTACGAGGGCTTGGTACTGATCCGGCTCGCCGACGAAGGCCCGGTTATTGGCCGCGTCGGGAAAGACGTAGAAGGTCTGGCCGTCTTCGGTAATCTGGGCCAGATGCCCGGACGGAAGGGCTTGCAGCTTCTGCTGCTCAGCGGTCGTCTTCGGCGTGATGGTCTTAAAGCCCTCTGCGATTAGCATATTCTCCTCGTTCGCGGTGGGGGTGGCGCAGCCGACTGCCAGGGCTACAAGCGCCCCGGCGCTGACAAGACTAAGTCCGGTAAGTATATGTTTCATTGATAGCCTTCTATTGGTTGCTATTCAGTGCTCACCAGGCTTGGAAACGTCAATTTCGCTTCGCCTAACGCTCATTTTCATCGCCCTCCATCGACCGGTGACGATGAGAAAAGCGTTCCATGTCGACGGAAACCAGCGCCTACTAACACAAAAAACTACTAATCGCGCTACAGCGCTGCCATGAGACTTTGGGGCCATGGGCTAGCCTGCATTTCTCACAAATCTCCACCATTTGGGATATCCGATCGCATTACCGATTGGTGTCCGAAGTAGCAGTAGGCGTAGCTGTGAGGATCAGAACACGAGTCCTATTAACGCCGATGTCGCCGACGTTAGTCGCTTTTGGTCCAGGTCTTAGGACTAGTCGTTCCGAGTCGTCAAACCTTTAGCTTTAGCCGAGTGTTTGTGGCCCTGTTGGTTCATCTCAATACCAAAGCTACCTAAAATTATCGCCTATCCCAGCATCTGGCCACCGAACAGCTGGCCGCGAGCCCACGAGTGAGAAAGCTCGCGGGCTTCTCAAGACACTGACCTCGCGCCGAAGACAGCGCGCGTCGTTCGCGACAACGTCGAAAAGGGCACTGCCGGCAGATCGCGAAATAAGCCTTACTGTTTCGGACTAGGTGAAGCCTTCGCTCCTGGGCTAGGCGAAGCCGATGGTCCTTTCCGCGCTTCTCTACGTGTTTCCACACGCGTGCGACGACGCGTTTTCTTCGGGGATGGCGACGGGGAGGCAGTTTTGGTAACCGCTGCCTTCGCAGGGCTCGGTGCTGGTGTCGGGTCAGCTGCGAAAATGCTGGATTGACCAATAAATCCGGTGATCGCTGCTAAAACCAGAATGTGTCTCATCATAATTAAGATCCGGTTTGTTCGTTGAGTGGGGGGCGTTTTCTTTCCGCTGAAGTCCGGCCAACACGGTTCTTCTAAGAGCTTATCGACCAACTACAGCATACTTAAGCGATCGAGCGTAGCTTTTCAGCTGCAACTCGACGCGCCGAAAGCGGAGGCTTGCAGAAATTTTTGTTCTACACACAAACCTCACTCAGTGAAACACTTCGAACTAGATTAAGTTTCCTAAAAATTGTGAGGTCTGGTTGCCACACCCAGAAAATTTATACATGGAACTGGGGATGGATTGAGGTCGAATCCCACTTCGGCCGCCGGAACACGCTTGAGTCGTCTGCTCGCTTCCTCACTAACAATGACTGCTAAAGGTCTGCGCATGACCGCACATAGGCTGAAAGACTTGTTCCAACTCTCCGAAACCGGAACACGGCCTGACTCTAATAGAATCCCCGATGGCAGAAGGCGACTAAGCCTTTTGACTTATTTTCTTTAACCCGAGCCAAACGAGCACCGCACAAAGGAAGCAAAGAAGGGCGGAGCAGGTGAATACTGCTCCGGCGCCAATCGAGAAAGCGTGCCGGTAGGCATCGACAAGTTGGGTACGCACCATCTCAGGGATACCTAGGCCGGCGGTGTCTGCCCCCTCGAGAACGGAGTGGCGCAAAGCTTCCGTCGCGGCGGCAATCTCCGGCCGTGACAGCCCGCTCGGTTCCAGAAGTTGGTAATATGCCGCGCGCCCGACAGCGATCAGCACGCTGGTCAACGCCGCCGTTCCAAGAGCACCGCCAATTTGCATTGCTGCTCCGTTTACCGCCGCGGCGCTGCCAGTCCGCTCCCGCGGAACAGCACTGAGGATGACGTCGGCTACCGGCGTTATAACAGCGATGTCACCGGCACCCAACAGGATGAGCGCCGGCAGCAGTTGCCAGTATGGCGTTTCCGGAGACAGAAAAGCCAGCAAGCCACTACCTACAGCCATAAGCGCTAAGCCTCCCGCAATGACCCTTCTCGGTCCGATTTTTGGCGTGAGCTCTCCCACCACGGGGGCGAAGGCCGCGGCGGAAAACATCAGCGGGATGAGCTGCAGAATTGCTGCGATGGAGCTCACCTTTTGCACCGTTTTCAGGAAATAGAGCAGCGGCAAGACGGCACCGCCGATGACCAGTGCAGCCAGCAATCCGGCCGTGATGGCCACGAAGAGGGTGCGATTTCGGAAGAGGGTGACATCCAGCAGTGGATCCTTAGCCCGGCGCTCCCACCAGACAAAAGCGAGCAAGGCTCCGATGCCAACGGCGAGGGATTCCAGCACGCGCGGGTGTAGTAAGCCGATGTGGTTGATTTGAATGATCCCGAACACCAGTCCGAGCAGACCGGCGGCACAAGTGAGCGCGCCGATGCCATCGAGCCGTCTGCCTTCAACTTTTGCATCGCCTCCGGAGGCAAACACAAACACCCCCAAGCCTCCCAGAGCGGCCACTACCGCAGGCAATAGAAAGCCAGCACGCCAACCCTGCGCCTGGACCACTAAGCCTGCACCAAGCGGTCCGAGCGCCGCACCAAGTCCGGAAAATCCGAGGAAGAGGCCGATGACGCGTGCTTGTTCTGCTTGGCTAAAGGTGCTCGTGATTAGGGCGAGAGCCATCGGCGCGACGGCAGCGCTGGCCAATCCATCAAGGGTGCGTGCTACGAGGAGCATTCCACCCGTCTGCGCAGCCGCTGCCAGTAAGGAAGCGCCAACCATGCCGAGGGCTCCGAGCACGAGTACACGACGCCGGCCGTAGACGTCACCCGCAACGCCGCCGGCGAGCATGAAGGCGCCGAGCATCAGCTTGCCAAGGGTGACAGCCATTTGCATGACGGCCGTAGATGTATCCAGGTCGCGCCGCATTGGGCCCAGAGAAAGGTTCGTGACCGCCGTGCTCATTTCGTTAGTGAGGCTGACTAACACGCATGCGGTGAAAAGCCACCAGCGGTGCGTATCCTTGCTAGCAGCTGTTGTGCTGTCGCGGAATTCGGCGCTCATTGC
>Ga0210406_10003214_pt1 | contig 18055 bp, 13 predicted proteins | sample IncBWC30MmetaG_FD_155454 | JGI IMG/M metagenome (GOLD analysis project Ga0210406, IMG submission 155454) | Forest soil microbial communities from Barre Woods Harvard Forest LTER site, Petersham, Massachusetts, United States - Inc-BW-C-30-M | ecosystem: Environmental > Terrestrial > Soil >... | reverse complement strand
CGAGCCAGCTCGATGGATTTGTCAAATTCCTCGCTACGTCGAAGGACAAACTCGAAGAGAAATTCCGCAACATCGAGATTCGCCAGGATGGTCCTCTAGGGCTGGTGACATTCAACTACGATTTTGTCGAAAACGATAAGGTTACCAATTCAGGCCTCGAACATTGGCAGGTGTGCAAAATTGATGGGCAGTGGAAGATCTTGTCCGTCACCTGGACGAGCTATTGATAGTCACAGCCTGACTTGCTGTGAGCTTATTCCTCTTCGAGGGCGCTTCCGAATATTTCGGCATTGAGGACACTAAAGCTGTAAACGTCGAAAGGGAGATCCGTACGAAGTGACCAATCTGAGAACTTGATTCATTGGGGGGAATCATGGAAATACTATTCAATGATATCCGGTACGCCTTCCGCATCATGCGGAAGAGTCCCGGCTTCACTCTCATAATCATTCTCACGCTGGCATTGGGAATTGGGGCGAACACATCGATCTTCAGCATCGTAAACGCGGTGCTATTGCGTTCCCTGCCGTACTACGACCCCGGTCGTTTAGTGAAGATCACTTTCAACAATCCTGGAATAGGGTTGCGTGACATCCCCTTCTCTGTCCCCGAGTTGGAAGATCTGAAGTCAAGAGCTGGTGTCTTCGAGGAAGTAAGCGTTGTCCTCTCTGGGCCTACCAACTTGACCGGCGCCAAACAACCGGAACATCTTGAAATGCTCGAGGTGAGCCCCAACTATTTTTCCATGCTCGGCACAACACCAGAAATCGGGCGGTTATTTGGTCCGCAGGATTTTGCGCTGGGTTTTGCGGAAGCAACTGTGATTAGCGATGGCTTGTGGCGCCGCTCTTACGGCGGCGACCCGAATATTCTCGGGAAGCGTCTGAGGATGGACAACGATCCGTACACGATTGTGGGAGTAGTTCCTGCTGGATTTCGCCACCCCGGGACGACGGTCGCGAAGGATGTGGAAGTGTGGGTCACGTGCGGGTTCAGCGGGGATCCTTATCCGAAACCCGCGCGAAACGTGAAGGTGGCGCGCGAGGCAATCGGACGGCTGAAACCTGGCATCGATGTAACGCAGGCTCAGGCGAGACTGACGGCAATGGCCAGCGAACTCCGAACTGACTTCCCGAATGATTATCCTCCTGAGGCCAAATGGTCCATCGAGATCCAACCTTTGCAGGACGCACTCGTAGGCAATGTGCGTCCCCAACTGCTGGTATTAATGGCCGCGGTAGTCCTAGTCGTGCTAATCGCGTCCGTGAATATCGCAAACCTTCTCCTGGCTCGCGCTTCAGGAAGACAGAGAGAAATGGCACTTCGCATGGCGCTTGGGGCTGGCCGTACCCGCATGGTGCGCCAGATGCTGACGGAGGCGCTTGTGCTCTCCTTTATCTCGGGTGTAGCAGGCGTGCTCGCAGCGAAATTAACCTTGAGTTTCATCCTTCGCTTTGTTCCCGCTTCAGTTCCCCGATTTGCCGAAGTGGGTGTCGACCGGACGGTGCTGCTTTTTGCCCTTCTGATTTCCATATTCACTGGAATCATATTTGGGCTCGCTCCAGCTTTCCAGGCAATGAAAGCCGATATGACGGCCGCAATTCGGGAAGGTGCTCAAGGCTCCGGTTACAGCGCTAAGACATTCCGGTTGAGGAGTCTGCTGATTGTGTCTGAATTGGCGCTTGCTGTTGTGTTGATGGTTGGAGCCGGCTTGCTCCTGCGGACTTTCTGGGGATTGCTTCAGGAAAATCCGGGCTTCAATCCTTCGAGGGTAGTCACTGCAAGCTTCTACCTACCGAACCCGAACGATCCCAAGACGGATGTGTTGTATGGAGACTTCTCAAAAAGGACATCTTTTTTCCGAGACGTCATTCGGCGTGTGGCCACGATTCCAGGAATCGATCGGGCTGCCATGACCTCGGATTTGCCAGGCGCGCGTCCAACAACAACCGCCACACTGGTGATTGAGGACCGCGCGGCCGATTCATCACAAGGGGTAACAGCGGAAGTAATTCGAGTGAGTCCCGATTATTTCATGCTGATGCAATGCCCATTGATTCGTGGGCGTTTTTTCCTAGAAAGCGATGAAAGCGGAAAGCAGGAGGTAGCCATCATTGATGAGACTACGGCGCGACGCTATTGGTCGGGCATCGATCCTGTCGGCAGGCGCTTCCGGATGGGGGTAAATCCCAGGCTTCCTTGGGTAACCGTGGTCGTGGTCGTGGTAGGAATTGTCAAGGATATGAAGCAAGACGGACTCGACACAGATGGTGTCCCCCACATTTTCAGACCAATCTATCAACAATCGCCACTACGCTCGCGGGCCGTGAGCATGGTGGCGAGGACGCCTCTGTCCGCATCACTCCTCGAATCACAAATTCGGAAAGAGATACAGACATTGGATCCCGCATTGCCGGTATTCAACGTGCGCTCGATGAACGATGTGATGGATGTTTCTATTGCTCCGCGCCGATTCTCGGCGGAATTGGTTGGAGTGTTTGCGGCCGTCGCGATGCTTTTATCCTCCATTGGCATCTATGGATTGCTGGCTTACATGGTTGGGCAGAGGTCTCGTGAGATTGGAATCCGAGTCGCCTTGGGAGCCCAGGGGCCTGATATTCTCAAACTCATTCTCGGCAAGGGGCTATTGCTCGCCGGTACTGGAATTGCGATTGGATTGATCCTTTCTGCAATCTCAGCACCGATGATTGCAGTTCTTCTGTATGGCGTTCATCCGATTGATGTGATCGTCTTCGTCACAGTCCCGCTGATTTTGTTGGTGGTCGTCTTTCTGGCGACTTACATTCCCGCTCGTCGTGCGACGATCGTGGATCCAATCATTGCCTTACATGAAAGCTAGAACTGCGAGGCTAGAAACGTAACCGACTGCCAAGGAGAAGGAAGTGTCCGTTTACGAAAGGCTAGAGGCTCTCAACATCGGAAGATGCGGCGTCGATGCTAGTCAACCGCGAAACTTTAGCATAGGCGTTTGCTACTTGAAAAGCGTATGTGGCCGCAGAATTGGTCGTCTACTCGATACTCTACGAATGCTGGAGTTACGCGCCGGGCGCCAAATTCCAATCGGAGCGGATGACGGGCAATCCAGAAGTAACCCGCGTCATGGGCCTAAGCCTTTTGTGCCATCCAAGGGGTTCACCCCAATCAACTGGAACAAATCGAGAACAAATTGGGAACAAACTACCAAAGAACACCCGTGAAATAGGTAGATCAACACGTACGTAAGTCGTTGAAAAGCAAAGACGGGCTAGTATTTTATCCGGCTCATAACCCGAAGGTCGTCAGTTCAAATCTGACCCCCGCAACCAATCTAAGAATCAGAAAGTGAAAGGGTTCTGGCGCTCCAACCAGAACCCTTTTTTACTGTCAAAAATCGTGATGTAGGGAAAATCGTAGGGACTACCCTGCCCGGTAGAGTTTTTGCTTGTCGAGCGCCTGTTGCACGTCGTCACCTTCCACGATGTCGTACCTCCGAAAAATCGAGGCGATTTGATGGCCGGAAATCCTCATGGCCGTCGATTGAGAAACACCCGCGCGCAAGAGATCCCGCACAGCCGAGCGTCTCAGATCATCCGCCAGGACTTGCGGAATTCCCGAATCGGTTCCCCTCCGCGGTGAAAGACGAATTCGGAGAAGCGAAGGCCGGATTGGTGCAGACCAGAGCGGACTACGATCGCCCGGTTCGTTTGACCAAGGATGGCGTTACGAGCCAACAGCATCTGGACCCTGCCAAACGAACTATGACGCGGCAAACGCTGGGGTGAACGCAGCCGACGCCAATGTCACGCAAGCCGCAGCCCAGGTCAGTCAAAAGGAAGCAGCCGTGACAGTGGCCCAAACAAATCTGGATTATACGGTGATTCGCGCTCCTATCGACGGCACCGTCGTGGCGCGCAATGTGGATGTGGGGCAAACCGTCGCGGCATCGTTACAAGTGCTGACGCTTTTTACAATCGCGCAGGACCTTAAGAAAATGTGGGTTTATGCCAAGACGGACGAATCAGACGTCGGCAACATCAAGATCGGGAAGCCAGTCACCTTCAAGGTGGACGCTTTCCCGAAGGACACGTTTCACGGCGTGGTCAGCCAAGTGCGTATGAACGCAACCACGGTGCAAAGCGTGGTCACCTACGACACCATCATCGAATTCGCGAATCCGGAGTTGAAGCTTTTCCCAGGAATGACGGCGTATGTCACTATCGCCGTCGCTACGGTGCAAAATGCATTGAAGCTCCCCAATACCGCTCTCCGTTACAAACCACCCATGACCGCCGAGGAAGTCCTGGTAGTTTATAAACAATACGGAATTGACGCAGGCGCCGTCACGTATTTCGATGATCTAAAGGTCGTTGCAAAATAGGTTGGATCTCGAGCCGGGGAGCAGAAGGTTCAGCCATGAGCATTTTACAGCGGCACCGGAAAAATCGAACTCTCGTCTGGGTGACCGGAGCTTTGTGCACTGTGTTCATCATTGTGCTCATCGTCACGATTGTCCTGGGGATTCAGAGCCACAATGACAGGGTACTGGGCGTCCAGATCGCGGAGACTGAATCAGGCCTGAGGACTCTGGGGGCCCAGATTGCCGCCATCAGACCACCAGTTCGGAACGATGAACGAATACATTGCCGCGTATGCGCACGTTGAACCGTTGTTGAAAGACTACGATCAGAAGTTGCAGCGGTACAGCGAACTATGCAACACGGCTCAACAGAGAGACGAGAAAAGGGGACCTATCAATATCAAGCGTCTGCACAGCCGATACAACGCAAAGGTGTGGCGGAACAATTCGGAACTCATCGAGCTCGTGCGCCAGGTGAATGAAGTCACAAAGAAAGAGGCGTCGGTAATTCACGACATGGCTTCACTCCCCGCGGAGGAACAAGTCCAGCTCCGGCATGACGAATTCATGCCGCTTGCGGAGCAGGAACACGCTCTACGCGAGCGCCTGTTGTTAGTTGGGCAGAGGGTATCTCCCCAGCGGGCAACGCAGTGAAACGGGAGCTGATGTACTGCTCAACCCCAGACTCCCAACTGGCATGTTTGGTGGCAGTGTTCCCTCTTCCGCTTGTGTCGCGGCATGTACCCAGGATTCACGACAATGCAACGACGAGAAACGAAACTGCCCAAGTCTCTGCGATCATTTTCGGGAAATTGACATAACCTTTGTTATAGTTATAACATCAGATCGAAATGGATACACGAAGACGACCGGGGATCACTTGGCTCCTGCTGACGTTTACGCTGCCCACGAAGCGGGCCAGTCAGCGGGTGGAGGTATGGAGAAAATTGCAACGCTACGGAACGGTGCCGCTAGGGAACTCCGGGTACCTGCTGCCCGGCAATGCAGTCAATGAAGAGCGCTTTCAGTGGTTGGCCACGGCCATTCGTAAGTACGGGGGCGATGCTTCCATCGTTCACGTGGAGGGGATCGACAACATCTCTACCCCGCAACTGATTGGGCGCTTCGCGGAAGCGCGCGCGCGGGAATACCAGGAGTTGATTCGGGAACTGGAAAAGTTTTCGTCGCTGCCCGCGCAGAAGCGCGCCGTTGGCCGCCTAAGCCGCTTGCGGAGCCGATTCCAGGAGATTGCGGAGATCGATTTCTTCGACAGCCCCTTGCAGAAACGTGTGGGGGAACTCCTCGCGCGGGCGGATGAAGCGCGCGTGGCCAGGCGCGTGCCCGAGACCGCGAAGATCGATCCGAAGGAGTACAAGAACCGAGTCTGGGTGACGAGGCCGAGACCCGGGGTAGACCGTTGCGCATGCGCGTGGCTAATTCGGCGCTTCCTCGATCCGAAGGCGCGATTCACGTTTGCGCCGGAAGAGCATGTCCCGCGCGAAGCGGTGCCATTTGACATGTTCCATGACGGCTTCAGACACAGAGGTGACAATTGCACGTTCGAGACCCTGCAAACTGACTTCAGGATCCGCGACCGGAGGGTGCGGGTCATGTCCGAGATCATCCATGACGCGGACCTGGCCGATGAGAAGTTCGGCCGCAAAGAGGGGTATGGGATCGATGAGGTACTGAAGGGCTGGGCCCGGCAAGGAATCCCAGACCAGGAGCTTCTCGACCGCGGCATGCGGGTCATGGAGGGACTCTATCACTCGCTCACATGAGTGAAGGTTCGTCTGCCAGAGTTTTTGAAAGAGGAGAGCAGATCGTGTTCACGAATTGTCGGACCTATCTCCGATGCATAACGTTCGTTCTGGTCCTGTGTGTTCCCACCGCGCGCACGGTCCTGGCGCAATCGGCGGGAGCGGCGAGTAAGGTGCTCACGCTCGAAGAAGCGGTGGATTTCGCTCTGAAGAATTATCCGGCGGTGCGCGCTTCGCTCGAGCGGGTGAACGCGGCTCAGGCGGGAATCGGACTAGCGCGCACAAATTATCTTCCTCGGGCAGACATGCTATGGCAGACGAATCGTGCGACCGATAACAACGTGACGGGTCTGCTTCTTCCGCAATCCATCATCGCTCCGATTTCCGGGCCTGTTCCGGCGTCGGCCTCGAATCAAAGTGCCTGGGGAAGTGCGGCGGGACTGCTGTTCTCCTGGGAACCGGTCGATTTCGGATACCGGGGAGCCAAGGTAGACGCGGCGCGCGCCGCTCGTGCTCAAGCCACCGCGGAAGCCTCTCTGACTCGCCTCGACGTGGCCTTCGCTACGGTGAACGTGTATCTCACGGTGCTGGCGGCCCAGCGAACCGTGCACGCCGCCGAGGAAGATATCCAACGGCGGGAGACGTTCGACAAATCGGTCCATGTGCTCGTCGATAACCAGCTTCGCGCGGGAGCGGATGCTTCCCGTGCGGACGCGGAATTGGCCCGCGCCCGAGTCAACTTGGCCCGCGCAAGGCAACAAGAGAAAATCAGCCGGGCCGCCTTGGCCGATATCCTGGGATTGCCGGATACCTCGGTGGAAGTTCGAGAGAGCTCTATTCTGGGGCCACCTCCCGATGGATCTCCACAGACCACCCCGCTTACCGACAATCCGGTTGCGGAAGTGCAGCACGCGCGAGTAGCGGAAGCCCAGGCGCAAGTCCATATCCTGGACCGTTCCTACTATCCGAAGTTCTATCTGCAATCGTCGGTGTATGGACGCGGCAGCGGCTTGGACCCTGCGGGCAAATTCGAGGGAGGAACGGCAGGCCTTGGTCCGGACCGCGCCAACTGGGCCGTTGGTTTGTCGGTGACCTTTCCGGTCTTCGACATCTTCGCGATCCGTTTGCGAAAGGCCATCGAATCGGCCAATGAACGCGCCGAAGCCGCCCGCTACGATCAAACCCTGCAGGACCTGACGGGGCAATTGCGAAAGGCGGAAGCTTCGCTCGAAGGCGCTCGCAACGTTGCCGAGAACACGCCGCAAGAATTGGACGCGGCGCGCACCACGGAGACACAGGTACGCGCCCGTTACGAGTCGGGACTCGCGACACTCGTCGATGTGGCGGACGCACAGAGCCTGCTGGTGCAATCAGAAACCGACGACGCTCTGGCGCGGCTCGCGGTCTGGCAGAATCTGGCGGCGGTCGCCGCGTCGCAAGGCGACCTGCAACCGTTCCTGCAGTTTCTCCACGATAAAACGCAGGGAGGCCCGTAGGGTATGTGGCTGCTTCGCACCGCGCTTCGCCGGCCATTCACGGTCATCGTGGCCGTCATCGGCATCGCCCTTTGCTCGATCCTCGCGCTAGTGCGCATGCCGATCGACATCTTCCCCGATCTAAACCTGCCGGTTGTGTATGTGGCGCAGCCGTATGGTGGTATGTCCCCCGCGCAGATGGAAGGTTATCTCGTCTACTACTACGAATATCACTTCCTCTACATCACCGGCATTGAATCGGTCGAGTCCAAGTCCATTCAGAACGTCGGTCTCGTGAAACTCACGTTTCATCCGGGTACGGACATGAGCCAGGCCTTGGCGCAGACCGTCGGCTATGTGGACCGCGCCCGCGCGTTCATGCCGCCGGGAACGGTTGCGCCGTTTGTCATGCGTTTCGACGCGGGAAGCGTGCCGGTCGGTTACTTGGTGTTTTCAAGCGCGACGCGGAGCGTCGCGGAAATCCAGGATCTTGCGCTGAACCGTGTACGGCCCCTGTTTGCCACACTGCCCGGCGTGTCCGCTCCCCCACCGTTTGGTGGCGCCGCGCGAACGATTGTCGTCAGTGTTAATCCGGACCGGCTCCGCGCCTACCGGATGGCGCCTGACGAAGTCATTCAAGCGCTGAACACGGGAAATGCCGTCGTGCCCGCGGGGAACGTACGCACCGGTGATTTGCTGCGGCTCGCGCCGATCAATTCCGTTGTTTCCAACATCAAGGACCTGCAGAATCTCCCGATTCGCACGGGCTCGGGCCCCACCGTCTTTCTTCGGGACGTAGGCACAGTCGAGGACTCGAGCGATATCATTACCGGTTATGCGGAAGTGAATGGACGGCGGACCGTCTACATTCCGGTGACCAAACGCGCGGATGCCTCAACGCTGAGTGTCGTGAATGAGGTCAAGGCGAATCTCGCGCAGTTCCAAGCCGCCGTTCCGCCGGAAATCAAGATCGATTACGAATTTGACCAGTCTTCCTATGTCCGGAATTCCTTGTTGTCGGTCGTACGAGAAGGCTTGCTCGGTGCGTTGCTGACCGGCCTCATGGTCCTACTGTTCCTGCGGGACTGGCGCAGCGTGCTCATCGTCGTGACCACCATTCCCTTTGCACTACTCACCGCGGTTGTGGCCCTTTGGGGCGCGGGACAAACCATCAACATCATGACCTTGGGTGGATTGGCTCTGGCGGTCGGGATTCTGGTGGATGAATCCACGGTGGTGATGGAAAACATCCACAGCCACATGGGTCAGGGACGACGGCGGGCCGTCGCCGTTCTGGAGGCCAGCAAGGAAGTTCAGATTCCGCGGTTGCTCGCCATGCTGTGCGTGCTTGCCGTATTCGTGCCGTCCTTCTTCATGGTCGGCGTCTCTCGGGCTCTCTTTGTTCCGCTCTCTCTGGCGGTGGGATTCGCGATGGCCGCTTCCTACGTGCTGTCGAGTTCGCTGGTGCCGGTTCTCTCGGCGTGGATCCTTCGCGCCCACGCCCCGGAGGACGAAAAAAGCGCTCCGTCGCTCCTCGTCCGGCTGCGCGAAAGACTCGGAACGGTTTTGGAGAAGTTGACGAGAAATCGCCGCATCGTTGTTTCGCTGTATGTAGTGGTTGCGGTCGTGGTCATCGTTCTCGTGGGACCATATCTCGGAAGAGAAATCTTTCCGAGGGTTTCTTCCGGGCAGCTCTTGTTGCGATTTTGGGCCCCCATCGGTAGCCGCGTGGAAGCGACTGAACGGCTGTCTCTCGATGTGCTGCGCTCCATCGAAAAAGCCGCCGGGCCGGGGAATGTGGCGATCACCCTGGGCTATGTGGGCGCCCCTCCGCCGAGCTACCCCATCAACACGATTTATCTGTGGACCAGCGGTCAACATGAAGCCGTCTTGCGCGTGGCGTTGAATCCAGACGCGCACATCCGTGTGGACGAATTCGAAGATCAATTGCGAAAGTCGCTACCGCCGCAATTTCCGGGATGCCAGTTTTCGTTTGAAGCCGCGGACATCGTCACCCAGATCATGAATTTCGGTGCGCCCACTCCGGTGGAAGTCAACGTCAGCGGACCGGACCTTGGATCGGACCGGGCGTTCGCGGAAAAGGTTCGTGGCGAGGTCGCGCAGGTGCGGGCACTCCGCGACCTCCAGTACGACGAGCCGTTGGACTACCCGAGCGTGAACGTTGATATCGACCGGGAACGCGCGGGACAACTGGGCGTGACGGCGGCAAGCGTGGGCCGCTCCTTCCTGGCGGCGACCTCGTCGAGCCGGTTCGTCATTCCGAATTACTGGGCCGACCCGAAATCCGGCGTTGCTTATCAAGTCCAGGTGCAAGTTCCGCAGTCGGAGGTGACCTCGATCCAGGACGTGGAGCACATCCCGGTGACACTAGGCAGCGCGTCCCATCCTCTGTTGGGCGACGTCGCTCAGGTGAACTACGGAAATGTCGTCGGCGAGTATCACCGCCTGAATGGTCAAAGGATGGTGACGCTGACTGCGAACGTGTTCGGCCAGGACCTTGGCCGCGTCTCAAAACAGTTGGACGCAGCGATCAAATACGCGGGAGCACCGCCGCGCGGTGTGAAGGTTACAGTGCGAGGGCAGATCGGCCCGATGACGCAAACCTTGTCGAGCCTGGCAACGGGACTTCTGCTCGCCGTCCTGGTCATCTTCCTTTTGCTTTCGGCGAATTTCCAGTCGGTGCGGCTGGCCTTCGTTGTACTGTCCACCATTCCCGCCGTCGTCTGTGGCGTGATTTTCATGCTGTTGATTACGGGAACCACGTTGAACGTGCAGTCCTTCATGGGCGCCATCATGGCCATCGGCGTCGCCGTCGCGAACGCCATTCTGCTGATCATTTTCGCCGAGGAGCACCGCCGCGCGGGCAATGCCTCCACGGTCGCCGCAATCCACGGCGCGCAAACTCGCATGCGGCCCATTTTGATGACCAGCATGGCGATGATCGCCGGGATGATCCCCATGGCTCTGGGACTTGGCGAAGGCGCTCAACAAACCGCGCCGCTCGGACGTGCCGTCATCGGCGGGTTGTTGTTTGCGACGGCCGCAACTCTGATAATCCTGCCGTTGGTGTTTTCCATAGTCCAGGAACGCGCCGGAGTCAAATCGCCGTCGCTCGATCCAGACGATCCGCAGAGCGATTTCGCTGGCAAGCAGACGCGGAATTCGAATCCTTTGCAGGGAGAAGCTCTATGAGTCGAATCGGGATTCTATCCAGCCTGGTCCTCACAGGCAGCGTTTGTTTCTGCAGTTCGTGTGGTTCGAAGCCGGGCTCCTCCGCCAGCACAGCAAACCCGCAAGGACCTTCTTCGCCGACTCCCTCGGTGGAAGTTACGAAGGTCGTCTCCCGGAAGCTTGCCATAACCGTGCGATTGCCGGGAGAACTGCAGCCCTATGAAGTTGTGGCCATCTATCCGAAAGTCACGGCGTTCGTGGATGCGATCAGCGTGGATCGCGGATCGCAAGTGAAAACGGGACAGCTCATGGCGCGGCTTGTGGCTCCGGAAATTGCCGCGCAGCGTGCCGAAGCGCAATCGAAACTGCAGGGAGCGGAAGCGCAACGCGGAGAAGCCGAAGCCAGACTCGCCTCGGACGAAAGTACCTATCAAAGACTAAAGGCGGCATCAGCAACTCCGGGCGTTGTCTCTGGAAATGACTTGGAGGTTGCACAGAAGGCGGTCGAAGCAGACCGTGCAAGGCTCGAATCGTTGCGGGAAGGTGCCCAAGCGGCGCGCTCGGCGCTGAAATCCGTCAGCGAAATCGAAGACTACCTACAGGTTAAAGCGCCGTTCGATGGGGTGGTGACGGAGAGAAACGTTCATCCGGGGGCGCTTGTGGGACCGGCCAGCGGTTCGGGTGTGGGAGTTCCCATCGTGCGGGTGGAAAAGACTTCTCGTCTGCGACTCGTGGTGCCTGTCCCTGAGAAGTATGTGGCTGGTATGACGGAAGGAACGGTTGTTTCATTCAGTGTCCCGGCATTTCCGGATCAAGCGTTCTCTGGAAAAGTCGCGCGGATCGCCCACTCGGTGGACGTAAAAACGCGAACGATGCCCGTCGAGGTAGATGTAACGAATACGGACGGACGTCTGGCTTCGGGCATGTTTCCGGAGGTCCTCTGGGCAGTCAGCCGAGCGCAGCCCACTCTCTTCGTTCCGACATCAGCTGTGGCACGCACGACAGAGGCAATCTTCGTCGTTCGCATCCGGGATGGAAACGTGGAATGGGTCAACGTCCAAACGGGTGAACCGGACGGCAAGTTGATCGAAGTCTTCGGCGACGTGCACGCGGGAGACACGGTGGCAACGCGGGGAACGGACGAGTTGCGTTCGGGGACGCGTCTCACGGCAAAGGAGAGTGCGCCAACCGCGCAAGGACCCTCGAAATGAGGGGCATGGGAAAGTGTCATCAAAGGCAAGAAAGAAAGAAGGAACAACATCCATAGGAGGACTGTTATGCGTTCCATTCGAAATGTACTGGTTCCGGGTTTGCTGCTGGTGCTGCCCGTCATTGTGGCCGCGCAGGGGATCGACACAACCAAAGTCGACCAAGCGTTGGGTCGGTCGGGCCAAAAGACGGGTGACGTCTATAAGGTTGGGTTTCCGCGGACCGACCTGCATGTTTCCATCCACGGATTGGCGATCAAGCCGGGACTGGCACTTGGTTCATGGGCTGCCTTCATGGGGACAGACGATCAGGCAATGGTCATGGGCGACTTGGTTCTGCTGGAGGACAAACTGAACCCGGTCATGGAAAAACTGCGTTCCGCAGGCTTTGAGATTTCCGCGGTGCACAACCATCTCATCGAAGAAACGCCCCACGTGGTCTACATGCACTACATGGGTCATGGGCTCGCAGCGCAATTGGCTACTTCCTTGAATGCCGCGTTGGCGGTTTCCAAAACGCCGCTCGACAAACCGGCCGCTGTCGCCGAGGAAGCAACTCCACCCGCGTGGGTGAAGGCGGTAGAGGACAGCGTCGGACGAAAAGGAACCTTAAAGGGCGGAGTGCTCTCCTACGGCGTGCCGCGCGGAGAACCAGTGACGATGGACGGGATGACCGTAGCACCCGCGGCCGGCGTCGCGGAGGCCATCAATTTTCAAGCAGCCGACGCGGGAAACGTCGCGACTACGGGCGACTTCGTGCTCACCGCCGAAGAAGTGAATCCGGTGATCGCGGAGCTGCAAACCCATCATATTTTGGTGACGGCGCTCCACAGTCACATGCTGACGGAACAACCACGCCTGTTCTTCATGCACTTCTGGGCGGTCGGCAGTCCGGAGTCGGTGGGCGGCGGAATCGGGGCGGCGTTGAAACGCGTTTCGACCAAGTAGTTCTTTCGAAGCTTCGGGGAGGATCTATGCGAACGATTCTTTTGTTGTTTGCCGGTTTCATTGGCTTGGGGTCGGCAACACGGATGAATGCGCAAACGAACGGCCCAACACTCAAGAAAGTTGCGGAATTCGATCTGCCGGGGCCGGGCGGTAAACGGTTCGACTATCTGGCCATCGACACCGAAGACCATTATTTATTTTCGGCGCATCTGGCGGCAGGACAGACCTACGTCATCGATCTGCGCACGAATCAAGTGGTCGCGACGGTGGTGGATACCCCCGGCGTCGAAGGCATCGAGTACGTTGCTGAACTGAAGAAGTTTTATACCTCGAATGCAGGGGATAACACCATCGGTGTGGTCGATCTCCGCCAGATGAAGGTCATCAAGAAACTGCACACGGAGAAGAAACCGGACGGCAGTGCCTACGCCGCGCCTTTTCACAAACTCTATGTTTCCGATGAGCGCGGCAAGGCAGAAGCCATTGTCGACGTGACCAAGGATGAAATCGCGAAAACCCTGCATTTCGACAGTGAGACCGGTATGCCGCAGTACGATCCGGTGGCGCGCAAGGTGTACGTCAATCTTCAGGACCAAAACGTCTTCGCGGTTATCGATCCCGCGAGCGACGAGGTTGTTGGCCGGTATCCGGTCGGCCGCTGCAAGGGAAATCACGGCATGACACTGGACCCCGAGCATCACCGTGCTTTCCTTTCTTGCGAGGGAAACAACCTGATGACGGTCTTCGATCTTGATAAGCACGAGCCCATCGCGTTTCTGCCGATGGCGGACGGGCCGGATGTCATCAAGTTCGACCCGGGTTTAGGCCGGATTTATGCCGCCTGCTACAGCGGAGCCATCTCGGTTTTTCATCAGGATGATCCGAATCACTACCGCAAGATCGAGGACTTCAAGGTGCCACACGCGGTCCACACCCTGGCCGTGGACCCGGAGACGCACCGCGTGTACACGCCGGAACAGGAAGCGGACGGCAAACCCGTGGCGCGCATGGTGGTGTATGACGCAGTGACCAAGCCATAGGGTTCGCCTCGACCCTGCAACAAATGACGACGAAACTGATTCCGATGGCACTCAAGGCTCTGACCCGTGACGGGTGGCTTCTGTTCCTCACTCGATTTGCGCGTTTGTTCGCGTACGGGTCGCTCTCGGTCATTCTGGTGTTCTACTTGGTGGGACTCGGGCTGACGGAAGCGCAGAGCGGTCTGGTCCTCACGCTGACGCTGGCGGGCGACGTGGTGGTCTCCCTCGTGCTAACGACGCAGGCGGACAGAATCGGGCGCCGGCGCATGTTGGTGATCGGCGCCATTCTCATGGCCGCCGCGGGTTTGGCCTTTGCGTCCACACGAAATCTATTCCTCTTGATCGTAGCGGGCACGATCGGGGTCATCAGCCCGAGCGGAAATGAAGTCGGGCCTTTTCTCTCCATCGAGCAGGCATCCCTTTCGCACATCGTCCCGGCCCCAGACCGGACGGAAGTTTTCGCCTGGTACACGCTGGCCGGTTCCCTGGCCACGGCGCTTGGTGCGCTGTGCGGCGGTTTCCTCACGCAGGCGCTGCAACAGACTTCCCTGACTCCCGTAGCGAGCTATCGTGCGGTGGTGTTTCTGTATGCCGCTCTGGGGCTGTTGCTGGCATTTCTATTCACGCGGTTGTCCGCATTGGTGGAGGTGGGTGCGGTTCCCAGTCGCTCGGCCGCGTCAACAGGGATTGCACATGTTTTCAGAATAACTCGTTCACGGAATGTCGTCCTGAAGCTGTCGAGTCTGTTCGCCCTCGATTCGTTTGCGGGCGGGTTCGTGGTGCAAAGCTTTGCCGCGTATTGGTTCTATCTGCGCTTCGGCGTGGAACCCGCGACCCTGGGGGCCATTTTCTTCTGGGCGAATGTCTTTGCCGGAATTTCTGCGCTGGTGGCTTCCCGTCTTGCGGGGCGGATTGGTCTGGTCCGGACGATGGTCTTCACACACCTGCCTTCGAACATTCTTCTCATTCTTGTGCCGTTGATGCCCAATCTCACGCTCGCTGTCCTGGTCCTTCTTCTGCGTTTCAGCATCAGCCAGATGGACGTCCCGGCGAGGCAGTCCTATACCATGGCGGTGGTTCCCGCGGACGAACGCTCCGCCGCTGGCGGTTTCACAGGAGTCGCACGGACAACCGGGGCGGCGATTAGTCCTCTGTTCGCAGGATTTCTCTTTGCGAGGCCCTCGCTCATCAGTGTTCCGTTCTTCATCGCCGGTACCCTGAAAATTGTGTACGACCTGATGCTATACCAGGGATTTGCAACGGTACGACCGCCCGAAGAGCACGTCGTTCCGCGATAGGCATGGCGGGCGGTTGCGGAAAACACGCTGGCGATCCGGGAGTCTCTGATCGCGAAACTTGTTCCCGCTCCGTGGTAGTCCTTACCGTTTCTTCAGCAAAACTTCAGTAGCTTTGCGAAGCCGGCCGGTGTATCAGATTACGGAACTACTTGCATATCTTCAGGGCCATAGTGAACAAGGATTCCTTTAACTCGCCTCGGCTGGGGTGGTGCGCCCTCGGTGTGTTTCTCGGCTTGCTTCAGCCAGTCATTGGCAAATGCGGGCATGCATCCGCCCAAAACGCAAAGACTCTAGCCGCATGACAAAGTGCAGAAGCAGTGCGCGTCGATCGTGCTCCGAAACTTGACGGAACGTTGGATGACCCGCTTTGGCAATCGGCCAAACCAATCACAGATTTTCGGCAACGTGAGCCGCAAGAAGGTGAACCCGCGACCGAGGGCGGCAATTCGTGTCGGCTGTCTTCAGCACACATATAACGAGCAAAGCGACAGACAGCTTTTAATCGTGCGTCTCGTTGTGCCACCGATACCGTCCGGCTGGCCCAATCGATTGCTGTTGATGTGCGGATGTGCATTTCACCTCGTGCAGCAGCAAAGCGCGCGAAGCTGAACAGCAGGTAGCATTCAGTCTTGAGTTCAAAGCCCGCCGCGTGCCGAGCGGCAAGGTAGTTTTCCACGGCCCGGATCATGAGTTCACCTCGGGCCACGGTTGGGCGACTTGTTTAAGCAACGCGACATCTACTTTGGCGTAATACGCTGTTGTATCGATGCTGCGGTGACGCAGAACCAAGCCGATCTGGTTGAGGGGAACACCATGCCGCAACATCTCCGTGGCAGCGGTGTGACGTAGTAGGTGGGCGCCTTTCGCCGGTGATTTCACACCGGCACGCTTTAACGCGCGTTTAACTACGCCGGAAATGCAATGACCAGTAACAAACGGTTTGAACGGCGCTATGCTGCGAAGAAAGACTCGATCCGTATGGTCGACTTGAGGTCGACACTCCAGATAGTGGAGTAGCGAATCCCCGACATCCTGAGGCAGAGGCAGGCGTACCTCGTGGCGTCCTTTGCCAATGACTCGTAGAGCGCCATTTTCCCACTCAATCTCACCAAGGCGAAGTTGAGCAAGATCACTTGCACGAAGCCCAAGACGCGCCAGCATCAAAATGATGGCTCGATCACGCAAGCGGCCAATGGAACTCCCGCAACAGGCAGCGATGATACGCTCTACTTCCTCTGCTGTTAGACAGCGGGGTAGTGTTCCCAGGCGCCAACGTGCTAACGCTCGAACAGCTTGATCGAGATTGACGGGACATTCACCTCGGAAGCTGAGATAACGCAAGAAAGCTCGGGTAGCTGTGATCAGCTTTTGAGCGGTCTCCATTCCGCATCTTGTGGACCGATCGAGCACGAACTTCCTCACTCGACGTGTGTCCCATTGGTGGGTATCCGGGCCAAGTGCGTCGAGCAGTTCGACGGCGCCGCGACAATAGAGCCTCAGAGTCGACTTTGCTGCGCCACGGTGCTTTTGGAACCAATCGCGAAAGCAAACGACAAGTTCAGGTGTCGTCTCTGTAGTACCTGAGACGGAATGGCGCTGACAAACGCCTCTCTGGACCAAATAGTTGTAAAACAGCTTTACTCCGAAACACGTATGGTGGTCAGTTTTCCCGCCGTTCGATGAAGGACAGCGGCAACTGGACAGGTGACGGCGGAAGGCCTTCAGAGTGCTTGCGTCGATGGCGGCCAAGTCACCGCCGCGGGGCTTTGTAAATTGGCCCAGATGCGCCGCATTGCGCAGGTAACGAACAGCACTCGCCTTTGAGTAACCCGCACTTTCGAGAGTATCGGCAAAACCATCGATGTACGGTCCACTTAGACCAGTGCGCAAGCGACGAAGAGATTTGGGAGCAGAAAAGTACCTCTCCAACATGATGTCCTCCTGGTGGCCAGAAATGGCCGTATCAAGCTAACAGGAGGACGTCCCCTTTATGGAGAGTCAGCAAACCATCGAATATCCCATTGGCCAGTCAGAACGTGACACCGCGCGGATCGCACTCTCCAATTAAAAAAACTCTCCATAAGGCAGCTGTTATACGAGATCGGAGTACGATGTGCGCAGCGGGTGCACTCATCGAGATGCCCGCCGAGCGCAGCCGTGCGACACCGTGCAATCGCCCGCAGCACTTTGACATGCTTCCAACGGATCCACTGGCGGTTTCGCTCGACGAAGGCAGCTCCAGCAGTGCGGATGAGATCGGCAATCTCGAGCGCCGGCGGGGTCACTGGAGCACCTCCTCCCCAACGTGATCCACACTTATATCAAAACCGCTTGGCAATCACTGCTCCGTTCGCTCATGCGTAGCGTCCGCCGCCGGGCGGTTACGTCCTAACGCCGTTCCCGTCAATGTGAAGTACTACTTCATCGCGCTGGGGAAAGCTTGGGAGAGGAGGAACCGAAGCTGAGTAGGTGAAACCACTTAATGGAATCCAACGGGTGCAAATCCCGTCCGGCAAAAGCTAGCGAGCAGGCCGGTAGCGAGTGTTGCCATTCGCCGGGCGACTGGTGGGTGCGAAGCGTACACAGCAAGGAAGCAGGCCGTGAAGATTCAGCTCCGAAATTACTATTGTTGCGATGCCGACGTCGTTGAAGTGGCGGAAGGCAGTATCCGGGACGGCAGCTAATGGAGATCTCTCCATTAGCTGCCGTGATCGCCATTGCCCAAAGTGTCAGACCGCTGCTCGCGAACGGTGGATCGCCGCACGTCGACGAGAACT
>Ga0210406_10003212_pt1 | contig 18072 bp, 13 predicted proteins | sample IncBWC30MmetaG_FD_155454 | JGI IMG/M metagenome (GOLD analysis project Ga0210406, IMG submission 155454) | Forest soil microbial communities from Barre Woods Harvard Forest LTER site, Petersham, Massachusetts, United States - Inc-BW-C-30-M | ecosystem: Environmental > Terrestrial > Soil >... | reverse complement strand
GCCTGGCTTCGCGAGCAAATTGCGCTGATACATGTTGCGCAGATAGAACGAGTGCATGGCCGCGGGCATGCGCGTCGAGTCTGAGTTCCAAAATAGAAGATCGAACGGAATTGGCTCCTTCCCGAGCGGATAGTTGTTCACGACAAAGGACCAGATCAGATCGTTCGCGCGCAACATATTAAACGACGCCGCCATATCGTGCGCTTCGTGATATCCGCGCTCATCCATTCGCTTCTCGAGCGACGCGAGTTGTTCCTCATCGATAAACACCGCCATATCGCCCCGCCCGGCGCCGCAAGCTGCCAGCTTGTCGGCAAGTCGAGCGCAAAGATGCGGACTTGTCGGGCGTCAAGCTCGGCGCGCAACTTGCGCCAGTCCGAGTCAGTCAAGCGCGAGAGGCGGTCGACCTGCTCGACGAGCAGCACGTCGCCGGGCTTGGAGTCCGCCAGCAGGCGAAAAAGCTCGGGCCGGCTCAGCTTCGCGCCGCTTTCGTTCTCGTCATACGTCTTACAGACGCGGCCGAGCGCGGCCTTAACGTCGTCGGAACGCCGAGTTCCTCGAGGCCTCAGGACTGCAAAGTGCGCTCGCGGTTTGCGTCCAGCTTCTCATTGGCGTTCGACAGGAGGTCGATGCGATGAGGCTTGTCGGGTCCAGACGTTCCGACGACAGATCTCCCATCCTTCAGAAACGGAACTGCGTTGGCCCATAGCATGGCGCCGTCGGCGGTAAGCACCGGCTCGGGCGAATACTGAGAGATGAAGGCGCGCCGAAGCCGCGGAGTTGTATTCGCTCCGCTGGAATGCATTGTCAGACTGCTGAAGACGGCGAGGCTCCCTGCCTTCGCAATCACCGGCGTGCCCTTGAGCGGGCCAAAATAGCCCACCCAGTCGTTTGACAGCGGATCGAATTCGTGGAGGACGCAAGTCTTGATGCCCGATTCGCTCATAGGTAGAACGTAGATTGTGCCGTTCTCCTCCGTGACATCGTCGAGAGGACACCAGCAGGTGATGTAAGGTTTGTGCCCGATGTCGCCGTCGACCGCGTTGACGTAGCCGGAATCCTGGTGCCAGGCGAGCTTCATTCCCGCTTCGGCTCCCTTCACGACGAAACCGTCGAAAAACAGGAAGGTGTCCGGCCCGACGAGGGCCCTGCAAATCTCTCCCATCGCTTCGCTGAAGAGATACTTGCCGAGCGCTGCGCGCTCACGAAAGCAGAACGCGGCGTGGTAGCGTTTGCCGCGATGAGTGATGCCAATCTGGTCTACACCGAGGGCGTCCATTTTCGTGTCTTCCCGCCGTACGAAATGCGCGCACTCCTGGCGAAGGAGAGCCACCAGCTCATCTGATACGACGTCCTCGAAAATGCAGTATCCGTCTTCGACAAACTGGCGCTTCTGACTCTCTGTGACGCGAAATTTGGCTCTTTGTCCGGGCATTGCGTGCGTGCTCCTCACCTGGCGTCAAGGCTGCGAGATTTGGCGCGGAGCTCAGTCACCTTCCTCATGAACGCCGCCACCCTTTGGGTGTCGACCGCGCCCCACCATACGCCGTCCGCCTTCAACGAACTGCCTATGATGACGCCGTCCGCTCGCTCCAATATTTCGCTCACGTTGTCCGTCGTCACCCCGCTCCCGACGAAGACCGGCAGGCGCGTGGCCTGCGCGATCTCCTCGAGCTCACCGAGATCCGCCGCGTCGCCTGTCCGTCGCCCGGTCGCTATCACCACGTCCGCGTCGAAGAACTCGAGGTCCCGCGTGAGCTCAGTCACCGAGCGGTCCGCCACGATGGCGTGGGCACCGTGTTTCACGTGAGCGTCTGCGAATATCATCACGTCTTTTGCGCCGATGGCTGATCGGAAGCGCAGCGCCTGGGCTGCTTCGCCCTCGACCAGACCTTCATTGGCGACATACGCGTTGGCCCATTGATTGACGCGCACGAAACCCGCGCCGCCGGCTTTTGCGACGGCCAATGCTTGTACCGCCGCATTGGCGAGGACGTTGACGCCTAGCGGCACGCCGAATTCGCGGCGGACCCGGTCCGTGATGACGGCCATCGCGGCCGGTGTCTCCGGGCCGATTTCAGAAGGTTTCAGAAAGGGAATGTCGCCGTGATTCTCGATGATCAGGCCGTCGATACCGCCGCGAACGTAGGCTTCCGAATCGCGCAACGCCTGGTCATAGATCGTCTCGATATTCTCGCCGGCGAAGCGCGGGGAGCCCGGCAGGGGTGGACAATGAACCACGCCAATAGCGACTTTGCGCTTTTGAAAAATTTTCAAACAGGCGTTGTCGCGATTGTCGGCGATAGCGGGACTCATTGGCTGCTCCTCGCCGGAACGCCTTATCATCGTCAAAACCGGCCTACAACTCAATGCTGTCTGCTCAAGAGTCAAGCAAACTGACGATATTGACTGGAGTTTGGGCTTGCCGGATGTCGGAAGCGCATGCAAAATTGAAGCGCTTCAAGAATGGGAGGCCAGGTCATGCACAAGGGAACAGTTTTGGCGCTGGCGGCGACTGCTATCTCGGTTGCCGCCTCAATGCCGGCCTATGCCGCCGACAAACTGACTGTCTGCTACGTTACGTTCAGCCTTCAGGTCGACTACTTCCAGGCCGGAGTCGGGGGCGCAAAAAAGGCGGCGGACGAACTGGGCGTCAATCTCATCGTTCATGATCCTCAGGCCGACACCGGGCGCCAGGTGAGCCAATTCGAGGATTGTATCGCGCAGAAGGCGGACGCGATCATCATCGATCCCATCGAATCGACCGCCCTCGCGGGCCCCATAGAGGAGGCGGGCAAGAAGGGCATTCCCATCGCCGCGCTCGACACGCCGATCAAGAGCCCGTATGTCGTCGTTCAACTCGGAATTCCGCAGTTCGACGCGTCGCGCGAGTTCGGACATTTCATCGCCGGTTACATCATCGGCAAAATGAGCGGCAAGGCCAAGATCGGAGTGATGCTTGCCTCCACCGAGGTGCAGCTCGCCCGTCGCGACGGATTTCTGGAAGCGCTGAAGGCGGTGCCCAGCGCAACCGTCGTCGCAACAGGCGACGGCCGAAACATCATAGAAAAGGCTCAGTCGGCGGCGGAAGACATGCTCACGGCGCATCCTGACATCGATGTGATCTACGCAACTGGAGACCCTCAGCTGCAGGGAGGGCTGGCTGCGGCGGCCTCGCAGGGGCGGAAGATCGCCTTTTTCGGCTGGGACGACATTCCGCAGCCCTTCATCAAGCCGCTTGAAGACGGCCGCATCGTCGGATTCCTGAAGCAAGCGCCGCAGATCGGCGGCGAGATGGCGGTGCGCTTCCTGGTCAAGAAACTCAAGGGCGAGACGGTACCCGCCCACTATTCATACAATCCGACGGTCGTAACCCAGTACAATCTTGACAAGCATCGCTGAATGGGCGGCGGCGGAGGCAGTCGCAGTCTTCCCTTGCCGCGCGGCCTGAGCACCGCGTGAAATGACACTGAGGGCGGAAAGCGGCGGGTCATCGGAGGAAGGCATGACGGCGCCCGCCGCAGCGCGCATTCAGCGGCGCGACCTGCTGCGTCGAATCGTCGTTCTTGCGATCCGTTACGGCACGTTCATAGGCCTCGTCCTTTGGGCGGGCGTGATGGCGTTCGCCTCCGAGAATTTTTTGACTCCGATCAACCTCCTGAATGTCGCGCGGCAAACCGCGCCGATAATCGTGATCGGGGTGGGCGCCACCTTTGTCATGGCGACGGCCGGAATCGACCTGTCGGTCGGGTCGATCGTCGCCCTCGTCTCGTGTCTCGCGGCTTCGTGGCTTCGTGACGGGATATCGGCGCCGATCGCTGTCGCCGCGGTCATCGCGGTTGGCGGCGGCCTTGGCTGTGTCAATGGAATCCTCGTCTCGCTCGGCGTTCCGGCCTTCATAGTGACGCTGGGCGCGCTCGTATCCATTCGCGGACTGGCGTTCGTTTACAGCCATGGGCGCGCAATCCCGATTGCCAACGAGGCGTTCCTGTGGCTCGGCCGAGGCGATCTCTTCGGCGTCAATATTCCCTTCATCCTTGCCGTCGTTGTCACCCTCGCGGGTCTGTTCGTTTTGAACAGAACGACGCTCGGCCTGCATGCCTTGGCGGTCGGCGGGCGCGAGGAGGCGGCGCGCGTGATGGGCCTAGCGATCGGGCGCATCAAGATCGCCGTCTATTGCATATCCGGAGCCCTGGCTGCGCTCGGCGGCGTCGTGATCGCAGCAAGGCTATCGAACGGCTCTCCGAACGCGGGCGTGAGCCTCGAGCTCGACGCCATTTCCGCCGTCGTCCTCGGCGGCACGAGCCTGTTTGGTGGATCCGCCACGGTGATCGGGACAGTGATTGGAGCGCTTTTCATCAACTCCATCCGCAACGGTCTCAATCTGCTGGACGTTGATCCGTACTGGGTGCAAGTCGTCACCGGAATCGTGCTGATTTCGGCAGTTCTGCTCAATACGATCGTTAACCGACGAGTCGAGCAATGGGCGCGGCATGACGTGGCGAACGAATGAGCACGCCGCTTGTCTCAATGACTGACATTTCGAAGGCGTTTGGCGCTGTCCGCGCCCTCTCCCATGCCACTTTGACGATCGGCGCCGACGAGGTGCTGGGTCTCGTCGGCGACAATGCCGCGGGCAAATCCACATTGATGAAGATTCTCGCCGGCGTTCACCAGCCCAACTCCGGTACGATCGCGGTCTTGGGTCAGAAGGTCGTCTTTCGTCGTCCAAACGACGCTCGCGCGGTGGGCATCGAAATGATCTATCAGGATTTCGCTTTGGTTCCCGCGTTGACTGTCACCCAGAATGTCTTTTTGGGGCGCGAGCGGGTGAGCGGTTTGCCGGCCCTGGGCATTCTCAACAAAGCGGCAATGGATGAGCGAGCTCGAACCCTGTTTACCGCGCTGGGGCTTCGCGTCCCGTCGGTTTCGACCCCGGTCCGCGAATTGTCGGGCGGACAGCAGCAGGCTGTCGCTATCGCCCGCGCGACTGGATTCGACGCCAAGCTCGTGATCATGGACGAGCCGACCGCAAATCTTGCCGCGCCTGCAATCGCCAAAGTGCGCGAAACAGTACTGAGGCTGAAGAACAGCGGCGTTTCAGTCGTGTTGATAAGCCATAGGCTGGAAGACATATTTTCAGTCGGCGATCGTTTCATCGTCATGAAGCACGGCCGAGTGGTGGGCGTCCGCGACGTCAACGACACCCATGCCGACGAAATCGTCCAAATGATCGTTTCAGGGGTAGATCCCCGCCAGCCGGCCCCGCAATCCGAGGCGCGATCATGAGACGTCGCGCAACGATGGCCGATGTGAGCCGCTTGGCGGGCGTATCGATCGGAACGGTGTCCAATTTCCTGAACCGAACGGCGGCGATCCGGCCGAAAACGAGGGAAAGAGTTGAAGCCGCGATCCGCGAGCTGAGCTTTCGTCCAAACACGCTCGCCCGCTCGTTGACCACCGGAACGCGTCCATCCGCGGCCAGTCCACGGCCCTCCGATCTGCCGCGCTTGATCGTGGTGGGGCATATCAGCGCCGACTTCACGGCCATGGTTTCGACCCTGCCGCATCGTAACGATCGCGCGACCGCCTACAATATCGAGAAATCTCTGGGCGGTCCGGCGGCGAATTCCGCAGTGATCGCGGCGGGGCTCGGCGATCGTTTTCCGCTCGCTGTTGAACTCGTGACTGCGATCGGCGACGACGCAGACAGCGACTGGGCGCTGGCGGAACTTGCCCTCAGACATGTGGACACCATTGCAATTCGACGCCAGGCCGGACAGCGGCTCAGCCGATGCATCGTGCTTGTCGAATCGAACGGCTCGCGGACGATCGTCAATGAGCCCGTGAGCCTCTTCGAATCCGATCTTGCGCCTTATGTCGGCCCCAATACGGACCAGCGGCGTTGCATCCATGTCGGCGGCTTCCAAATTCCGGGATTGCTGGAGCCGGTCTTGTCCCTGGGCAAGACCGGCGCCTTGCTGAGCCTTCAGACGACCGGATTGCCGCGCGCCTGGCAGAGCAGGGCCAAGCTTGCCGAATTGATTGGTTGTTTCGACCTTGTTTTCCTCAATCGCGACGTGGCCAGGGAGGCTACGGAGTGTCGCGGCGGCCACGCGCAGCTGATCGAAGCGACGATCGACCTCGTTCGCTCCTCGCGACAAACGGGAATCGTAATTCTGACGCTGGGGGAAGAGGGAGCGCTGATCCTCGAGCCTGCGCAGTCCGGCGTGAGGCATGTCCCCGCAATTCCGATCGACATCGTGGATGCGACGGGCGCTGGCGACGCTTTTGGCGGTGCGTTTCTGGCCGTGTGGCTGAACACCCAAGATCCCGTGTTGGCGACTCGATACGGAACCGCTGCGGGAAGCCTCATCGTGACGGTGCAGGGCGCTCAGGGATGCGTCCCCAGCGCGTCATCGCTTGCGGAGGCATTGAAGAGCGCGGATCGCAAGGCAAGCCAGGGCGGCTGGGCGCCAGGCACCGGAATAGAGACGATGGTCGGGTCAGTGCGGCTGCAGAGCACACCCGCGCCGTCCGGGAGCGCGCAAAGCGCTTGATCTGACGTTGCGATAGATTGATGGCCCGGAGGGCAGGCGGTTCAAAGTGAGAGTTGTCGTAATCGGCAATTGCACGGTCGACTTGTCGTTCGCGGTTCCTCGTTTTCCGCGGGCTGGTGAGACATTGCTGGCTGACGAGAAGCTTGTCGATTTGGGAGGCAAGGGCGCCAACCAGGCCGTCGTGTCGGCCCGTTTCGGCGCCGGGACCTTGCTTGCCGCGCCGCTCGGCCGAGATGCGGAGGGAGAATGGGCGCTCGCCAGGCTCGAGGCGGAAGGATTCACTTGCGAGAGCCTGTTGCGCGGCGATTTTTCGACAGACCAGTCTATCATCTATGTGAGGCCGGGCGGCGAGAACTGCATTGTCAGCAGCCACCAGGCGGCCGCGGCCGTGACGCCGGATTGGGCGGCCAGCGTTCTGACGCGCTACGCCGGTCCGGACGATATTCTGCTGATGCAAGGCAACCTGGCCTTGGACACGACTTTGGAGGCGCTGAAAGCCGCGCGCCGGTCGAAGGTGAAGACGCTGCTCAATCCGGCCCCGATACACTACAGCTACGAGCGCCTGCTGCCGTAGTCGGACATCGTCATTCTCAACGAAATCGAGGCGATGGAACTGGGCGAACGGGATGATCCCATAGCGGGCGGCCGGACCATTCACGCCCGCGGCGTACCCTATGCAATCGTCACTCTGGGTCATGAGGGAGCGGTCCTGATCGGCGGCGACGACGGCGTCTTGCGCGTTCCTGCTCCCGTCGTCGAGGCGATCGATACAGTCGGAGCTGGCGACGCGCTGTGCGGGGCCTTGGCGGCGGCGCTCGCGAGAGGTTTCGAAATCGCGAAAGCACTACGCGTCGGGATCGAGGCCGCCTCGCTGGCCGTTACGCGAAAAGGGAGCCAGTCCTCTTTTCCCACCGTAACGGAGGCCGCCAAAATTCTGGCGAGGCATGAGGCATGACGACAAAGACGTCTCTCTCTACGAAGCTCCTCGAGCAGAACCGCAATGTGTGGGATGCGATGCAAAACCATCGCTTCGTTCGCGACATAGAAGAAGATCGACTCGAAGCTGACGTTTTCCATCGCTATCTCGTCTACGAACGGATCTTTGTCGAGACCGCGATCCTTATTTTCGGAAATGCTATGGTGAGGGTGCCGCACCTCGACCAGAAGGTCTGCTTGATCGGCGTCCTGCACGCGCTCGCCGGCGAGCAGATCCGGTATTTCGATCGCAGTTTTCAAGCGTTGCAGATTCCGCGCGACGCGATTCGTGCGACGCTGCCGGAATCCGTTAATGCCTTCTGCTCGGAGATGCTGGGTTTTGCGCGCGATGGCGGCTATGCGGAAGGGATCGCTGCGATGCTCGCCGCCGAATGGATGTATGCGACATGGTGCAGCCGCGCCGCCAAGCGGCCGATCGGCGACCCAGAGCTCAGACGCTGGGTCGACTTGCACGCGGCACCGGAATTCGCTGCGCAAGCAGCTTGGTTGCGCGGCGAAATTGATGCTTTTGGAGAATCAGCCTCGCAGCAGGACATGGCTAGCATTTCAGCCATTTTCCGACGGGCTCTTGAGCTCGAAATTGACTTTCATTCGGCGCCTTATCGAGCTGGGCTCGGCATTTGATGGGCATGAAGACGCGCCGGCGCTTGAGATCGAAGAAAGAATGCGCCGTGGCTGGCCTTCGAGCTTCAAAGAACAGACGCCGATCGCTTCGGTCATCCTCGCGCGCAAGCACGGCGTGCAGGCCTAACGTCGACGTTCGGACGACGAGCACCCGCGCCGATAGCCTACGCGACGCCGAACGTCCGCCCCTGCCTCGTCCCATCGCCAACGGGCCCCGCGACTTCATCAACATCGAGTCAAAGCGCCGGTTGGGTGCTGAAACAGAGCTGACTAAGGCGTCTGTCGATTTGCCCGCCCGCAGCGATCTCATTTATGCGCGATGGTGCGACATCGTAAGGCTCGACGGAGGTTGCGTTCGTTGAAGCGACACGATTATCGTCGTGAGGCGGGCAGTGAACATGTATTTCCAAGACGCCATTCTGTCTTTTCGCTGCGAACTTGTCCGGTTGTACGAACGCTCTCCGCGACGGTCGTTCAATTCGTGTCGTGGGTCGCCTGATACGCGTCGACAGCAGCGCCGAGGGTTGCGAAAAAGAACTCATCGCCGAATCGGTCGTAGATCCCAAAGCGCTTCAACTTGTCCTTCACGGGATCCTTGAGCTCGGCGAAACATAGTTTCGCTCCCCTATCGCGAACGTCCACTTTCCCGCCAACGCTGCGCAAGCACGCCGATTGGGTTTGACCGCAACGTTCAGGCGGCCGAAGCGCGAGTCAAAGCTTGGTCCCAGCGAGGGCGGTCGGGGATGCGAAGGGCCTGGACGAACACGTGTAGTGCGGGTGCTTCCGAACGGATGTCTGGGGACACAACCTAAAGGTTGTGGTACGGTGCGACCCGTGGTCCGCATCATCATCACCCCGGCCGCCTACGCCGTAATCAAAGTGAGCCTTGCGAAGGGCGCAACCGAACCGCCGCCGCAACGAGACGCGGCTGGCCGCTTCGTCATCTATGTCGAGGAGACCTACGTTGACCAGCTGAAGGAGCTGCGCCGATCCCGTGAAAATTACAGCGATGTCATCCTGAGGATGGCCGGACCGGAGGGAACAAAGGCGATCGTGGTGAAGCTTGCTGAACGCGGGTGAAGCCCCGACCTAGTGCCGCTGCTGGCCGTATGCGGTGGATGGCATCGTAGCGGGCCACTCTCCGCTCGGCGTTGAGGTGCGTGTCAGGTGTCCGCTCAAGGCGCGCTGGGTGGCGTTGGCAGGGATGGTCGAGGCGTGGCTGAGGGTCGGGCGGAGGGCCCCCACCCGGGGGATTAGGCCGCGCGGCGTCGATCAACGGGTCCTCAGATTTTTGCGCCAAAATATTCAAAGCGCTCCCTACGCTTGATGACTTGGCCTCGTTGGCGCAGATGGAGCCGCAATGCCCAGCCTTCGCCAGATCAGGCTCGCGACCGGCCTCGTCCTTTACGTCTATGTGACGCTGCATTTCGTCAATCACGCGCTCGGCAACATTTCGGTTGACGCAATGGAGAGCGGCCTCGCCGTCCAGAAGCTGATCTGGCAGTCGCTAGCGGGCGCGACGATCCTCTACCTTTCGCTGCTGACGCATATGAGCCTCGGCTTCTGGGCGCTCTACGAGCGGCGCCGATTCCGCTGGACGCGACTCGAGGCGACCCAACTCGTCCTTGGCCTCTCCATTCCGTTCCTGTTGACCAATCACGTGATCGGCACCCGCGTCGCTCTGAGCCAATTTGGGCTCGAGAACGGATATGCGCAGCTACTCGCGAATTTTTGGGCCTTCGCGCCCTTGCTCGGCGCGCTGCAAGCGATTCTGTTGCTGATCGTTTGGATTCACGGCTGCCTCGGGGTCCATTTCTGGCTCAGGCTCAAGCCGTTCTACCCGCGCGTGAAGGAGCTGCTGCTTTCGATCGCGGTGCTTCTGCCTACGCTGGCGCTGCTCGGCTACTATCAGGGCGGCCAGCGGACGTTGCTATCGGTTCAGGACCCGGCATGGCTGGCGCGCAATTTCTCGCCCGAACACGACGGGACACCCGCTCAGAACGCGGTCCTTCTGGACGAGCGCACGCGGACGCTCGCCTTCTTGGCCGCGGCGCTGGCCGCGACGCTCTCCGCCAGGGGCTTCAGACAGTGGCGGGAGCGCCGTGTCGGCTCGCTTCGGCTGACCTATCCTGACCGCACGATTCGCGTACCCCGCGGCTTCAGCGTGCTCGATGCGAGCCTCATCAACAATATCCCGCACGCGCATGTATGCGGCGGGCGTGGCCGCTGCTCGACATGCCGCATCCGCATCCTTGGCGCCCTCACCGGCCTGCCGGCGCCGAGCGCCACCGAACAGGCGGTGCTCGAGCGGGTGCACGCGGCCCCAGGGATCCGACTCGCTTGTCAGCTTCGTCCGACCAGCGACATCGCATTCGTGCCCATGCTGTCCCCGTACGCGACCACCGTTGACGCCTATCGGACTGGAGCTGTCTCTTCGGGGGTGGAGCGTTATGTGGTCATCATGTTTGTCGATATGCGCGGATCGAGCCGACTGGCCGAGAGGCGCCTGCCGTATGACACCGTCTTCATCATAAACCAGTTCCTCAACGCGGTGAGCAGCGCGGTGTTGAGCGCGGGCGGCGAGCCCAACCAAGTGCTGGGCGACGGACTGCTGGCGCTGTTCGGCATGGGTGACCAGCCCGACGTCGCCTGCCGGCAGGCGATCGCCGCCAGCGCCGCGATCGCCGCCAGGGTCGAGAGCCTCAACAGCGCGCTGGGTCATGCGCTGGTCGAGCCGATCCGCTTCGGCATCGGCATCCACGCGGGCGTGACCATCGCCGGCGCCATCGGCTACGAGCGCCACGCGCAATTCACGGTGATCGGCGATCCGGTCAACGTCGCCGCCCGCCTCGAGGCGCTGACCAAGACGCTCGGCTGTGAAGTGTTGATGTCGGAGGAGGTCTACGAGCGCGCCGGCTTCGGCCCTGACGATCTTCCGGCTCACGAGGTCGACGCTCGCGGACGCGAGGCGGGCGTGAAAGCCCGCAGCGTCGTGCGGGCGGCGGATTTGGCAGGCTTGATCGCCGCGCAGGCGCCGGGGGTGCCGTGAGCGGCGGCGAGGCTACGGCGCGTCACTGCGATGATCCTGACCAAACCCGCCTTAACTGCCGTGTCCGGCGGGACAAAGATCGGCGCTTTCAAGATCGGCGTCGGCCGGATAGAGCGCCATCAACTTCAGCATAACGGCGTTGGTCCAGCCAAAGCCGTCCTGGGTTGGATACCTGCCGCCCCCGCCGAGTTGGTTGGTTGCGATCACGTTAGGACGTCGTCAAGACTTTAGTCCTTGCTCGAAGGCTCTGGGTTGGCCTCGTGTTCGATGGTCTTGCTGCCCTCGCCCCACCCGATGCTGATGACACGCTTGCCCTGGCCCAATGGCGACACGGAACTTCCCCTTTGGGGCGGTAAGCGCGCCTACCAGGGTCGCCTCGGGGAGGACCGAAGTCCGGGCGATAGCCGACATTCCATATCGAGCGCGAAATGGACTTCACTGCCCTTAGGTAACGTTGCCGGTGACCGCCACCGGCGTCAGCGTCCATCGCGCATTTGCTCGTTCGATCGAGGAAGGAAGCGTTCCAAAGACGGACATGGCGATCTATGTCGATCCGACAATGCTCGACGTCTATGTCGCACAGGTGGGTTTATCCTTTGCCACGTCACGTTGGTCGGCAAATCAGCTTACTTCGGCATCCGCTTGGGTCGCACCTGACGGGGCGCCTAAGAGGTTCTGTTGTCATCACTTCTGTCGAGAGTATTTTACCCGCGTAGCCAGCATTTATCTTGAGGTGGCCGGTAGCTGATTCTGCGAGATCAGGCATTCGGACGATTCGGAAGTGACGCAGCGGTCGTTGACAATATGATGGGACGCCTAGATACAAATCAGAACTGAAGGTTCACCGCCAGATCGGCCTGGGACCGGTAGACCTCCATATCTCGGTCAGGCGCGGCGATGCAGACGCCTCCTATTCCAGCCGGGCTGGCGAAAAGCGCGTTGCTGCAGGAAAGGGAGGGCGAGATGGCAAGTCAGTTGACTGAAAAGCAGGACGGTCAAGCGTCCCCAGACTTGGCATCTCGGAACACTGCCGACCAAGCGAGCGACTTCGCGCCGATCTTGTTCGCGCGCACGGATCCGGAGGATCTCGCGCTTCTTGATCTTGAAACCCGCGCTGAGATTGCCAGGTCGGCGCGCGCTGCGCTTTCAGCTTCGCGCCCGCGCGGCGAGGCGTTGGTCACGTTGCGCGACGTCAAGATTGGTCCCGGGAGCGCCGACAAAATCACCGTCGTCGAGGCCGTCAACGACAACGTGCCTTTCTTGCTGGATTCCACACTCGCCGAGATTGCCGAACTCGGACTTTCGCTGCGACTCGTCGCTCATCCGATTTTGAGCGTTGATCGCGATCCGTCCGGCGCATTCCTTAGGCTTCGTGGCGAGGCGCATGGCCCGGCCCACGTGGGCGGGCGGCGCGAAAGCTTTATCCATTTGCATCTCGAGCCGATTGAGGATGCAAGTCTGCGCAGCAAACTGCGCGAGGGGCTTGAACGCGTCTACGCCGACGTGCGCCGCGCGGTATTGGATTTTTCATCGATGCGGGCTCGCGTCTTCGAAGCCGTCCAGGCTGCGAAGATCGCGCCTCCGCCTCTCCCCGCTCAGGACGTCGCGGAGGCCATCGCGCTCATCGAATGGATGCTCGCTGACAACTTTACTTTTCTTGGGGTGCGCGAATATCGGTTTATCGATGACGACCCCTCGGCCGATCTTGTCGGCGCCAACGGCCAGGGGTTGCTGCGCGATCCCGAGCTCAGGGTGCTGCGTCAGGGCCGTGAATTCCTTACAGTCACACCAGAGGTCCGGGCTTTCCTCGCTGAACCCACGCCGATCATCGTCACCAAGGCCAATATCAAGTCGCGCGTTCACCGGCGGGTGTACCTGGACTATATCGGCCTCAAGCTCTTCTCGCAGGACGGCCAGCTTCAGGGGGAGTTGCGCATTGTTGGGTTGTTCACCGCAAACGCCTATGACAGCCCGGTCGCGGCCGTTCCCTTCCTGCGGCGAAAAGCCGAAGCGGTGCTTAGTCATGCGGCGCTCGATCCCTCGAGTTATATGGGTAGGGCTCTCAATAACGTACTTGAGACATATCCGAGGGACGAGCTCTTCCAGATCGACATCGATACGCTGAAGGCCTTCGCCTCAGACATCTTGACGCTGTCCGAGCGACCAAGGATCCGCGCGTTGGCGCGTCGCGACCGCTTCAATCGCTTTGTTTCGATCTTGGTGTACATCCCAAAGGACCGCTATGATTCTGGGATCCACCAGCGGGTCGGGATGTTCCTCGCCCAGACCTACGCCGGCCGCTTCTCGGCCTCATATCCGACCTATCCCGACGGCCCCCTCGCACGTACGCATTTTATCATTGGCCGAGATGTCGGCGAGACCCCAGATGTGCCTCGTTCCGCACTTGAGTCCGGCATCGCGGCCATTGTTCACAACTGGGCCGACGAGTTGCGTGCCGCTGGCGCTTCTTCCGATCATCCTGGCGTCACTGTGGAACGATACCTCGACGCCTTTGGACCGGGCTATCGCGCGGCCTATGGCGCATCGACGGCTTTAGCCGATATCGCGGTCCTTGAAGGGTTGGAGGTCGAGGGCGAGCGCGCTGTGCGGGTCGCGCCACACAAGGGCTCCGTCAATCTCGCCTCGCTGAAGCTCTACACCCGCAACGCCCCTTTGTCGCTCTCTCAGAGGGTGCCGATCCTCGAGAATTTCGGCTTCGAAGTCGTTGACGAAGCCAGCTTTAGGATTGCGCCCATGGGCGCCGAGCCGGTTTTTCTTCACGATATGACCATCCGTTTCGCCAGTAGCGGCGAGGTCGACGTCGAGGCGCTGGCGCCGCGGCTCGAAGAGGCTCTGATCGCACTGGGCAATGGCGAAAGCGAGAGCGACAAATTTGACGCGTTGGTAGTAGTGGCCGGCCTCGCCTGGCGCGACGCAGCGTTGATGCGGGGCTTGGCCCGCTATCTTCAGCAGGCGACAATTCGCTACACGCAAGACTACATGGCGCAGGCGCTGGCGCGACACCCGGAGCTTGCCGCGGCGCTCGTTACTTTGTTCTTCGCGCGCTTTGATCCCGATACGGTTGAGACCGGCCGAGGCGAAATGGAGACCAGGACGCGCAGCGCGATCGCCGAAAAAATGAAAGAGGTCGAAAGTCTCGATGATGATCGCATCCTGACGCGCTTCCTCAATTTGATCGACGCGATGGTGCGCACCAATTTCTTCCAGAAGCAGCGCGACGGAAGGCGGCGCGAGGCCATGGCCTTCAAGTTCGAGAGCAGTAAGATCGATGGCCTCCCGTTGCCACATCCTCTATTCGAGATCTTCGTCTACTCGCCTCGACTCGAGGGCGTGCATCTGCGCTTTGGACGCGTGGCGCGTGGCGGAATTCGCTGGTCAGATCGGCCGCAGGACTTTCGCACCGAGGTGCTTGGCCTCGTAAAGGCCCAGCAAGTGAAGAACGCCGTGATCGTCCCGGTCGGCGCCAAAGGGGGCTTCTTTCCGAAGCTCCTGCCGCGCGTCTCGCAGCGCGACGCGTGGCTTGCCGAGGGCGCCGAGAGCTACAAGCTGTTCATCGCCACGCTGCTCGATCTCACCGACAATATCGACGCCGCCGGGATTGTGCGTCCGGCGGACACTTTCGTGCGTGACGCCGATGATCCTTATCTCGTCGTTGCCGCGGACAAGGGCACTGCGACCTTCTCGGATACCGCAAACGCGATCTCAGAAGCCAAACATCACTGGCTCGGCGACGCTTTCGCGTCAGGCGGCAGCCAAGGCTACGACCATAAGACGATGGGGATCACTGCGCGCGGCGCCTGGGAAGCGGTGAAACGCCATTTCCGTGAGGTCGATATCGATATCCAGAGCACGTCATTCACAGTTTGCGGGGTCGGCGACATGTCAGGCGACGTGTTCGGCAACGGTATGCTGCTGTCGCCAATGATCAAACTTGTCGCCGCTTTTGATCATCGCGATATTTTCCTCGATCCGGCGCCCGACCCGGAACGCGCGCTTGCTGAACGCCGACGACTATTCGCTTTGCCGCGTTCGACCTGGCGGGATTACGATGCCGCTAAAATTTCGGAGGGTGGCGGGATATTCTCGCGGGCGGCGAAAGCGATCCCGCTCTCGCCCGAGGTGCGTCGGCTCCTTGATCTCGACAGGCCTCAAGCGGCGCCGTTTGAGGTGATGAACGCTATTCTCAAGGCGCGCACGGATCTTCTCTGGTTCGGCGGCATTGGCACTTATATCCGTTCGACCGAGGAGAGCGACGCGGAAGTCAGCGACCGGGTCAACGACGCAATCCGGATCACGGGAGCGCAGGTCCGCGCGAAAGTGATAGGCGAGGGCGCCAATCTCGGCGTTACGCAACGCGGACGCATCGAAGCGGCAAAAGCGGGCGTGCGTCTCAACACTGACGCGATCGACAATTCGGCAGGCGTCAACACTTCCGACGTTGAGGTGAATGTCAAAATCGCGCTGGCGAGCGCCATACGCGAGAATCGACTCTCTATGGAGGTGCGCAACGCGCTTCTGCCCGAGATGACGGACGATGTCGCGGCGCTGGTGCTTCGGAACAACTACCGGCAGACCTTGGCGCTGTCCCTTGCGGAGGGCCGTAGAGGGGAGGATGTCCCCTTTGCGCAGAGCTTCATGCGCATGTTGGAGGCGGAGAGAAGGCTCGATCGCTCTGTCGAATTTCTCCCTAGCGACGAAATTCTCGACGAGCGGGCGAAGCGCGGGGACGGACTGGTTCGACCGGACCTCGCAGTCCTCTTGGCCTATGCAAAGCTGGTGCTTGCCGACCAGATCCGTGCGAGCGACGTCCCTGACGATTCCTACTTCGAAGAGGAGTTGACGGATTATTTCCCGGTGGCGATGCGCGAGCGCTTTGCCCCCGATATCGCGGCGCATCGGTTGCGGCGTGAGATTATTGCCACTCAATTGTCCAATGCCGTCATCAATCAGGCGGGACCGACCGTTGCGGCCCGTCTCGCTGGCGAGACGGGTTTTGATCCCGCCATGATGACCCGCGCCTATGCGGCGGTGCGCGATTCATTCGGCCTTCTCGATCTCAATACGGCGATCGACGCGCTCGATGGCAAGATCGCTGGCGCGACGCAACTTAGCCTGTATCGCACAGTCCAGGATATGGCGCTGTCGCAGCTTGCCTGGTTCATGCGCAATGCGCAGCTCGCATCTGGCTCGCTCGCGGAAACGATCGCAGTCTTTAAGGCGGGAATCGGGGCTATAGCGGCGAACCTCGATCAATGCTTGAGGCCAGCGGCGGTTCTCGCGCGCGCAGCCCGCGCCGAAGAGCTAGTCAGCGCCGGAATTCCAAGGCAGCTATCGCGTTCAATCGCCGATCTAGCAGCTTTGTCGAGTGCTTCTGACATCGTATTGGTCGCCCGGATGACGGGCAAACCAGTGTCCGCTGTCGCTATGGCGCATTTCGGCAGCGACGACGCGCTTGGCATCGGCGCGCTTGTTGCAGCAGCTGCACAGATGCCGCTCGCAGACGCTTACGACCGACTGGCGCGCGACCGAACGGTCGCCACCATTGGCACCGCTCATCGGAGGATCACCGCCAGGATTGTCGAGCTGCACGCGGTGGATGGCGAGCCCGAAAAATCGCTGGACTCCTGGATCGCCGCCGACCATATGGTTGGGCGCGCGCGCGAACGGCTCAACGCAATCGCTGCCTCGCCTGTGTCAATTGCAAAGCTGACTGTGGCGGCCGGACTGCTTGACGATCTCGCGCGATAGAGCGGCTTGCGTCGCTTGCTTTCTAGAGGCTGATGGGAGCGCCACTATCGGGAGGCGAAGCGCCGCAGCAGGCTGCGGGCGAACGCGACACTACGACACCGCCAAGCGACCCAGGCCGGCTCAAGGATTCCCGACGGTTCACGATGGCTTTCGCGGGCCTGGCGCAGCTTCACCTCGGCAATTGGGAGCAAGGGGTCGCGTGGTTTCGCCGAGCGATTGAGGCCAACCGAAACCATCCGCTAACATATTTCTGGTTGGCCGCCGCCCTGGCTCAACTCGGCCGACTTGAGGAGGCGTGTCTCGCAGTCAAGGGTGGTCTCGCGCTCAACTCAACCTTCGCAATCTCCCGCGCCCGCTCCGCTTGGACGTCGATTATCAACAACCCCACCCATCTGGCCCAGCTTGAGCCCATTTTTGAAGGCATGCGCAAGGCCGGGGTCCCCGAATAATGACGCGACCCACCGCCTCACCCCGATCCTCGCCGCCAACGTCGTCGTGCGCAAGCATCCGGGATGGTACGTCCGAAAACCGCGCCAACGGCTGCTTCCTCAAAGCGATCACCAGCGTAAGGGGGCCTGCAAGACGCCGCAGGGGTTGCGAGTCAAAGGAAGGCCTATGAAGGCCCGCAACGAGCCTCATTTCGGTAGGCATGGCGGGCTTAGCTGGGCGACGAAGAATTAGAATGCAATTGAGACCATCTGGCGTCGGTGCCAAGGGTCACGCCCAAAGGGCGAGGTGCCTCTGACAGATCGCCGCCGATTTCAATGGAGCGGCGCGGGCGATGGGCGCTTCGTCCTTCCCTGCCGCAGTCAGTTCAAACGCTGCAAGATGGTTTTCACGGCTCTGGTGCAAATAGCCGGCGCCGGAAAGCGTCCCGTGTTGTACTGTCGAGACTTCAAGCTTGGAGCACGGCATTCCACACTGCAGGCGCAAGTCGACCTTGGACGCCCAGACGTCCCAGTCCGAATTGTCCCTTGCGGATGCGATGCATCAATTCGATACCGGCGATCGTAATCGCCGCGGTCGCGAAGCCCTTGAAGCCCAGCATCGTGGCGATTCGCTGTTTCACGCCCC
>Ga0210406_10003211_pt1 | contig 18076 bp, 15 predicted proteins | sample IncBWC30MmetaG_FD_155454 | JGI IMG/M metagenome (GOLD analysis project Ga0210406, IMG submission 155454) | Forest soil microbial communities from Barre Woods Harvard Forest LTER site, Petersham, Massachusetts, United States - Inc-BW-C-30-M | ecosystem: Environmental > Terrestrial > Soil >... | reverse complement strand
GGGCCGAACCGCCGGCACCGTTCGGTCCGCCGCCGCTCACGGACCTGCATAGCGACGAGCAGGACGAGATCCGGGCCCGCATCGCAAGCTTCCGCGCGCATCAGGAGCGCTTCAACCGTGAGCGGGCGGAATATTTCAGCGCCACGATCGCGAGGCTTCGCGCCGCCCTTCATGCGGTCCCCCCGCGCGGACGGCAGGGTGAGGCACGCGCCCCGGTCAGCCCGCGATCTTCTCCAGGACCGGCAGCAAATATCCCAGAAACACGTTCGGGTTCTCGCTCATCGGAAAATGCCCAAGGCCCTTCATGATGGTGACCTCAGAGCCCGGAATGCTGCGCGCGACCGCGAGCGTCTCCTCCGGCGTGCAGGAATAGTCGTATTCGCCTGATAGCAAGAACAACGGGCAGCGGCGGGTGTCGATCTCCGCGACGCGAGCGCGGATGTCGCCATCGATCTTGTAGAAATACAGGTCGCCCTTGAACACGCCCGGACCGCCCTGCATGTAGTGCCACAACGTCTCCCAGCGCTCGGCCTCCGGCGCATCCGGGCAGACCAGGCCGGACACGATGGCGCCGCAGACCTCGCCCCCGTGCACATCGGGGCGATGCAGGAAATTCAGGTCGTAATAGGGATCGACATGCGCGCCGGCCTGCAGCCCGACGATGGCGCGGAAGCGTTCGGGATGTTCGACCGCAAGATGCAGCGCGATCCGTCCGCCGATCGAGCAGCCGATCAGGATCGGTTTCTCAAGCCCGAGCTCCGACATCACCGTCAGGATCATGTCGGTGTATCGCGCCGAGGTGAGCTGGTATTCCTCTTCGTGCCAGCCTGCGGGCGGTGAGGACTTGCCATGCCAGGGCATATCGAAGGCGATGACGCGATGGCGCGCGGTGACGCGCCGATCGTTCATCAGCGCCCGGTACTGGCGCCCGTCGGCGCCGGCCGTGTGCAGGCAGAGGATCGGTGTCCCCTCGCCCGCCTCCTCCACGTAGATACGATGCGGCCGCCCGAACAAATCGATCTGCATGTAGCGGCCAATGATCGGCTCGAAGCGCGCCGTCATGCCGACGCGCCCGCGGGCCGCAGCTTGGCCAGCGCCTCCTTGAAATAGCGCAAATGCGCCATGAAGACCTTCAGATCGCCCTCCGTGCGCAGCACCCGCCGCCGGATCAGTGCCATCAGGTCGTTCGAACCCGGCGGCGGCCGCGCGCTCCAGAATTTCTCCCACTCGTCTGCAGGAGCGCGCAGCGCAAAGGACGAGGACGGCATGACAAAGGGGCCGCGGGTGACGGACACGATCCGGCCTTCGTAGATCGCAATCAGCCAAGCCGTGGCGCCGACCTCCAGCAGGATGGTGGTCGAGAGAAATCGCCCCCGCCTGACCAGCGCGGAATCGTCATTGACCCGTTCTTTCAGCGCCTCGATCATTATCGGATCCATCGATCGCGGCCACTAGAACGGCCGGATATTGTCTTCGACCATGATGGAGGGAACGGCGCGGCCGTCAATCCGCTACAGAAATGCCCAGACCAGCGCGACATTGGCAACGCAGGCGATGAAAAGCCCGACGGCGAGTGTCAGCAGCGTGCGCTCCGACAAGGTGCGAAGGCCGGTTCCCATGCCCGGGAACATCCGGCGATTCTAACGCATGAGTCCCGGGATTTCTTTTTCACGGAATTTACGTCCCATTAAGGACTCGGAGCGGGCCAAAATCGCCCAATCCGGACCTGATTCCAGCCCATCTCCAGCCCTTGGGCCGCCGCAACTCAATTCTTTGCTAGGCGTTAAGAAATTTTTACCGGAGCGATTCCGATGCCGTACGCGCTGTTCTGCAACGAGGCCAAACTCAGCAAGACCTATCCGACCGAGGCTGATGTCTGGAAACTCGCCCGGCAAAGTGGCCTCGTGATTGATTTCGAGGCCAGGCGAGGCAAGCCGACACCTCGCCCCGTGCTTGATAACGACTATGAAATCAAGCCGTGCCGGCCGGATCCCCTGGAAGACCCCCTGCAAAACCAAGCCGAAGCCGAGCGCCAGGCGAGACGCGAGCTTCAGTTGATCTGGTAAGGGAGGACTTTAGAGGTGCAGGAGGATTAGAGGTCCAGGAGGATTGGAGGTCCAGGAGGCGAAGTGCACAATCCAAGGGCACGCTCGCGCGGTTTGAGCGCGAACGCCGATCCGGGAGCCCCAGAAGAGGAGAGCGCCCGGAAGAGCCCGGACCCTACGGCGTCGCGATCGCGAGCGACGCCTGCTCGGCGGAAAGCGCAACGCACGCCCGCTTGCGATGCAGACCTCGGATGGCGCCCGTGACCTTCAGCACCTTGCCTGCAGGACAGGACGCATCCTGCACGAAGGCGACCTCATAGGGCGCAAGCATCAAAGGTTCGGATCTCAATATGGTTTGAGCAGAGCACGGAAGCGCTACCACAGATAGAAGCAGCACCGACGCCAAGATACGCATGTTTTTATGTCCACCAGCCGGCAGAAGCCATAATAGCCGATCTGCGTGACAAGTTTCACTTCTCGTAAAATTTATTTTTTGTCTTGTCCATTCGATTGGTCACTTATGACATCGGGCACAAAGAAAAAGGCCGACACCGCGCCGGCCTCTTTGTCCGCTCCCAATTCTGCGTCCGCCTCAGTATTTGAGACCGGCCGGACCGCCCCAGCCGAAGCGATAGTTCACGCCGACCTTGACGGTGTGGTCGTCATCGCGGAAGCGCGGCCCGACGATCGCGGCGGGCCCGGTGCTGAAGGTCGTGTTGCCGAAATTGTAGTACTGGTATTCGGCCTTGGCGGACCAATTCGGCGCAAACAAATATTCAAGGCCAGCGCCGACCGTCCATCCATCCCTGTGATTTCCGGTGGCGACGAAGGCCGTCGGCACGCCCCCGACGCTCACCGCAACATTATTGCCGTCGCGGAAGGCATAGCCGCCCTTGGCATAGAGCAGACCCGGACCCCAGGTGTAGCCGATCCGGCCGGTGACCGAACCGAGCTGGTTGTCCCTGTCGGTCACGACGACGCCGCCCGGAAATGTCACACCATTATTGTTGCGGGTCATCCAGCTATACTCGGCCTCGATGCCGGTCACCCAATTGGGCGCGAACTGGTAGTCGAAGCCGCCCTGCACGCCGCCCAGGAAACGGCTACCATTGCCCGACAGACCGTTGTTGCCTGCAAAATCTCCACCGATATGGCCGCCGATGTAGAAGCCGGTCCAGTTATAGATGATGGCCGGCACCGATGGTGGCGCTGGGGGAGCCTTGGTGTAGGGTTTCGCTTGCAGATCGGCAGCCGCCGCGGGAGACGCGAACACGACAAGAGCCGCTGCGCTGGGCAGAAATCTCTTCATCACAATTCCCCATGCTCGACGGTCACGACATCAACAAACAACGTGGCCTCAATTTGGTTGCCTCGCGGCAATGCCAGAGCCGCGATGGGCTTTGTCCGTGGCCGATTGCCACAACCCTATCTTGTTCCACCAGTCGAACAAGCCTCGTCCGAATCGCGGACGGTTCCCGCATGAATCTTGAGTTAGAGGTCTTGAGAGGTTCTTGGCTTAGATAGGTCGCGGCCGAGGGCGCTGCCAGTTCACTCCTCTCCGAAAATTGATCGCTGCGCTGTCCGGCCGCAGGCGCGCTTTCCCGATCATGCCTACCGCGTCATCTTTTCCAGCTCAGGGAATGCCGCATAAACCACCCCGCCGCAGAGCTCGCCCGCGTTCTGGGCGATCCGGTCGAGCCTCCCTCCCACAAAGACGACCGCCCGGTCGCGCGGTTCGCGATAGCTGCCGTCGGATTGGCGCTCGGCGAAACGCACACAGGTGACATAGCGCATCCGGCCACCGACGGTCCGCTGCACCGGCTCAGCCACCGACGCCTCGTGCACGCCAACCGGATTGTTCAGGTAGGTGTGCATGAACGCGACCACCTCGGCCTTGTAGTTGGCCGGGAACGGCTGATTGGCGTCATTGCTGTCCTCGATGAAAGAGGTGGGCCGGCTTTCGTCGCTCTCAAAGCAAGCGGTTAGCGCAAGCGGCAGCAAAAAAATCGCCAGAAACCTTGCTGGTATCGTCAAGGCCCGCATCGCCAAGTTCAACTCTTGCCTTAAAGTCTCCGCCCGGCAGGCTTTCTAGACCTTCCCCGCTCGAATGGAAATGCGGATTTCGTAGGAGAAGGTGACTGACGCGGCAGGCACGGCGCCGGCCCGCCGCGATTGGGGATACAATCGCGAGCGAGCCGGGCCTTCTGACGGTGCGATGGGCGTGTGGAACGAACGAACCGCACCGAGAAAGCGATCAGCCGTGCTTGGCCGTGAAGGCTGCGTTCTTGAAGCTCACTTTCGAGTGAGACTTGTTCGTCTGGATCTTGTTCATCTGGACCTTGGCTGCGTGAGTCTTCTTGATCGCCGGAGTCTTGATGGTCGGATCCTTGACGGTTGATTCCTTGGCGGCGTTCTTGAAGCTCGACTTGGTGCGGCCCTTCACCGCAGTGATCTTCTTGTGGTGATGAGACCGGTAGTGATGCTCATGGTTCATCTTCGCGTTGGTGTTCAATGCGCCGGTCTTGACCTCGCCACCCTTGATTGCGGGAGCCTGCGCGGTCTTGATTGCGCGAGCCTGCGCGGTCTTGGCCGCAGGCGGCTGCACGGTCCTGCCGGCATTGGCCGCAAGCGCCGGCGCGGCGATGACGGAAACTGCAAGCAGAGCTGCGGACATTTTCTTGAGCATGGTCATATCCTCTTGAACTGGATCTGGAGGTGACCGGCCGGAGGACCGGGCTCGTCGATCATGCGCCCGAAGCTACGGGGAACGCGCTGAACCCGTTGTGAAGTGCTGTGTCGGACTTCGTTCATATCCATGACATCTTCGTCATGTTCGATCGAATGCAGAGGGTTGCGATGGTCATGATGAATGCCATGTTGCGCCCATCGATGGTCAAAATCGAAGTGAATAAGACCGTCAGCCGGGAATGTTTTGATACCACCGGTGTTCAGGTCCAAGTGTCGGGTGAACCATCACCCGGGCGCATGACCTGCCAAAACATACCATCGGGACCTGATGGTTTTGAGAGGCTTTGGCAAGATCACGCGCAGCGAAGTCAATCAGGAGAACTGCATGAACAAACTTGCGATCAGGGTTTTGACGTTGGCGATGATCTCGACCGCGCTGGTCTCTGCACCGGTCATTTCCGCCTACGCCGCGGGCAGCGACACCCCATCGGCGCCGCCGGCCTCGACCGATTCGAAGCACAAGAAGAAGGGTGACAAGAGCTCGAGCATCGACGATCCGAAATTCCTGGTAGGCTATCGCACCGCCTACACCACGATCTATGATCGCCATGACTACAACACCGCCATCGGTCAGCTGAAGGCGCTCGATCGCGAAGACGTCGCCGACGTCGCCAACCTGATCGGCTACTCCTACCGCAAGCTCGGCAATTACAAGCTTTCGCAAGCCTATTACGAGCAGGCACTCAAGGACGATCCGAACCATGTGCGGACCTGGCAGTATTATGGCCTGTGGCAGCTCGAGCAGGGCAATCGCGAGCAGGCCGAATACCACCTGAACAAGATCGCTCAGCTTGCCGGCACCGACAGCGCGGAATACCGTGCACTGGCGACGGCGCTGGAGAAGCCGCCCGGCACCGGGCTCGTCTACTGATCTGATCCTTGCGGCTGCACCAGGAGGCATGCATGCGTAAATCTGCGGTCAGGCTTCTCTCGTTGACTGTTCTCTCCTTCGCGCTCGCCGGCGCGCCCGTCATCACGACGGTCCACGCCAATCCGGACAGTGACGCCCCAGCACCGGCTCCGGCAAAAGGCAAGAAGAAGAAGTCCAGCGAGGCGAGCCCGACCAAGGAATACGCGAAGTTCGCGGACGGCTATCGCGCAGCATATGCGACGATCTACGATCGTCACGATTACGCTGCCGCGATTGATCAGTTGAAGGCGCTCGGTCACGACGACACCGCGGCCGTCGCCAATCTGATCGGCTATTCCTACCGCAAGCTCGGCGACTACAAGCTTTCGCAAGTATGGTACGAGCGTGCGCTGAAGGCCGACCCGAACCATGTCAAGACCTGGCAGTATTACGGGCTGTGGCAGCTCGAACAGGGCAATCGCGACCAGGCACAGTATCACCTGAGCAAGATCGCCCAGCTCGCCGGCACCGACAGCGAGGAGTATCGCTCGCTCGCCGCGGCGCTGGAACAGCCGCCGGGCAGCGGCCTCGTCTACTGACCCAGCCGCCATTCACGCCACAGCCGGCGCCGCCTCCGGGTTGCGCCGGCTGTGCTTTGTTGGATAAGAATAGCGCTTCAGTTGTTCATTCCTTCCAATCGCTGCGGCGATCCGATTTCAGGGAATCGATCATTTGGACCCATGGCTGCGATCCGCGGTCGACTACGTCGCCGACTGGTTGGAATTTCAGGTCGAGGCATCGCAACAGCCCGGATGCATCATCGCCATCGCGCATCGGGGCAAGGTGATCGCCGAACACGCTTTCGGCCTCGCGGATCTCGATAGTGGCGAGAAGCTCACCCCACGCCACCGCTTTCGCATCGCCTCGCATTCGAAGGCCTTCACCGCCGCAGGCATCATGAAGCTGCGCGAGCGGCGCAAGCTGAGGCTTGACGATGCGGTCGGCCAATATGTCAGAGATCTGCATCCCGACATCGCGGAAGCCACGATCGCGCAGCTGCTCTCGCACAGCGCCGGCCTCACCCGCGACGGCGCCGATTCCGGCCAGTTCATCGACACGAGGCCTTATCTCAACGAGAAGGAGCTGCTGGCCGAGCTTCGTCTGCCCGCGACAATCGCCGCCAACACGCGTTTCAAATATTCCAATCACGGCTATGGACTATTGGGCCTGGTGATCGAGGCGATTGCGCAAGAGCCCTACGCTGCCTGGATTAAGCGCGAACTCGTCGAGCCCGCCGGCCTGCGTGAGTCCGAACCCGACATGCCGCCGACCGGCAAAGGCATTCCGTTTGCGCGGGGCCACTCACCGCGGCTTCCCGCCGGCCGCCGCTTTGTGATCCCCGGCGACAACCCCACACATGCGATAACATCGGCTGCGGGCTTTGTCGCGACCGCCGCCGATACCGCGCTCTTCTTCGGCCAGCTTGCGCCCAATGCGAAGAAGAGTGGGCTCTCGATCGCGAGCCGGCGCGAGATGACGCGCAAGCACTGGCGGATTCCGCAGACGATCGAGGAGGCCTATTACGGATTTGGTCTGGTGAGCGGTCACACCGCCGGCTGGGATTGGTTCGGCCACGGCGGCGGCTTTCAGGGGTACATCTCCCGCACCGGCGTCATTCCGGCCTGCGAACTCGCCGTGACCATTCTGACCAACAGCATCGACGGCTGGGCGCCGGCCTGGATCAATGGCGTGATGCACATTCTGAATGCCTTCAAAACACGCGGCGCGCCAAAGGGGCGCCCGCGCGATTGGAGCGGACGCTGGTGGACGATCTGGGGCGCGGTCGATCTGGTCCCGATGGGCCATCAGGTGATCGTCGCCAACCCCTATCTGATCAATCCGTTTCTCGACGCGGAAGAGATTGAGGTGACGGGCCGCGATACCGGCCGCTTCACGTCAGCAGCCGGCTATGCGAGCCACGGTGAGTCCGTGCGCCGCTCACGCAACAAGGCGGGCAAGGTGACCGACATCTGGCTTGCGGGTGCCAACGCAAGGCCAGAAAAAGTCGTGGCGGCCGAGATGGAGCGCCGCTACGCGCGGCACAAGAAGGCCAGCAGGGCGAGAGCCTGAGATCTGCGCCGGCCGCTTCACCTCATCAGCGCTTCGATCTCAGAGCGGAACGCCTGGCGCGAGGCATCGCGCGAATAAAACATGTGGCCACCCGGATAGACCACGAGCTTGACACGATCCGGCGAGGCATAGGCCGGCAATTGGTCGAGCTCAATCCTGGAAACGAAATAGGGCGTCGCCAGATCGAACAAGCCGTGTGCCACCAGCACCTTTAGTTTCGGATCCAGCGCAAGAATCTGCCGCAGCTGGGAAAGCGACTCGGGCGGATCCATTCCTCGGCCGAAATCCCAGGCTCTCTCGACCGCTCCGTTGAGGAGCTGATAGGAACCATCAGGCCGCCAGTTCAATTTGCGCGTTGTAAGGTCGACCGCCGCACTCGATAGAGGCGCAGTCAACCGGTCACCCGAAGGATCGCCAAAGTGAGAAGAGCTTGAATCCGGGTAGGGATCGAAGCCCATCACAGAACCATCGTAGCGCCCGGCGATCCGGCCATGCTTGCGGTCGAGTTCGCGGCGAAACTCACCGGCGTCGAAGCGCCCGGCCAACCTGCGGCTGACGGCCTGATCGATCCCCGTCAACGCCGCCACTTTGTCGGCGATCCGGTTGGTGGCTTCGACGTCGACCTGGCCCTTGACGAGATCGGCCAGCATTTCGCCCCGCGCGTAGCTCTCCACATCGGCCAGATCAGCACGCGTCACGGGCTCCTTCATCTGCCGCGCAACGGCGGCATAACTCGGCAGGCTTCCGACATATTGCAGAATGGTGGAATTCCAGAACTCGCGAAAATCCATCACCGGCGAGATCAGGATCAAGCCCTTCACCCCGATACCCTGCTCGGATTCGAGATTGCGCACGACCTTCGGCCCCCGGATGCCACCATAACTTTCGCCGGCAACAAATTTCGGCGACAGCAGCCGATCGTACTTCTCCAGCCAGCGCCGAATCACAACCGCGATCGATGCAACATCGCCGTCGACGGAAAAGAACCTCTTGCGCACCTCCTCGCCGGTCGCAACAAAGCGGCTATAGCCGGTGCCGACGGGATCGATGTAAACGAGGTCGGTGAAATCGAGCCAGGTCTCCGCATTCGGCTGCGGATCCAGCGATGTCGATGGCGTGACCTGATCGGCGTTGATGGAGACGCGCCAAGGTCCGTTATTGCCGAGCTGCAGCCAGGCCGATGCGGCACCAGGCCCGCCATTGAACACGAATGTCACCGGACGAGACGCGCGATCGGTGCCGTCAAGTTGATAGGCGGTGTAGGCGATGTCGGCCTGCGGCTCGCCTTTCTCGTCGAACAGACGGATCGAGCCCGCGGTCGCGGTGAAGGACAAGGTACGGCCGGGAAGGTCGAGCGTCTGCTTGGTCGTGGAATCCGGCGGCAGCTTTTGCTGCTCGGCCGCGGCCGGCGGCGCCGGCATGCTGGCGCCGCGCGCCGCCGAACTTCCCCGCTCGCCCGACGGAGCAGACGCGGCCGGCCTCTGCTGTGCCGGCTGCGGCGGGTCCTCGGCGCGGGCGCCGACGGCGACCATCATCATCAGAAGCGCAAACAACACCCGCGCCTCGCGAAGCGCCGCGATCGGCATGGCCATCTTCTCCGTGTTCTTATACTTTTGGCGCCCCTGCAGGTCTTTTATCGCGGCCACTCGGGAGCCGTGTTCAATTTTAGGTCAAGCTCGAAGGCGCCCTCACATGGCAGTCGGAACATGGCAGTCGGAACATGGAGCCGGATCGCGATCTCTGTGACCTCCGTCATACAGGAATCGGCTTCCGGGTACGTAGATCCGCTCTCACGCAATTGGAAGGTCAATACGCTGTCCCCAGAATCACCCGAGACAGGTTATTTACCGCCATCGACGCTCGCATGGGTTTGGCCGAACGAGCCGCCGATTGGCTCGTGGGTCCCTCGGATGCCACGCAATCCGAAACGACGCTCGCGAGGACGACCGCCACGATGCCGGGATGACGCCAGGATGATGCCAGGACAATCTTGGACATGCCCACAAGTTCACCGATTGGACCAACCCGAATTCGCCCCCGAGCCACAATTACGGGGGCATCGGATATGGGCACATCTGATATGGGCACAGCTGACGGACGCGACGACCATTGGATCGCATTTTGCGCCCCGAGCACGTCAGGTCGGATGATATGATAGACCACCGCTACCCACAGGATCAAAGCATGACACGCGCCATCGCTGCTGCGCTTCTCGCACTCACCGGCATGACCACGGCTGCCGTGGCGGAATCGCCCGTCGCCATCGTGGAAGAGGTCCACGGAAAGGTCACCGGCGCCGAGCTCATGGACTATCTGTCGCCGCGCGCCGTCATCAAGCTCGGCGACAACAGCGCGATCACCCTGACCTATCTGAACTCATGCCGGCGCGAGACTATCACGGGCCTCGGCACGGTGATCGTCGGCACCGAGGAAAGCAGCGTTCATCTCGCCGACCTCAAGAGCGAGAAGACGCCGTGCGATGCCGCTCACGCGCAGGCCACCACGCGCGAGACGAGCGAAGCCGCGGCCACGATCGTCCGAGGTCTAAACAGCGACATCGCCTCCCCTCAAGCGACGCTGTACGGCGCCTCGCCCTTGATCGAGGCGAAAGGCCGTGGCGAACTGGTGATCGAGCGCCTTGATGTGACCGGCGAGCGCCAGACGTTCAAGCTCGACGGCAAGCAACTCAAGGGCAGGTTCTTCGATTTCGCCACCGCGCACCGGAAGCTGATGCCGGGCGGCACCTACGCTGCAACCTTCGGCAAAAACAGAATCGTCTTCCGAATCGATCCTCTCGCCAAGGCCGGAGTGACGCCGGTCGCCGGCCGACTCTTACGGATGGATTAGGCCTTGTCAGGTCCGGTGCTTTGAAGAACCGTCGCACCACGCGCGACCTGTTTGCGATCGGTCTCATTGCACTGACCTGTGGTGTCCTGTCCGCGCTTCCCCCCTTCGACATTGCGCGCGGCCTGTCGCTCGACATCTTGACCGCGCTGCGCTGGCACATGTTCGGCAGGCGGGCAGACCCCGCCGCATCATCTGCGGCGGTTGTTGCCTTCGACGAGGAGAGCTTCCTTACGCCACCGCTGGAAGGTTCGCCTTTCATCACCTGGACCGGCGAGGTCGGCCGCGTGCTGACGGCGATTTTGGATGGGGGTGCCAAGGCGGCGGGCTTCGACATCATCTTTCAGACCTCGATCGAGCAGTCAAAAATACCCTTTGGCGAGGGCGTATTCGGCGACAGGGTACGAGGTTTCGACCGCGATTTCCTGCGCGCACTGCTGGCGGGCGCCGCCGACGGCAAGGTGCTGCTCGGCGAGCAATTGCGCGGCGACCAGCCGCTCCTGCCCTCGCCCGGCCAGCGGATCGCGGTGCGTCAACAGCGGAATATCAGGCCCCTCAATGTGTATATCGATCGCGACGAGGTGATAAGGCGGCTACCACTGACATTCACCGTGGATGGCGTTCTCACGACCTCAATGGCACTCGAACTGGCCGCGAGAGCGCAGAACGTGCAACCCGAGTTTGCTGCGGACGGCACGGTTCGGCTCGCCGGCTACGAAATCCCGAGCCCGGTGCCGAACACGATGACGCTCAATTTCGAAGGCGGCGCGGAGGACATCCCGACATTTTCGTTCGCGGACTTGCGTCAGTGCGCAGTGAATAACGACAAGGATTACTTTCGACGCTGGTTTGCCGGCAAGGTCGTGCTGTTCGGGACGGTCCAGGACGCGGAAGATCGCAGGCTGACATCGAAGCGATTCGCCACCAGATTAGAGCGCGCGCGAGCGCCGCGCTGTGCGCTGGAGCAGAAGCCGCTGCCGCAGAATTTTCGGCGCAGCACCATTGCAGGCGTCTACATCCATGCCACCGCCGTCAACAACCTGATCGCAGGCAACGCGGTGACCGAACTCGGCCGACTGCCGATTGCGCTGATCGCGATCCTCGCGGCGGTCGTCGGTGCGACCGCCGCGCGACTGTTGCAGCCCGCCTACGCCGCCCTCGCCTATCTCGCGGCGGTTACGCTCTACGTGACAGGCGCGACGCTCGCGTTCGTTCACGCCTTCGCGTTGCCGTTGAGCGAGCCGTTGCTGGCCGGCGCAGCGGCCCTCGCGCTCACGGGCGGCTATCGCTTCATCGTGGCCGACAGGGACAGGCGGCTGTTGCAGAAGAGCTTTTCGCTCTATCTCGCGCCGCATGTCATCGACCGGATGCTGACATCGAGCAAGCTGCCGGAGCTCGGCGGCGAGACCCGCCATGTGACGATCTTCTTTTCCGATCTGGAAAGTTTCTCGGAGACCGCGGAAACCATGTCGCCGGAGGCGCTGATGGCGCTGATGAACGAGTATCTGTCCGGTATGACCGATATCATCGAGGGCCATGGCGGCTATGTCGACAAATTTATCGGCGATTCGATCGTCGCGATTTTCGGGGCGCCGGCCGAGGATCGCGACCACGCTGCGAGCGCCGCGCGCGCCGCGCTCGCCTGCTGCCGGCGACTTGCCGAATTGAACGAGGACTCATCCGCCTTTCAGGGCCGCAAGCTGATGCAGCGCATCGGAATCAATTCGGGTGATGCGCTTGTCGGCAATTTCGGATCGCGACGGCGTTTCAACTATTCGGCCATGAGCGATGCGGTGAACCTCGCGTCGCGCCTGGAAGGCGCCAACAAGTTCTACGGCACCACCATGATCGCTTCAGAAACCACGGCGGCGCTTGCGGGGGACGGCTTCATCTGGCGGGAACTGGACACAGTGCGGGTGAAGGGGCGTATCCAGGCGCTGAAAATCTTCGAACTCCTGGCGCTTGCCGAGCAAAAATCTCCGCTGCCCAACACCGTCATGACCGATTACGCGGAAGGACTCACGCATTGGCGCGCCGGTGTATTCGATCTCGCAGCCAAATGCTTCGCGCGTTCGGCCGGAGCCGACCGGCCGTCGGCGAATTTCCTGGTGCGCGCAAGGGAGATGGAGAACCAGGCGCCCGGCACGGACTGGGATCCGGTCCGCACGCTCCAAGAGAAGTAGTCGGGAACGACGCAAACGCGGAACGCAATTGCGCGGAGATCATGCTCTAGCTTTTTGTTTGACCATGATCCCTCGGGTCAAGCCCGAGGGCATGCTTTTCGGAGAACCGGTTTCCACCCGTCGGGTCCCAGCCTGAAGGCATGCTTTTCCGAATCATGCTCTAGAAGCCAACGCCGATCAGGGGGTGGCTGCCCCCGCCACCGCTGACAATGCTCGGCCGGGCCAGCGCCTGCTCGCGGGCGCGCGGGACCTCAGGCGCAGATTTCCGTCGCCGCGGCTGCGCCTCCTCGCGGTTCGCCTGCTTGCGATGCCGCGCGGTATCCTCGCCCTCATCGCTCTTGCGCGACGCGATCGCGGGAGGCGCCTGCGGCTTCCGATCGGCGACGCAAGCCGCCCCCTTCAACGTCTCGCCTGGATCGCACTGAATCGGGCAGACTCGGGTCGCATGCTTGTTCAGCTCCGCGACCAGCGCTTCCGTCACGCTCGGGTTGTCGGCGGGTTGGCCCTCGATCTTCAGATAGCGGCTTAGCGCGCTCATGGTCTGGTCGTTGAGCTTGCCGTCGGCCTTCGCACTCAGGCAGCCGAGCCTGACGAGCTCGGTCTGCGCGGTGCGGACCAGTTCGGGCGAATTGGGCCGGGTCGCCGCGCGCTTGGCAACTTCGGCGTTGAAGCGGTCGATGGCCGCGACAACCACCGGGGCGAGACGTTCGCAGGTGACAGTCCGCGAGAACTGCTGCAGATCATCGACGCCCGTGGCTTCACTGCCCTTCGTCACGATCGCATCGAGCTTGCTCTGTTCATCCTTGCAGGTAGCTTCCTTTGCGGCGGCAAGCTCCGCCGTCTTGCGGGCGGCCTCGGCCTCCTTCGCCTGCTTTTCCGCCACGGCGCGGGCGGCAGCTTCCGTCGCCGCGTTCTTCTCCCGCTCGGCCTGCTCGGCCTTCTGCTTGGCTTCCTGGGCCTTGCGCTCAGCCTCCACGGCCTTGGCCTGCCGCGCGGCTTCAGCGGCAGCAGCCTGCCGTTCTTCGTCGCGCTTCTTCTTCGCCGCCAATTCGGCCGCAGCGGCGCGTGCCTTCTCGGCGGCTTCCGTCTCGCGGGCGCGCCTCTCCTCCTCGTCACGCTTCTTTTGCGCGGCAAGTTCAGCCTTTTGCTGCTCGGCCTTGCGCCTTTCTGCCTCCGCGGCCTGACGCGCCGCTTCACGCTCGGCGCGCGCCTTCTCCTCGCGCTCCTGGGCGGCTCGCTTCAAGACATCGATGCGTTGCTGGGCATTCAGTGCAAGCGGAGCATTCGGAAAGCGCCTGATGAATCTCTGCAGCACAGGGATCTCGGTCGAGTCCTTGACCTTGTCCCACTCGATCGCTTCCCTCGACGACGACTCGCGCCCCGTCGGCGGCTGCTGCGGCGCCAGCGAGGCAACCGTCACATTCGGCGGAGCCTGTTGCGCGTTCAACTGCTCGATCCGCGCCTTGGCCAGTTCGGCATAGAAGCCTGTCGGATGGGTGCCCAAAAAGACCTCCCAGGCGCGCTTGGTACCGATCTGCTGGACCAATTCGTAATCGGCCTTGACGTCGGCGACAGGCGCTTCCTGCGGCATGACCGGCGCAGGCACCAGCGAGATATTGCTGCCGCCAAGCGAGCCATAGACGAACGGCTCCTGCCGGCTCGCGGTCTCCTTCAGCACTTCATCCCTGATCCGCCCGAAGGCCAGCCGCACATCTAGGCCTGGCACTGTCAGGTTCTTCAAGATCGCCGCGGTGAACGGACTGTGCTGGCCATCGCCATCGTCGGCCGTCGATCCGGCCTTCGCCGCATAGGCGATCAGCGTATCGGTCGAGGTCGGTTCGACCCTGCCGAGACCGCTCGCGATGGCGCGAGTTGCGGTTCTGCGCTCCCTGCGCATCGTGGTGAGAAACGGGTTGTCGCGGCAGGCATCCAGGATCACCAGCCTCAGGTGCTTCGCGCCGTCGGCCGAGGACACGAGCCGCTCCAGTGGAATCGCCTCGTCCTCGGTGTCGCGATCGCTGGCAAGCCTGGCGTCGACCGGGATCAGATAGTTTGCGCCAGCGACCTCCAGCCCGTGCCCGGCGAAATAGACCACCGCGATGTCGGCCTGATCCGCCGTCGCTTCGAACCTGCGGATCGCCCGTTTGAACTCGAGATTTCCGACATCGAGCTGGATGTCGACCGTGTCGAACCCGGCATCGCGGAACAGCTTCGCAATCGCGCTCGCATCGCGCGACGGATTCGGGAGTTGCGGCACTGTCTGATAGTTGGAATTCCCGACAACCAGCGCCACCCGTTTATCGGCAAAAGCGGCCTCGGGGGCGATTGCCATCGAAACGACCACCGCGCCGATCATCACCGCCATCAGGGTAAGGCGCCTGATCATCCCAGTCTTTGCGAATCGACCTTCAGTTGCGATGGTATTTGGGTGCCAAACTCAGCCAGAAAAGATGGCGGGGTTATGAACTTCACGTGTGCAATCCGCGCAGGAAAAGCCGTCGATTCGCAGGGAGGAAGCCACTTTCCGGCCGCCGCGTGACCCGCTCACGCGAAGTCACGATTTGTCAGCTTCAAATTACATACGTTGCGGCCTGTGGCGGCGATAGCACAGAGGTATCAAAATACAGCGGCGCTCGTCTCGATCAAGCCGCTTGTTCAGATTTTCGCCTCGTCTGTGGCTCTCTGAGTTGCCCCAGCTAAGAAGCTTAGAGATTCATTGCTTGAGGAGCGGGATGAACACAACTTCTCCAACAGTGCCGGCACCGCTGGCGCACAGCCGCAAGAAGGGCATTGCGGCTGCGACCCTTACAGTCCTGCTGCTGATGAGCTCGTCTGCCGCGCTGGCGCAAGGCTGCAACACCACGCAGCTCGCCCCGGCCTTCTTACAATTGGCGGTCTCTCAAGCCTCGCCGTCCCGGCTGGCGCGGCCGCGGCGGCACTTGCCGGCACGATCGGCAGCGTCAACACTGTGTTTCTGAACCCACATGGCAGCGGTTTCGTGTCGGCACCGGCTAATGCCCTGCCCGATCAGCCCGGCGGCGTCTGGGGCCGTGCAGTGGTCAGGCCGACGTCAAATCCACATCAATGTCCACTGGCGTGGCGAGCCTCCCAACCATTCCAAGCCTTGGCGTTGTTAATATATCATCAACGGGGTGTGCCAATTCGCAGCACCAGAACTTCGCGGGCGCCCAGGTTGGCGCCGACATCGCCCATCTCAACTGGAACGGCTGGAACGTTCATGCCGGTACCACTGCCGGATATCTCGGCTCGAAGGAGACCGACAACGAAGGCTTCAGCAGCACCATCCAGGTGCCGTTCTTCGGAGCCTATCTCGCCGCGACCCGCGGACGCCTTTTCGCTGACATAATGGTTCGCGAGGAATTCTATAACGTCAGCATGAATAATGCGGGTTTCAACTACTTCAATCAGCCGATCGGCGCCCACGGATACTCGATTTCGACTTCTGCGGGTTACAAATTTCGATGTCGGGCGCGGCTGGTTCGTCGAACCATCGGCGGGCTTTATCTATTCGAGCACCTCGGTCGACAATTTCGTCAATCCTGGCGCGTCGATCCTGGTGGTACCGGGTGTCATCTCCACCAACGCTATCCAGAGCGAGTCGGACGTCTGAGCGTGCGCGCCGGTACCGCGATCGAGACGCCGAACGTCATCTGGCATTCGTTCGTCACGGCGAGCGTATTCCACGAATTCGCCGGCAGCGTGGTCACGAACTACTCGTCGCTGCCGAGCGGCGTGTTCCTCCAAGGAACCACCCTACCGCTCAGTTTCTATCAGCAGACGACGACCTCCCGCGTAGGGACCTATGGCCAATATTCGCTTGGCGTTGCGGCGCAACTCGTCAACACCGGCCTGCTTGGCTTCGTCCGGGTCGATTATCGCAACGGTGAAAATATCGATGGCTGGACCGCCAACGTCGGCCTTCGCTACCAGTTCACACCCGAGACGATCGCTTCCGCGATTCCGACCAAAGCGGTCAAAGCGCCCAGCTCCTCTATCGGTCCGACCAACTGGAGCGGTTTCTATGCTGGCGGCTTCGCGGGCACTGCCGCCGCTCGCACCGACATCCAGCTCGTGGGGGCGCCCTTCCCGAGTGCCGGCAACAGGCCATGGGCGTTCGGCGGCCTTGGAGGCATCGCGCTCGGCTATAATTATCAGTTCAGTAACAACTGGGTGCTGGGTGTCGAAGGCGACGCCGGTGCCGCCAATGTGCGCGGCGGACGGACTGCAGGAACGACCAACGGCGTCGACCCAACGGGCCATAGCGTCGCTTTCAGCCCGGCCTTCTTCACAGTGCAGGACAAGACAAACTGGGTGGCCACGGTTGCAGGCCGTGTCGGCTACTCCTCGGGCCGGACGCTGCTCTACGGCAAGGGCGGTGTCGCGCTCGAAGATGCCAGCACCACTGCCGACTGTATCTTGGGTGCGCCCAGCCCAGGAATGCGTCCGTGCCTGAGTCAGGCTGGTCACGAAACCGCCGGCTTCAGCACTCCCTCTCACACAAGAGTTGGCTGGACGGTCGGTGTCGGGACCGAGTTCGACCTTGGCAAGAACTGGTCCGCCAAGGCCGAGTACGACTACGCCTCCTTCGGCCGGCACACGGCGCTTGCAAGCGACGGCACAACCTCTCTGACGGACCGGTCGGACGTCAACCAAGTCAAGCTTGGCGTGAATTATCGCCTGGCTCCGGGCGCGGTCGGGCCGAGCGACTGAACCGCGGCAACGCACCCGGTCTTGTCTTGATATCAACGGGCGGTCGTCAAACAGCCGCCCGTCTTTAGGTCGGTGCCCTCTCCCGCACTTCGCGCTAGACTAGGCGATGACGCGCCGCGCGCTTGGCAGCTTTGGTGTTGAAGCGACCGAGAGTAGCGATAGCCGCGAGGCCAGAACGACAGCAGGTGACCGGGTGACGGGCAGCGAAAGCTGTCTCTGATCGTCGGCGCCGTTGCCATCGTTCGCTTCGGCAAGTCCTGCCTTCCCTTTCCGCCGCCGCATGTCGATGGCCGAACTTCAAGCGTTGGTTGTTGCGATCAATCTTTGCCTGAAAACCCAGACTCCAGGCGGCCCGGGCGACCAACTCACCCAAAATCGCAATTCATCAGCTCCAAATTTCGTATGCGCCTGCCTGTTGCGGCAACGCCACAGCGGTATGAAATTACAGTGGCACGCTTCAATCGAGCTGCTTGTTCAGATTTTCGCCTCGCATGTTCGTCTCTAAGTCGCCCCAGGTAAGGAAGCCTTACGGACGAGATTCATAT
>Ga0210406_10003210_pt1 | contig 18076 bp, 10 predicted proteins | sample IncBWC30MmetaG_FD_155454 | JGI IMG/M metagenome (GOLD analysis project Ga0210406, IMG submission 155454) | Forest soil microbial communities from Barre Woods Harvard Forest LTER site, Petersham, Massachusetts, United States - Inc-BW-C-30-M | ecosystem: Environmental > Terrestrial > Soil >... | reverse complement strand
CTGGGCCGACGCTCGCCCCTTCGACGAATAGCGAACCCGCAACGCCGGGCGGAAGCGGCTGCATATCTTCATCAAGCACATGCAGCCGGACGTTCGCGATTGGCCGCCCGGCCGGCACCATCGCACCGGAATGGTCCTGATCTCCGGGACTGCAATAGCTTATGTCGTTGAGTTCGGTGCAGCCGTAGTTGTTGTGAAGACGGGCCGAAGGCAACGCCTGCTCGAATCGCTTGCGCAGCGCTTGGCTCAGCGGCTCGCCCGCGGTCACGACGTCACGCAGGTTGCCCAGCAGCTCCGCGTGGTCGAGCAACGCCGACAGGTGAGATGGGACCAGATACAGGCGAGTGACGCGATGATGCTGCAGCGCTTGAGCAAAACACGGCGTGTCCCGGACCAGCAGGTCGGGCAGAATGACCTGCGGTACGCCCGTCAATAGGCCGGACAACAACTCCTTCATTGAGGGAACGAAAATCGGCGACGTCTTCTGCGCCAGCACCTCGTCGGCGGCCAGCGGCATGTGCATCCACAGCGACCGCAAGCAGTTCAAGACCTGTCGATGCTCGATCATCACTCCTTTGGGCCGACCGGTCGAGCCGGATGTGTAGGCAATGCACGCGATATCGTCGGGGCGCGGCTTGGCATCAATGACCGGCTCGCCATCCCGATCGAACAAGGCAGGATCGAGTACCAGCACTGTCGCCGCGACATCGGCTAGATGCGGCAACAGTTCCTTGGACGCCAGAATGACCGAGGGACGAGCATCATCGAGGATGCGTCGAACATAAGCCGGCGGATAGGCCGGATCAACGGGCACATAGATGCACCCCACCTTCAGGATGGCCAGAATGGCGATCAGGAACTCGGTGGACCGCGGATGGTAGAGGGCGATGCGGTCAGCTCGGCCGATACCACTGCGCGAAAGCGCACGGGCGACATTGTCTGAGCGATAATCAAGCTCGGAAAAGCTCGCATCTGCACCGTCGAAATGGCATGCAATTGCGTCCGGGCGCCGTTCGACTTGGCGGGCGAACAATGCTGGAAGAGCAATCGTTTCAAACGGCCGCGTGGTGGCGTTCCAGCGATCGAGAGAGGCGCGTTCACTGCTGCTGAGTGCGATCAGCTGCGACAGAGGCGCCTCGGGGCGCTCCACCAGTCGGCCAAGTAACAGCTCCATCTCCTCCAAAAGGCTGTGCACGAACGCCGCGTCGAAGCGCTCCGAATCGAACCCGACCCGCGCTTCCAACTCTCTACCGTCGCCAAAATACTGCAAATCCAGGTCACCCGTGGCAGGCCGTGCTTCTGTGACAGAACGCACGTCGAACCACTGCGCCTTAAGGCCCCCTGCCCATGCGCCCATATCAGCCTCAGGGAAGTTCTGATGGCGTAGGGTGACCGGCAGCAGCGAGGCGCCATCTTCCTGACGGCCTTCCGGGAGCGACGCGATCAATCGCTCGAATGGAAGGCTTGAATGGTTCAGCGCATCGAGAACAACCTGCCTGACGCGATCTAGCAGCTGATCGCCGGTGGGATTGCCGGCGAGATCGATGCGCAGCGGTAAAATATTGATGAAGAATCCGATCAGGGGCTCCAAAACCGCCTGATCACGCCCCGCCACGGTGGTCGCAAGGCACAAATCCTTGCGACGAGTCCGACGGAAGGCAAGCATCGCAAGCCCCGTCAGAAGCACGGTGAACAGAGTCGTTCGGCGATCCCTGCCGAATCGATTGATCCCTGCGGCGAGACCAGCAGGCACACGGCGCGTAAGCCACCCGACCGGTCCGCGATCGGCACCGCGGCGATCCTGGCCTGCCGTCAGGTCGAGCGGCCCGCCGTAGCCAGCAAGCTTGTTCGTCCAATAGGCCAATTGATCGCTGAGATCTTGGAGGCGCTGCCAGTGGGCGTAGTCGGCGAACTGCACCTTCAACGGGGCAAGTGCTGCCGGCTTCCCGTGCAGATGGGCGGCATAGAGTTCCTTGGCGTCATTGGCAAGGATGCTGGCCGACCAGCCATCAGCGATGACGTGATGCACAAGTGCCGCAACGATGTGTTGCTGCGGCGAGAGTCGTAGGATCTGGAGGCGTATCAGAGGACCCCGCCTGAGATCAAAGAGATGATCGGCATGCCTCGCGAGTTCGACCATAACTTCAGCTTGACGAACGTCACGAATTCTCAACGGCAGCTTGCGCGGAGGATCGATGATCTGTAGCAGTTGGCCATTATCATCCAGATCGAACCGAGTCCGCAGCGGTTCGTGTCGTTCGATCAACCCGTCGATTGCCGCCTGCATCGCAGCGAGTGATAAAGGGCCGTCGAACATCCAGGCTTCGAGCAGATTGTATGTGCGATCGCGGTCGCGTTCCTGGATGATCCAAAGCCGCTCCTGGGCATAGGACACCGGCATGGGTCCGCGCCGCTCCTGTGGCATAATCGCAGACCGTCCGCTGACCTTTGCGTCCCGAAGCAGCCGCAGCAGTTGGTCACGATTCCTGCTGATTTGCGCTAGACGTTGCTCTGACAAGCAGCCTTTCGGCGCGAGGTATCGGATCCGATCATCCTGCAGCCACAACCGCACGCCATCACGCCGCAATTCGTCTATCAATACTGTCAGCGTCATCAGATGACCCCGGATTCGTACTCTGCTTGCTCCCGTTGCTCCGGGTGTCCGCTTTGACCCGATAGCCAGGCCAACCTGTCAACGTATTGCGCCAATTCGGCTAAGCTCGGCGCATCCAGAAAATCTCGCGGCGAAAGTTCGACGGAGAATTTGGTCCGGATGCGCGCGATCGCGCGCAAGGCGCCCACAGAATTGCCGCCCACGTGGAAGAAATTGTCGTGCCGGCCGACGCGCTCGATCCTGAGCAGTTCCTCCCAGATCGCCGCCAGCGTCTCCTCCGTCGCGCTCTGCGGCGGCTCGTAACCGCGGGTCGCGTAGAACTCGCCTTCGGGCGCTGGCAGCGCGCGACGGTCCAGCTTGCCATGTGGCGTCAATGGGAGGGCATCCAGCAGCACCACGACTGCGGGCACCATGTGGGCGGGTAGTCGCTCGACCAGATATTGACGCAGCTCAGCCACCTCCACCGTCACGCCATCGTGCAGCACCGCATAAGCCACGAGGATTCCAGCACGGCTGTCGGCGTGCGGCACGACCGCAGCCTGCCGCACCCCGGCGTGCTGCAGCAACGCGACCGTGATCTCCTCAGGCTCGACTCGGTAGCCTAGAACCTTGATCTGCTCATCGGCGCGGCCCAAAAACTCGATGCTGCCGTCTGCCAGGAACCGCGCGCGGTCACCGGTGCGGTAGAGACGGCTGCCGTCTTCCGAAAACGGATCCGCGATGAAGTTCGCGCATGTCAGATCTGGACACCCGAGATAGCCCCGCGCCACCTGCGCTCCGCCGATATAGAGATCGCCCGCCGCCCCAATCGGTGCCGGAGCGAGCCGCGCATCGAGAATGTAGGCTCGCGCATTGCCGAGCGGTCGGCCGATCGGAGCACAGCCGGTCGTGCCCCGAGCCCCGGTACCATCGATACGCTGGACCGTGACTCCTACCGCCGCCTCGGTCGGACCGTAGTGGTTGAAAATCCGGCAGTCCGGCGCCGCCGCGCGCACCCTATCCATCCATTCCCAGCGGCTGACGTCACCGCCGACGATCAAGAGCTTGTGCGGCAGAACCCTGTCGCCCTCCGCGTCCATAAGGGACTGCAGATGCGGCGGAGCGATCTTCAGGCAATCGATCGCACGCCGGCGGACATAAGCGGCAACGTATTTGGCGTCGAGGCTCGCCGCGTAGTCCACCACATGAAGTTCGCCGCCAAAAAGCAGGGATGCGTAGAGAACCGTCACCGAGGAATCCACCGTGAGCGGCTGCACCATCATGTAGCGGGAGACGTCATCTAGCCCCACTCCTGCCGCGACCGCCCAGACGTAGTTCACCACTTGACGGTGCTCCACCAACACGCCCTTTGGCCGGCCTGTGGAGCCGGAAGTATAGAGCACGTAGGCAAGGTCACTCGGATGCGCGCCTCTGACCGGCACGGTCTCGTACGCTCGGTCGATCTCCTGCCAGCCTGAATCCAAGCACACTAACCGGACTTTAGCGTCCGCCAAACGCTCCGCATGTTCCGCCATTGTCAGCACCGCCACCGGGGCACTGTCGGTCAACATGTAGGCTAGCCGCTCGGGTGGATAGGCCGGGTCGAGCGGCACGTAGCCGCCGCCGGCCTTGAGCACGGCTAGCAATCCGACCACCATCTCAATGCTGCGCTCCACGCAGATCGCCACCCGGTCATCTGGCGTCACACCCAGCTCACATAGATGATGCGCCAGCCGGGTCGCTCGCGCGTTCAGCTCCGCATACGTCAACTGGCGATCCTCATGAACCACCGCCACTGAGTCTGGCGTCTTCGCAGCCTGAGCCTCAAACAGCTCGTGGATGCACTTGTCCGCCGGATACTCCGCGGCCGTCGCGTTCCACGCCTCCAGAAGCTGGCCACGCTCCGCGGCCGTCAGAACCTCGATGCCGCGAATCCGCTGTCCGGGATCCGCGGCGATCGCCTCCAGTGCCCGCACCAGCCGACCGGCCAAGCGTTCGATGCTCTCTTGATCGAACAAGCTTGCGTCGAACCTCAAGACGCCCTGCACGCCGCCGTCGGAACCCGACGTGAGATCAAGCGACAGATCGAACTGCACTTGCGGCGGTGCGTCTCTCACTACGCTGACCGACACGCCCGGCAACCGCAGGTGCGATGAGATGTCGTTGACAACGCTGCCCAGTCCCGCAGCGCTCTGCCAACTCAACATGACTTGGACGAGCGGCATGTGCGCGAGCGAACGACTGACACCAAGCTCGTCGACCAAACGCTCGAACGGTACGTCCTGGTTGGCCAGGGACTCTAGTACGACCTCGCCCGCGTGACCGACCAACTCGTTACCCGTCAAATCGGCAGCCACGGTCAGCCGCAGCGGCAGGCCGGTGGCGAAGCAGCCGATCAGCGACTCAGCTTCAGTATGCATGCGGCCCGCGACCGCCGAGCCGATCACCACATCCTCCTCTCCGGACATCCGTGACAACACGAGCGCGTATCCAGCAAGTAGCACGCTGAAGAAAGTCGTCCGCAGCGCGGCGGCGCGTGCGTGCAAACGCGAGACCAGCGCCTCCGGCATGCTGATGTGGACTTGTCCGGCGGTCCGGCTGCGCTCCGCCAGCCGCGGGTAGTCAGTCTGGAGGCCGATGAGTTGGGGAGCGCCGGCCATTTGCCGGCGCCAAAACGAGATTTGCTCGGCAATCGCAGCCTCTTGCTCCGACCTGGCCCGCTGCCATGCGGCAATGTCCGGGTAGCTGATCCGGAGCTTCGGCAACACCGGTTCGGCTCCCCGCAGACGTGCCGCATAAGCCGTGGAGATCTCCCCTACGAGCAACGGAATCGACATTCCGTCGGCTCCAATGTGGTGCAGCGTTATCAGCAAAAGATGGCGATCTTCCAAGATGCGCAGAAGCCGCGCGCGCAACGCCGGCGCCACGGAGAGATCGAACGGCCGGGCAGCCTCGGCATCGGCAAGCGCCATCAACCGTTGCTCGCTGAAATCCTGTGCATCCTCGACCGGCAACACTGCTGCCGCCGTCGGCGGCGGCAGCAATCGGCCGTGAAGCTCTCCGTCGACCTCAACAAACAGCGTGCGCAGCGGCAGATGGCGAGCCGTCACATCGGCCAGCGCGGTGGCAAGCACGTGGGCGTCGAGCGGGCCATGCAGCTCGAGCGCGATCGGCAGATTGTGGCTGGCATCCCATGGGCCCGAAATGCGGCCCTGCATCCACATCCGCTGTTGTCCCAACGACAGAACAACCCGGCCGTCGGGGAGCTCGCCGGCCCCAGCGACAAGCGGGCGCAGCTGGCTCGAAGCGGTCTCGGTCTCCAATCTGCTCTTCAGTGCCCGAAGAGCCTCGAGTCCTGCCACAACCTCAGCATGTGCGACGCCGAAGTCGATGAAGCATGCGATTTCGCTGACACCGATGGCATTGAGGCGTTTGACGATGGCTGCGCCAACCGCCGGATCACCGATCAGCGCCCGCTCGACCAGATAGCGGTCGACCGCCGAGTCGAGTAAATAAGCGCGATCCTGATCGTCGAGCTCTTCGAGCACTACGTCGCTTCCGGAACTGCGCAGCAAGTTTTGGAACAGTCCGAGGGCGGAATCCAGATAGGCTTTGAACGGCTCTCGAGCCTCGCGACGAGCTTGCTCGGCATCATCCCGCAAATGCGTATGCAACAGCACCGCGACGTCGCCCGGTCCGGGATGTCCATGTGCCTGCCGGGCTTGGCGGTACACCGCTAGTTTTGCGGCGAGTTCGTCTACCGTTTGCTCCATCAGATTGGTCAGAATTCCAGCGCCGATCGCGCCGGCGCGGCGATAGGTCTCGGGATTGCCTACCACGGTCACCCAGACCGGTAGCTCCGCCTGTTTGGGCATTGGAAACAGGCCGATCTCGATCGAGCAGCCGGCGCCGTCGACAGCCGTAATCTTCTCGCCACGCCAGAGCGCACGCACCTCCTCCAATCGTTTGAAGGTCAGCTCGCGGCGACCCTCGAAGGCATCCGGTGCGAATACAAAATCGTTAGGATGCCAGCCTGATGCCGCCGCGATGCCGACGCGCCCTTCGGAGAGATTGTCGACGACAGCCCACTCCTCGGCGATCCTGACCGGATGGTGCAGCGGCAACACGACGCTACCGGCGCGGAGCGCGACGCGACTCGTTTCGCGCGCCAGCGCAGCCGCGAGGACTGAGGGATTGGGCGAGAGGCCCCCGAAGGCATGAAAGTGCCGCTCGGGCAGCCACAACGCCTCGAAGCCATGTCGATCGGCAAAGAGTGCCGTCTCGCGCATCAGACGATATTTATCATCGCGGTAAATCGCGTCGTAGTGACCGAAGAAAGACAAGCTGATGTGTAACGGCGGGCAAACAACCGGCAGAGATGCAGGCGCGGAGGGTCGTTCAGCGAAAGCGCGCGCCGAGAACGGAAAAAACGTTTGCGCCGGTCGGGATGCCGCGGAGCGATTCGCCTGAACAATTCCCATCTCAGGTCGCTTCAACGGCGCGGTCCCGCTGGTCGCCGATTTCGGCGGCTCCGCCACGTAGTGGCCCAGCAGCTGGAGCTGTTGGCGCATCAGCTCGATTTGGCGTGCGAACAGGTCGGTGATGTCGCTGATCTCGGGCTGAACGCTGCCGCCCTGGATCGGAACGGCCTCCACACGGACGACCGTCGGAGGCTCAGGTGTCGCCGCGTCCGGCTCGGCAGGCCGTACCGGCGTTGCCGCAAGAGCCAGTTCGTCGTCGCTGGGAGGGACAATCTCGTCGAGATAGGCCGCGACCTTGGAAAGGCTCGATAGATCTTCGTAGAGCTGACGAATCCCGAGCCGGACGCCGTATCTCTGCTCGATTTCACGCAACGCATGAATTAGCACGATCGAATCGGCGCCAAGATCGAGTAGCGACGCGGCGGTGTCGACGCGCTCAACCGGCAGCCGCAGCACACGGGCCACGACCACCTGCAGCTCGTTGAGAATGTGCTCTCGCCGCGACACCCGCTTCTCGTTCAGCGGGCGATCGACGGCCGAGTTCGGCATGGCCGTGAGCATAGCGGGGCTTTCCTTGTCGGCTTGGTTGAGCCAATGGCGCGCTCGTTCGAAGGGATGGCCAGGCAAAGCTATCAATGGGCGGCGTCCAGGGTGCAGAGCTCGCAAATCGAGCCGCTGTCCCCTCGACCACAGGCTCGCCACAGCACTGAGGAACGTTCGCAGATCGGATCGCTCTCCGTGCCGCGACAGGCTCGGGAGCATTTCCCACTCAGCGGGAAAGCTCCCGCTGCCTGCCGCCAGCGCGGTCAAATCCCAGCCTGGCCCGACCTCCACCAGGGCGGCGGGCGAGGAGACGGATGCTCTGATGGCTGCGAGACCGTCGGCGAAGCGCACCGGCTTGAGCAGATGCTCAACCCAATAGTCGGGAGTGGTTGCTTCGGCCGCGGTGATCCAGGTGCCGGTGAGGTTCGAGACGAATGGCACGGCCGGCGCTTTCAGCGTCATTCCCCTCAACGCGTCGGCAAAGCGGTCGGCGATTGGCGCCATCATGTCGCTATGAAAGGCGTGCGACACCCGCAGACGCTTTGAAACTGTGCCCTGCGCCCGTAGACGACGTGCGAGCGACTCGATCGCCTCCGTTGCACCCGCGACGACTGAACGGCCCGGACCGTTGACGGCGGCGAGGCAGACCTCGTCGGACAGACACGGGCGGAGTTCGGCTTCGTCCAGATCGACCGCCAGCATGGCACCCGGCGGCAGACTCTGCATCAATCGGCCGCGCAGGCGCAATGCCTCGTCCAGCGTAAAGACGCCGGCCAAGCAGGCCGCGACGTATTCGCCGAAGCTGTGACCGATCAGGCCGCGCGGACGTAGACCCAGATCCTGCCAAACACCCGCCAACGCATAACCGATCGCGAACAGCGCCGGTTGCGCGACATCGGTGCGGTCGAGCTCAGAGGCCGCAGTCGCGTCGGAATAGAGGACCTGCCGCAGATCGAAGTCGATGTGGGGCCGCAACAGGTCGGCACAACAATCCAGCCGATCGCGGAACGCCGCAACGTTGTGATATAGCTCCTTCGCCATGTGAGGGCGTTGCGCCCCTTGACCGGTGAACAGGAAGAAGGTTGCATCGAACGCTCCACCCCGGACATCGAGCTCGCTGTCCGAGAGGCCTTCGATCAACATATTCCGGTCGTTGACAACGAGGGCGCGGCGATGGGGAAACGCGCTGCGTCCGCGATTGAGTAAGTGGGAGACGGCCGCCGGTTGCAGGTTCTCGCCGCGCCGGATCGCATCGCCAAGCATCCGCGACTGCTCCGCCAACGCCTGACGGCTCCGCGCCGACACGGTCACCAGATGCCATGGCGCCTCGGTCGGAATGTCCGCCGCGTACGGCGCAGCGCCGATAATGGCATGCACCAGAGTCCCGCCGAATCCAAACGAGTTGATGCCGGCGTAGCGGCGAGGCTTGTTCCATGGCTGCAGCTGCCGCGGAATATCGAAGCTTGCAGGGTCGGCCCTGCATTCCGGGTTGAGCTGCTCGAAATGCAGATGCGGCGGAATTGCTCCGCGCTGTAGCATCAACACGACCTTGATGAGGCTCGCGATGCCGGCGGCGGGCTCCAGATGCCCAATGTTTGTCTTGACTGAGCCGATGACGCAGGGCGGCCCGGCCGAACGCGCATCGAAGATAACATTCTTCAGGGCATTGAGCTCGATCGGATCGCCGAGTCTGGTGCCGGTGCCGTGGGTTTCCACATAGTCGATGTCCTCGGGACCGACCCCCGCGGCGGTCATCGCCTTGGCCACGACAGCCTCCTGCGCCCTGCCGCTCGGGGCCGTCATGCCATTGCTGCGCCCATCTTGCGCCGTCGCCGACCCCAGAATAAGCGCGTGCACGGCATCGCCATCCCGCTCGGCGTCGCTCAGACGCTTGAGCACCACCATACCGCAGCCTTCGCCGCGAACGTAACCGTCGGCCTTAGCGTCGAACGCCCTGCATCGTCCATCCGCACTGAGCAGGCCGGCTTGAACGAAGGGCGCGCTGGAAAGGTCGGAAAGAATCAGATTGGCGCCGCCGACCAGCGCCAGGCTGCATTCGCGGCCACGAAGGCTCTGGCACGCAAGGTGCAGAGCGAGCAGCGACGAAGAGCACGCGGTGTCAACGGCGACGCTCGGTCCACGTAGGTCAAACACATACGAGAGACGGTTGGCCGCAATGCTCAGGGCGTTCCCCGTAGCATCGAAGAGGCTCCGGTGTGTCGGATCGGGCTCCAGTCGGTCGCCATAGTCATGGTTGGAAATGCCGACAAAGACGCCAGTTTGACTGCCGGCGAGATTCGCCGGCGGGAGGCCCGCATGCTCCAGAGCCCGCCATCCGACCTCGAGCAATAGACGCTGCTGAGGATCGATATGCGTCGCTTCAACCGGTGCGATGTTGAAGAATGCCGCATCGAATTGATCTACTTGGTCGAGAAAGCCTGCCCGGTGCGCGTGCGAGCCTGCCGGCAAATGTGTCCGATACGTTCCCGCCTCGATCCTTTCCCTAGGTACGCGTCGTACCGCGTCTGAGCCGGACGCCAGCAGATTCCAAAACGCATCGAGATCATCTGCGCCTGGGAAGCGGCAGCCCAGACCAATCACAGCGATCGGCTCGTTGGTGGTGGCCAGGGCCAGGCTATCGCCGCTCTGCCTAGCTTCGGCCGGAGCAGGCCCGCCGGCCAAATGGCGCGCGAGCTGTGCTGGGCTTGGATAGTCCCACAATAGCGTCGCCGGCAGCGAGTGACCGAGCCAGCGCGCCAGATCGTCACTCGTCTCTGCGGCGAGCAGCGAGTTTACCCCGTAGCTCGCGAATGGTTGATCCGGGTCGATCCGATCTGCCGGAATACCCAGGCGCCAGGTGATGGCAGCACACAGCCACCGCTCAATCTCTGCGGCACAGCGTGCCGAGCCGATCGCCTCGCCGTGAGGGACTGACGCATCACGCACCGTCCGGCGCCACCGTGCAACGGCGGCCAGCGCGCCGCTGCGATACTCGAGCGCACACTGACGCCGCCGAATCTTACCGCTCGAGGTCCTAGGAATTCCCCCGGGCCTGGTCAGGACAATCTCGTCCGGCTGAACTCCTAGATGTTCGAAAACGCTTGCCGCGATGGCGCGGAAAATATCATCTCCGGGACGCTCCCGACGATTGAGCTCTTGAACGACGACGAGTTGCTCGCCTTCTATACTCTCGTGGCCAAATGCCGCCGCCGCATCGACGCGCAAAGCGGGATGACTTGTGAAAGCGGCGACCTCGACATCCTGCGGATAGACGTTCTGGCCGCGGAGGATGATCATGTCTTTCAGTCGGCCACAAACGAACAGTTCGCCGTCACGTAGCAAGCCGAGATCCCCCGTGCGCAAGTACCGGGTACCGCTGCCGCCGTCGCGACGCAGCCGGGCCCCAAACACCTTCTCGGTTAGCTCAGGCTTATTCCAATAGCCGCAGGCGACCTGATCGCCGGCGATCCATATCTCTCCGACCTCGCCGTCGGCCAGCGGTCGATGACTGTCGGGATCGACAATGGCGAGGTGACGTGCGACCGGTCGTCCCGACGAGACGAGCGGACGGGCCGAGCGATTGTCATGCCCATCGATCGTCAGGCTCTCGATGCGCGGCCCCATTCCGAACTTGGCGCTCGACGCGAGCAGCGTCATCTCGGCCATGCCATACACGGGCAACAACGCTTCCGGCCGAAAGCCACACCTCGCGAACGCGTTGGTAAACCGCTCCAGCGTCGCCGCGCGAACCGGTTCCGAGCCGCAGAAAGCGACCTTCCAGGTGCTCAGGTCAAGGTCGGCCGTTTGCTCGTTGGTAATACGCTGACAGCACAATTCGAAAGCGAAGTTCGGCGCACCAGAAAGCGTACCGCGATAGCGGGAGATAGCTTTCAGCCATCGAACCGGCTGCTGAAGAAAGTACATGGACGGAAGGATCACCCCGGAGCCTCCCGTGAAAACCGACTGCAGCAGGCCGCCGATCAGGCCCATATCGTGATAGGGCGGCAGCCATGTCACATTGACTACATCAGAATCCAGAGCCATGGCTGCGTTCGTCGCGATTGCGTTCGCGATCAGATTGCCGTGGCTGACCATCACTCCCTTGGGGTCGCCGGTCGATCCCGACGTATACTGCAGAAAAGCGATATCGTCCGGTCGAAGCGGTCTTCTGTCGCCGATCAGATCCGTCGCGGCTACAGCCTCCAACTCGGGATCGAGTTCCAGCCAATCGGGGCATTCTAACAATGTGCGCATCGCCGCGGCGGCACCGGGTGCGGTCAGCGCCAGCGCGGCGCCGCAGTCAGTAAGGATCCGTCGCGTGCGCTCCGCCTGCCGCGCATTGCGGGGTGGATAGCATGGCACCGCGATGACACCGGCCAACAAGCAAGCGAAGAAGGCGGTGATGTACGGGGCACCCGGTGGATAGAGAAGAGCGATGCGATCGCCGGAGCGTGCTTTGCTGAGCAATTGCGGCACCATCCGTAGCGCTCGTTGATGAAACTCGCGATAGGTAATCTCTTGGATTTGCTCGTCCGAAATCACGAACCGGAATAAGACTCGGTCCGGCTGTGTGCGCGCCCAGTGTTCCAAGACGACAGGAAAACTGCGGCTTTTTGCAGCAGCCATGTCCCAGACCTTAGCCGCTGATCCCCCCACTAAAATTACCTCCATCGCCAAAGATCGATTTTGGCGGATGAAGCCGAGGGTCTCCGGCGTCTTTGTGTTCGCGCAGCGGCCTTAACGCGGAAGGAACTTACGATTCGATTACAACCGTAACAGCGCCGTCGACCCAAACGCGCTGAGTACTAGCGAATACGGTTTAAGGTGCGGATCGACCACTCCCCAGCAGACAAGCCAACCACCGGCGCGTTCGGCGGAACACGCCAACGTGCGTTAACGCCGCTGACTCCAGAGACCGGCGAAGTATCTTCGCAAGGTCACCGCGGATCGATTTCATGCCTAAGCTCAAAATCTTCGCCGAGCGGCTAATCCACACTGTTTTGAGCAAGGCTGAATTGAAAGATCGCTCCGGTGTCTGAAGCCTATGATCCACGTTTGTACAGCCACGCAAACTCGAAATAGATCGCGGTACTATGCTAATAATACATTCGGATATCCAAACGAGACTCGACGGCAGCCAAGCAACTTGGCTGCATTCTGGTTAGCGATGCTACAACCAAGGCAGATTATGCGTGGTCTCTCTATGGCAGGAAGCATGACTTGCGATGATTGAACTCGATACAACCGAAATACATGTGTGGCTTTCATTCTGTAACGAAATTAATGATCCTCTGTTGCTTGACTTTTATTTGTCCCTCTTGAGCCGCGAGGAAAAACAGCAACAATCCAGGTTCCATTTTTCCTCACTTCAACGGCGTTATTTGGTCACGCGAGCCATGGTGAGATTGGTGCTGTCGCGCTACGCGTTTGTTCGCCCGGAGGAATGGCGCTTTCGCGTCAATGAGTATGGACGTCCTGCCGTGCTGATGCCGCACGGAGAAGAAGAACAAATATTTTTCAATGTGTCACACACCACGGGGCTAATTGTACTGGCGGTCGCGAGACGCCGTGCCCTTGGAGTCGATGTTGAAAACCTGGAAGCAAGTGAAATGCCGGTCGACGTTGCCGATCGCTTCTTCGCTTCGAGCGAGGTCACCGCTCTTTTGGCTTTGCCGTCTAGCCAGCAGCAGGATCGTTTTTTCGAATACTGGACATTCAAGGAATCATACATCAAGGCGCGGGGAATGGGCCTGTCAATTCCGCTTGATAAGTTCAGCTTTGACTTTCCAAGTGACAGAGGCGTCACGTTGTCCATCGATACAACGCTGTCAGACGTGGCAGAAAACTGGCGCTTCTGGCAGTTTCGGCCGCGCAAAGAGTACCTGATTGCAATTTGTGCGGAACGATTGGAAGTATCTGAGCCGCAGATCATTGTTCGAACAACGATACCAGGTCAACACGAAGCCATAGCTTCAGCTCAATTTCTTAGAACCTCAGATTGACCTCCCGAGGCCCAACCGTCTATTTCAGAGCGTTTTTGGTCTCAAAACCGAACCGCGATAGGAATTAAGCTAAATCGCCTTCGAAGAAGAGCGAGGCCGCTATGAGCTCCTGACACATCGTTGAATAATAATAAATGCGAAAAGTGAACCGAAACTTGAGCGAACAATGGTCGATCCATCGTCCATCGCGGCTACCTCAGGGCGAGAAACTAGCAATTCTGGACTCAGGCTCGTCAAACAGAGGAGAGCATACAGGCTCAATGTCGGCCCCAGATCTTGGCCGTGTAAAAAACGGCCAGGATCAGAATCATTAAATCTCAACTATTTCGCTTAGCCGTCGAAACATAGGTGCCGCTTAGTTCGCCCGGTATTATCCCCAAGATATGTTCCGGAGAAACCGGCAGATAGTGTGATGCGTGCGCCCCGTTAGAGATCCGGCAATGAACCGTTCCGAATTCGCCGAGCGAGCGACCTTCGAACCTCCATCCGGACATAGACGATGTCCCCTTCCCGGAGCGCGGCGACTTCCTGCCTGCTGAGCGCCTTCATGTCGGCACCGGCTGTTTTCGCTCTTTCTCTTTTCGGAAGCCCGTGCGCGCGATCAGTGCGTGATAAACGCCCCAGGCCTGCTCCAGCTGCTCGTCGGTGAGATCGGGGCGCAAGATGCGCACCGTCTGCATATATGAGAGCTTTCGCTCGTCAACCGGCCTCGGCTGCCCCACCTTCTCGACCGGTTTCTCAACTATCTCTATCTTACCCTTCTTCGACTTATAGAATTTGATTTTGGGAGCGCTTGTATCGAACTTCTTGCTGCGCTTCGCCTTGGAGAAGATCGGCGGCCCAGCCATCTTCGCCGCCTTCGATGCCGCCGGCACCCTGGAGCGTGTCGAGATCGGCAAGTTTTTTGATCGCGTTGACGCCCACACGCGCGAACTCGCGCCGGGCGAGGTCGTTACCTTCGTGACGCGCAACCGGGAAGCACTCCGCGAATTCTGGGGGGCAGCAAGAACGACGCCCTCGAGCTGAAGAAGATCCTTGAACAGCGCTCGGGCGCTATCACGCCATCCCATCCCACTGAGCGTGACGGAGCCCAGGGAAAGGCCGCCCCGCCGATGTCGCCCCATCCCAACGGCGGGGCGGCCGATCCCGACCGCGGCGGGGGTGCCCGATGCTGATCGTGCGGCACTCCTACGCCACCACCATGTGGTGGGTAGGAATCAGCGACCTCGTCAAGCGGATCGCCGATCGCGTCGACAGGCGCGTATTCCGCTGGCTCGCGGCCGCCATCGTCCTCGGCTTCTGGGCACTCGTCTATTGGGCGGTGGCGACATGATCCGCTCCAGCCGACCATATGCGCTGACTGTCCACAAGTCGCAGGGGTCGCAGTGGAATAACATCGTGCTGTTCGATGAGAGCGCCGTCTTCCGCGATGACCGCGCGCGCTGGCTGTATACTGCGGTAACCAGGGCGGCGAAAACGCTGACGGTGGTCGTATGAAGCGGCTCATTCCGTATGCCGGCGCCGAACGAAGGCCCGCCAAGCAGGCGCGCAGCGCGCCGACGCGCGCGGCCACGGCGCCCGTTGGCAACCCGATCGATGAATTCTTGATGGGAGAAATCCGCCGCGCGCTCGGCAAAATCCGAGAACTTGAGGACGAACAACGGGTGCTGGAGCGGATGCTGCAGAAGATTCGCAAAGATCGGGGCGCGATAACGTGAAGCCCGCTGCCTCCCTCTCCATTACCGACCGGTACAGGCTCAAGGAAATGACCCTGACGCGGTCGATGGCCGTGCCCGCCGGCCGCGTCATGTTCTGCAAAGGCCGTAAAATAGTCAGCTACGCCGACGTCGGCGATCTGGCGCAGATTCTCAAAATCCCAAAAGGCACTACCGAGATCTGCGTCTCAACCGTCGACTATGCCGATATCAAGGAGTGGATCGGCTGATGACCATCCACTCCGGCAATACTCGCGAATTTCGGAAGAACGCAGACAGACCGCTCCGGGACTTCGAGCTTTTGCCGGCGCGGGTTCGCCGCGCGTTCGCCAATGCACCGTATGATTTCGCCTTTGGCGGTGTCCTTGCGCAAATTCAATTCTTTGAGCGCAGAATGGACCGCGAGCTGGACGACGCGGAAATCGATTTCATGCTGGCCGAGATGGAGAAGGAAGCAGCCCTTCAGGTCGAAGCGTCAGCTTACGCGTTCTATGGCGAGCACCACCCGCAAGCGCGGGTCGTCAGCGGAGCGACGCTTCACAAATATGGCTTGCTCTCGATCCGAAACGAAAATGCGCTTTGGCGCGCGGGCAAGCGCCGGTCCACGAGGGGGCGCCGCCGATGACGCGCCCGCGTGTGAGAGACGTACGCAAAGACCCGCCCTTGAGCGTCAAGCTCGCGGTCGCGCTCCGCATGTTGGGCTTCAGACCGGAGGATAGAGTCCAGTTCGATCATGACCCAGCTCTCTCGACCATGGGACGAAGAAAAGCAGGACTTTATCCCTCCCCAACTCGATCCCGAATACATCGTGATCCGGACCGAGCCCGCTCACGACAAGAAAACAAACGGCAACGGCGCAACGAGCTTCGGCAGCGACAAGCACGCCATCGCGAAGGTTGGCGCGTTCGAAGGCATCCGGCATCACGAGGGCCGTTGTGTTCTGTACGACGGCATGGACGGCCAATATGTCGCGATCGGCCGCGTCATCGAGAAAACGGGCAATCACGATCATTTCGAACATCCGATCCGCATCGCTCCGTTGGGCGATGCCGAGCGCCAATCGCTTCACGATGATATCCGCCGCCTGATCCAGTTGGAGGGCGATTTCAGCGTGCAACATCTGGTCATCAGTCACTACCGGTAACAGCGATGTCAACGACCGAAAAAGCGCTGCCTGACGAAACAGGAAGCCGCAGATTATTGCGGCTGCCGTACGCTGGCCGCCTTCGACGATTGGCGGGCCAAGGGCATCGTCCCGCCGCCAATCCCGGGAACAGCCCGATGGGATAAGAAGGCCCTGGACGCCGCTCTGGACCGCGCCTCCGGCATTGTGCCAACGTCCTCCCCGGAGAAGGAACTATCGCCGTTTGAGCGCTGGAAGGCGGGAAATGCGGAAAAAGATCAAGCCGTATAAAGAGCTGAAGGGCATCCACCGGGTCTCCAAGACGCTGGCCGACGGCTCGATCAAATATTATTTGCGCCACCGGAAAACCGGCACGAGGCTCGATCCCGACAACCTGGTCGAGAGCTTTGCGGCAGCCGAGCGCAAGTTGAAGGCGCCAAAGATCGGCGACACACTTGCTACCCTTATCCGGAATTTCGAGCACTCCTCTGACTTCGACGCACTGGCTCAGGAGACCAAGGATGCTTACACGGGCTGGAAATTCAAGGCGGTCGAGAAGAAGTACGGCAAGGTCCCGATCGATGTCTTCAATGACCTGGACGACTCCGAGCGGTTCGCCGCCGACGCGCTCGATTGGCACCAGAAGCTCGGCAAGAAGTCGCGCAGGTCCGCCGACAATCTGATGTCGACGCTATGCCGCGTGCTCTCCTGGAATAAGGAGAAGAAGAAGATCAAGTATCACCCACTGCCGACCTTCACGCGGCTCTATAAGGGCGGCCAGCGCGAAGAGCTAACCTGGGCGCCGGAGCTGCAAGAGAAGTTTCTACAAACGGCGCGCGCGACCATGGTCACAGCCATGATCATCGCCCGCAACACTGGCCAGCGAGCCAAGGACATTCGCGAGTATCCCTGGGCGAAGTATGACGGCGAGCGCGTCACCGTCCGCCAGAGCAAAGGCAAGAAGTGGATCACGATCCCGGCGAGCGCGGAGCTGAAAGCGCACCTCGATGCGCTCGATCGCCGCGGCGAGACCGTCTTGAGCACGGTGCGCGGCAAGATGTTCTCCAAGCGCTGGTTCAACGAATGCTTCCGCGAGGACGCCGATGCTATCGGCGCCGAAATCGACGGGCGCAAGCTGAACTTCCACGACATGCGCGGCACAGTGGCGACCAACCTCGCCTCGGCCGGCTGCACGCCGTTCGAAATCGCAGCCGTGATCGGCTGGTCGTTGGATAAGTGCCAAAAAATTGTGGACGCCTACATCGCCACAACCGGCGAGATGGCGGACGCCGCCTTTGCCAAGCTCGAGGCCCGCAAGATCGAGCAGGCCCGGCTGGCAGCGATTCGTACCAACGAGGCGATCAAAAAGAGCGCCGCGAATTCCAATGAACCGGTCAAGGCGCGGCCTGCGAAGGTCGGTTCTGGAGGCTGATTTCTGGTATGCCACGACGCCATTCGAACCATCGGGGGGAGAACGGATCGGGTGCAAAAGTGTAAACCAAGGTGTAAACCGCGAAATGGGCGGAAGGGGATCGAAATGATAACTGGTTGGAATGCTTTTAGAAATTTGGTCGGAGCGGCGGGATTTGAACCCACGACCCCTAGTCCCCCAGTATCAT
>Ga0210406_10003209_pt1 | contig 18079 bp, 21 predicted proteins | sample IncBWC30MmetaG_FD_155454 | JGI IMG/M metagenome (GOLD analysis project Ga0210406, IMG submission 155454) | Forest soil microbial communities from Barre Woods Harvard Forest LTER site, Petersham, Massachusetts, United States - Inc-BW-C-30-M | ecosystem: Environmental > Terrestrial > Soil >... | reverse complement strand
TTCCGGAATTCTCTGCAGGTGATGGCGCAGGATCACGTTCTCGACGAACTGATGAAATTCCGGCGCTCCCGAGAATTGCGTGGGCGCCTCTTCCAGGCTGGTCTCGATCTGATCGAAGCCTGCATTCTTTAACCTCTGCGCGGTGGTCTCTGCGTCGGCGTACTCCCACGGAGACTCGTATCCCGCAAAATAAAGTGCGTAGGCGGAGTTCTCTATCATTTCCTGCGCACGGGCCAGTAGGCGAGCGATGTTCTTTCCGCCGCCGCATTGGGCAACGAGCCACCCGCCGGGCTTCAGCGCTCGATGAAGATTTCGGAAGAGACGGTCATGATCCAGGACCCAGTGGAACGAGGCGGTGCTGAAGATGCCGTCGAATTCCCGGTCGAAGGAAAGGTCGAGAAAATCGCAGCGGACAAATTCGACCCGTCCGCGGAAGTCGGGTTCGAGGTAGGCGTGCGCCTGCTCGAGCATGTTCTGTGAAACGTCGAAGGCGACGACGTGGCCTTTCGGCAGGGCTTCGAGGAGATCGCGCGTGAGCCGGCCGGTGCCACAGCCGGCATCGAGCAGGCGCTCATCCCCACGCAGCGAAACGCGGGAGAGAACCTTCTTGCCCCAGCTTACTTGCGGAGCGGAGATTTGATGGTAGAGGGTGGCGTTCCATTCTTTCGACATTGGTCGTTGGTCCTTGGTCGTTGGCGAAGCATGGTTGTCAACGTCCGACAGGGGGTATCGATTGCGCGAAGACCCCAGCGCCTGAAGGCGTGTTCTCCTGCAAACGGTACGGCGCGCCTGAAGGCGCGCCCTGATACGAACCTTTTCGTGACGCGAACGGGTCGTGGTGGAACGCGGTCGTTCGTTGCCTGAGCTGCGAGCGCGTTCGAGCAGCACGACGTTCTTAGCCAGCCACCAACGACGAACCAACGACCAACGACGTTCTTATTTCTTCTTCTTCCCCGCGCGTTCGATCCGTTCGTCGATGGGCTTGCGTCCGGCGAAGCCTTCTTCCGGCGAGTGCCAGTGCGTGATTTTTTCTTCGCCCAGCTTCCAGCAGAGCAGGACGATTTCCCCATCGACGCGGCAGGGAAAGTCGAGGAGTCCGATGTCGATGTCTTTGACTTGCACGCCGGTGGCGTGGATTTCAGCAACCGCGTCTTTGGCGCGTTGCACGGCGCGCTCGCGCTCGGCACGGCGGCGGGCGACGGCGACCACGTTCACCAGCGTACCGCCGTTGAGGAAAATGCGGTGCGAGAGTTCCTGCATTTCGGCGTCGACTTCCTCGATCAGCTTCTTGCCGTTGATGGCAGTGCGCAACAAGGATTCGAGCGTGGGAAGAAGGGTTTGCGCGTCTTGCAGGGTAAAAGTGCGAGAGGCCATTTGTCCTATTCTAATGCATGGGAAGGGCGGCGCTGGGTAACCGCGGGAACGTTACTGGAGGGGCAGTGACAGGTCACAGGCCACGGGTGACAGGAAAACCGCAAACCCCAGCCGCCGAATCCGCATCTCGAAGGAATTTTTATCGGCCGTGACTCAAGTTGTGCCCGCCCCACTCGTGGTTTTGTCGGCCAGAGTTCCACCCTCCGCCCGATTGTGTGAAGCCGTGCTGGTGTTGGAACAGCTCACTGTTAGACCGCAGCGACCTTGAGGGACGGCCAACTTTGAGGCGTCACTGAGACCTGTGACCTGTTACCTGTGACCTAGCTCTTTGTCCTCCGCAGTTCTTTAATCGACAAACCTGCCTCCGAATCTCGAATCAACTCGGCCAGGCGCTTTTCACGTGTCGCTTCCTGCTTGGCGCTGATTACGCGATACGTGGCCGTTCGCTGGTACCACGGAGGTTGCTTTTTGAAGAAGACCCAGGCTTTCCGGTTGGCGCGGAATTTCTTTGCGTATGCTGGCGGGAGCTCTGCGGTCTTGCGCTGCTCGTAGGCGTAGATACCCGTCTTGTCGCCTTTCCGCGCATCGAAAGCCTTCATGCCGGCTTCGTGCATCAGGCCTAGCTTAGTCAATTCCGCGACTCGCTTCACGTTGATTGCGCTCCACGTGCTGGTCGGTTTGCGCGGGGTGAATCGGATGCGGTAGCTCGTGGCGTCGATCGAGTTGCGCACGCCGTCGATCCAGCCGTAGCAGAGAGCGGCGTCAACTGATTCGGGCCAGGTGATGCTGGGGCGGCCCGAGGCACGCTTGTAGAAGCCGACGGAAAGCTCGGTGTGCAGAGCGTGATTCTTTTCGAGCCACGCGTGGAAGTCGGCTGGGGTCGCGAAGAAGAGAGTTTTGGGCGCGGAGGATTTCATGGAAGCTTGAGGTCGTGTTTCTGTGGTGAAAACATGCATGAACCATTTCAGATTTCAGATTTTGGGATTTAGTGCCTCGATCGTCATTTTCCGTGGGACAGGCGATTGAGGGCCTGGGTGTACTCCCGCATGGTTTCGGCGAGGGCCCGGTTGTGCACGAACTGGCCGTCCTTGCGGCAATCGATCAAGCCGGCTTCCAGCAGGATCTTCAAGTGGTGCGACACCGTTCCCGGAGAAAGTTCGTATTTCTGGATGATCTCGCCGCAGTAGATGTCCGGGTTTGCGGCGATTTCTTCGTAAATCCGCAGGCGGGTGGGATCGGCCAGCGCTTTCGAGATTTTGGCGACTTCGCTGTTATCCATCGTTGGTGCTTTCAATTCTATCGGATGCGGAGAAGACTCGGCGTCCCGCCAAATTGGTCAGGGCGATAACGAGACGCCTGCGCCACCTGTGGAAGAAAGTCCTGAAACTTTGTATTTCGATAGTCATCAAACTATCGAAACCGGGCGGGAGGGAACGGGAAGCGCATAGGGCTTCCACGCCAGCACGGTTTCGCGAGGAGTTGTTCTTGGAGGAGTGGACATTATGGCGAGACTTACAGGTAAAGTAGCGGTTGTGACGGGCGGCAACAGCGGAATCGGGCTGGCTACCGCAAAGCGTTTCAGCGATGAAGGCGCCAAGGTGGTGATCGCGGGGCGCGATCAGAAGACGCTGGATGCGGCGGTGAAGACAATTGGCGGCGACGTGGTTGCCTTGCGCAGCGACGTTTCTAAGCTGGCCGATCTTGACAAGCTGTACAAAACGGTTTCGGAGAAGTTCGGCAAGATCGATGTACTGTTCGCCAACGCGGGCATTGCGAAATTCGCACCCGTAACGGAGAGCAACGAGGCCCTGTTCGACGAGACCTTTGACGTGAACGTGAAAGGCGTGTACTTCGCGATTCAAAAGGCTTTGCCACTGTTGAATGATGGGGCGTCGATTATCATCAATTCGTCGGTGGTGAACGAAACGGGCGCGGCCGGCGCTAGCGTCTATGCGGCGACGAAAGCGGCGGTGCGCTCACTTGCGCGAACCCTGACCACCGAACTGGTGGATCGCAACATTCGCGTGAATGTGGTCAGCCCGGGGCCGATCCAGACGCCAATCTTCGGGCGCACCGGACTGTCGAAGGAGCAAATCGACGGCTTCACGCGCGATATCGTGGCCAAGGTGCCCATGAAGCGTCTCGGCAAGCCGGAAGAAGTGGCGGACGCGGTGCTGTTTCTGGCCACGCCGGAATCGTCGTACATTACGGGCGTCGACATCAACGTGGACGGTGGCATGGGGCAGGTGTGAATTGGCTTATGGCTTATGGCTGATGGCTGATGGCTGGTGGCAGTTCCGCGATCGTGTACTTTCGATTCACGGGGTTGCCACCAGCCATTGACGATCAGCTACCCGCGCCTTACGCCTTTCCCTAATTCAAATCACTCAGCACCACGGCTGAGAGCGGCTTGCCGACTGCCGGGTCGCCGAGGGCTACCGCCGTGCGCACCTGGCCATTACTCAGATTCAACACTCCCGAATCAATTGCGATCGTCTTACTTCCAGTCAGGGTGATGTAGGCCTGATAGCTGCCCGCCGGAACTGATAAGTAGCTGGTGGCCGACTGATAGGCGAGGTTGGTCACAGCGGGTGTCCCGGTCGTGCCCGAACCCGGCGCGCCGACGTAAATGTCGACATTTTGCGCGCCTGGTGCGGCATGGATGAAGCGGACTTTCACTTGTCCAGAGGCGGGCGCGGAGAACTCGTCGAGATATACAAGCGGCGTGATGCTCATCAGGTCATTGCCGACGATCACTGTGTAAAAGCGGTCCTTGGAGAAATCGGGACTCGCATCGATGACGTCGGTGGTGTCGCCGGTAGCGCGGACTTCGATCCGGCGCGAACCAGCTTTGACCTTGAGGTAGGCGGACGCATCGGAGTAGGCGACGTTGGTCAGCAGGGTCGTACCGCTGTAGAGGACATCGATGTTGGGCGCATCGGGGGAAGCGTGCAGCACGCGGAGCTGGGTCGATCCACTGTCGCTGCAGCCGATCGCACAGAGTAGAGTTCCGGAGAGGATCAGGACGAGGAAAGCTTTCGTGCCTGAGAAATTCATGAAAGTGCTCCTGATCTGAATCACACCCGTCTATATATCGGTCCTGACGACATTGGCATTGTCGACCAAGACCTTGCCGCCGTCGACTTTGATCTGGCGTTTTTCGCTGTTGACGATAGGGATTCAGCCGCCGATGTGCACCATGGTGCGGGAGGCGGGGACGAAGTCGGGCTCGCCGATGTGGTGGCGGGCCTCTTTCTGCTGGACGACGCCGCGGATGTAGTCTTCGAGTTCCGAGTCGCTGGCGCCGCGACGCATCTGGGCGTGCAGGTCGTGGTCCCAGACGGAGAACAGGCAGGTGCGGATCTTGCCGTCGGAGGTGATGCGGATACGACTGCAATGTCCGCAGAAGGGATGCGAGACGGGGGCGATGATGCCGATCTCGCCTACACCGTCGTCGAACCGGTAGCGGCGCGCCGTTTCGGAGCGCGCGTGAGGGATCTCGATCAGCGGCCGGTATTCGGCCATGCGCTCGAGAATCTCGTCGAGCGTGACGACAACCCCGGGCGTCCACGTGCGATCTTCTTCGAGCGGCATGAACTCAATGAAGCGCAGGATCACGCTTTCCTCGCGGGCGAACATACCGAAGGGGATGATCTGGTCTTCATTGAATCCGCGGAGTAGCACGCAATTCACTTTTACGGGCTCTAGCCCTGCGCGCTTGGCGGCGCGGATGCCCGCGAGAACATGATCGTACCCGCCGGGCACGCGCGTGATGCGGGTGAAGCGGTCGGGATCGACGGCGTCCATGCTGACGGTGACGCGGTTCAGGCCGGCGTCTTTCAGCGGCTGGGCCAGATCGGCGAGCAGGTGGCCGTTGGTGGTGAGCGCAATGTCGAGGGGCTCGCCGTCAGCGCTGCGAAGCTGGGAGAGGTCACGCACGAAATCGATGATCCCCCTCCGCAGCAGCGGCTCACCGCCCGTCAGGCGAATCTTCTTGATGCCCATTCCCGCCAGCACGCGCGCCATGCGCAGGTAGTCCGCGAAGGGAAGGTCGCCGTAGAGGGCGCCTTCGTTGCCCGTCCGGCAATAGACACACTTGTAGTTGCACTGATCGGTGATGGCGATGCGGAGATCGGTGATGGGGCGGCCGAATTTGTCTTGAAGGGCAGACATTAGCACTTAGCAGCTGGCATTTAGCCCTTTGCGCGCCGTGGTCCACCACGAGACGCCGTTGGCTAAATGCCAAGTGCTAATTGCTAGATGCTGTCTCTGGAAAAGGACACGCACCCGAACGGGTACGCCCGGCGAGTGTCTCCTTTCCAATGCACTTCTTGCGAAGTGCGGGAGGCGTCGGCGTTTCCACCGGCACCTGCGGGAAGATCGGGCGCCCTCAGCGAAAAGCCTTTAACCGCAAAGAACGCGGAGAAAAACCGCGAAGGCCGCCAGGAAAATCTTCCCTCGCCTCCGGTGCCCGGGTATTCCCTTGGGCAGCGGAGGTCGGAAACTCCTATCAATTATAGAGGTTTTGGGCAGGAGATGCTTGCAGGCAGTTGCCTTGTGGTTCGCTGTCCGTGGGGACTTGGGAGAAAACTTAAAACGCAGAGGACACGGAGAAAGGCCGCAGAGGGCGCAGAGGTTCTCCCGTTCGGAGGTTCGCACTTGCCACCCCATGGGTGCGAAGTTCTCTGCGCTCAGTGCGTCTTTGAAAAGTCGGCCAGTCCCACTTCTACGAAGAGACCTTTGGGTTTCGGCAACTGCAGTGCGACTGCCTCTTGTTCGGGCTTTTGCTGGGTCTTCGGCTCGGGGGAATCTTCTTTTCTCAAGGAGTCGGCCTGCTGCGCAGGCGGTTGTTCTTTGGGCGTCGCGGTGCGCGCCCAGATCCCATAGACCTTGCCGCCGTGTGCGGCGATGCCCATGTAGTCGCCCATGAAAACATCTTTTGGGTCGGAGGGTTGGGTGCTCCAGGCGTAGTTTTTGAAACTCTGGCCGCCGTCGGTGGAGCGGGCCAGTGTCATGTAATAGCTGCGATTGGCGGAGTCGGCCCGGCGGTCGCAGAAGATGATGTTCTCGGATCCGTCGATGGGATCGACGGCGAGCCATTGGAAGAACTGGTCGCGGCCGTTGTGTAGCGGGTCGTCGTTTACACGAACGGGCTTCGACCAGTGCTTGCCTTTGTCGGTTGAGGTGGCGGAGAAGGCGTCGATGTCGCCGTTGGTGAAATCGGCCCACGTGACGAACAGCTTATTGCTGCGCGGGTCGATGGCGATTTGCGGGAAGCCATTGCCACGGCCGACGGAGGTAGGGTCGAAGTAAGACGGGCCGGCCTTGATGATGGTGCGGGAATGCGAGAAGCTGCGGCCGCCATCTTTCGAAACGGCGAGCACGACGCCGGAGATATCGCACCACACCACGTAGAGCGCGCCGTCGTTGCCGACGGCCCCGGTGAACCCTTCGACGGCGCCGTTGTCGTCGCGCGGCAGGCCTTCGTGGGTGCTGATCACGATGGGCTTCGACCATGTTTTGCCGGTGTCGGTCGAGCGCGAGAAGAGAATGACGGATTTGTCGAGGGAGAATTCCGTCCAGCCGATATAGAGGTTGCCGGCGTATTTGGAGCGTGTGGCGTCGGCGACGATGTAGGGCTTGTCTTCGAACGGGATGCCCGGATCGCTGGAGTGCGCGATCACGATGCTGGTCTCCTTGTCCCAGGTCTGGCCGCCGTCGAGGGAGCGGCGTACGAAGATGCCGTTGCGGGTGGCGCCGTGCGCCCAGTAATTTTCCGTACCCAGCTTGTCGAAGGCGATGTAGCAGAGGAGGGCGTGTCCTTGATTGTCGTATGTCACGGAAACGTCGCCGGAGACTTTGTAGTCGGCTGGGGCGGTGCCTTCGGCGAGGGTCCAGGTCTGGCCGGCGTCGCGCGTGTAGGAGACGGAGGCGTTCACTTGGAACGCGCCGACGAGTTGGCGCGGGTCGTTGGGATTGATGGCGATGGAGGGCTCGGTGAAGTCTCCGGGCTTGGGCGTGAGCTTGATGACTTGCACGCCTGGCGGGGTGGAGAGTTCGGTGGTGGTGTTCTGGGCAAACGCTGGTAGGGCAAGCAGACACAATAGCAGGGCGACGAAGAGCATGAGCCTTCGACGACGAGCCATATGAACAGATAGCAGCGGATGAGAAGCGCTGGGCGAGGTCATCGTTTAGTTGCCGGATGTGGATAGGGCTTTTGCAATCGCCGTCTCCGCCAGCGGTGCCATGATTTTGTATCCCGCAGGGTTGGGATGCAGGCCGTCGTCGGCGAGTTCTTTTTTGAGCATGCCCTTGTCGTCGATCATCGCGCTGAAATAGTCGAGGTATACGCAGTCGTGAGCTGCAGAGTAGTTTTTGAGCCAGCGATTCAGTTCGAGAATCTTGGCGGGCGGGCGATCGTTGAAAAATTCCTGCGACTCAGGCGTGTAGTTGTACACGGGCAACACGGACGAAAAGATGACTTTCACGTGATTGGCCGCAGCCAGTTCGGCCAGCGACGTGTAGTTGGCTTCGATCTGTTCGAGCGTCATGGGGCCAGTGTTTCCGGCGATGTCGTTGGTGCCGGCGAGAATCACAACGGCTTTCGGTTGCAGGTCGATGACGTCTTCGCGGAAGCGCACCAGCATCTGCGGAGTGGTCTGGCCGCTGATGCCGCGGTTGACGTAGGGCTTGCCGGGGAAGTAGTCGGCGAGTTTCCACCCATCGGTGATCGAGTCACCGAAGAAGACGATGCGGTTCTCGCCGGGCGCGGGCGGTTTGAGAGCGTCGTTGGCATCGCGGTGGCGAGCGAGTTGTCCGTAGTCATTCATGTAGATGGGGATTTTCGATTGGCGATAGCGCTCGAGGGCGGTGAGGGGCTTGGGTTGAGGTTCGGGTGTTGGCTGTGCGGGTTGCTGGGCGAGGGCGCCACGGCAAAGAAGTACTGCGCACATCAGTTTCGCAAGAGTGCGGAATGATTTCAAAATTATCATCCTTCTTTTGAATTTCTGGCTTTATTGGTTCTTACTGACTGAGCAGTTTGTTGCGAATTCTATGGCTCCATCGGTTTGTTGCCCTGCGTTGCCGGGGACAAATTTCCAGCGCTCAACGGCGTCCTTTACAGATGGACTAAGCAGGGGATGACCAGTCACTAACGTGTAGTTCGATGTGCTGCCGTCCTGCCTGATCTCAAACTTGAAGATGACGTCGCCTTGTACGTGAGCCACCCTCGCGAGTGGCGGATATTTGGGCAATGCAAACTCCAGCGGCTGGATCGCGAGATTCTTCGCGAGGCGGACGCTGGGTGTCGGCGGATGAATCTGAGCGGCGCGATACAAATCCGATGGCTTATCCGATGCTCCAGGGAAAAGGCCATCGTACTTGCCGGCAGCCAAATCCCGCAGGCTCTCGGAATTGGGGGCCATGGCGGGAGTTTGGTCTGATTCGGAGATCGGGAATATCGGCTTGTCCATGGCACCCGGCCCCAGTGCGTTATCGAGGCGGTCTAGCAACTGCATCGTCCACGACGTGTGTATCGGAGTGTTGGCAGCAGGGTCGAACATATCCCTGTCCAAAATCTCCGAACGGATCATGCGCGTCTGCGGCCCGCATTGTACCTGCATGTTCACGTGGGCTCCGCTGAACACGAGACATTTCTTGCACCGCTTTAGCTGACGGTGCAGTTCCTTTTCGGCGATGGCACAAGGGTTTGTTTTCCGGAACGGTTCCTCGATCGATTCGTTCAGCTTGGCCGAGGCCATCTCGACCTTTGCCGACTGAAAGCACGCGTCCCCCGGAGGGGTGAGCAAAATTCTTTCAATGGTTGTTCCGTTTGCTATAGGTCTAGCGACGAGAACCTCGTAATAGTCGAATGGAGGACCGAAATCGAAAAACGTTAGTCGTCCGATCGTGAACTGATCTGGTGGCGGGGCCGTGTGATGATGATCTTTAGCCCAAGTGATGCCGCAAGTTAACAGAACGCTCATCGCAAGGACCTTGCGAAGCATGCTTGACTTCCTTTCTCGTCGACGGACATTCTACATTTGCTCAACTTGACTCGTGAAAATATGCACCCGGGGAAGCAGCAGCACAGACGCCGCTCCTAGAATGGCCCTGGTGTAAACTTAGGGCCATGGAAGTGCACCTCAAGCCGGGTACAGAATCGAGGCTCCAGGAACTCGCCACGAAGACAGGTCGGGCTCCGGACGAACTCCTTGAGGACGCATTGGCTGGCTATCTTCAGGAACTGGGATCCGTCCGCGACATGCTCGATCGCCGCTACGATGACGTCAAGAACGGAAGCGCGCCGTTGCTTGATGGTGAGGACGCACTGGCAAACCTCCAGCGCAAGAGCAACGATCGCCGTTCCGATCGCTCGTGAGCGAATTTGTCCTCCACCCGGAGGCATACACCGATCTGGAAGAAATCTGGGAGTATATGGCGGCGGACAGCCTCGACTCCGCCGATCGTGTCGTTGAGGAAATTTTCCAAGCCATCCGCTCACTTGTGCCATTTCCCTATGTAGGTCACGAGCGCCGGGATCTAACCAGACGACCGGTGCGTTTCCAGATTGTCGGTTCCTACCTCATCGCATACGTTCCCGACGAGAAGCCTCTCGTAGTCATCGCTGTGCTTCACGGTCGGCGCAGCCCTCGCGTAATCGCGGCCTTGTTGAATCGAAGGTGATCCAATCCGGCTGGCGCCAGCAGGAAATCTCGCGGGCGAGGACGCCCGCGCTACACTTCTCACATCCCGTCGTAATTCGGCCCACCCCCGCCCTCCGGCGGCACCCAATTGATGATCTGGTACGGGTCGGCGATGTCGCAGGTTTTGCAGTGGACGCAGTTCGCCGGATTCAAGCTGATGCGTTTGCCGTGAGGCTGCGTCGCGTCATCGACCAGTTCGTAGACGTTCGCGGGGCAGAAGTTCTGGCAGGGGCCGCCGAACTCCTGCGCGCAGCGCGCGTTGCAGATGTTGGTGTCGGCGATGACCAGGTGCGAGGGCTGGTCTTCTTCGTGCTTGGTGCCGGAATGGTAGAGGTCGGTGAGCTTGTCGAAGGTGAGCTTGCCGTCGCCTTTCGCGGGGCCGAGCAGGTGGGCTTGGTTGCCGCCGTCGGCGGGGAGTTGCGAAAGCCTTTCCATGCGCTCGTGGCCGGCGTGGGCAGGGTAGCGGTTCCAGAGGCCACGGCCGCCGGTGAATTGCTGCAGGCCGGCGTGGAACATCCCTGCGAAGAAACCTTTTTCAAATCCCTGGTGGAAGTTGCGAACCTTCCAGAGCTCGTCTTTGATCCAGCTCGCGTCGACTTTTTGCTGGTATTGGGCGAGAGTCGCGGCCGACGTGTCGTTATTCTTCAGGGCCTCAAACGCAGTTTCGGCGGCTAGCATGCCGCTCTTGATCGCGAGATGAATGCCTTTGAGGCGCTGGGAATTCACCAGGCCGGCGGAGTCGCCAAGGATCATCCAGCCGTCGCCCGCAACCGGCGGGACCGCCCACCATCCACCGTAGGGCATGGATTTCGCGCCATAGCGGATCATCTTGCCGCCCTCGAGCAGCTTCGCGACGAACGGATGCTGCTTGAAGTCTTGCAGCACGTGCTGCGGATCGAGGCGCGGGTCGGGATAATCGAGACCGATGACGAAGCCGAGCGAGACGAGGTTTTGCTTGGAGCCGTAGATCCAGGCGCCGCCGTATTCCTTGGTCGTGAGCGGCCAGCCCATCGTGTAGATGACTTCGCCGGGGGCGATGCGGCCGGACGGGACTTCCCAGAGTTCCTTGACGCCGACGCCGTAGGTTTGCGGGTTGCGGTCTTTGGCGAGATCGAACTTGTTGATCAATTCTTTGGTCAACGAACCGCGAGTGCCCTCCGCGAGGATGACGATCTTGGCTTTCAGATCGTAGCCGGGCTCGAAGTTTGATTTCGGGTGGTTCTCTTTGTCGACGCCCTTGTCGTCGGTGCGGACTCCAGCGACGCGGTTGCCGTCGTAGAGGAGTTGCGACCCGGCGAAGCCGGTGAAAATCGTGATGCCAGTTTCTTCGACCTTGCTTCCCAGCCACTTCGCGAACTTGTTGATCGAAATAACGTAGTTGCCGTGGTCGCGTAGGGGCGGGGGAGTAATGGGGAACTTGAACTTCCCGTTCCTGGTCAGGAAGTAGACGCCCTCTTTGTTGCACTGTGCGTCAAGCGGAGCTTCCTTTTCAAAGCCGGGTAGCAATTCGCGCATGGAGCGCGGGTCGAGCAACGCGCCCGACAGGCAGTGCTGGCCAATTTCGCGGGCCTTCTCGAGCACGTAGATGTTTTCTTTGCTGAGCGGCGCGTCGGGATTCTTCGAGTTGTGCTCGTCGATGAGCTGCGAAAGGCGCAGCGCGCAGGCCATGCCCGCCGGGCCGCCGCCGACGATGACGACGTCGGCTTCCATCTGGGGGCGGTCGATGTTTTCGAGGGGAGTGCGGAAGGTCAGCATTTAGCTCTTAGCCTTTTGCATTTAGCCAAAACCCATTCAACTTTGGGATGCATGAACAACCGCCACCTCAAGCTCCCGCTTTGGCCTTCTTGATTTCTTCGATGAGTGGTGGAACGACTTCAAACAAATTTCCCACCACCGCATAATCGGCAATCTCGAAAATCGGCGCCTCGCTGTCTTTATTGACCGCCACTATGGTGCGCGCGCCCTTCATGCCGACGATGTGTTGGATAGCTCCCGAGATTCCCAGCGCCAGATAAAGTTTCGGGGCTACGGTTTGGCCGGAGGAGCCGATCTGGCGGTCCATAGGGAGCCAGCCGGAGTCGCAGATCGGGCGCGACGCTGCTAGCTCTCCGCCTAGCGCTTCTGCCAACTGCTTCGCGATCTCGATGTTCTTCTGCTCCTTGATGCCGCGGCCCACGGCGACGATGACTTCGGCTTGCGTCAGGTCAACTGCCTGCTTGGCTTCCTTGAAGACTTCTTGCGGCTTGTTGCGCACGACTCCGTCGGCGATATCTACAGTGACTGTCTCGATGGGAGCCGCGCTGGCGCCTGCTTCGACTTTGTCTGCACGGAAGGCTCCGTTCTGAAAGGTGACGAACCACGGCGCTTCGCACGAGAAGCCGACGTCGGCGACGAATTTGCCTTGGAACATCTGGCGAGTGAAGACGAGCTTCTCACCTTCCTTCTTGTAGCCAATGGCGTCGCTGATCACGCTGCGTCCCATAGCCGTTGCGAGCTTGGGAACGAAGTCGCGCACCTGGTAGGTGTGCGGCATCAGGACGAGCTTGGGCTGCTTGGACGCAATGAACTGCTTGAGTGCGGCGGTGAAGGCGTCGGGCGTGTAGGGCTCGAGCTTGGCGTTCTCGACGGCGCTAACTTTTGCGATTTTTTTGCCGGCGACTTCGGCGCCGATGGAGGCGACATTTCCGCCCACAACGGCGGCTTCGAGTGGCCAACCGGTTTCGGCTGCGATGGCCTGGCCGGCGGCGAGCGTCTCCCACGAGACGCGGTTCAATTTTCCTTCGCGTTGTTCGACGATTACAAGGATCATAAGGGCAGGTCTCAGGTATCAGGTGTTAGGTCTCGGGTACAAACAACGGCAGCGGCAGGAGTGTCCGCTCAACAGATCACAGTACTCTTACTTCGTTCCTCAGTTTCTCTACCAACTTCTTCGCCATCTCGCTCGGCGAGCCTTGGATCATCTCGGTCTTCTTGGTTTTTTGTGGGATGTAGAGCTTTTCGATTTTTTGCAGGTTCTCACCGATCGCGGACTGGATCTCCGCTATCGTGACTTTGCGCATGGGTTTGTTCTTGGCCTGTTTGATGCCGATCAGGGTCGCGTAGCGCAATTTGTTGATGCCCGATTGAATGGTAAGCACGGCCGGCAGCGGCATGTCGACGAACTGGAAGAAGCCGGCTTCGAGTTCACGTTTCACGCGGATACCGGCATCCTGTTTTTCGATCTGCATGATGATGGTGGCGTGCGGCCATCCCAGGAGTTCGGCGAGGATGACGCCGGTTTGCGCGTAGCCGTAGTCGTCGGATTGCAGCCCGGTAAAGATGAGATCGAATTTTTCCTCTTTGATGGCGGCGGCGAAGGCGCGGGCAGTGTTGTGGGCATCGAGGCCGACGAAGGCGTTGTCTTCCAGATGAATGGCGCGGTCGGCTCCTTTTGCCAGAGCCTCACGCAGCACCTGACTGGCGCGCGCCGGGCCCGACGTAATCACGACCACTTCGCCGGAATGCTTCTCTTTCTGGCGGAGCGCTTCTTCCAGCGCGTAGGCGTCAGGCTCGTTGACTTCGTAGGAAACGTCTTCGCGTATCCAGGTTCCGCCTTCGTTCAGTTTGAGCGGGGCATCCTTCTGCGGGACCTGCTTCATGCAAACCAGAATTTTCAAGAATGACTCCTGCTAATTCGAAGCGGTGTTAAAACGAGACGTTCACCCGGCAAGCTACGATGTGCTCCAAGCAAACTCATCATTATAAATATTTTGGCTCGGATGGGCACTGGGCCGGATCAACCTGCGGGCTGGATTGTCCCGATTAATCGAGAAAAGCGACCGACTGGACGGACGTGATGTCGAAGCGCTTGCGGCAACGCATGTTCTTGCACATCAAGACGTCGTCTTTGCGGAGCATGTAAGAGCGAGCCTTGGCGAAGCGAGCGCGGTCACGGTCATCGGCGCGCGGCGGAAGACTCTTCTTCTTAGTGCGAACCAGCCAGTTGATTTCGTACTCGCCGGCCTGGTGACAGTGCGGGCAGTTGAGATTCGCGGGTTTCTTGTCGGGTCGCTCGTCGAAAAAATCGCGCTCTTCCATGGTAGTCGTCGGTCGTCAGTTGCCATTTGTCAGTTAAGGCACTGACTTCCAAATTATGGCATAAACTCGCGTCCAGTGTTGTGTGGTGCCGGTGCCCTCGCCCCTCCGTCCATCTGCAGGGACCTTGCGACTCGCGCTACACTCGCATGGAAATGGCGAAAAAGAAGAAGGCCAGGAAGTTTCGGGTAGTGACAGCGGTCAAGGAACTGGCGCGCGAGCGCATCGGTACGCCGCGACCGACGCAGGTTGTCCCCGACGGCAAGAAGCGGAAGCCGGAAAAGCATAAGCCGACGCTCGGGGAGATGCTGGAAGACCGCTAGGACTACTGTCCCGTAAAGCAGGTGACGTTGGCTTGCATGGTTCCGGTGATAATGGCTCCCTTGGACGAGATATCCCCGGTGCTGCGATTGGTGGTGACGGTCGCCGAAATGATTGTGCCGCCGCACGCGGTGCCCGTGGCCGTGATAAGGCCGGCCGCATCCACAGTGACCATGTCGGGAGTGTTGGAACTCCAGACCACCTGGGTCGTGATGTCCTTTGTAACCGGGGGGTGAATGTACGAGCCCAAGGCCCTGAGTTGCACGTTTGCCCCTTCATTCGCGCGTATTGGAACGTCGGGGCCTCCGAACGTCTCGACATTCGGCACGATTGTGATCGATACCAACTGCTGCTCATGACCGCAGGCCGAAAGGCTCGCCAGCAGAAACAGAGCGACGCATAATCCCAACAGGGCCGATACCTTCTTACGCATCCAGACTCCAGGGAACCGAATCCCGCGTGCCAGATTGTGTGCGAGTGGCGTCAATTTAGTAAAAGCGTGCTCAAAATGCAAGGGAAAGTCAGTTAGCAGTGACCAGTCGTCAGTTGCCAGTAGTCAGCTGGGAAATCGCCCGGGATAGTTAGCTTTCGTTGTGGCGAGCTATCCGACGACAGTTTGCGCCACGAACGAAGCGAACTCTCTCACGTCTTCTTCCGTCGTATCGAACGAACACATCCAGCGGACGACGGACTCTTCTTCGTTCCAGACATAGAAGAAGTAGCGCTCCTGGATTTTCGCGATGGCGTCGTGGGGGATTTTTGCAAAGACGCCGTTGGCTTCGACGTGATAGACGAGTCTCACTCCCGGAATTTTGCGCACTTCGCTTTCGAGCAGCTTGGCCATGCGGTTGGAGTGCTGCGCGTTCGCCAGCCACAGGTCGTTGGTCAGCAGGGCACCCAGTTGCGCGGAGATGAAGCGCATTTTCGAGGCGAGCTGCATGGATTGTTTGCGCCAGAACAGAAAATCCTGTGCTAATTCCGAGCGGAAGAAGACCACGGCTTCCCCGCCCATGATGCCGTTCTTGGTGCCGCCGAAGGAGAGCACGTCGACGCCGAGATCACGGGTGGCTTGCCGCAAGGTCTGGCCCAGGCTGGCGGCGGCGTTCGCGATGCGGGCTCCGTCCATGTGCAGGTAGAGGTCGTGTTCGTGCGCGAAGCGCGCGATTGCCTGGATTTCTTCCGCGCGATAGACCGTGCCCATCTCGGTCGCTTGCGTGATTGAGATGACTTTCGGCTGGACGTGATGTTCGTCGCCGATGCCGTGGTAGGCGTGGCGAATGAGTTCCACCGTGAGCTTGCCGTCGGGAGTGGGAACTGGGATCAGCTTGCAGCCGGTGAATTTTTCCGGTGCACCGCATTCGTCGGTGTAGATGTGCGCTGACGCGGCACAGATGACGGCATGGTAAGAGCGGGTGAGGGCCTCGAGACTTAGGCAGTTTGCGCCCGTGCCGTTGAACACAACGAAGACTTCGGCATCGTCGCCGAAATGCTCGCGAAAAGTGTTCACCATGATGGCGGTGTAGGGGTCGGCGCCATAACCGACTACGTGGCCCTGGTTGACCATTGCGATGGCATTCAGAATTTCGGGATGAATGCCGGCGTTGTTGTCGCTGGCGAAAGTGCGGAGAGGCTTCATGGTCGCACTAATTTAGCAAAGAGCGGGTGACAGGTCACAGGTGACAGGTCTCCGGTCTCAGGTCTCAGGTCTCAGGTCTCAGGTCTCAGGTCTCAGGTCTCAGGTGCGGATGCTGAGTTGGTCGATCGCGTTGCAGTGAACGGGAATGATAGGTGAGCCCGGGCTGGTGGCGTGCGCTCTCTCCTTTACTACGATTGGTTGCTACTTCGAGAGGCGTTGCTGGGCGGCGCCTAGAATCTTTCCTGGGCCGGGCTCTTGTACCAGGGCTATGGCGCGAAGATCGGCTGGGTCGACGTGCTTTTCCAGTTTGATGACGACCTCCTGGGTGAACGATTGACCCGGTGAGAGCGTGCCTGCCTTTTTGAGTGCTCGAACTACGGCGACGTGAGTGAGGCGGCGTCCGGAATTTTCACCGGCGGAGACTTGCGACTCTGCGCGATTGAGGGCGGCGACCAGCAGGACGTCGGCGGACCGAATTCCTGCAGGAAGCGGGCTGGCCTCGATGCGGGCGTGCAGGGTATCGCCCTCGAGCTTCGCATCGGTGATGCGGACGGCGATCTTGGGAACGCTGGATGCTTTCGCAATGGCTTGATCGGCATCGTGGGAGTTGCTCCCGACAAATTCGCGCGTGCCATCCACAATCATCTGTGGGGTGTAAACGCCGTCGAGGTGGAGGTGGTTTCCGTACGCACTCTGGCGCTCGCTGTAGGCGTGCGAAGAATAGGGATCGCTCCAGCCGATGTGATTCCAATAGTCGACATGTTCGCTGAGCACGATGAGTTCGGCGGCCGGGAAGGGCTGCGCGTCGAACTGTCGCAAAAGGGCATCCGCGGGCGGACAGCTGGAGCAGCCTTCTGATGTAAAGAGTTCGACCACGACGGGTGTGAGCAAAGTTGCGGGAGCGGCTGCGCCCGCTCGCTTTGCGCTGAACATAGTGACGGCTGCGCCTAAACAGAGAATTGAAAGAAGCGTCACCGCAATTCGATTCATAGAATGACCTGCATGCCTGAGCAACACGGATATGCAATGTAGATGTCCGCCGGGGAGCGAAGTTACAGAAAGAATGGAAGAAACCCCATCGATGTTGTGATAACACCGCAGGCTAGAGCAGGGTCGACGAAAACATGGTTTGACTCTTTACGTCTTGCTCATGACCCGGTGATTCGCTGCCGCTCGTCGCTTCGGATGGCGTGACGTGAATCTTCCGTTCCTGCGACCATAGGTACAACGAACTCGAGAAAAACGTTCTAAGTTCGATCTTATAAGTGGAAAAGTTGGCATTTCTGTTGACTATGCTAAAACCTAGGAGGAAAATTCGCTGCAGCTACCACGGCCCAAAGAACAGTTCTTTGCCGGTATTTCGTCTCGTCCCACGCTTTTTGGCAAGGAGCGGCCTTATGGTGAAGCAGATTCCACTACTCACCCTGATTGTCGTCGCGTTGACGGCGGTCACTTGCTACGGTTTTCATCGCTTAACTCCCAGCGCTCCCTGCGACATAAAAGAGATCACGCTAATCGCCGGATTCTGGTTACTGGTGACGGGTGCGATCACTGCCATCTGCCATTTTTTGTGGAAACGGAAGACGACACCGGATCACTAGATGGTGAGGTGCAAAGTGGCGAGAACTCTACGCTTCGCGATTCTGCTTCTCTCGACTGCAGCAGCAGTTTTGACGGCGTCGGCCCAAACTCCCTTGGGAACGCTTTCCGGGACGGTGACAGACCCTACCGGTGCTGTACTGCCCCAAGCAACCGTGACAGTAAGGAATAGGACAACGGGCGGAACTTTCACCGCCAAAACTGATGCCCCCGGACGATTCTTTCTGCGCGACCTGCCGGTCGGCACCTACTACGTGAGAGCAGATGCGAATGGCCTTGGATCCACTGTCTTCGAGGATGCGGTTGTCGGTGTGGGCCAAGCCGTGGTCCTCTCTTTGAAAATGAGCAGGGGCCAGGCCGCATCGAGAAT
>Ga0210406_10003208_pt1 | contig 18081 bp, 18 predicted proteins | sample IncBWC30MmetaG_FD_155454 | JGI IMG/M metagenome (GOLD analysis project Ga0210406, IMG submission 155454) | Forest soil microbial communities from Barre Woods Harvard Forest LTER site, Petersham, Massachusetts, United States - Inc-BW-C-30-M | ecosystem: Environmental > Terrestrial > Soil >... | reverse complement strand
AGACCTATTGGCAATGAAAGCGGGTTGCCATCTAGGCCGATCACGGCCTCCAGGATATCGCGGTCGCTCTTGTCAGATGGATCGCCCGTGGAGATGGTCTTCCTACCCATCATTGTTGATACGCTCACGACCGAGCCATTCAGCCTCTTTCCGTCAAGAGCGTCTGCCTGGATAACCACCTTCTGTCCGATCGACACTTTATCTACATCTCTTTCGTCTATCTCCGCTTTAATATGCCGAGAGGAAGTGTCCGCGAGACTGAACAATGGGCGGGGAGTGACTGTGCTAAAGGACTCGCCGCGTCTGGCATAGACCCTCAAAACGGTTCCGTCGATAGGAGCAAGAATTGAGCACTTTCCGATACGTTCCTGGACCGTTCGAGCGCGACCCTCCGCCGCGAGCACCTCTGCATCAGCGCGCGCCTTGTCTTCTTGCAACGGGGGCGCGGCAAGTAACTCCTCGGTTCGAACAGCGGCTCTGAGGTTAGCATCTGCGACGCCCAGATCACGGACAGTCAGTTCATAAGAAGCCCGGGAAACCTGTTCCTTTTGATAAAGAGCTCGCTGCATCTCCAGTCGCGACTTGGCCTCTTCAAAAGTCGCGCGGGCGGCTGCCGTCTTTTCCATCGCTATTTTCTTTTCCTCATCGCGTGCACCGCGCAGAATCCGTGTTCTTGCCTGGCGTGCGCCATCGGCCTCGGCCATCGCAGTTTGCAAAATCGCTTGCAAATCATCACAGCCGATCTCGCCAAGCAAGGTCCCTCTTTTTACGAACTGACCCTCTTTCACGAAGACGGCCTTCAGGACACCATCCGCGGCAGCCCCTAGCTGCGTCGTTTCCGAAGCTCCCTCGACCCTGCCGGGGGAGGCAAAGGCAACAGTCGCGGCGGCTCTACCGAAGGGTATCCCACGGGCTTGCACCGAATTCCTGTTCCGCGTAGTCCCCAAGAACGCGACAACCACAATGACCAAGACAATCGCGGAACCGCCTATGACCCATCTGTTGCGGGCCGTCATAGTTCGGTCTCCTCTTGTTTTACTTGGCCATCGCATAGAGTGATTGTGCGATCTGCGAATTCCCGCCACCGCGGATCGTGGGTCACGACAACAACAGTTCTCCCATCGTCATCAACTTGACTTCTGAGAATTTGACAGATATTCCTTCCGGCCTGGGCATCCAGAGATGCCGTCGGCTCATCCGCCAGAAGAATGGGAGGATTTCCGGCCAAGGCCCGTGCAATCGCAACTCGCTGCTTTTCCCCAGGACTGAGTTCGTTGGGCTCTTGATTGAGCTTGCCTCCCAAACCGAATCCAACGAGTAGATCTCGTGCCAGTTCCATTCGGCCAGGCAGCGCTGGATCACGAAGTTCAAAGCCAAGTGCAACATTCTCAATCGCGGAAAGAGAGTGAAAAAGTCGAAAAGCTTGGAAAACAAAGCTAATTTTCTTTTGACGAACCGTTGTCCTCTCTGCTTCACTCAGGCCGTTTACCGCGACACCCTCTACGAACACTTTCCCTTCATCGGGCGACAGCAAACAGCCAAGTAGAGACAATAACGTGGTTTTCCCGCTGCCAGAGGGTCCCATAACTAGCGAGAGCGTGCCACGCTCGAAGAATTGTGAAACGCACCGCAGCGCACGGACTTGTGCCTCCCGTTTGCCGAACGAGACACTTGCACTCTCAACGCCCAGGAAGTGATTAGGCACGGAACACCCTCCCCGGCTCAACTGTGAGGGCGCTTCGAACTGAAGCAATAGACGCCAATGAGCACATAGCCAAACTTGGCATGACCATGACCAGAAGCAGCCACCATGGAGTGAAGATCCAAGGGATCAAAGATTTTGCGTAACCAACGCTTGGGACAACCGCCAGCAGCCCCAGAATGCTACCGACCACCCCACAAATCAGGGCCTGAGTAAGTACAATGCGCGCCACGAAAGCTTGGGATGCACCAAGAGCTTTTAATGTCGCGTATTCCTCGATGTTCTCCATTGTGTTCGCATAGACGGTTTGGGATACAACCACAAGACCTATGAGAAACCCTAAAACCGCCGCGGTCAGAATCGCGCCTCCAGCCCCGGTCTTAATCGTCCAGTACGTGCGAGATTTCCGCGCAAATTCGTCCCGTGTGAGAACGTCGACCCCTGGAAGACGCCGCCTAAGGCTCTGCAGTACATCCGATGTTGAATAACCCTTATCGACGCGCAAGAGGACGAACATAGCTTCTTCAGGACCAGCCCCCATGTATCGACTGGCATTTCGGTACGAAGTAAACAGAAAGGGGACACCAAGAAATGCTCCATAACCCTCAATCTCACGCTCGATACTGGCGCGGTGCCGGTTTACCTCCACTTCCGCCGGCATTGCCGTCACTTGAATCAGGTCCCGGTCGCTTACATCGTAGAGCACCGCATCAGGCGACATCCCTTCGGCTGACCCAGGAGCGTCGGGAACCGGGAAGCGCTTTCCTACATTGCGATCCGCCCCAACCAGAGCTACAACCTGTTGCTTTCCGTTCGGTGTGCGGTATACGGCAAAAGCCATGCAAACTCGGCTCGTTTCCACGACACCTGGTACGCCGGCTGCCATCTCCCTTACTCGGCCTTCGATGGGAGTTCCAAACTCAAAGGCCTGCACTCCTCTCGCAGTAATCCAGATGTCGGAGTCGCTCGCATCTATTAGCCTAGATGCTGCCCGCAAAAAGCCGACCAAGAGACTCCCTTGAAAAACCATCAGGAATACAGCAAAAGACACGCCAAGCACGGTTACAGAGAAGCGGGCTCGATCGTGAATGATGTTCTGCCAAGCGAGTTTCATAAGAGCTTATCTATCGACGAATTTGGATCGCCTAGAGTACGTTATGTAATTCAGCGGTCAGAGCTATTACGCTGCAGCCGAGCGGCGCTCTCGGTTCATGTTCACTTTGTACTGACATCTGCTGAGCTACTTGGTTTGCACAGGCGCTTGCCATGCGAGGTCTCCCGCCAATAATGCCGTGGTCCTCTCGGCGGACAGCGGTCTGGAAAAGTAATATCCCTGACCATATTTGCAGTGCAGTTTTTTCAGCAAGGCAACCTGTTGAATTGTCTCTACTCCTTCCGCAACTACGTCCAACCGAAGATTATTGGCCATGGGCAATATGGTCCGCGCAATCTCCATTCCTTCTCCATCGTCCCCCATTCCGCTGATGAAGGAGCGATCAATCTTTAGTGTGTCGAGAGGAAAACGGTGTAGATAGCTCAATGAAGAATAGCCCGTACCGAAATCATCGATAGCCAGATGGATGCCCAAGGATTTAATTTGATGCAACATTTCCACGGCTGCCGAAGGGTCTGCCATCACTGTGCTTTCCGTGATCTCCAGCTTCAAAGCTTCCGGCGGAAGGGCGAGTTCACCCAGCAACTTTCTAATGTCTTCGACGAGGTTCGGTTGTAGAAATTGCTTGGCGGACAGGTTGACGCTCATTGTCAGATGAGAATGGGCAATTATGCCTGCTCTCCATTCACTGATTTGTCGGCAGGCCTCCCGCAAATTCCACCAGCCCAACTCGCGTATAAGACCGGTTTCTTCAGCAACTGGGATAAATTCAATTGGCCCGAGCAGGCCGCGAGTTGGATGCTGCCATCGCAACAGAGCCTCAAAGCCAGCAATTTCTCCGGAGACGAGGGCGACAATCGGTTGATAGAAATTGCGAAATTCTCCCCGTTCGAGGGCGTGCCGGAGATCAGTCTCCAGCTGCAATCGAGCCAACACACTGGCGCGCATATCCGCGTCAAACACCTCATAACGGGCCTTGCCCTGAGACTTGGCCCGATACATTGCCGTGTCGGCATCTCGCAGCATATCTTCCGGTTGCTCGTAGGCTGAGTTGCTTAACGCTATTCCGATGCTCACGGAGGTGAACACCTCTTTCCCACCCAATATGAATGGCGAAGCCAGAGCCTTCATCATGCGGTCCGCAGCGCGCTTGGCATCGCTCGGATCCTTAATATCGTCGAGCAGGACTGTAAATTCGTCTCCCCCTAGGCGCGCGACGGTGAAGCTTTCCCCTAGACGCGCGACGGTATCCGTTGCCCGCAAACACTTCTCCAACCGCTGGGCTACTCCAAGCAGGAGTTGATCCCCAACCAGGTGGCCCATGCTGTCGTTGATCATCTTGAACCCATCAAGGTCCAGGAATAGGACCGCAAACAATTGGTCTTTGCGACGCTTGGTATGCTTGATGAGCCGACCTACCCGGTCAATAAACAGCAGCCGATTGGGCAAGCCCGTCAATGGGTCGGAGACTTTTCCTTCGGTGATGTCGGTCTGTGATCCGGCCATGCGCAAAGCATTTCCGGAAGCGTCTTGAACTGCGACCCCGCGGCTCAGCATCCACCGGAAGGTTCCATCTTTATGCAGTACGCGGTGCTCGCTCTCAAAATGAGGAGTTAAGCCCTTTTGATGGGCGGCAATCTCCTCTTTGACTCGCTCTCGATCCGCGTCATGGATCCGGTCAAACCATTCTTCGGGTGCGTTTCCAATTTGGCCTTCCTGATAACCTAACATGGACTTCCAACGAGGGGAGAAATGCACAACGTTGGCTGAAAGATTCCAGTCCCACAGGCCATCGTTAGAGCCACGAGCCGCCAGGGCATAGCGCTCTTCACTTTCCTTCAATGCTTCCTGCGCTTGTTTGTGTGAAAGCTGAGTACCGATCCGAGCCACCGCAACAGGAAAATCGATCGGCTTCGTCAAATAATCGTTGGCCCCTAATTCCAGCGCCGTAACAATGTCGTCGCTCTGTGTTTTTGCCGTGACCATGATGATCGGCAGTTCGGCCGCGGAATAGTGCTCGCGCAGAGCCTTCAAAGCGTCCAAGCCGCTGACTTCCGGCATCTCAATATCCAACAACACCAGGTCCACGGCGTCGTGTTTGACTCGTTCCAGCAATCCTTTTGCGTTCTCGGCCAGTCCGATGACATAGCCCTTGCGCGCCAGCCGACGGGCGAGCATGTCCCGGTTCATTTCATTGTCATCTACGATGAGCAAACGGCTCGGCCGCGCATTCATCGTCATTTCTTCACCGTGAGCAAGTTTTCGATCTTTTCACTGAGACGTGCAAATTCAACTGGTTTGGTGTCGTAGTCATCGCAGCCTGCCTCAAGCGCTTTCTCGCGATCCGTTACCCAAGCGTGCGCGGTCAAGGCGATGATGGGGATATTGCGAGTAGACCCGTCGGCCTTGAGCAGACGAGTTACTTCCCAGCCGCCCATCACTGGAAGATTTATGTCCATGAGAATGAGGTCAGGCGTTTCCGAACGGGCCAGCAAAAGTCCCTTCTCGCCATCCTCCGCGGTGACCACACAATAGCCCTTCCGCTGAAGCCGTCTGGATAGCATGTCCCTGTTCATTTCGTTGTCTTCGACTAGCAAGATTTTCTGCATCCTAATTTCTCCTAGTCTTGGAATTTCTGGATCCGGTGGTCTTGCGGCCTGTTGGGCCGTCTGCCACATAAGAATAAGGGCGCGCATCGGCGTCCGTGATAGAGGAAGATCGAGCAATCCTGTGCTTTTCTACAAGATCTGCGAGTCGGTCACGGTTCACCGGTTTGATAAGATAGTCGGAGGCGCCCGCGCCCAAACCTCTGGGCTCGTTGTCCACAACGGTGACCATAATCACCGGAATCTCCGCCAATTCAGAATCGCTCTTGAGCTTGTCCAGAACCGTCCACCCATCCCATTCAGGCATGACTACATCCAGGGTAATAAGTAGCGGGCGAACTTTCTTGGCGAGGCGGAAGCCCTCTTCTCCATTCGCGGCAACCACCACGCGATAATCCAGTTTCGTCAGAAAGCGTGACATCAGATCGCGAACTGACGGATCGTCGTCTATCACCAGAATCGTATCTTGGTCCGTTTTGGTCTCTGAGAGTGCCCTCGAGGCATCGCTGGTTCCCACTGACGGCTCGGATTCAGTTGTCTCGATGGCGACTTGAGCCGGCAGCCGCACCGTAAAGATGGCGCCCTGCCCAGGCTCGCTCTCGACGTTGATCTGCCCTTTCATCAAGTGAACGAACCGCTGAGTAATGGCGAGGCCCAAGCCGGTCCCACCATATTTCCGGGCAATCGAGGCATCCGCCTGAGCAAACTCGAGAAACAGGTTCTCCTTTTGCTTGGCGGAGATTCCAATCCCAGTGTCGGCGACACGGAATTGAATCCAATCTTTCTGCTCTACTTTGATTTGATCCACGTCCACGGAGATGTTGCCATGATCCGTAAATTTGCAGGCGTTACTGAGCAGGTTGAATAAGATCTGCCGGACTTTTGTAATATCCGCTTTCATCACACTCACGTTCTCCGCTAGATGGACGTGAATCGAGTTGGCGTTCTTTGCTGCTGCTGGCTGGAGAGTTGTGACCATCTCCTCGATCACTTGTGGCACGTCGAAAACCTCTAAGTGGAGGCCCATTTTTCCGGCCTCGATCTTCGAAAGGTCGAGCACGTCATTGATCAGGGATAATAAGTGTTTACCGGCCGTTTGAATTTTTTTTAGGTCCTGAACATTCTCAATCTTTCCTGAATCTCGGGTTTCCTCCTCGAGCATCTCGCTATATCCGATGATGGCGTTCAGCGGCGTGCGCAATTCGTGGCTCATGTTTGCAAGAAAAGAGCTCTTGGCGCGGTTGGCTTCCTCGGCTAGGTGCTTTGCCTTGAGCAGCTCCTCCTGCGCTTGTTTGCGCTGAAAGACTTCTTCCTCCAACTCTTGCGTCCGACTCTTCAGCTCGCCATTGGTGCTCTGCAGGACCGTGTCCCGCTGCTGGATTTCGGACAGCATCGTGTTAAACCCATCGATCAGTCTGCCAATTTCATCACCATAAGATTTGACCGCTCGAACTGCGTAGTTCTTGTCCGCGGAAACCATTCTCATGGTGTCTTCGAGGTGCAAAATGGGCTTAGAAATCAATCCCTGAAGTTTCGAAGAGACAAAAAATGCAAACAACCCGGAAACCAACACGAAAACAATGAGGATATTTGCGTATCGTTTGGCCCGCTCATTCCACTGGCGCAGGTCTGACTGCAGGAACAGCGTTCCGAGACGTTCCCCATTCAGCGTGACGTCGTGAAAGACTTCCAGGTATCCCCCTTCGAAGCGGTAGCCATTCGCTTGCAAGTGGGAAGGAAGAAACGAAGGAATGGTGGTGTTGGGGCGAAAATAGTGGGCAAACATTTTTCCGTCGGGCTTGTATAGGACGGCAGTGACGATGTCTTCTTTTGCCGTGAGAGCCGACAATGTTGCGGTTGCAGCGGGCTCGTCTTTAAACTCCATAGCTCCCGCACTGTTGTACCCGATAATCTCGGCCTGGGTCATTAAGTCCTGACTGAGGAGGTGCCGAAATGAGACGAGGTCGTAAATAAGAAAGCTAGCCGAGGAAAGGATCAAAGCGATGCTGCTCGTTAGCATCGTGATCAGGGTTAGCTTCCGCTTGATGGATAAATTCTGGAAGATCATCCCGGCTTCCTTGAATCTGCCGTGGCTTGTTGGATGATTCTCGCCAGGGTAAGCAACCTTGAACTGATTGTTAGGTCTGCTTGGCGCGCGGCCTCAACGTTGACTTCGAATCGCACTCTGTTGTCTTCCAAAACAAATCGAATCACGCCACCGTGCTCTGCAAAGCCAGGCGTTTCGCCGACCGTCAGGATTGGCAAGCCTTTCACTGCCTGCACCACGTCATCTATGTGGGCTCTTTCTGACGCTCCCACAAACAGAATCTTGCACTCCTTCAAATCCTTGAGGTCCGCTGCCCACTTCAGCCGTTTGACCACAAATCCGCGCGCACCGATTTTCTTGTCCTGGACGATTTGATCGATAATCGCTCCGAAGGGATCCGTTCCCAAAATGCCTATCACAATTGGAGAATCCGGTTGGGCAAAAGAGGGCGCCGGCCATTCCACAAATTTTGCGAAATTGAAAATGAAGCCAGCCTTGATCAGATATTCCGAGGAATCGGACGCGTCCCGGGCCTGTGTAAAGGCCCCGGGAACCCAACCCAGCGAAACGCTGAGCGCCACGATCAGAATTCCAAGTCGTCTGAACATCAATTTTACCGACCGCTCGTACTTGACAATCTGAGAGCTCACCCGGGAATCAACCTAAAATGTCACAGTAAAGCTTCCAAAAATGCTGCGCTTTACCACGGTCGGGGAGGTGTTTACGAAATCCGGCAGAAATTCCAAGTGACGGTGATCCAGCAAGTTCTGTCCGCCGATCGACAATTCGAGATTTCTGACCGGCCTCCAGCCCAAGTGCGCGTCCAAAGAGTAGTAACTTGGCAGACCCAGGCTGGGAAGCTTGTCCACAAATCGAAGTGTCGTGTCCTGGTCAAAATGCTTAGGCAAGTCGACTGAGGATCTCAAATACCATTGATGACGTGGGCTTGAACCGTTCGGGTTGTCGGGAGTTGGATCTTGACTGTCCAGGTTCTTGTGTATGTCCATTTGCAGATAGCTGTAGGAGCCTGTCAGCCTCCACTTCGGAATCACTTTCCAGTCTGCAAACAGTTCGAGGCCGTAAGTTCCGCCGCTCATTTTGTTTCCTGCGACAAAGGGCACGACGATATCCGTCGGAGCGGGGCTTCCCTCCACGAAAGGCACGCCCGGTTCCGCAGTGCGAAGATTTGAGTAATTGTTATAAAAGGTCGCAATGTCGAGCGACAGGGTGCTGGTCGCTTGCACGCGATAACCGAGTTCGTAAGCGAGAAGGTCTTCTGAATTGAACTGATGACTGCCGAAAACCGCCACCACCGCCGGCAACGGTGCGGGGTTCCCAGGAAACCCCGGCGGTATAACTTGTGAATTTAGCCGCAAACCCTCCTCGGTTAGCGCCGGAGTCCTGACGGCCCGGGAGACGGCAGTCCACACGGATTGGTTTGGACTCAGAGTCCACAACAGCCTTGCGTTCGGTTCGACCTCGAATCCCGTGAAGTCGTTGTGCTCGAATTTCGAGCCGAGGGTTAGCCGCAGCCGATTGTCAACCAGGCTGATCTCATCCTGGAGGAAGGCGCTAAACTGATTTAAGCTGACCTGATTGGGCTGCAGCGAAACCGTAAAGCTGGAGTCGTTTCGATCGCGAATAGATCGGTAACCAAGGCCCCAGACAAATTGTTGTGACTCCCCGACGTGAAACCCATCCTGGAAGTCGAGGTCGAATATGTTTTGATGGTCTACAAAGAGCGAATTGTCGACCGTTGTGGTGTTGTCGTAATACATCTGCAAGGACATCGAGCCGCCTTCGGACTTGTGGTTCCAGCGGCCCAGGAGGTTCCCCCCGCTATATATTCCGGTGTTGGGAAAGGTGCTCGAGTAAGGAGAAGACAAAGAAGGGATAGTCAGCGTTTCATCGTATTTACTGCGGTAAATATCTCCCTGTAGTGTTAACGAATTGGCTCCCCCCGGTGTCCAATCCGCTCGGAATCCTCCGCGCATTGCGTTCCAACTGTCATTTGCGGTTCCGGCCGATATGTTATTGGACGGCCCCCAATCGAAATACTTTCCATAGATTCTGTAGTGGGTATCGTCCCCAATCTTACCGCCATAACGAACGCCGCCCGAACCTCGCTCTTCCGTTCCGCCTCCAGCGGTAACGATGGCAGACTGCGTGGCTGCAGCCGGTTTGGTTATGATGTTAATGACGCCATCGACCGCATTGGCTCCCCACAATGTCGCCCCTGGACCGCGGATCACTTCTATCCGGTCGATATCCTCAAGCATCACGTCCTGGATATTCCAGTACACGCCTGAAAACAAAGGTGTGTACACGCTTCGGCCGTCGATGAGGACCAAGAGCTTATTGTCGAAGCGGCCGTTAAATCCTCGCGAGCCAATGGCCCATTTGTTCTCGTCGATGCGAGCCACTTCGAGACCAGGAACGAGTCGCAAAGCTTCGGGTATGCTCGTGGCTCCCGAGCGCCGTATGTCTTCTTGCGTAAGCACGAAAATGGCTGCCGCGGCATCCGCCAATTTCTGCGTGCGCTTGGAGACAGAGGTAACCTGCATATTCATCAAGTCTTCGACGCTCATCGTAGTAACGTCTGGAACTTTCTGCGGACCTTGGGCCCACACGTTGACTGCGATGAAGACCGTCAGAAAACCGAGCAAGGCGATCCGCCTCGCGGAAGTCGCAAAGCCCGCGATTTGCTTGTGAATCGAAGACATGTTTAGCTTCCCTTCAAGAGGCTGGTAAGCGAAGTTGGCGCGGGATATCCGATCTGGGACCGTACCGTGCGCACTAGACGCGCCCCCTTCTTGCTGCAGCCGATGTATTTCTTTCCTGCACTTCATATACAGCCCCCCTGCGAGCTAAACCGCCATTCCGATTCTGGCTTCTACCTTCCTGAAAGTGGCCCCGTGCGACTCCAGACGTGTTGAGGCAGCGCTCCTCTTTAATCCCTCGGAAGTGGGCGAGGCACCTGCTGCTGAAATCTGCTTGTCCGCAATCGCTGAATCTGTTCCTCTCATCTGCTTCCGTCCTTGGCCTTTTGAGAAGACCGAGCTCATAAAGCCTTCTCCCCCGTTACCGTGAACACCGTGGAATATGTAAGTGTGTCGGGGCGGCTTAGGTATTCAAGAAAGGCTCGTATCTGGTTTTTAGCTTCGCTCTCCCCGCCGAATATCTGCGCCAGTTGAGGTTTTGCAATCTCCAGCTTCAATTCCCATTGCGTCAGAATCTGCGGTTCAATCTTTCCGGCAATTAGGTGATAGCACTCCAACTGAACATCGAGGTTTGTCAGACCCGCCTTCTGCGCCAACCAGAAAAGCTTTCGTCCGACGAAAGGATCAAAACCGGTCGCCCCTAGCGCCGTCACGACTTTCTCGGCTGTCTGCTGAATCCCCGCGTCTTCCGGGTAGTGCCACAGAAGTTGTCCGTCCAAGTCTTGCAGAAGGACGGTACCCCCCGGCCTGCAAACTCTCGCCATTTCGGCGACAGCCTGCGCTTTTTTCTTTAGGTATTGCAGCAACATGCGGCAGTAAACAAAGTCAAAGCTGTTCGACGGAAACTCCATCGCATGCGCGTCCCCACAAACAAACTTCACACGCCCATTCCCGCGATTTCTCTCGACCGCTTGCTGCACACGGTCCGCGCTGATGTCTATTCCAGTCCCTCTGATGGAAGAATGCGTTGCCGCCACGGCCGCCAGAATGACTCCGGGACCGCATCCAACCGAAAGGACTTCTGCGCCCGGGCGGATACGATGCGCCAGGTATTTTTGCGCCCAAGCGTTGGAATCGACCTTCAGCTCGAGGCGCATTGCCTCGCGCCGGTCCTCCATGATGTAGTCGATTATCGAAGCTTGGCTCATTAGCGTTCCTGCCCCATAAGACTTGGCTGCATTGCATGCTTTTCCATGCGAGCCAGGAGTCTTGCGTAGAAACCCTCCACATGCCGGTAAAAGCGAAGCTGTCCTTCCTGTAGCCACGTTCCCTGGCAATAGTGGCGGAGGAACTCTGCGCCTAGCTTTAGTAGGGCAGGCGCAGCGATTTCCTCGGCGATCACCGGAATTGTGTCAAGTTCAAAATCCTCATAAGCGGAAGTGGCTGCTCTGAGGAGAGGAGCCACAACGTCCACAACGTCAGATTCGGGAAGCGTGGGATGCAACAATAGGTCGCAGCGATTTTCGATATAGCTGAAATTCAAGCCCAAAGGACCTCGATAGGCGATAGCCGCTCCTACGGGTTCCTCCTTGTTCCCCTTGAACGCCAGCCACACTTGGCGAGTTCGCTTGAGCCCTACCTCGCGGTACAACTGGTCCACCTCGGTCAATTCTGGATCAGTCGCGAGTTGCTCAGCGGCCACGTAAATGCCGCCGCGCGCCACGGAAGCTATCAGGCAAAGGGCCTCTTCATAAGAAGGATCATAGGGGACAATACGGAGTCTCCCTCCCGAAGGAAGTGACGAATTCCTGGGCAGCGCGAAATACATGTGCCTCTGAACAGAAGAGTGAGACTGGCCGATGGTCTGAACCATGGATCCGAATACTCGAGAGGGGAAGCGGTTCTCCGGCCGAAACCAATTTTGATGCGACTCGTCAGCGCCTTTCAAAATACTGGCGGCCGTTCCAGCCAACATTACCGCGCGCGACGCGACCGGGTTGTTCTCAGAAACGAGGTGTTGAGAAGTCCACCCAAACTGCGTCGTACGCCAAACTGCAATTGAGGCAAGTCCACCTTTTCTGTCACCGGCCGTCAGAACGTAGAGGAGGGAGTCGCCACCGTGCATCATGCGCCGCCAGTTCTCTCTGACTTGTCTGAGGTGCGGAAGAAGGCGGGCAGCTTTTTCTGGGTAGAGAAAACCGGTGCGCTCGTAAAGCGCAAAGATTTCATTCACGGACAAAGCATTGACTTGGACGCCGTAAGCGTCATAGACCTCTGACAGCCTGGGAAGGCTGTCCAGCGTTTTCTGATCTAGCGCATCTAAGGGCATACCGCCTCCGCGCCTCCCATCGCAAGTCCGGCTTGAACACGCACTGCTCAATTACGACAGAAATCTCGCTTGCTATTGCGGGCCAGCTTGTATCCGTTCCAAGTACTTTCCCGAAGAGCATCCAAGCGCGACTCTACAAAGTTTTAGAACTATTAGTACTTATAGAGACTTCGATTATTCGACGAAATGGACCACTAGTACTGTTCTCAAGAGACTTTCCAACGCACTATTGGCTTCTTGGATACACTTCGCTTCGTCAGTTCTCCCGGTGAGGAAGGAGGCGTCGACGCGTGCCGATTGCTGCTTCTTTAATTATAGAAAATACAGGGCTTACTACCATTTTGTCGTACCTATCGATACCGCGGAATAGGAGCCCGAAACTCGCCGAGGACGGGAAGACCCGATGCACGACACGAAGCTCCATCGCGCGCCGCCAAATTTGTAGGCTTCTGGCAATAGATGTTCTAGGCTGGGCGCCGAACGTCAAATCGTGCTCTCCAGACGAGGCGTTTGCTCCGGAGTTGAAGTGCTATACAGCAAGCCCTATCCTTATCAAAGCCGAACCCAGAAATGTTCCGGAGAGGGCACCAATGAGTTACCAATCGGAAACCCCGTTCGACAATATTGAGAGCGCCCTTGAGTATGTTGATCACCTACTAGAAGCGACACGCGAAGCGCAAGATCAAATTGAGATGGAGATTCTTCGCGCAGCAAATCCCCAACTGGCACGCCGACAACAGGCTTTGAAGCTCGCGAATTACAAATTGGAAAAACTTACATCGCACATCACCGCGAGCCGCCGCATCTTGAATGATTTGAGGATGTTGCGCCGATTGCTATTGGAAGACCGGAAGACACCAGATCCTTCCGCCATAACTTGACCAGCGGCAATCCATAAACCTAAAGATCAAGCTTTTCGCGCCTCCTTTAGCGAGAGCGGTAATAATCAGAAGTCTGACCTTTGGATTTTCTCCCTTCAGTTTTGAACGAGGTCTTCATATCTGACGCCAGACTGAGATCAAGCCCAATGATGTCAGTGTGGATTTGCTGAACGGCAAGCGAGAAGCTTGGCGGATCCGCCACCTCTCCTATCACTGCGGACTCCGAATCACTTTCTAGCATGTCGAACAGCGCTACGAACACCGATTGTGTCATCGTCAATCAGAATCTTAATGGACATTTACACTCCATTTCCTTCACACGCCGAGATCATCCCGGAGCGAGATCACGACGGGCTTGTGGTCCGCTGCATGGAACTTCAACTCCAAGTTACCGCTGTTCTCAATCTCTTCGCGAAATTCCCCAAATTGATTTGTCGCCGAAGATTACGCGACCACGCAGGTTCGAGAGTGTGATTTGCAGATCATGCCCCACGATCTCCGGGTGGCGTAAATCGAGCCGTTGTCCGGTGACGACCACGCTTCGGCCGCCGGTCTGGGATTCGATCAGCAAGTCAATCTGAAAAGGATCTGCACGATAGACCATTTGTCTTGTTCCACTGCTCAATGATCGAATGCCTTCGAGCACCGGCCGTAAAAAACTATCGAAGAGCAGCTCAGCCAGGAGGCCAGTTACCTGTTTCGGAGGGCTAGAGCACAAACGTCTGGATTTATCGTGCCACCGTTCTATACAATGGATTCACACGAATTGCGACGTTCGCGGACTGGAGAGATCCTATGACTGAAGCTCCCTACGCGGTGAGACGTGCCCATCCGCGCTTCTCGTTTTTCGCAGAGGCCGAAGTTACCCTGCACGACGGAACGGCGGTTCGCGCGCAGACTGCCGAACTGAGCTCGCGTGGTTGCTATATTGATACGCTCGAACCCATTCCAGTTCGCACGAAACTACGTCTTCGCATTTGCGATGGCATGAGCACATGCGAAGTGCACGGCAAAGTGCTCTACATGCATTCTGGCGGCGGCTTTGGAGTTTTCGGCATGGGGGTGCTGTTTGAAGAGATGGGTGCCGAGCAGCACTCCGCGATCGACGCGTGGTTGCGCGAACTCGCCGGGCGTACCGGGAAAGGTTTGAGAAACAACTCCTTCTCTCAAATCAGAGGCTAAATCGAGAATCAACCCGCCGTGTTGTAATCAGACGTGCTCATAAAACGAAGGCCGATTCGCAGCGGCTGGGATCCGTGACCAGGTGCACGGGGTGGTTTGCTCGCGCAGACTATTCTGTCGGTGTTAAATGCTTTGGCTCGCGCTTCACTTCGTCAGTCACAAACTCTACGAAGCGCATAGCATCTTGTTCTAACTGCAACGTTGTGGAGCCGCGATTTTTCAATCGATTCTCCTTAGCGCCACGGATTACCGCCCGCCACATGAGTGGAACAGTTTCCCTGGCCCAGCCGTAGGCTTGGTCTTTAGAAGCAAGTGCCTTCTGGGACGCTGAGAAAAGGATGCGACACGCGGTAAGGACCGCGTAGGCATTGTGGACGAACGCTTTGTCGGACCGGTCCCCAGCGTTGGCAGCCAGGTCTTCCTTCAGGTAGTTCAGTTCCAATTGCAGCGCCTCAACGAGGCATTGGTGGGACACCTGCGGCGCGATCATCCTCGCGTCCTGGCCCCACAGCGTGACGCCTGACTCCCCAATATTCATCCAAATGATAGGGTTTCCATCCGATCCATGGCGGACGAGTTTACCGGTGTAGTGGTAGAAGCCGCAGCACCGCGAACTCTTGTCAAGCAACTCATGGTCAACGACGAAGCGCATGTCGATTCGTCTCACCCAGCGGTTGTCCTCGCCTTTGTTCTTGAACCATTCATCCAGTTCGGAAAACTCACGGTCGTCGAGGTCTCGCCGCGTGACGCCAATGCAATCGACGTCACTGCAAGTCTCGTCGAAGGCCTCGTAGGTCAACGAGCCCCAAAGGTAGATGCCAACGAGATTGCCCCTTAGGATGGCAGGGAAGTCCGTGGCCAACACCTGAAGAAGTTCTGCAAGATCGGGCGGGATATTTTTTGGCAGGTTCATTTCTTGCGCCAGAATATCAGGTGTTCCGAAGCCCAGCCGGTGCTAAGTCTGATAAACGTCCCAGCAGCGACCAACCAATCGCTCGCGGGAATCGACTTCACAGACTAACTAATCCCGCCGTGGAAGCCGGATAGCTTCCGGTTAGCCGATCTGGACATTGAAGGCTCTCTGCGCGGGGTGGCGATTTCGAGTGGTTCCATGGATCTGCCGTTTGCCCTTACTCAACCGCCCCTCGCTCCCGCAGCAGAGTCACCGTTCTCCTATGATTCGCGCCGCCAAACAGCAGCGCATATCCCAAGGGCGTGCACTCCACGATCTCGCCCGGCCGCTCGTAGTCCCCGGGAAGCTTCACGCGAACGGTGAGGTCTGCACCGCGTTCAACCAGTAACTGCGTTACCGGCAAGCTCCCATCATCGAACTGCGTCACCGCATGGAAGATTGCAGTTTGCCCGCCGATGCCGGCCTCATCGACTGTTGTGCGGGCATTGACGTCGGCCCCACGGTCGAGGAGAAGAGCGATCGCTGCAACGTTGCCGTATTCCGCAGCCACATGCAACAGCGTTCCTCCTTGAAGCAAGAGGAGACGTCCGCCGGTCTGGCCGCAATCGAGTTCTGAGAAACGTTTATTCACGAGTCCGGGCTCGGCGTCCATCAGTTCTGCCAGATTATCGAGCCGGCCGCGGAGCAGTGCCAGCAAAGCCGGCCGGTCGTACTTGGTCTCGCCACCGGCCTCGAGAAGGATGTCGATGCAGGCGCTCAGTCGTCCTACGGAACGCGCGTAACCCGCAATGAGGTAGTCGAGAGCCGTGCCCGGATATGGATGGCCGCTTATCTCGCACCCATGGTCGCGACAGTTCGGATTTGCGCCGTTTGGTGGCTCCCAAGGACGCGGCATTCGGCGACCCACGTGAGCGGCCCATCCTTGCCGTAGCCAAGTGGGGCACTGTGCAGCGCCGCGTTGCGCGTCATCATGGTCTTGACGCGAACCATGTCGTTGGTGTCGATGGCCTGCTTGAGCTGCCCGATCTCCTCGAACGATTCGACATGAGCCTTGAGCTTGGGCCAACTCGCAAACCCGTAGAGACGCGCGATCTGGAACTGCACATCGGCGAGTGATGCCGCCGCGCCGGCCTTAAGCAGGTCCTTGGCTTGGTCCTTCAGATGACGGAGATTGGGATTGTCGGGAAGAGGGCCTGGGGCCCCGTGTGGATCAGTCGACATTGCGACCTCCTTTCTTCGAAGCGCCCGGTATCCGCAGAATCGGGCTGAAAGAAGGTTGCTGAGACTTGAAACTGAAAGGTGGGCTTCTACCCGTTCCGCGGGCAGGACGCGTCCTTTACGCTAAAGCAATCCTATCATTTAGCTCCCGAAACTCGCCAAATCCGCCCGCGTAAAGGGATGGGACGACTCCGCCGAGTCGCAGGGGAACGATACTGTACTTTTGCGAAGAAGTTGGCGGACACGGTAGCGGGAATCCGCGCACTTTCCGAGCGGATTACGGGCCAGCCGGAAGTAATGCCTCCGGGTTGATATATAACGCCACGCTCTGCTAAACCGTTGCAGGCAGACCGGCCTGCCTCCCAAGCAGACGGGCCTCGAACCCGCGGCCTCCCGTGACACCTCATCCGCCGCAGTCAGCGGCGACCAGACCTTTTTACGTGTCCGTTAACGGTAAACATGGAGCTCTTATTCAGTAGTCCCATGGGGACAGATTTATTGTCAGCACTCCGCGTCCAAAGTCGCCGGCGCAGCGCGCCGCGGTCGTTTCAAATCTGTAGCTGAAGGTGAAACTGTCCCCGGTCGGGAGGGTCGGCAGGGCGATGATGCTTGCTTTGCTTGCCGCATCCGTCAGGCTGAACGCGTCACCAATCGCTTGCCCTGATAAGGTTAGGGAACCGATACACGGCGAATTCATGATGGTCGCCCTTCCAGTGAGATTGGCACCGATATAGGAACTGGCGTCTTGTCCGAGTTCAATAGAAATGGTTGGGGCTATCAGCAGTGGGTTCGAAGTCGAGTTGAAGGTCCCGCTGTAGTTATAGACGCCCGGGGGAGGGCCGAAGGGATGGATCGCCGTAAATGCGGTCCATGTCCCGGAGTCGCCCAAATTATCAGTGTAGGTACCAGCAAGACTTGTTCCCGTCGCGAGGCCAATCATCGTGACGCTATCAGCTCCCGCCGTGCTCGGGACGGAAACCACAATCGTGACATTCGTGCCGCTTACCGTTCCGCTCGGAGTGATAGAGATAACATGATCATCGCCTTTGCATTGTGATGAATCATTCGATGGGCAGACGAGCGTATTTGCAGCTCCCGTGAATGTCGCTCCTGTTTGCGTAAAGTCTGTATAGATATTCGTCGTCCCGTTTCCTTTCGCGGAAGTCAGCACTAGATTGTATTGGCCACTCACCTTCGCGTCCTTAATGCTTGGCGTCGTGGGAGTAGGAGTGTTCATGGCTCCGCATCCAGCAGCGAGTAAGGCGGACAGCAATATCCTTTTCATGTCGGCTCCTTTTCACGATGCACCGCTGACCGAAAGTTAGCGCGTTCGTTAGAACGTCGGACAGTTGTCGGGCCGGGGCTGGTCGAGACGCAGGGCAGCGCCAATCGGTGCAAAATATCTACGACTTTGTCCCCAGCATTGGCG